>JADMIO010823421.1_pt1 | contig 52565 bp, 64 predicted proteins | sample 8958161 | NCBI WGS metagenome assembly JADMIO01 (sample SAMN16585339, study PRJNA669376) | soil metagenome | isolation source: Crop rotation soil | place: USA: Cullars Rotation, Alabama | collected 2011 | reverse complement strand
GCCGCGACTTCAAGTCACGTGAATTCCAAGCTTCGGATCCCACTGTGCTGGAAAGGATTATTCGGGGGGGGCATGCCTCGCGGCCATAAGCAACCGCGCGAGCCGATGCTGTTTGAACTCCCGCCACAGCCGCGCGCGGGACGCGAGCCGGATATCGTGTGGAACGCCATCGTCAAACTGCGCGCCGCGGACAAGCGCGTTCGCCGCGCTGACGGCGACCATCATCACGTCGACGGCGAGTGCATCACCACAAAGGAACTTCTCGCGAGGGCGGCGGCACTATGACGATTGAACCGCATCCCCTCGCCGAAATCTTTCCGCTGATGGAAGGCGCGCCGTTCGACGAGCTCGCCGGCGACATCGCCGAGAACGGATTGATCGAGAAGATCGTTCTGCACGAAGGCAAAATCCTCGACGGCCGCAATCGGTTCAACGCGTGCGTGAAGGCGGAAGTGTTTGACGCTGACGTGTCGCCACGCCTCGGCAAGTTTTTCGTCAGCTTCGATTCCCATTTTACGCGCGACGTCGTCGACAAGGGACCGCTCGCGTTCGTGCTGGCGAAGAACCTCAAGCGCCGGCACCTCGACGAAAGCCAGCGCGCGATGGTCGCCGCTCGCCTTGCCAACCTCGGACCGGGCAACCCGGCAAATTTGCCGGGTTCCATGTCCCAAGACGAAGCGGCGAAAAGCCTAAACATTTCAACACGTTCGCTTAGAACGGCGAAGGCCGTTCAGAATTCAGGTGTCCCGGAACTTGTCCATGCGGTCGAGCAGGGAAAGCTCGCTGTGTCTGTCGCCGCGCGCGCCGCGAAGTTGGCGCCCGACGTGCAGCGCGAGATCGTCGAAGAAGTCGACCGCGGCCGCGCCAACGTCGTGCGCACGGTTGTGAAGCGCCGCGCGCGCGAGGCGCGTGAAGTCGACCTCGGTCAGAAGCAGCGCGCACTTCCGAAGAAGAAGTACGGCGTAATCCTGGCCGATCCCGAATGGACGTTCGAGACGCGCAGCGAAGCCGGGCTCGATCGCGCGGCCGACAACCACTATCCGACATCGCCTGTTGACGTCATTGCATCGCGACCCGTTGCCGACATAGCCGCGGATGATTGCGTGGTGTTCGTCTGGGTCACGCGCCCGATGCTCATGCACGGGTTCACGGTGCTCGCATCCTGGGGGTTCGTGTATCGAACCTGCCTCGTGTGGCGCAAGGAACGCCCGGGCGATCAACGTGGCACCGGCTTTTGGGTTTCGGACGAAGATGAAATCGTGTTGCTCGGCACACGCGGCAACCCGCCAGCGCCGGCGCTCGGGGATCAGTGGCGCTCGGGCTTCGATGCGCCAGTCGGACAGCACTCCGAGAAGCCCGACTACATTCACCGCCTGATCGAGGCGTACTTCCCGACGTTGCCGAAGATCGAGCTCAACGCGCGCACCGCGCGTGACGGGTGGGATTGTTGGGGTCTGGAAGCGCCTGTCGCGGAGGCGGCTGAATGATGAAGCCCGCACTTACGCCACAGCAACGGCTGGTTCTTACGAATGCCGTTCAAGAATTTGTCGAGCGCGAAGTCTCAGAAGTTGGCGGAAATGACGTCGACAGCGTGATGGTGTTGGCACTTGCCGTAATGGAATCGCACGCGCTGGTCGTGCTGCGCCTTGGAGCAACATCGGCGAAGTCCGAGTTCGACAACCTCTTTCAATCCCTGAGCCCTGCATACGAAGGGCTCTTCGCGCAGGCTGAAGAAGAACTGCGGAGGCGGTCAAATTGAACCGGGAGCAGCGAGAAGCCGTCATCCAACACGTGGTCGCCAGCGTCGACCACACCGTCAAAGTCCATCAGGGCGATTACACCGACCTCTGCACGATCATGTTGGTTGGGGCTGCTCATGTCATGGCGAATCAGTTGAAGGCACAGGGCGCAGGCCGCGAAGCGGCCCTCGAAAGTGTCATGAACATGTTCGACAAACTCTTTCCGCCCGACGCTCCGGCTTCCGATCCCAAAGTGCGGAAGCTGCGCACATGAGCATCCGGGTTATGAGCGACGTGATCGACTGCGCGCCCGAGCTCAAGGGCGGGCCGTATGTCGTTCTCTTGATGATGGCGAACTGGGCCGACGACGACGGCGGCAGCATTTTCCCCACCCTGGAAACGCTGGCGAAGAAGGCGCGGCTTTCGGTTCGGGCCACCCAATATGCTCTCCGCGAGCTGGAAGACGCCGGGTTCATCGAGAAGGTCGAAACCACCAGCGGCAGACCCGGTTGGGCCAACGAATACAAGATCAATGTGAGACGGGTGCAAAATTTGCAGCCGTCTGACACGGGTGCAAACGACGACGGAGACGGGTGCAAAACGCGACAGAGACGGGTGCAATCCACAACGAGACGGGTGCAAAACGCGACCGCCTATATAGAAGAACCGTCATTACAACCGTCATGTAAACCGTTAGGTGATCCACCATGCGCGGAGCCGCTGACGCGCTCCGCGCCTGTCCTCCTCGCCCTCGACAAGACCGTTATCGAACTCCCGACAAACAAGAAGGGCGAGGTCTTCGCCATCACCGACCGGCACGTCGCCGAAATGCGTGAGCTCTACCCGGCCGCCGACGTCGACCAACAACTCCGAAGCATGAAGGGCTGGCTGATCGCCAACCCAACGAAGCGCAAGACGCACAGCGGGATGCTGCGCTTCGCCCACAACTGGCTCTCCCGCGCGCAAAATGAAGGACGCACCAATGGAAACGGCGCTCACCACGACCGCAACCAATCTCCCCGCGGAAACTTTGCCTCCACAGTCTCAGCGCGCGTTGCAGCGCGTGCTGGCGGCGACGCTCTCGATCGCGGAGGCCCAGAGATTGTCGACGTTACCCCTCGTCGAACTGAGAACGGAACTGGGGAAACTGCGCGCGGCACAGGACACGAGGATCACGCAGGCGGAATGCGACGCCTGCTTGAAGATGCTGGTCTTGGGAATCCCGCGCGCGAACATGTCCCCGAAAGACACCGATGACATGCTCGACCTGTATCACGCGCTCCTGTCCAACAAAGGTGTGACGGCGCCAATGATGGTACGTGCCTGCGAGAAAATCCTCATGGCGCCACCATCTCCAAAAGGCCGGTGGTTCCCGTATCCGGGTGAGATTTTCGAGCACTGTGCAGAAGACGTGTCGCTGCGCAATCGAACGCTCGCGATGGTCGACAACGCCTTCAAGGTGATCGGTTCGGTGCGTGCCGAACCGCCGGAATCGGAGAGCCTTGTCAAGGTGCTGGACAACGTACTCGCGAGAACCGGCCGCGTGAGCAGCTTGGATGAGACGCTCCGCAGCTACGCCGCCACGCGCGATGCCAAGCGGGGTGCGGCATAGTCATGCGCTGGTTCGTCGTCATGACTGCCGAGGGTATGGACGCCCGCGTCGCGTACGACCTGGCGCGCCAGGGTGTGCAGGTCCGCCTGCCATATTCCTTCGAGCGCAATCGCTACGGCAACCGATGGATCGTTGAAGCCGATCTCGGGTTGACGCCGTATTTGTTCGTTGGGCTCGCCGGCGCGGACAAGGAAGTCCGCAACACGATGGCGCTCGTCCGAGCGACGGCGTGCGTCGAAAGCTTCCTGCCCGTTGGCGGTGATCCGGTCGAAATCCAGTGGGCCCAAATCGACAGCCATGTGCAGCGCGAGCTCGCCATGCTCGATGCCGCGCGGCGTCGCGTTCGCCGGCGTGAACCTCAATACGAAAAGGGGGAGAAGGTTTGGGTCGCCGCACTGGGCCACCTTTTGCAAAACCAGATCGGCACCGTAACCGATGCCCAATCCGGTTGGCTCGGCATCGACTTTCCGGGCGCCCTGCTCCCTTGGACGCTTCGCGAAGAAGACGTGAAGCCCGTCGACCGGGTCGACCATGCTCGACGACTGTCGGAACGGAACTCGAAGCGCCGGGTCGCGGCATGAAGCCGCCGAAGTGCAAGGTCTGCCACAAGGAAGAATGGGGTCACGTGTGCGCGCCACCGCCTCGGCCGAAAAAGCGTGCGCGCAATCGCGCGTACATGCGCAAGAAGAAGCAGGAATCACGAGCGCGATCGAAGTCGCGCGTGGTTGACCAGAATGGTTGACATTGCCGGGTGAAAATCCGGAACCATTGACAGCGTTCTGCGTAGCGCCTTATTTCTCCAACGCTTTCTCGATTCGCGCGTCAATAATCGGCCACTCGCCGATGGCGCAGCATGGAAGAAACAACCCAGTGAGGATGTCATGTGAACGCCAAGCGCGACGCGCGTGGGCCATCTCTCACGCGCGCGCCAGCGTTCAAAATGGCGCCTCATCGGTTAGCCGGTCTGACGGTGCGTTGTGCACCCGCTAAGCACTGTGGCTTGGAGACCGGCTTACCGCTGCGGCGTCGATGACCACGACAGCAATTCGTTCGGACCCGGGGGCGGTACCCGGCACCTCCACCACCAGCCCGCCCGGCCACGCCTCGAGAGGGTGGTGGCAGGAACAGCCACCGCCGGACGGGTTGATGATGGGGGTGAAACAGGATCGACGGGCGAAGGATGGTCGCGCGAGACTATCGCGGCACATAGATGCGAACGACAACGCTCGCATGAACCTGGCCCTCGCGGCCTAAGTTCGGAGCACGACCGGCGCTTGGCAACAGAAGCCGGTCACTGATTCAACAACCCAGAGCGCCCGACCGGGGACGTGCACGAAACCGGTCGGGCCACGCTCAACCCAGCAAATTTGCCGATTTGGCTTTTCGCGAGGTGATCACATGTCGTGGCTCGAATATGTCGTCGGGGCACTTTTGATCGTCGGCATCGCGGGCTACGGCATCGCGGTTCTGTTCGCGCATTAGTGAGCCGGTACCGGCGCGCCAGGGTAATCCCAATACGCTGTAAAAAATCCAATCCAAAAGCTCAGTGCCGTCATCAGGCAAATGATGCTCAACAATTCCAACTGCTGGGTTCGATGTCTGGTGGCGGGCCAAAAGAGCCCAACGTAGGCCCCGCTGACACCCACGAGCGAAATAAGCGTGAGGAATAGGTAGGACCCTCGCATGGCGCTTGGGTCGTGCGCCTCCATCGCTGATGCGATCCGATTGTAAACCTGTACAAAGACGTACCCGTTGCCGGCGATCAACGTCAGCAATCTCGCGGTCCTTCGGTTTTCCGTGCCTTCCGACATCGATTTTTTCCCGCCCTAAAAAGAGAGGGCGGGGAGCCCCGGTGTTACCAGCACCGGAACCGCAGAGCTCTAAACTCCGCATGACCCGGTATCTCGAGAACTTCGAGATCACCCCCGCCACCGCGCACGCGGCGGGCCATCTCATCATGGGCCATGCCAGAAATCGAATCCCTGACCGTCGAATGGCGGCCGGTCAGCAAAATCACGCCATACAAGGGCAATCCTCGCACCATCAGCGGGGAAGCGGTCGACAAGGTCGCTGCCTCGATCAAAACCTACGGCTTCCGCCAACCCATTGTGGTTGACGCTGCCGGCGTCGTGATCGCAGGGCATACGCGCCTTCTCGCCGCCAAGCGTCTGAAGCTGAAACGTGTGCCGGTCCATGTCGCGACCGATCTCACGCCGGCACAGGTCCGCGCCTATCGTATCGCCGACAACAAGACCGGCGAATTCAGTTCCTGGGACGATAGCCTGTTAGCCATCGAGCTTGGCGATCTGAAGACCGCGGACTTCGACCTCGATCTGACCGGTTTCGGTCTTGACGAAATCACGGCGCTGCCAGGTCTAGACGGCATCGCATCCGCCGGCGACGAGGACGGCGATCCCGACAAGGGTAAGCTCCTCGAGCTCGTCAACATCACCATCGCGGAGCCGAAGCACAAAGTCGCCCGCGGCGACCATTTCGAAATCGGCAAGCGCCATCACCTGTTCTGCGCGAGCGTGATGACCGACTGGGCGCTATGGGCGCCACTGCTCAAGGGCGATGCGATCTTCTGCCCGTATCCAGGTCCATTCCTCGTTTACGGCAAGACCGCCGACGATCACGACCTCGTTCTCGCGCAGCCCGATCCGTACACGGCTGGGCACATCCTCGATCGATACGCCGAGATCCACGGTAAGCGCGCCATCCGCAAGGTGGCGCCATGACGAAGCGGATCAAGACCGCGGGCCGGTGGGATCCGAAGGCGTGGCCGGTCTATTTCATCGCGTCGGACATCGACTCGCTCGAACGCGCGCACTTGGTGCACGACCATCTGCTCGCCGCGGTCAATGAGATCGTCAAACCGGCCGACGTCGTGACCATCGAGAAGTTCATCGCCGGCGGCAGGAACGTCCTGATCGACAGCGGCATCTTCTGGCTCTCGACACAGCACGCCAAGGCGCACGGCATCTCGATGGACGAGGCGCTCGCACTCGCGCCCGACGAGATCGACGGCTTTGCGGAGCTCGAAGCGAAGTACCTCCGCCTGATCGGCCAGTTCGGCTCGAAGGCGTGGGGCTACATCGAGATCGACCAAGGCGGTCGCGACAACAAGATCAAGACGCGCGCGCGGCTCGAAGCGATGGGCCTGCGCCCGATCCCGGTCTATCACCCGTTCAACGACGGATGGGATTACTTCGACCATCTGGCCAAGCGATACGATCGCATCTGCTTCGGCAACATCGTTCAGGCCGACAACGCCACCCGCAAACGTCTGTTAGCCACCGCTGGGAGCGGCGCCGGCGATATCCGAACCTCTGGATTCACGCGCTGGGCCTGCGCGCATCAGAGCACGTGGCAGCATGGCCGGTGAATTCCTGCGATGCGTCCGCGTGGCTCGGGTCCGTTCGATGGGGCGAGCACTGGGCAACGGCGGCTAACAAGAACGCCTGGAAGCTCGGTCACGGTTTCAATTACGTGATCGGCGACGAAGAGAACGGCGTTCCGATCCATTGGAAGGCGCGCGCGTTCTGCGGGTACGACGCGCATTTCAGCTCGCACATGATGTCGGTGATGGCGGCCGACGCGAAAGCATCGGTCGGCGCTGAACTGGGTGCGTTCCGATGAACGCGCCAAAGATCCACGTCCGCTTCACCAGCGAGGGCTGGCATCGTTGGCCCGCCGCCACCGGCAAGCGCGCATATCTGGCTAACAGCCATCGCCACCTGTTCCACGTCGAGGTGACCACGTCGGTCAACCATGGCGACCGGGAAATCGAGTTTCACGATCTGCGCGACGAGGGGCTCGCGCTGTTCGAGGCCTTAGGCGACGGCGACGGCGACAAGGGTGCGCTCAGCTGCGAGGCGATGGCGTCCTCGATCGCGCGCGATCTGGCGCTCCGCCATGCACGCGGCTTCGAGGTTTCGGTTTTCGAGGATGGAGAATGCGGCGCCACCGTCAGGGTTGAACCCGACGATGGCGCGCAAGGCAGGGCACGGGCGTCAGGCGGCTTTGAGGAAGTACCGAACGGTTCCGTCGACGCGCTCGGATTTGAACTTGTAGCCGAACCGCTTCGCCCAGCCGGTACCCTTGGGGTTCTCGAAGTTCCACTTCCACGGGGCGCCGCTCCAACCGGTCGCCTCGATCAGCTCGGCCGCGGTCACACCCTTTTCACGCAGCGCCAGCTTGATCACCTGCGCGGTCTTGCCCGTCGGGCCTTCGGCTTTCTTCTCGCGGCGCGCACGTGGTGCGCTCCCTTTGGCCTTGGCCTTCTTCTCGCCCTTGGCCTTCTTGGCGCCTTTCGTCGGCTTGAACTTCCGGATGATGGCATCGGTCACCGGGTTGCGCGCGGTCACGATGACGTTGTTCTCGTTCGCGTAGCCCTGCGCGAAGTCCTTGTAGTCGCCGGCAGGCATGGTGCCGAGGTCGTCCTTTTCGGTCGCCAGCGCGACGTGACGGGCTTCGCCGTTGCTGCGCGCGTAACCGAACCGGCTTCCGACTTTGATGATCTCGATTTCGTGCTCGGGAATGCCAGCAGCCTTGCCAGCGCGGCGCGCGTTGGACGGGTTGGAAAACGAAACGGCTTTGTCGTCGGTGTTCGTGGTCATCGTGGTCTTCTCCTTGGAAACCCGGAGCACCACGCCCCGAGTCCTATTTCGGTCCTCCGTTTCGGTTTTGTGGACAAGACGAATTCGCCTCCGTTCGACGGAGGAAATTCGTGAAGCATTCGAAGCAGATATGGGCCAACCCCGCCGAAACCGGCTTGGAATTGATCCAATCAAGGCTGAAAGCCGCACGGATTCGGCACCGGGCCAACGACAACATCGCGCATGCTCTGTCGCCCGAGGATCTCGCAACCATCGAAGCCGCAACGGCGGAACGGTTCGAAGCGGTGCTCGATGCGCTTCTGATCGAACGCGACCACAACACCCAAGAGACCGCGGCGCGCGTTGCGCGCATGTACGTGAGGGAAGTGTTCCGCGGCCGCTACCAGCCTGCGCCATCGGTCACGGAGTTTCCAAATGTCGGAAAGCTCGGTGACGCATACACGGTCGGCCCCATTGCCGTTCGATCGACATGCTCGCACCACTTCTGCCCGATGAGGGTCAGGCGTGGTGTGCCGTCGTGCCCGGGAAGCGTCTGATTGGCCTGTCGAAGTTTGCGCGTCTCGCGCACTGGGTTCTCGCCCGCCCCCAGATCCAGGAAGAGGCGACGATCCAACTGGCCGACCAGCTCGAGCGCGCGATCGCGCCGAAGGGTTTGGCGGTCGTCATCTCGGCGCGTCATGCCTGCATGACCTGGCGCGGGGTCACCGAACCCAACACGGTGATGACGACGCCTGTGTTCCGTGGTGCCTACAAACGCGACAAGGCGATGCGCGCCGGCGTGATGGCACTCGCCCGATGAAACACGGATCGAGTAAGACCTACGGGCACGACGTCGGGCTCAGCTGCGCGTTCCGGCAATGGCGCGCGCAAAGTCACTGCCGGTACGTGCACGGTTACGCCCTCGCCGTCCGCATCGCCTTCGAAGCCGACGAGCTGGACGAACGAAACTGGGTTGTCGATTTCGGCGGGTTGAAGTCGCTGAAGGCCGAGCTCGAGCGGCTATTCGATCACAAGACCTTGGTTGCGACCGATGACCCGAACATCGAATGGTTCCGTGAAGGCGCGATGCGCGGCACGCTGCAACTGATCGAGGTCGACGCCACCGGATGCGAAGCGTTCGCGCTCCTCGTGATGAAGACCGCCGCTGAATGGCTCGCGCGCGCCGGCTACTCACCGCGGTGCCGCGTTGCCGAGGTCGAAGTCCGCGAACACGGCGCCAACGGAGCAACGGTCCGGCCATGATCTGCCCGACATGGGCTGAGTTCGATGCGGCCGTTTTGGAGATCGCGCGGCGCGTGCCACAGGTGCGAGGTGTGTTTGGTGTGCCGCGCGGTGGCCTGTGCCTTGCCGTTGCGCTGTCCCATCGCCTCGGCGTTCCGCTTTCGCATCCCGGCGCCGGCGTTCTGGTCGTCGACGACGTGGTCGAAACTGGGCTAACGTTCGAACGGTATCCGCCGGAGCTGTTCTGGGCATGGTTCAACAAGAGCACGCTCGCCGTGAATGCCGTGACGGTTGCGCCGTCAGACGCATGGATCGTGTTCCCGTGGGAGGCCCGTGAAAACGCCGGCGCCGACGAGGAGAGCTACCGTGCTGCCCGTCAATGAGATCTTCACGACGCTGCAAGGTGAAGGGCACTGGACCGGCACGCCGGCGACGTTCATCCGATTGCAGGGCTGCGATGTCGGTTGTCCGTGGTGCGATACCAAGCACACGTGGGAACTGAATCCGGAGAACGAGACGACACTGGACGCGATCATCGCGAAGGTTGACCCATCGCCCACGTTCGCGCTCGCCTCTGTCGACCAACTGGTCGATATCGTCATCAACAATCAGGAACAGCACGTTGTCATCACCGGCGGCGAGCCGTGTGCGTTCGACCTGACCGAGATGACCGCGCGCATCACGCGCCGCACCTTGCGTCAGGTCCAGATCGAGACGAGCGGCACCTACGAGGTGAAGGCCCATCATTCGACGTGGCTCACGGTCTCGCCAAAAGTCGGGATGCCCGGTCGTAAGGCGGTGCGTGACGATGCGCTCCGCCGCGCCAACGAACTGAAGATGCCGGTCGGCAAGCCCGACGACATCGAGACTTTGCAACGGCTGATCCAGGAAGCGCCGCAAGCCGAAGTCTGGCTGCAACCGTTGTCGGGGAGTCCGAAGGCCACGAAGCTCTGCATGGAAGCTGCCCGCCAGCATGGCTGGCGCGTCAGCATCCAAGTCCACAAGCTGATCGGGCTTCGCTAGGAGCGTCATGCCTCCGAAGAAAAAAACTTCGAAGCCCCGCGGACGACCCGCGTGGCAACCAACCGACAAGGAACGCGGTGCGGTGCAGGCCTTATCCGGCGTCGGGTTCGATGAGGAATTCATCGGCCGATACATCGGCAAGGATCCGAAGACGCTGCGCAAGACGTGCGCGCGGGAACTGGAATTCGCGACGGCCGAACTTCTGGCTCTCGGATTCAGCAAGCTCGCTGCCGCCGTGAAGAAGGGCGAAAGCTGGGCGATCTGCTTCCTGTTCAAGACCAAGGGCAAGAAGCTGGGTTGGACTGAGCGACAAGAGCTGAGCGGGCCGAACGGGGGGCCGATCCAGCACGCGGGTCTGATGTTCGATCCGGCGAAGTTGAAGGACATGGACGACGATGAACTCGCAGCCCTCGAGCGGGCCGTCGGAAAGCTTCAACGAAACGATAGCGGCGATCAGGGCCGAGCAGCTGCTGAGGGCGACGCGGACGAATATTCCGCCTCCATCAACAGTGCCGAAGGAGACATGGCCACCTGATTACGTGAAGGTGCTCGCGTGGCGCCGCGCACAGATCGCGAAGTTCGAACTCCGGCCGGCTCTACTGAACAGCGCTCTGACGTACTATGCGACCCGCCCGGTCGAATGGATCAATCATTGGTTCGACACGTACGACCCACGCAACGCCGGCTCCGGCAAGCCCGTTCACATGCCGCTGGTGCTGTTTCCACGGCAACAAGAGTTCGTCGAATTCCTGATGGGCTGCCTGCGCGACGAGCAGAACGGACTCGTCGAAAAGTCGCGTGACATGGGGGCGACATGGGTCGCCTGCGCGGTGTCGATCTATTTGTGGCGGTTCTGGTCGGGATCGTCCGTTGGCTGGGGCAGCCGTAAGAAGGAACTGGTCGATCGCATCGGCGACCCGGACAGCATCTTCGAAAAGCTGCGCATGGGCATCATGTCGTTGCCCCGCATGTTCTGGCCCCGAGGTCTGAACCCCGACGACCACCTGACATCGATGCGCCTGCTCAACCCGGAAAACGGCGCGAGCATCACCGGCGAGGTTGGTGACAACATAGGCCGCGGCGGCCGCAAGCTGATCTACTTCAAGGACGAGAGCGCGCACTACGAGCACCCCGAGGCGATCGAGGCGGCGCTTTCCGACAATACGCGCGTTCAGATCGACATTTCGTCGGTTCACGGACTTAACAACATTTTCCACCGCAAGCGCGAAGCGGGAATGGACTGGGTGCCAGGTCGCGACATCCCGCGGGGCACGACGCGCGTCTTCGTCATGGACTGGCGTGACCATCCGATGAAAACGGATGCGTGGTACGCCGAACGCAAGTCGAGCGCCGAGGTCAACGGCCTCAAGCACGTCTTCGCGCAGGAAGTCGACCGCGATTATGCGGCATCCATCGTCGGCACGATCATTCTGTCCGAGTGGGTCAAGAGCGCGATCGATGCACACGTCAAGCTCGGTATCCCCGACACCGGAATGTGGGGGGCGGCGCTCGATGTCTCCGACGAAGAAGGCCAGGACCGCAACGCGCTGGTGAAGCGCAAGGGGATCGTCCTCCGCTTCGCGGATGAGTGGAACGGAATCGACACGGGCAAGACGGCGCGGCGCGCGGTCGAACATTGTTCCGGTCTTGGAGAGATTGAGATTCAATACGACTGCATCGGCGTTGGCGCCGGCGTGAAGGCTGAGGCCAACCGGCTTGCCGAAGAAAGCCTTATGCCGAAGGACATTTATTTCACGCCGTGGAATGCGGGCGCCGGCGTCGAGAAGCCGGACGAGCACGTGATTCCCTCGCCCACCGGCAGAGTTGGCGGCGACACGGACAGTCCGCTGAACAAGGACTTCTACAAGAACCTGAAAGCGCAAGGCTGGTGGGAACTGCGCAGCCGGTTCTATCGCACGCACCGTTGCGTGACGGCCTTTGACGAAGCGATCAAGCACGGCCTGCCGCGGCCGGCATTGGAGTTCGATCCCGACACGCTTATCAGCATCGACTCCGCATTGCCGCTGTTGCGCCAGATCGAGAAGGAACTGTCACAGCCGACGGCGAGCAAGGACACGAAGCTCAAGCTGGTCGTCGACAAAACACCCGAAGGGACGAAGTCGCCGAACGTCGGCGACGCGGTGATGATGGCGTACTTCCCGCTGCCACGCGTGAAGCCGCTTCACGTTTCCCGGTCCCACGTGTCGCGAGCTGTTCAGCGAGGTCGCCGGCGATGAAGAAGACGAAGCCCGCGCCGCGCAAACGCACAGCATCATCGGCGAAGGGGCGCGCCCCCGCCCGCCGAAAAGCATCAAGGGCCCGTCGATCGAAGGCGAAGACCGCGCCACAGATTGCGCCGCAAGAAGTCGTCAGGCTGATCACCGAGCAGGTTCTGATACGCGCGCGCGAGCGCCGCAACCGCGGCATGCGGCCGGAAGACGTCAAGCCCTTCGCGTTCCCACTGCACCCGCCTGGTGTAGCGCCGGATCGCAAGGGCATGGCCCAGGATGAAGCCCTTAGCGAAGTCGCAGGATGGGCCAGCGGCAATACGCAGCTTTCCGAAGGCATCGCGTTTCTCGGCTACGCTTATCTCGCGCAGCTTGCCCAGCGACCAGAATACCGGCGCATGAGCGAGCGCATCGCCGGCGAGATGACGCGGAAGTGGATCGAGCTCTATGTGAAGGGCGACACCGATTCCGACAAGCCGAAAGCGAAACGCAACGCGGAGAAAATCGAAAAGCTCAACGAAGAGCTCGAGCGGCTGCACGTGCGCGATGCCTTCCGCGAAGCAGCGGAGCAGGACGGGTTTTTCGGTCGCAGTCACGTCTATCCGGATTTCGGAAACACGAATAACCGGGACGAGTTGAAGACATCCATCGGTGACGGCTCGAACCGCGCCACCAAGGCCAAGGTCAGCAAGGGATCGTTGAAGGCCGTCCGCACGGTGGAAGCCGTGTGGACCTACCCGATGGGTTACAATTCGAGCGACCCGCTCAGCACCGATTGGTACAAGCCGCGTTCTTGGTATGTGATGAGCCGGGAGCTGCATGCGAGCCGGCTGCTCACATTTGTTGGCCGCGAAGTCCCCGACATCCTGAAGCCGGCATATTCGTTCGGCGGCCTCAGCCTCAGCCAGATGGCAAAGCCGTACGTCGACAACTGGCTGGAAACCCGTCAGTCCGTCGCCGACATAATCAGCGCTTTCAACGTGTTCGTGCTGATGACCGACATGGTCAACTCGCTGCAAAAGGGCGGCGACGACTTCTTCAACCGGCTCGATCTGTTCAATGCCTGCCGCGACAACCGCGGCATCATGGCGATCGACAAGAACGCCGAGGACTTCAAGAACGTCGCGGCACCGCTGGGTTCGCTGGATCTGTTGCAGGCGCAAACCCAGGAACACATGGCGGCCGTGTCCGGCATTCCGCTGGTCATCCTCCTCGGGATTTCGCCGCACGGGCTGAACGCATCGAGCGAGGGCGAGCTTCGTGCCTTCTACGACTGGATCGGCTCGTATCAGGAGCACCTGTTCCGGAAGAACCTTACCAAGCTGCTCAACATCGTTCAGCTGAGTCTCTTTGGCATTATCGACCCAGCGATCGCGTTCAAGTTCGTGCCGCTGTACTCGCTGGACGAAAAGGAAGAATCCGAAGTCCAGAAGAACGAAGCCGAGCGCGATGCGGTCTTGGTCGATGCAGGCATCATCCACACGCACGAAGCGCGCAAGCGCCTCGCGAACGACCCGAACTCCGGTTACGGCAACATCGAAGTCGATGACGTTCCGGAAGAAGAGCTCGACGAAGACGACGATGTGACCGGCGCCGAGACCGACACCGACGATGATGAAACCCTCAAGCGGGCCGCGTAAGGCGAAGGCGCTCCGGCCGGTCCATCCCAACGCAGGCCTCGAGCTGCTCTATCGCCGCAAGCTGTGGGCTCTCATCAGAGAGATGCACGACTCGGTCGTATACTGGGTCAAGGCCGCGTATCGGAAGAACGAGCCGGAAATCGCCCAGGACGAGCTGCCGGCGGCGACGCTCGAGGCGGCGATGCGCAAGCTGATCCGCCAGTGGCAGACCAAGTTCGATGACGCGGCGCCGGCGCTGGCGGAATACTTCGCGCGCGCAGCGAGCGACAGGTCCGGCCGTGCCCTCCGGAAGATCCTGCTGGAGCACGGGATCACGGTCGAATTCAAGATGACGCGCGGCATGCAGGATATGCTGCGCGCGTCGGTCAACGAGAACGTGGGCCTCATCAAATCGATACCGCGGAAGTACCTCGCCGACGTGCAGGGCGCCGTGATGCGGTCGGTGCAGACGGGTCGGGACCTCGGGACGCTCACGAAAGAGCTGCAGCGTTCGTACGGCGTGACCAAGCGGCGTGCGGGCTTCATCGCCCGCGACCAGAACAACAAGGCGACCGCAGCGATGACGCGCGGGCGCCAGGTTGAACTTGGGATCACCGAAGCCGTGTGGATGCACTCGGGCGGCGGCAAGCATCCGCGGCCGACGCATGTGAAAGCCGGTCAGGACCGCGCGCGCTACGACGTGCGCGAGGGTTGGTACGACCCCGCGGTAAAAAAGACGATTTTCCCCGGCGAGCTTCCGAATTGCCGGTGTGTGAGCCGGTCGGTTGTTCCCGGATTTCTGTGAGGTGACGTGATGGCCGATCCCAACAAGTTGTCCGTGGTCGACACCGGGAAGCCCGATGCTGTTGTCGCGAAGGAATTGCGCGACCGCGCAACGCCTCTCCTCGAGCAGGTATGCGAACTGATGAACGATGCCCGTCGTCAAGGCCTCACGTTGAACTTTCAGCTCGGAACCGATGGCTTTGGCCGTTCGCGCGTGGCCAGCCTCGACATCGTGAAGCCGCTGTGATGCAGCCCGCAAGAGCAACCGGCGGCCTCCGAGGAATCAGGATCGCAGCGATGTTGAGCGCGGCATACTCCGCATCCCTGCTCGAAGAACTGCGCCCTCAGCACGAGAAGGCGATCGAGCAGGCCCGGAAAGAGAGAGCCGCCCGCGCGACGGGGACCGCGCTCGCCGCCATCGGACAGGAGGCGCCGTGAAGCCGAAGTTGAAAGCACAACAGCAGGCCGAAACCGATGAAGTTCTGGCGCGGGCGAACCACGCCGAACATCAGGCGAAGCTCGATGCCGAAACGCCGGAGCAAACCCTCGAGCGGTTCGGCGTCGAGAAGGTCCGCGTCATGTTGCAATCGGGAACGATGCCGCAATATCTCGTTGCGGCAGCGACCCACTGGCTCGCCGACCACGAAAAGCCGTCGATCACGGTCAAACAATCCGTTCGCCGGGCGCCGCGGTCATGATCACCGTCCTCGGCATGCCGGCGTGGGTCTTCTTCATCGCTTGCATTCTTGGCGGCTTCTTCTGGTCCGCCGGCACATCGCTGTGGAATGCGGTTCTCGCCGCGTTCAACCGCCCGCGCGCCTGACGGAATCCGCCCGTGCTTGCACAAGACACGGCAACCGGCGCCGGCGTGATGCTCACCGATCCGGGCAGTGGCGCTGTGCTGTTCCTGAAGCGCGGCGATGATGGTGATCATCCGGGCGAATGGTGCTTCCCGGGCGGCACCATCGAAGATGGGGAAACCGAAGAGCAGGCCGCACGCCGTGAAATGCGAGAAGAGACAGGCAATCTCGCGGCGGAAAGTTTTCAGGTCGTCGACCGCGGCGACCGATTCACGACGTTCGGCCACTTCATGCCCAAGTTTACGCCGGCGCTGAACAACGAGCACACCGATTACGCGTGGACGCGCCCGACCGAGGCGCCAGAACCCCTTCATCCCGGTGTGCGTATGACGTTGAACAAGCTGCGTGGCGAACCGCTAAAGACGTTCGATAGCGCGCTCGCATTCGATCGCAAATCGGTGCGCACCTACGACGCGGATGGTCGCTTGCGCGTGGCGCTGAACCCGATCAGCAAGGCGAACATCTGCGAATATCTCGGCCGCGAGATCATGGAAGGCGCGATGAACGGGAACGAGCTCAATCTCGAACCCACGCGCCGCTATCGCCTCCTGCGCCACCCCGACGAACTCGCCAAAGCGGCAGAGACGTTCAACAACATTCCGATCCTCGACGAACACGTTCCGACGAACGCGGAGAACCATCCGCGTGAGCGCACTGTCGGCGCCACCGGAAGCGATGCCGTCTTCGAGGCGCCATATCTGAAAAACACGCTCGTCTTCTGGGATGCGGAAGCGATCCGCGCAGTCGAAGACGAAGAGCTCGAACAGCTTTCCAGCGGGTACCGCTACACCGCTGACATGACGCCGGGTGTGTATCTCGGCGAACACCACGACGGCGTCATGCGCGACATCGTCGGCAACCATGTAGCGCAAGTACGGGAAGGACGAGCGGGGGCCGATGTGATCGTCGGTGACGCAGCGATTCCCAAACCTCTCAAGGAGCTTACCGACATGACCCACAAGCCTCTGAGCCGCAAGGCGACATTGGCACTGGGTGCGCTGCTGACGGCCCTGCGTCCAAAGCTCGCCCAGGATGCGAAGATTGACCTCGAGAAGCCGCTCGCCGGCGTCACCGCGGCAAACTTCGCGTCGAAGAAGAAGGCCATCGTGGCCGACGTGAAGAAGGCGATCACGGGCAAGCTGGCGACGGATGCCGAGCTGGGCCAGGTGGTCGAAAACGTCTGCGAGCTGATCGACAGCTTGGAGAGCATCAACGCCCCCGACGTGGCCGACGAAGCGTTGCCCGTGCGCGACGCGAAGGACGCCGAGCCGTGGAGCAAGGCGAAGGAAATGCTCAACGGCAAGGTCAGCGCCGAGGACATGGCGGCCATCGACGCCATCATGTGCCCGGCGGCGCGCGATGAAGAGTCCGAAGAGGACAAGAAGAAGCGCGAGGACAAGGAGAAGAAGGAAGCCGAGGACAAAGCCGCGGCGGACCGGAAGGCGACGGACGAGGCGATCAAGACCGCCGTCACCGACGCCGAAAAGCGGTGGCAGAAGACGCAGACCGAAATCCGCGAAGCCGAAAATGCGGTTCGGCCCTACGTCGGCGATCTCAAGATCGCGTGCGACAGCGCCGCGGCCGTCTATCGCACGGCGCTGGGCGCGATCGAGGCCGACGTTGACGACCTCGACACGCTTCCGCTCCCGGCGCTCAAGTCGGTGTTCAAGGCCCATGTCGAGGCCAACGCCGCCGCCGAGCGTCAGCCCAAACCCCGCATCGCGGCCGACGCCAAGGCGACGAAGTCGTTCTTCGAACGCTATCCCGGCGCCGAACGCATCAAGCGCGCATCCTAAGGAGCCACGCACATGACAGCTTTCCAGCAAGTAGTGAACACGTTGCGGGCTCCCGGCCGTGCCGGTGATTTCTGCGACTCCAATCCGCGCGCATCGGTGGATGCAGGCCCGTTTGGTCTCGCCGCCGGCGTCAACGGTGTTGTGATCGGACGGTTCGGGTGGGCAACCAACGCCGGACCGCTCGATCAGAACGGGATGCCGTCGACGGTGAACAACTCTGGCGCCGGCGAACCGACGGGCTTCGTCGGTCCAAACGCCAACGCGTTGATCACGGACTTCCTCGGCGAAGCGACCATGACGATCCCGAAGGGGAACGCGCTGACACTGTACTCGGCAGGCGGCTTCTTCGCGATCAACGACGGGGCGACGCCAGCAGTGCCCGGGCAGAAGGCGTACGCCGATCTGCTCACCGGCAAGGTGACGTTCGCAGCCGCTGGCGCACCCTCGAATGCCGCGAGCGTGACCGCCTCGATCGCGGCGAGCACCGGCAGCTTCACCGGCTCGATCACCGACAACGTGTTCAATCTCACCGCGGTGGGTTCGGGCACGGCCGTGGTCGGCGGAACGTTGTCAGGTACTGGCGTTGCCACCGGCACGATGATCACGAAGCAACTGACCGGTACGCCGGGCGGTATCGGCACCTACGAGGTGTCGATCTCCGGCCAGTCGGCCGCGTCGACGACGATCAGCGAAACGTACGGCACCATGACCGTCTCGGCGGTTGGCTCCGGCGCGATCATCGCTGGAGGCGTGCTGTCCGGCACCAACGTTGTCGCTGGCACGTATGTCACAGCCTTCGGCACCGGCACCGGCGGTACCGGCACCTACATCGTGTCGAACAACACGGTGGTGGGTTCAACGACGATCACCCAGACCACGAACGTGGAAACCAAGTGGTACGCCACGTCCGCGGGCAACAATGGGCAGCTCGTCAAAATGTCCAACTACAAGCAGTAGAGGAAGACGAAGCCATGAACATTCTGGAAGCAAAAAGCGAGTTCGCGGCTCATCTTCCGATGATGCACGAACGCGGCGTGTTCCCCGTCGAGGACGCACAGTCGTATCTGCCGGAAGAATTCCGGTACAACTTCAAGGGCGCCATGGATGCGGTGCCGGCGCTTACCACAACGCCAAACGCCGGCATCCCGGTTTGGTTGTCGATGTACATCGACCCCAAGCCGTACGAGGTCTTTTTCGCCCCGAACGAGGCGGGCAACATCCTGGGCGAGAAGCAGCAGGGCGATTGGGTCACCGACACCCTGATGTTCAGCGTCGTGGAACGCACGGGTGAAGTGTCCGCCTACGGCGACTTCAACGGGAACGGGCGCGCCGGTGCGAATGCGAACTTCCCGCAGCGTCAGGTGTTCCCGTTCCAGACGCACATCGAGTACGGCGACCGTGAAGTCGAGAAGCAGGGTCTCGCCCGTCTGGACTGGGTCACGCAAAAGGACCAAGCGGCGTCTGACGTTCTTGATCAGGCCATGAACACCACATGGTTCTTCGGCGTTCAGGGCCTGCAAAACTACGGGCTGCTGAACGATCCGAACCTGTCGGCCGCTCTCACGCCGGCATTGAAGGCCTACGGCGGCACGACGTGGTACTCGGGCGGCGTCGTGAAGGCGACGGCGAACGAGATGTTCAACGACGTGCAGGCCGTGATCACGCAGGTGGTGACGAACAGCGCCGGCCGCGTCAACGCGAAGTCGAAGATGACACTGGCGCTGAGCCCGTCATCCGAGATAGCGCTAAGCACGCCGAACTCGTTCGGGCTCACCACGCTCGCGATGCTGAAGGGCAACTTCCCCAATCTCGAGGTGAAGAACGCGGTGCAGTACGGCATTCAGACGGCGACCAATCCGCAGGGCAACGTGGCGGGTAACCTCATGCAGGTGATCGCCACCGAGATTGCCGGACAGGAAACGGCATACTGCTCGTTCACCGCGAAACGCCGCGACTTCCCCATCGTGCGAGCGGAGTCTTCGTACAGGAAGAAGGCGATGGGCGGCTCGGGCGGCTCCATCATCCGCATGCCAGCCGGCATCGCTTCGATGGTCGGCATCTGAGGAGGTCACAATGGGAAAGCCACGAGAGAAGAAGCGCTCGAGCGCAGGCGCAAAGGTCACGGTGGCTTGCAAGCTACCGAACGGTCTCAAGCTTCGCTTGTTTGAGGCGCAGGAAATCAGCGAGCCACAGCGCGACGGCACGTCGAAGACGATCAAGCTTTGGCTGCCGACCGAGGAAACCGTCACCGTCAACGGGAATGCAGTCCCGGTGGGGGTCACGGCGGAGCATCCGATTGTCGCCGGTTATGGCCTCACGCATGGCGTCGACAAGGAGTTCTTCGAAACCTGGCTTGCCCAGAACAAGGACTCGGTGATCGTCAAGCGCGGTCTGATCTTCGCGTACGAGAAGGAAGACCGGGTCCGCGGCGAAGCGAAGGATCGCAAGGATGTGCGCTCCGGCCTCGAACCGGTCGCGCAGGACGGCGACTATCGCATGCCGCAGGAGTTGAAGGCGGACAAGAAGGCCGCCTGACATGGGCGTTCAGGTCCAGTTCGACTATGACTCGTGGAAAGCCCGCTATCCCGAGTTCACGGTCACCGTTCCTACCAAGGAAAGGGGCCAGCCGTTCTTCGACGAGGCTGGCCTCTATCTGCGCAACGACGGCACTGGACCGGTGCCCGACTCTGCAACGCAAACCATGCTGATGAACATGCTCACTGCGCACATCGCGCAGCTCGAGGTGGGCAGCACGTGGACGGCAAACACATCGAACCCGGTTGTCGGCCGCATCGTCAGTGCGACGGAAGGCACCGTGACCATCCAGACCGAGAACAAGTACGGGGAAGGAACCGTCCAGTGGTTCCAGCAGACGAAGTACGGCTCGAAATTCTGGACCGCCACGGCCGCTTACCGATCGATGCACTACCGGCCGGGTCGGGTCCGTCACTTCAATCAACCGCCGCTTCCGCGCGGCTACAGGAGTTAGACGATGGCAGGGCATGCCTTTCAGGCCGAGCTGCAAAACCTCGCCCGGCGTGTCGCCGCGCTGGAAGATGAACTCGCCGAGATGAAACGCTCGGCGAAGCCCGAAGTGAACGCGAAACCAGACGCGAAAGCGTCGAAGCAGAAGGTGTAGGCCATGGACCTCGACGCACACGAAGTACGAGTCCGCCGCCTTTTGGAGAAATCCGAGGCGCAGGATGCCGATATCGCCGCTTTGAAGGAGCGCGTTACTGCGCTCGAGGCCAACGCAGCGCCGGCGCCGAAACCGAAACCGGAAAAGCCCACGAAGGCCGCAGCGCCAACCAAGGCGACGAAGGCGCCGTCGAAAGGGAAGGCTGCGCAGGCGGAGCAACCCACCGGGCAACAGCCAGCCGCGGACGCGCCGCCGCCGAGCAAAGCCGCTACGGCCGACACCGATGCGAACAAGGGCGACGACGACAAGCCGAAGCGGAAATAGATCGTGGCGACGCTCCGCGGCGGCGACAAACTCGAAGCCGCGCTCGCCAAGATCGCGGCGAACGTCAAGAAGGCGGCGAAGGTCCACGTCGGCATTCTGGAAGGATCGACATATCCGGACGGCACGTCGGTCGGCTTTGTCGCCGTCCAGAACGAATTCGGAAATTCGACGACGCCGGCGAGACCGGCGTTCCGCGATGCTGTCGCGGCGCATTCCGACGAATGGCCCGTAACACTCGGCACGGTTCTCGTCGAAAACAACTATGACGCGGCGAAAGCGCTGGCGCTCATGGGTGAAGGCATCAAGGGCCAGATCCAACAGAGCATCGCGACGTTTTCGGGCGTGCCGCTGAAACCGGCGACCATCAAACGCAAGGGCTCGAGCAAACAGCTTGTCGACACGGGGCACGAGCTCGCCTCGGTCGATTACGAAGTCAAATCCTGAGGGAGAAACGCATGCGTTCATTCTTGAAGTTCGCACTTGCTGCTGCACTCATCGCAACGCCCGTCATCGCGGGCCAGGTGCTGTGGGATACGCAGAAGGGCGACGTCGCCTTCCCGGGCCTTTCGCCCACTGCGATCGACAACATGGTGATCGGCGCCGTCACGCCGGCCGCGGGCACCTTCACGACGGCCACCACGACCGGTCTTGCCACAGCGGCGAGCATCAAGGTCGACACCGGCACCAAGACGGCATCGGCGACTGCCGGCGCCGCGACGTTGAACAAGAATTCCGGGGTCATCACCTCGGAATCGCTCACGACCGCCGCCGGCGCCACCTATACGCTGACGATCACCGATTCCGCCGTCGCTGCCGCCGATCAGGTGTACGCGAGTGTGCAGAACGGCACCAACTCGGCGGGGCTTCCCGCTGTGACGACGATCACCCCGGCATCCGGCTCGCTGGTTGTGGTCGTGCGCAATGCACACGCCACCGACGCTTTCAACGGGACCATCAAGGTCGCCTACACCGTCATCAAGAACTGATGAACCTACACGCCATCGCAGGGCCGGTCGTCGCCGGGGTAAACCCCATCGTTCCGGTCACCGTGAAGGTGAGCGCCGGATACACGACCGATGCCGATGGCACTCAGGTTCCGGCATACACGACCGCCCTGAACGTTCCCGCCCAGATCCAAGGTTTGACCGCCGACGAGCTGAAGCAGGTCGACAGCCTGAATCTCGAAGGCAACAAGCGCGCCATCTACTTTTACGGCGAGGTCGATGGCCTCGTCCGCGACGACAACAAGGGCGGCGATCTCGTCATCTTTCCGAACGGCAAGACCTGGCTTGTCGTCCTCGTTCTCGAGCAATGGGACGACGGGGCGAACAATCCGGCTTGGTGCAAGGTCGCCGTCGTTCTCCAGAGCGGAGCCTGATCACATGATGCTGCGTGTTTTGGGCGCGCTCTGCGCGCTCGCACTTCTCATTGCGTCGCCGGCGCGCGCGGACGGTCCGCCCGTGCCGGTTCCTGTCTCGGTGCTGTGTCCGACGTGTCAGACATCGCTCGCGGTGACGAACGCATCGGCACGCGTGGCGAACCCGTCCACATCGCCGCCGTACAACACGCTGACGATCTACAATTCGGGTGCGAAGGACGCCTACATCAATCAGGGCGACGTTACGGCCACCGCGACCACAAGCAACGCGCGGTTGCCTGCCGGCGCCGTGATGACCATTTGGGCTAGCGGAACGTATGTCGCCGCGATCACGGGCGGCAGCGATACGACGACGCTCCTGATCTGGCAGTCCAACGGTCCGATCGATCTGCGCGCCGCAATGGGCGGCTCGGGCGGCCCTCCGACAGCCGTCACGATTGCGGATGGCGCCGACGCCCGCTCGGGGGCAACCACCGACGCGGCTTGCGGCACCGACACCGGCAATTGCACCGACAGCTCGTTGGTCAAGCGATTGCTCCAGCGGCTTACATCGCTACTGGGCAACGGGAGCACGACCGGCACTACCGTCGTTCAGTCCGCGGGATCGAATTTGCACGTTCAGGCGGATGCAGGCACGGCGAACATCGGCACCGTGAACGGCAGCACGGTGGGCGGATATGAGTTCAACGTCTCGTTCACGCCGACCGTCCAGAACGCATCCTACGCGATCGGGCAATCGCTTGGCGGGCTTCAGACGGTATCGATCGGCTCGACCAACGGTCTTTCAGGAATCGTCGATCAGATTCAGATGGCGTCACAGGGCGGCAGCACGTCGCCGGTTGCTGTGTACATCTGGGACAAGAACCCAACCAACACGACGTGCACCGACAAGACAAACTTCGCCAGGAGCGCCACTGACAACCAGCATCTGATCAGTGCGCCCATCTCCATCACGCCGGCGCTCGCCGTCAGCGCGCAGGATACGGCGACGTACGGCGCGGCTACGAACCTGACGAGCAATTTTGTCAATTCGAGCAGCAACACGAACCTGTACATCTGCATCCTCGCGGCCGCGACGCAGACGCCCGCGACCACGACGGACGGTCGCTGGAACATTCAGGGCACCAAAGACGCCCCATGATAATCCGGGTAGCCGCCTTCCTCGCCTGTCTGCTCGCGCCCGTCACGGCGTTCGCGATCACGCCGGCGCAGCGCGCCGTCGTCCTTTCGCCGGCGTCGTACGATCCCGCCGCCGTCACCTACTTCAACAAGCTGGTGACGAACGGTTGCCCCGCGCCGAACAACGCATTCAAGCGCGCGGTGTCCAATTACATCAAGGCGGAGAAGGCGTCCGGCAACTGGGGTTCGCAGGACTTCGCCTACATCACGATGTTCAATGCGTGCATCGCGAAGACGAACCTCGCGCAACCGGCCCTCTATACGATCACATGGAATGGGACGTGTACGTTCACCGTCGCCAACGGGCAGGACGGCAACGGGACCGACTGTTCCGGCGATACCAATGTGGCGCAGAACGCGCTGGTGTTCGCGACGCAGAACAACTCGCGCGAAGAGGTATGCGCGAACTCGTCCGGTAACAATTTCGGTGGCGTCGGCGCCATCGGTACATTTCAAATCAGCGCCGCTGGCAATAAAGTCACGCGGCTTTCGAGCTCCGCGGCCGTCACCGACATAGGTGGTGGCGGAGCAGGTTGTCACTCCGCTTGGCGCACCGTCTTAGGCAACATCACGACCCTAAAGAACGGCGTCGTACAGTCGAGTGCCATAGCGAACACATCAACCGCGCCGGGCGCTACCCACACCGGCGCTTGCCAATCGAACACATCGTTCTGTGGCACCACGCACAACTTCTTCATCATGGTTGGCGCACCGATCGCGGATGAAGCCGCGCACTATCAGCACGTGCGCCAGATGCTGAGCACGCTGGGTGCGCTGGGAATCTAGACCGCTCCGTCTCGCGAAAAGAATTAGGGGGGCGGCGCTGTGACTCAAGGTTACGTCGACGGCGTACAGGTCAAGACGCAAACGGTGGGGACCGGCCCGGCCGTTCTGGGTGCAGCCGTAAAAGGATTCCGCGGCACCGAAGCGCTGACTGACGGCCTCACGTACGATTACGGCATCCATCAGCCCACAGGAGAATTTGAGTACGGCACCGGCCTGTACACGGCGGTCGATAAGCTGTTGCGGCGTGACAGCGTCGACTCCAGCAGCAACGGCGGCAATCCGATCGTTCTGACCGGCAAGGCGCAAGTCATCTTCACGATCCTCGCCAAGCACCTTCCCGGCATCGAGGGTCCGCCAGGACCGCAGGGACCTCCCGGCGCAGACGGTCCAACCGGACCTCAGGGCGCGACAGGGCCAGCAGGCGCAGACGGCGCCGATGGTGCAGCCGGAGCGACAGGCGCGCAGGGACCGGAAGGTCCGGCCGGACCGCAAGGTCAGAAAGGGGACACCGGTACCGGCATCGAGGTGAAAGGAACGGTCGCCACGCCGGGCGACCTTCCACCGAGCGGCAACACGGTCGGTGACACGTATTTCGTCGCGTCAAATGGCGATCTCTACACGTGGTCAGAAGACCTCGAGTGGGTCGATGTTGGTCACGTTCAAGGACCTCCCGGCCCAGAGGGCCCTACAGGCGCGCAAGGCCCAATAGGTGCGACGGGCGCGACCGGAGCAACAGGCGCGACCGGCGCAACCGGACCGCAGGGTGCAACGGGACCGCAAGGCGATCAGGGCGCAACCGGACCGCAGGGGCCGACAGGTCCACAGGGGCCGACCGGCGCGCAGGGGCCACCCGGTTCGAGCATCCAAATCAAGGGCACCGTTGCCAATGTCGGCGATCTGCCAACGAGCGGTAACACGCAGGGCGACATCTACGTCGTACAGGCGACGAGCGATCTCTATTCGTGGTCGACGTTCGTGGTTCCGAATACGTGGATCAATATTGGGCACATCACAGTGCCGGCGCCGCGAAACCCGAAAACGTCCAGCGCGCAGGACAACACGTTCGACGCGACCATTCTGGGTTTCAACATCAACGGCGTCGGAACGGCGGTGAAGAACGTCACGCTGATGGATCCGACACTTGCTCCGCCTGAGCCGGTTTTTGTTCGTAAGATCGCCTCGTCAACCGGCATCCGGATCAAGGTGTTTCCCGGCGGCGCAGCGTTTCGCAAGGCCGGCGATACGACCGTGTACTTCGTCTACGACCAGTACGAGACGGCGTGGTTCACGCCGTCCAAGACCGATCAGGTGTGGGATGTTTCTTAAGAAACTCGCCTTCGCTCTGCTGATCGCGCTGGCATGCGTGATGCCGGTGGCGTTCGCGCACGCCGACGAGAATCCGAACACGGTCTACCAAGTCAATTCGATGAGTGCGCTTCAGGGCGGCTACTGGGCCGAGCGCACCGCACTCTATCTCTCGATGTACGCTACGCCGGGCGATGGTGGCGCTGGGTACTTCTACAAGAAGGACTGCGCCAGCCTTCCGCTGAACACCAACGACGGCGGCGTGATCGTCAAGGACGCGCTGAACAATTGCTGGCTGCGCCAGGTTGATCGCGGCGGTCCTATCAGCCTAAAATTCTACGGCGCACCTGACGCGACTACGTCCGCATGCTTGGCCAACATGCTGAGCTGCGACTCCGTGGCGCTGGTGGCGAAGGCCTACGCGGCAAGCGCCGCCTACGGCAACGGCAATGTGACATCTTCGGGCCGCTCGGTCGCGTGGATGACGGGCACGCCGACCATCCCGACCGGCCGCATCTTCGATTGCGAGGGGCCGCCTGGCGGCGCACGCAAGGACGTCACCACCGCGCCGCAGTGGCTTCAGGGCAGCTCTATCGTCACGCTGGCCGGCACCGTCACGATCACGGGCCCATCGCAGGGACAATTCCAGAATTGCGTCGTGCGACCGAGCTTCTGGGTGCCGTTGAATGTTCCCACGGTCAACAACGGGTCACACACGTTCAACGACCTAGCCGTGCTGCGGAATATGTTCCGAGGCGTCGCGTATCAGTGCACGGGCGAGGCCTGCAACATCGAGAATTCGGTGTTCGAGGGCTACGACGAGTGTGTGCGCATCAGCGGCAGCGCGCGCACGCTGCTCAATCACCTTACGCTGGGCTGCAATCGCAGCCTGACGGTCCGCACCGGCCGCGGTGGCATGCACCTCAACGACCTCATGGCCAAGAACTGGCTGATGACGTCGTTGCCGAAGGGCTGCGTCAACTGGACTGACAACGATCCGGTGAGCCACTGCACGCTGCACGGCAACGTGGTTTCTCTGGAATATCCAATCTCCAGTTATGAACGCGACTCGGCCACGGGCTGGGTCGCGCTCACGGTGAACACGACGCTGCCCTACCCTGCCATGCAAATCACGGCCGGGATGTGGGTGTTCGTTCAGGACATGGGAACGAGCCACAGCGTCGTTGTAAGCGCCGACTGCACGAACTTGTCGGACACGCTTACGAACGTCGACACCGACGACGAGGACTCGTCGCAGATCAGTACCGGCGACGTGATCAGCGGCAGCAGCTGTATCCCGGCAAATACGACAGTCGTTTTCTACGACCGCGATGCCGACACCATTTTGATGACCAATGCAGCGACGTCGACTAAGGCCGATCAGAGCCTGACGTACAAAGGTTCATTTATCTCATCGCCGGCCGGCAATGGACGCTGGCAGCCTGCCTCGGTCAGCGGTAATCGCATCGTTCTCAAGGGCGCCAATTACGACGACCCGACACTGCTGGCGAGTTGGTCGGCCGGCGTGCAGTGGATCACGGCATTTGATCACACCGATCTTCGTGTCGGTCAAAATCTATGTTCGACGACGACGGCTTTCCGCAAAAAGTACTGCGATCCGCCCAGCTCGTTCTCGTACAGCAGCACGACGTCCTCGGACATTGCCTCGCTCGGTGCCAGCGGCACTGGCACGATCACGGTCGGCTCGACGGCCAACTGGCCAACGAGCGCGACCATGAAGATCTGCAATGGCAGCTCGGACCAGAACTGCAGCAGCTATGAGGCCGTTCAATACGCCCTCGTGACGGGGTCGCAGACCCAAGTCCAGGTCCTGCAGCGTGCGGCCAACGGTACGACGGGGGCGGCGCACAATTCGTCTGACGCCATCAAGGCCGAGGCACCCCGCATCACAGACATTGTTCCCATCGCAACCGACATCAATGGCGGCGGTTCGTCTGGCGGCGGTGCGCGCGTGCGGCTGAACGTGGTGGCGCGCACCAAGCAGGTTAGCGGAACCCCCGTCACCTTCGCGAACGACAACACGACGTTCGGCACCATCCTGGGTTCGGTGCTTATCACCAACGGCTATTTCAACTGGTGCGCCAATCCCGAATGTGGCGCCGCGATCGACGCCGGATTGCGCACGACGGTTGTGTCATCGTCCGGACCGGTGCTGACGCTCGCTGCGAATGCATGGAAGGTCCGGCCAAACATGGTCGCCTTTGACGAGACCGATCCGAACAACATCAAGGCTGTGACGGTGATCGCCGGGCCAACTTCGGACACCGACCAAACGGTCACTCTCGCGTCGACGCCTGGTTCCAGTCCCAACGGCCACACCATCGTGTTTGCAGGATGCGACGCTCCGGTGAACGACCCGCGCAGCGGAAACTGTGGTGGCGTGGCATATCAGCTGGGCAATCTGGGCAGTAAGACGAACCAAGGCACCACGTTCGTCAAGCTGCACGCCTTCGGCTATCAGACCGCGTTAAACGTCGCGAATTCGCCTGCCACGGGTGGCGTCGATCCATACTTCGACGCCGGCGGCGATGGCGCTAACGCGGCGGACCCCGGCAACGTTGGCCTCCGGGTTGGCGGCGATGCCCGCAAGATTCAGATGACGGGCGGACGGCTCGCTGGTCATTTCGCGCTCTACAACGATCCGAACAAGCAGACCGATCCGTTGCGCCTCGATACCATGCAGTTCGGCATTCCAGGACCGGGCTGCTACATCGTGAACGTCGGACCGGATTCCGCGCTCCAGATCGACAATAGTGGTGGGTCGGAGCCGGGGTGCACGTTCATCGACCAACGCACCGACCGCGTGGCGATGAACAACAACACGTTCGACAATTCGACATTCGACGTGGAAGACCCAAAGGTCTGGCGCGTGACGAGTTGTAGCGGAAATCTGTTCGCTACGTCCGAGTGCACCGATACGGTGGCCAGCTCGCTATCCTGCACCTCGGGCTGCACGAATACGACGGACGTGTCCGGCTCCGACGCCAACATGGTCATCACGACGAATGGCTCCGCCACCTCGGTGACCGTCCAGATGGGCCGCATCCATCGCGATCTGTCGCTCTTGAGTTGCCATGTGAATGTGAACGCCAACGCCAATGCGTGGATCAGCAGCATCACGGCGGGCAACAACGTGCTGAACATCCTGCCGACAATCACCTTCAACACATCGGTGGCGGTGACCAAGATCTACGGCGGTTGCGTTTAGCATGCTTGGCCTTTCAACCCTTGCCGAGGCTCCCATCGGCGTCGCGGCGTCACTCGACTTCGCACCGTCGCCGGTGCGCCCGGCCGAAAAGTACCTGCTCGAAGCGTTGCGCTCGTATCTTCTGTTCATTCTGCCCGTGGGAACCGAAGTCGTCAGAGGCCAGGTGAACCGTGTCCCGCCGCCAAAGGTCAGTGACTACGCGGTGATGACTCTGCTCGCCCGGCAGCGCGTCAGCACCAACATCGATCAGTATGCCGACGTCGTATTCAACGGATCCACGTCAGGCGACATCCTGACCGTGACCGAAATGGTGCGGGGCGAAATCGTCCTGCGATCGACGCTAACGTTCGTCGGCGCCGACCCGGCCACGCAGATCATTGAGTTTCTGACCGGCGCCGGCGGTCCCGGAACCTACCGGATCGACACGGCCCAGGACGCGGACCTCCGTCGCATGGCGGCAAGCTACGCGACGCTGATGATGCCCACCGATGTAACCGTGCAGATCGACCTGCATGGCCCGAACGCCGGTGACAACACGGCCATCGTCGAGGCTGCGCTGCGTGACGGCTACGGCACGCAATGGTTCGAGGAAGCGTTTCCCGGCGTCACGCCGCTTTACGCGGACAACCGCGGGCAAGTGCCTTTCATCAACGACTCGAAGCAGTACGAAGACCGCTGGGTGGTGGACGCGCATCTTCAGATCGACCCGGCCGTGTCTCTGCCGCTTCAGTTTGCCGACGAGGTCGAGGTTACCCCGATCCCGGTAGACGTCATCTACCCGATCGACTGACGGTCGCGACCTCCCTCCACCCCTTCCACCGCTCCAAAGAACTTTCAGGAGTCGTAAGACCATGAGCATTCCGGCCAGTCAGATTGTCAGCGTGATTCCGAGCGTGATCGGCGCCGGTGGATCGGCGCTCGATATGATCACGTTGATGCTGTCGACGAACACGCGCGTCCCCATTGGACAGGTGTTGTCCTTCCCGGACTATGCCTCGGTTGTCGCGTATTTCGGCACGGGCACGAACGAGGAAATCTACTCTGCGGTCTACTTCAACGGCTTCGACAACTCGTCGAAGAAGCCCGGCGCGCTGCTCATCTCGCAGTACCCGAAGAATGCCGTGTCGGCCTATCTTCGCGGTGGCAGCATGGCGGCCGTGTCGCTCTCGACGTTGCAGGGCTATTCCGGAACGCTGACGCTGACCATTGACGGCGTAACCGCGACCACTGGCACCATCAACCTGTCGGGCGCCACCAGCTTCTCGAACGCGGCTTCGCTTATCCAGACAGCGTTGGCGGCGGCGTTCTCACCGGACCCAACCTGCACGTATGACTCGGTGTCCGGCGGCTTTGTGATCACCTCGAACACGACAGGTGCAACGTCGACGATCACCTATGCGACCGGCTCGGGAGCCTTTGACACGCACTTGAAGCTGACGGCGGCACAGGGCGCGGTTCTCAGTCAGGGCGCTGCGGCGACGGACCCCGACACGTTCATGGATGCGCTGGTGACGAAGACCCAGGACTGGGTCACGTTCATGACCGCCTTCAGCCCGGATGGCTCCCACGCCAACACCAACCGGCTTGCCTTCGCGCAATGGTGCAACAGCCAGAACAACCGTTATGCGTACGTCACGTGCGACGACGACGCGACGGCGACAAACACCGTGCCGGCGACGACGTCTCTCGGCTATCTGGTGGACAGCCTCGGCTATTCGGGCACGGTGCCGATCTGGGTCGCGGACAACACGAGCCAGGCGCTTGCGGCTTTCGTGTGCGGCGCGATCGCCTCGATCGACTTCACGCAAACGAACGGCAGGGCCACCCTCGCCTTCCGGCGTCAAGCCGGAATCGAGCCGAACGTCACCGATGCCTTGTCGGCAACCAATCTGCTCGCCAACGGCTACAATTTCTACGGCGACTATTCGACCGCGAACGACGACTTCGACTGGTTCCAGAACGGGGCCATCTCGGGCGACTACGAATGGATCGACAGCTACATCAATCAGGTGTGGCTGAACAACGCGTTGCAGCTCGCGCTGATGCAGCTGCTCAAGGCGGTGTTCTCGATCCCGTACAACGACGACGGCTATTCGCTGATCGCGAACGCGGTGCAGGATCCCATCGACGCCGCGGTGAACTTCGGCGCCATCCGACCGAACGTGCCGCTTTCTGCGGTGCAGGCGGCCGAGGTCAACCAAGCCGCCGGCACCAACGTTTCGGACATCCTGAGTTCGCGCGGCTGGTATTTCCAGGTCAAGGCCGCAACGGCACAGGTCCGCGCCGCGCGCGAGTCCCCGCCGTGCTCGCTCTGGTACATGGACGGTCAATCCGTTCAGCAGATCAATCTCAACAGCGTACTGATGCAGTAGGAGAACGGACATGGCGCGCTCGATCACCTCTGCAAACTCGTCGTTCACGCTCGCTGTCACGGGCGTGTTCAGTTCGGCTGTCAACCTTCAGGGCTACGCGGTGGACGATATGTTCTCGATCGACCCCGTCGAGGTGTCCCAGAACATCATGGGGGCGGACGGCAAGATGTCATCCGGCTTCGTCTACAACGTCATCAAACAGAAGATCGTCTTGCAGGCGGATTCGCCCTCGAACGACTTCTTCGAAACGTGGCGCCGGGCCAATCAGGCGGCACGCGACGTGTTTTTCGCCACCGGCATGATCTTCATGCGGTCGGTGAACAAGCAGGTGAGCCTGACCAAGGGGTCGCTTGAGCTATTCCCGCCAATTTCGGACGCGAAGAAGGTGCTTCAAGCGCGGTCGTACACGATCGCATGGGAGCGGGTTGAGGGCACGGTGCTGTCGTGAGCCGGAAAACGCGCGAGGTCGCCATCTCGTCCGGCACGAAGGAAACCAACCGCGATTTCGGCAAGAAGTTTCTGCTCACCGAAATGGACGCTGGACGCTCCGAACGATGGGCGATGCGCGCTCTCAAGTCGCTCCTGCGCGCCAATCCCAGCCTCCCCGACGAAATCGCAAATGGCGGCATGGCGGGGATTGCCGTAGCCGGCTTTCAGGCGCTTGCCGGCATGGAAGACGATGTCGTCGACTTCCTGATGGACGAGCTGATGTCATGCGTCCAACGGATCGAACCGGCTCTCACGCGCAAGCTTCTCGAGGAGGACATCGAAGAGGTCGGTACCCGTCTCCATTTGAAGATGGAGGTGTTTAGCCTTCATGTGGGTTTTTCGCTGGCCGACACCCTGTCGAAGCGGATGTCGGCGATGAAGGCGAAACTTCAGGACTCATCGGGTACCCAAACGTCGGGAGCCGCATAGGCGCAGTCATTTCGAGCAGACTCGCGACGTTGCACGAACTCGACACGGTTCTCGGGACCGAGGACTTGTACGACCTTCTCGAAGTGATCCTGGTCGATGCGCACAACCAGCAGGTCTTGAACAAGCGGGAGACCTGACATGACGACAACGGTCATCGACCAACTGATTGTCGTTCTTGGTCTCGATCCAGATGACTTTTCCGACGGTCGGAAAAAAGTCGCCGAAGAATACCGCAAGCTGAAGGAGGAACAGCTTGCGGCCGGCAAAGAGGTCGAGAAGCGCGCTCAGGCGATGTCCGATTTCTTCGCCAAGCTGCGAGGCCAAGTCATCCTTCTTATTGGCGCCATCGCCGGCGCCCACACCATCCATGACTTCTTCACGGGTCTGATCAGCGGAACGGCCAGTCTCGGCTATTTCAGTCGCACAGTCGGAGAAAGCACGACCGAGATCTCCGCGTGGGCGCAGGCGGCCGAACAGATGGGCGGCTCCGGCGACGACATGAAGTCGTCGATCGCGTCGCTGTCCGGCGAGCTTCAACAATTCCTACTCACCGGCGAAAGCAACGTCATTCCGTTTTTCCGTTCGCTCGGTATCAACATCGAGGACGCCAACGGCCATCTGAAAACGTCCACCCAGCTTTGGCTCGAGGTGGCGCAGCGGGTTCAGGGCATGGATCCACAGCGAGCGACGGCGCTCATGCGTGGGCTGGGCGCTTCGGACTCGATGATCAATTTTCTGTTGCAGGGACCGGGGGCGGTTCGTGCTCAGCTGGAGGCGCAACGCCGGCTGGCACCGACAGCCGATGACATCAAGCAAGCGCAGGAGCTGCAGCGTTCGTGGCGCGAAATCCAGCAGATGTTCACGAAGCTGGTCCGAGAAGAGCTTCCGCGGCTGATGCCATACATTCGCGAGTTCGTGCATTGGCTGAAGGAAGGTATCGACTACCTGATGAAGCATCCTGACGCGGCAAACGCGTTCTTCGATGCGCTCGGGATTCTGCTTCTTGCAACGACCGCGAAAGTTTTGGGCCTGACGGCGGCCGTGCGCGGCTTCTTCTCGCTACTCGGCTTTGGCGGTGGCGCTGCTGCTGCCGGCGGCGCTGGCGCTTTCGGATCGCTCCTTGGCCCCCTTGGTGCGATGGCGGGAACGTTCTGGTGGCTCGACAACTACGGCGTCAACGCGAAGTGGAACGACACCGTACGAAACACGCCCGCCGGTCAATGGGATCGCTCGGCCTCGCCGAGCGGTTACAGACCGCCAGGATTTGACCGTGGCATCGAATACGGCGTCAGGAGCCGTTTGCCGTCTGGTCTTCGGCAGATGATGGAGGATACGGACCGTAGGCTCGGTCTTCCAAAGGGATCGACCGCAGCACAGCTATGGGTCGAGTCGCGTCTAAATCCGTCGGCCCGCTCCGGTGCGGGCGCAATGGGGCTTGCTCAGATCATGCCGGCGACGCTCGCCGCAATGAACAAGCGCTTCGGCCGTCAAATGAATCCATACGATCCCGTCGATGCCATTCTCATGAACCGCGAGATCATGCGCGAGAACCTTGCGCACTTCGGCAACTACAACGACGCGCTGATGGCATACAACGGCGGGTGGGACCGCTCGCACTGGGCGAACGCCGAAACGATGTTATATCCCGGCAAGGTGCTTTCCGCCCGCGGCGGGATCGGCATGCCCCGCATGGGCGCCGGCGTTTCCAGTTCCAGCCACACAACGAGCGTTCGCTCGTCGTCGTCTCAGGTTTCGGTCGGGGAGATCAACGTCTATCCGAAGGACAGCTCGGTTGGCGAAATAACGAGCGGCATCCGCAATTCACTCAGCCAGCGTCTTTCGGCAGCCCAATCCAACCTCGGCCTTCAGTAGATGGTCAGCTTCTTCGGTGCAGAGGCCTTGGCGATGGATGCGCTGGAAGTGGTCGGCGCATTCGGTCAACCCGTCTGGGGTGTCTTCAAGGACGGCGAACCTGTTCTGACAACGGGACCATCCAGATCGTTGCCGGGCCTGTTGCAGTCGGCGCTCGACATCGTGGACTCCGTGAGCTCCATCTTTTCGGGGCCAAGTCCCGGGCCGGATTCGGTTGTGGCACTGGAGTACCGGCAGGACTGGGAGCTGTCCGATTATCCCGTCGAGAAGGGCGGCTTCCAGAGCTACAACAAGGTCCAGCGGCCTTTCGATGTGCGAGTGCGGTTCTCAAAGGGTGGATCGGACGCCGCGCGCAGCGCGTTCCTCGCCTTGGTCGACAGCCTCGCGAAGACGCTCGACACCTATGACGTCGTCACGCCCGAGAAGACGTACACCAACGTCAACATCAACCATCAGAATTTCGCGCGCGCGGCCGACACGGCCGGCATGGTCATCGTCGATCTGTGGTTCCTGGAAATCCGCGAAACGGCGACACAGCAATTCACGGATTCCCAGCCGTTGACGAACACGCAGGATCCAAGCGGCGAAAGTCCGCAGTCGAGCGGTCCTGTTTCCGCCGAAGCGGCAACGCCGGGCCAGACATCGGTCATCGACCAAATCAAGGACGTCCTGAAGAACAAGCAGTGGTGAGCCATGCTGATCGTCCCGCTGCAACCGGTTCCGTCGCAGGTCGTCACCATCACGCTCGGTGGTCAGGCTTGTAGGCTGAACGTCTACCAGAAGCGCACCGGCCTCTACATGGATGTGTACGTCGGTACGGTTCTGATTATCGGCGGCGTCATCTGCGAGAATGAGAACCGCATCGTGCGTTCGCTCTATCTGGGCTTCATCGGCGACTTCATCTTCATCGACAATTCCGGCGCCGGCGAAGATCCGGGATACGCAGGCCTCGGCGGCAACAGCGCGCGCTTCAGTCTCGCTTACCTCGATCTGTCCGACCTCGACGGTCAAGGCTGACCGATGTCCTCGCAAGGCACTTTCGTCGAACGTCTGATCGACGTGACGTTCACGTTGGCGGATGGCAGCTTCAACGGCACCGACAAGAACACTTCGAAGCTTTCCGGGCTTCGCGTCGGCGCGAAAATCGTGAAGGCCGGCGGCAACGCCATGAGCACGGCGATCATTCGCGTGTTCGGCATGTCGCTGTCGATGATGAACCAGCTCTCGACCTTGGGGATGCGGTACAACCACGTGTCCAGGAATTCCGTCACGGTCGAGGCGGGAGACGCGGTCAAGGGCATGGGCATCGTGTTTCAGGGCACGATCACCCGGGCATGGGCTGACCTCAACGACGCGCCCGAAGCGTACTTTCATGTCGAAGCGCACACAGGCCTTCTCGCCGCGGTGCTTCCGACACAGCCCGTCAGCTACCCGGACGGCATAGACGCGGCGACGGCGATGTCGTCGATCGCATCGCAGCTCGGATACGCATTCGAAAACAACGGCGTCGATGTACGCCTGCCGGCGACCTACCTTTGGGGTTCACCCCGAAGTCAGATCGATCAGATCGCCCGGGCCGCGCGCATCCACTACATCATCGATGACGGCGGGAATTCCGGCGTTGCGCTTCAGAAGCTGGTCATTTGGCCTTGGGATGGCGCCCGCGGTGGACAAATCCCCCTGATTTCGCTGGAGACCGGGATGGTCGGCTACCCGGCCTTCACGGCGCAGGGCATCGAGGTCCAAACGCTGTTCAATAACAACATCGGCTTCGGATCGAAGATCGAGGTCAAGAGTTCGATCCCGGCCGCGAGCAAACAGTGGATCGTGGGAACGCTCGATCACGACCTCGAAACGAAGACCTTTGGCGGACGATGGTTCAGTCGAATCCAAGCCTATGACCCGGGCGGCCTTCTTCCGGTGACGCGATGAGTGACCCGGCTGGCTCGCAGTTTCCACAGAACGGCTACGGCGAGTTCAACACGCTCGTTTTTCTGGTCCGCCAACTTCTGATGTTCACCCGTCAGATGATGGTGGTGCAGGTCAAGACCGTCAGCAATCCGTTTGGCGCGCTTTCACCTGTCGGCTTCGTCAGCGTGGTCCCGATGGTCCACATGGTCGATGGCGCCAACAAGGCGACGCCGCACGGCGAAATTCCGAATGTGCCGTACGCGCGCATTCAGGGCGGCACGAGCGCCATCATTCTCGATCCGAAGCCGGGTGACATCGGGTTCATGACGGTCGCGGATCGTGACATTTCGACGGTGAAAGCCACCAAGGCTCCAGGACTGCCGGGCTCATCGCGCACCTTCGATTTTGCGGACGGCGTCTATTTTGGCGGCATCCTGAACGGGACGCCGACCCAATACATCCAGTTCACCGATGCCGGCATCAAGATCCACGACTTGAACGGCAACACCATCGAGATGAAGGCGGGCGAAATCGACATCACGTCGGCCGTTGTGAAGATCAACGGCGAGCTGCGCGCGACTGGCGCGGTAACGGCTGGCTTCGGCGGCGGGGATCAAGTCGGGCTTCAGACGCACACGCACTCAGGCGTTCAAACCGGCGCCGGCGAGACCGCACCACCAAACGCGGGGACATGAATGCGCACCATGCTCCTCGATCCGGCGACGTGGGATATCACCCTCGACGCCGCCGGCAACATCGCGCTTGCAGATGAGAACCTTTCGCTCGCGCAGGATGCGGCCTCGGCGATCCGGCTTTGGCAGGGCGAGCTGTACTACGACACATTGAAAGGCGTGCCGTGGCGGAAGCTCCTGGGCGCGGCCATCCCGCTCTCACTGGTGAAGTCGAAGCTGGTTGACGCCGCATTGACGGTGCCGGGCATCAAGAGTGCGCGCGTGTTCTTTTCCAGTATCGATGCAGACCGCACGCTGCATGGACAAGTTCAGATATCGACGTCCACGAACTTCGCCAATCCGTTGGTCGCAGCGTTCTGATGGCGACCAACATCCCCTTCCCCACGTTCGGACCGAACGGCTTTGTGGCGCCGACCGAGGCTCAGATTCTCGCCGGCGTGCAGGCCGTATTCAACACGGCGTTCGGTACCACGCTCGATTTCAACCTCGAGACGCCGCAGGGCCAAATTGCATCGTCGCTCACCGGGGCGCTCGGCGCGTGCTTCGACCTGTTCTGTGACATGGCGAACGGCGTCGATCCGGCATACGCGCGCGGCCGCATGCAGGATGCTGTGGGCCGCATTTACTTCCTCGACCGCAACCCGGCCCTGCCAACAACAGTGACGTGTACGGTGACGGGCGCCGAGGGCGTGTTCATCCCCACCGGATCGCTCGCCAAGGACACCAGCGGCAACATCTATCAGTGCACCAACGGTGGCCGTATTGGCGCGAGCGGGAACAGAACGCTTCCCTTCGCGAATGTCGTGACTGGGCCAGTGCCCTGCCCGACTGGAACGTTGACCATTATCTATCAGGCGATACCCGGTTGGGACTCGATCACCAACCTTGCCGATGGTGTGCTGGGCCAGGACGTCGAGACCCGCGCACAGTTCCGCGATCGCATGGCAGCGTCGGTTGCCGGCAATTCGATCGGTTCGCTTCCGGCCATTCGCGGCTCGGTGCTTTCGGTTGCCGATGTGGAGGATGCGTACGTCACCGAAAACGACACCAACGCACCCGTGGTGGTTCGTGGTGTCACGCTGCCGGCGAACAGCCTGTTCGTCGCGGTGCTTGGCGGCGGAAATACGGCTGTCGCAAAAGCCATCTGGGCCAAGAAGGCGCCCGGCTGCTCGTACTACCCCGGCAACACGACCGTCACGATTCACGACCTCAACAGTGGCTATAACCCGCCGTATCCGGCGTACGACGTGATCTTTGAACGGCCGGCGTCCCTTACCGTGTTCTTCGCCATCAATATCGCAGATGGCGACGACGTTCCGGACAGCGCGGCAGCGGACATTCAGGCCGCGATTGTTTCGGCCTTTGCCGGCGGTGACGGCGGGCCGCGCGCGACAATCGGTTCGGACATTTTTGCCTCACGCTTCTACGCCCCCGTTGCGGCTCTTGGAGCATGGGCTCGCATCCGTAGCCTGTTGATCGGTTCGAAGGCTTCATCGGCGGCGGCGTTCACCGCGTCGCTCGCCAGTTCGAACGTGATGACGGTCACGGCGGTCGCAAGCGGCACGCTCGCCGTTGGACAAATGGTCTTCGGCGCAGGCATTCCAGAAGGCGCTTACATCGCCAGCCTTGGAAGTGGGTCGGGCGACACAGGAACCTATCACCTGAACATCACCGGGCTGACCATTGGTTCGGAATCCATGACGTCCTATGACGTCACTGCGAACGTCGTGTCGGTTGACATCGACAGGGCGCCGGCGGTGAGCGCGGCCGACATCGTGGTCACCATCACGTGACCGCGTTCGACATCAACGAAACGATCATCGTCCAGTACGATGCCAGTCCGCGCATCCGCGGCCTCATCGATGGCTTGGGCGATGCGATCAATCCGCAAGCCAATATCGATGCATTCTACAATCTCCTGTGGAACGTGGAGACGGCGGAGGGTTACGGCCTCGACGTCTGGGGCCGCATCGTCGGCGTCAATCGCGTGCTTCAGGTCGCGAGCGGCGACTTCCTCGGGTTCGAAGAGGCAGCCGATCCGTCGATGCTCGGGTTCAACCAAGCACCATTTTACGGCCCCGGTTCCACGACGAACTATCCGCTGACGGACGATGCGTTCCGGCAGCTGATCCTGGTGAAGGCACTCGCCAACATTTGCGACGGCAGCTCGAAAGCCATCAACACGCTTCTGGTGAAGTTGTTTCCGAGCGCGAGCGGCAACGCCTACGTCGCGGACAATCAGGACATGACGATGACGTACACGTTCGAATTTCCACTCGATCCGGTGCAGTCGGCCATCGTCAATCAATCAGGCGTTTTGCCGAAGACGGTCGGCGTTGCTGCCAACGTGGTGATGGTCTGATGCTGGCTTCCGATATCCCCGCCTTCTTTCCGAGCATCTGGGCCGTGTCCGCGGGCCCGGGATATGTGCGGACGATTCCAGCCAACGCGCCCGGCGGCGGCGCCGCCGGCTGGGATATCGGCTATCCGCCGGAGAACTTTGTACCGCCGGGGTCCGGAGGTACGCCGCCATTCGGACAGGACTTCAACGGCGTCGATCAAATCTTCTCCGCTTGGCTGCAATGGGCACAGGCTGGTGCACCGGTCGGGTTCGATTCCACGTTCAGCACGTCGATCGGCGGTTATCCGAAAGCAGCCATCATTCAGACGGCCGATGCGGATGGCACGTATTGGTACTGCACTGCCGACGCCAATACGACAGACCCGGATGCAGCCGGTGCTGGCTGGAAAAAGTTCAGCCCCATTCAATTGTTTGTTCTGTCCACGGGCAACAACACCATCGTTGCCACGTTCAGCCCGGCGCCGGCGAGCCTAGACAATCTCACGGGGCGCGTTCTTCTCGTCCAGAAGAATGCGAACCCGAACACTGGCGCGGTCACGCTCAATCCGAACGGCCTCGGCGCCACTCCGGTTGTCAACCCAGATGGCTCCCCGCTGATCGCAGCCCAGCTGCCGGCGAACTCCATTTTCGCGGTCGCATACGACGGCTCGACAAACTTCTATCTGCTGTCGTCGTCTGGCGTCTCCGGGATCACCAACACGCAGCTTCAGGCGCAAGCGGGCAACTATGCGGACGACACGGGCGCCGCCAACGCGTATGTGTGCGCGCTCACGCCGGCGCTGTCCGGTCACGTCACGGGTATGCCGATCCGGGTGCTGATCGCGCATGACAACACCGGCGCATCGACGTTCGATCCTGGGCCCGGCGCAAAGAACATCAAGACGCCGGCCGGTACCGATCCTCTCGCCGGTCAGCTCTACGCCGGCGCCATCGTCACGTTTGTCTACGATGGCACCGATTATCAGGTGACTCTGCCACCAGCAAAACAGTTCGACACGGGGGCGATCACCGTTCCCACCGCCGGGTTCAGCTCGACTCCCGCGCACGGTCTCGGCGGACTGCCGCGCAGGTTTTCGGCCTTCATTTCGTGCATTTCCGCGGACGCAGGATATGCCTCCGGGGACTGCGTTGCCATCGGGTCCGGGTATTCCGACGCGGGTTCCTCGCGCGGTGCCAGCATCTATTTCACGACGACCGTCATCGGCATCAACGTGGGCACGAACGGGATCCGCGTTCCCAGTGGTGGCGGTGGCGGCGCGATGACTGCGATCGACGAAACGAAGTGGCGTCTCCACATTTTCGCGGAGCGATAGATGGCCGACTTCGTTCTCCAACGCCGCGAGGAAACGCCGCTCTCGACGTGGGGCGACCTGTTTGACCCTGCCGGCGAGCTGCTGTGCAAGATCTTGGAGCGCGGCGCCGGCAATCCGAACCATCCGCGCATTGCTGCCGGGCGGTATCAGGTCGAGATCAAGAACGGGTGGAGCAAGTTCGACCACGGCTTCCGTGAGCTCCTTGGCAAAGCGTACAGGGGCATTCTGTGGTTGCCGCGCGTTCCGGGCCGCAGCCTTATCGAAATCCACACGGCGAACGTCATTGCGCAGCTCGAGGGCTGTCTTGCGACGGGTCAGGCAATCAACCGCGACAGCCGGAACAATTTCGCGATCTCGAGCGGCACGAGCAGGCCTGCGTACAAGCACATCTATCCGATCATGGCGGATGCGATCGCTGCCGGCGAGACGTGGCTGGACGTTCGAGACATTGCGTCGTGACGGAGGTTCGCAAGTCGGCGCTGCCGCAGCGATGGAGCGGGTTCGCTGACGGGTTTGGCGGCGTAGTCGGGGTTCTGTTCGGCGTCACGTTACTTATCGGCTTCGTTGCCGGTGCTGTTGTCGTCGGCATTGCGTGGGCCATCTTCGGTTAGCTGCCGCACCGTGACGACGCTCGTTCAACAGAGATTCAAGAACGATTGCTTTCTATGTTGCCTGATCATGGCGACGGGAACGACGTACGAAGCTCGAGCGCAGAAAACGCCTTTGCCACGTCCTCGCGCCCATAAAGTCCATCGACCGCGACGCCGGCGACGAACTCCACGCCCCACTTCACTGCGGCACATGCCGGACCGAGCAGCGAGATGTAATCGCGGTTCATCTCGAGGCCAGGTTCTTCAACACGCTCGTCGGCGCCGTGAATTCCTTCGGTGCGCCACTGCTCTGGGGTCGCCGCGCGCTCGTGCAGGTGAAGTCGAAGAACTACGAGGGCCAGAGCCACATGGTCTTTTGGAATGGCCGCAAGGTCTTCGATCCGTCGCCGCTTCGCACCTTCGAATGGAACGAGGTCGAGCCTCAGCACGTCTGGCTGTTTAACGAGGTGGCGTGATGGGGCAGACCGGAACATTCCTTCGCACCGTGGCGTGCGTTGCGTATCGCGGCTATTCGCATTGGTGCCCGGGCTGCGAGGAAACGCACGTCATTCCGACCGAGCGCCTCGACGGTAAGGAACATCCGATCTGGACGTTCAACGGGAATTTGGAGCGGCCGGACTTCAAGCCAAGCGTTCGGATCACATACGATGGACCTGACGCCGGAACCGGCGACGCACCCCCGGCCTGTTGCCACTACTTCATCAATGATGGCGCGATTCAGTTCTGTGGCGATAGCACGCACGCGCTGAAGGGGCAGACCGTCCCCCTGCCGCCGCTCCCCAAGCATCTGCGCGACTAGCGCGCACCGATCACCAACAACCGAAGAGGCCCATCATGATCCGCATTGCGGTCGTGAACCGTTCGACTGTTATCGCCAACGCCGCGGTTGCCGCTTTCGTGCCGGCGCTGCAAACCCAGATCAGCCGCGACTTCGCGCCATCCTGGTTCGACGCCGCGTTGCGCTTCACGGACAAGCCTGATCCCGAGGAATGGCAACTCGCGATCCTCGACGACTCCGATCAGGCGGGCGCGCTCGGCTATCACGACGTCACCGCCAGCTTCCAACCGCTCGGCAAGGTTTTCGCCAAGACGGTGAAGCAATACGGCGACAACTGGGAAGTGACGGCCAGTCACGAAGCGCTGGAGATGCTCGGCGATCCGAGGATCAATCTGCTCGCTCAGGTCGAAGACGGCCCGCACTCGGCGACCTTCTACGCCTACGAGAATTGCGACGCCTGCGAAGACGATCACTTCGCCTACGCGATCGACGGCCACATGGTTTCGGACTTCGTCCTGCCGGCGTGGTTCGAACCCGGCAACAACGCAGGACCGTTCGATTTCCAGCGTCGCATCACGAAGCCGCTGCAGCTGCTGAAGGGCGGTTACATCGGCGCGTTCGAGTCCTCACGCGGACATTGGACGATGGAAACGGCCGAACGCGACAACGCCAAGGCCATCGGTCAACCGGGAAGCCGCCGCGAGCGCCGTGCGCGCAAGTGGGAAACCGGTGAGGTCGTGCCGAGCACGGCCGCTTAAGCCACCCCTCGAAAACGTAACAGCGCACGAACCGCGCAAAGGAGAAGCCATGCAATTTCTATCCGGCTACAAAACTTACATCGTGGCAGCTGTCACGATGCTCTATGCGATCGTGATGTACTGGGCCAGCGCCCATACGCCGGCCGATCTGAACACGCTGCTGTTGACGATTGCTGGCGCGCTCGGTGCCGGCTCGTTGCGCGCTGCGCTCGATCAGGTCCTCGTCGCGATCGGTGTCGGCATGCCGAGCGGTCAACGCACGCCAGCTATCAAACGCGCTATGCGCCGCGCAGGCCATTTCATGCCGATCATCCTGGCCTGTGTCGTTGCGGCGCCCATGCTGGCCCGTTGTGCCACCGGTTTCGATATCGGCGGCGTCGGCACGACCATCGGCGGATGGCTCGGCGGTCAGGGCACCAACATCGAGCGCGGCCTGATCGCAGCCAAGGGGTTGCAGGGCGGCTGGATCGCCGTCTGCATCAACAACGTGGGTCCGCGTCCCGGTCTCTGTGCCACGAACGCGAACACCGCCCACACGTGGAGCAAGAAGCTCAAGGACGGCGCCCATTGCGCGGTCGCAGCCTACGAAGGCAACGGCGCCGGCTTGGTGCAGTGCCTTTCGGATTTCGGGCTGGCGCTTCAGGGCTTCGCGCCGCTCACCCAGGATGCGCGAATGGCGCGCGCCGTGCAGATGCACTCGGCGTTCGACGTGGGAACGGCTATTCAGGTGCTTCAGGTGTTGATCCAAGTGGGAACAACGCTGGCCGATGAAATCCGCGCGGCATCGTCGCCGACGTCGGCACAGCTGCATGAGCTGCTCGACACCATCGATCAGCAAGACGCTACGATCCAAGCGCACTAAGTGGATCGCACGTGACGCCGGTCGCTGCCTGCGCGGCGGCCGGCGTACGCGTCACCACAGCATGAGGGCATCCGCATGGCAGCACGACGTCGATCGTCAAAGGCCGCCGATCAGGACCTGACGGTTGCGACAGAGCTCGGGCGCCTGTCGGCAATCCTCGAGTCCATGGAAACGGCGCGCATCGAAGATCGGGAGCGTGCCAAGGAAGACCGGGAGCGAGTAGAGACGTCAATCGTTCGTTTGGAAACGTCATTCGATGGCTTGCGGCACTCGGCCGATGCGATGTCTCAAACACTGGCCTCGACGTCCAATCAGGTCGCCAAGCTTGCCGTCGACAAATGCGGAGAGCGCCTTGATCGTGTCGAGGCGTCTCTCTTTTCGCCCGAAATGAAGACGTGCCTTGATCGGCTCGAGAAGGTCGAAGGCACGGTTGGCACTTGGCGGCGCTGGATGGGGACCGGGCTGTGGTTCATCGGGCGAGTAGCCTTAGCGATTGCCGCCAGCGGGATCATCGCCGGGACGTTCTCCGGCATCATTCAGAAGATCGCCGACAAACTGATGTGAAATAACGCGCCGTCGTAGAGGGGGTGCGTGAAGGTGAAGGGCCGGGCGGGAAACCGCTCGGCCTTTTGCGTTTGGGGCCCGGCAGCAAACGCTGCCGTGGCCCTTTTGCATTTTGGGCCACGAATGCTAGGTTTTCCCAAGGCCACCTCCCGAGATTTCTCCCGGCATGACAACCCGATTCATGATCCTCATGCCGTGGGGGCGCGTCGGCAGCAACACGCTGTTTGCCATCCTGCACCAATCGACGAAAAGCATTCGCCTCAAGAACGAGAACCTTAACGCCAGCCAATCCTCCGACGAGCAAATCGCGGTGCTCGAGGAATTTTACCGGGACGATCCCGCCAAGCTGGTCGATTTCATTGGCACCAAACAAAGCGTGCGCGCCTCGGCCGACCTCAAGCGCATGGCGGGGTGGCTTCTCAAAAACGAGGTCAAGGTCGTTCGGTTGCGGCGCGATAACATCGTGAAGGCGACGATCTCGCAGATACGGGCTGAGATCTATGCCAAGAAACTCGAGCAGGAAACCGGCACGCCTTTGTGGGGCGTGCGGCCGGAAATGACGCCGCTCGGCCGCACGGAAATCGATATCGGTGCGCTCATGCGTCGGCTTCCAATGATCGCGGAATCCAACATGGCGCTGCTCGGCGCCTTCCGGTCGACAGACGTGCTCGACCTCGAATACGAGCAGTTCAACATCGATATGAACGCTACCGTTGTACGAACCCGCGAATACATCGGCCTGCCGTACGTCAGGTTCACCATTCCGTTTGTAAAAGCCACACCCGATGATCCATCCGAGGTCGTGACGAACTATGCCGACATCTGCGAGCGGCTGAAGAACACGCCGTACGCGGCGATGCTTTAGGGGGCGCCATGCAACGGCGATTGCGGGTCATTCCTCTTGGTGACTGTTCGGTCACGATACCGGTGATGCGTCTGCAACGTCGAAAGCTGGCGGCATCGGCCATCATCGACGCCGGCTGTCTGAAATGGCCGCTGTGCATGTCCTTCGGCAGCGCGATACAAATGCTCGATGTGCTGTGCGGCCGAAAGACAATACCGTCCGAGCTTGAAGACTACTGCTACGCGGACGGTACTCTGCCGCCGGAGCCATTGCCTGACGCGCGCGATCGCCTGCGGACCGCGGATATCGCTCTGCTCGAAGCGAGCACGCCGATCGAATACCACTTTCGCGATTTCATCCTGAACCGCAACCGCGTGCGCCTGCACGTAAAGTCGGCGTTCAAACCGCTTGGCGAAGACGCCGCGCGCCTCGCAGACAAATACATCGGCGACCTTCAGAAGCGCGGCCGCTCGGAAGACGGTCCTCTCATGGTCAGGATGCTCGACGAGGCCGGAAACAACGACGAGACGCTCCGCCAGGTCATTCTGGAATGCACCACGCATCTCGACGAGGAGCAACAGCTCGCCGCAAAGCTGAAATTGCTGCTTGCTCATCTGCCGATGCCGGTGGGACTCGTCCTCTACAATTTCCGTTATCTGTCGGATGGTCGGGTTTTGGATTGGCCCACCGGGTTCAAGAAGAACGTCCGCTCCGCCATCGCGGCCGTAAATCCAGATATCCCGGTGTTCGATCCTGCCGAAATGGTTCAGCGCGTGGGCGTCGACGTCGCGATGGCCAGCCCGGATTCCGGACACTATGCAGACAATTTCTACGACACCGTCGCTGACGAGTACCTGCCGTTCATCCAGACGGTTATGGGCAGGGAAGCCTTTGTCGTTTCGTGATCCGAAAGGGGAGAGACCAATGCCGATCAAGCCCGATGAACTGGAAGGCCTCAATGTCATGGCGCGGACCGCTTTCATGCGCGAGCCGGATGAACCGGGCAACAATCACACAACCGTTTCGGAATGCGGCGGCGACAAGATCGAGCTGCGCGTCGTGTTCGATACCGCACAGCAATGCGCGCAGAAGCTGCGCCTGCTTATGGAATTTGCGCCATAGTCGGCCCGAACCGAGCTGCAGCGCTCGTCAACCATACTCTACGGCAACGCTCGACCCGGGGAGTTGCCATGCCTACATCAGAGCATGCCGAGAACACCCGACATCCAGGACATTGTACGCCGGATGGCGACGGGGAAGCGTCTCCCTAAGTCGTGGACCGCGCCGCGCACCAAGCGCGTCGTTGAGCCGGCTGGAGCGGTCGTAACCGTGAACATCACGCCGGCCATGCTCGATGCCGTAGACCGCTGGCGCGACAAGCGTGGCCTGTCACGCGCGGACGCGCTCTTGAAGTTGGCGGACTGCGGATTGCGTTCGTTCGATCAGGCGACACGGAAACGATGACGCCTAAGCCTAATCCGTGCGCGCGATGCGGCAACACCGGATGGGTGTGCGAAGACCACACAGACAAGCCTTGGGAAGGCGAACATAAGTGCGGTTGTGGTGGTGCTGGCGCGCCATGTCCGGACTGCAATTCGCCGGCCGATGATCGGAACGTTGTCCCCGATGTTTTCCGGTCGCCGGGCAAGTGGGATAGTTGAACCTTTTCAGTGAACCGCTTTGCTGTCGTTCGGTGATCGGACTCGGATAGCCGCCGCAATCCTGCGCCACACCTGCCCGCCTTGTTCGTCGCCGTCCCGTTCCATCGCGACAACCATAGCCGCCGCGTGTATCGCCGCGCCTTCATAGCCGCGTGACTCGATCAGCACCGATGCGCTGCGCTCGATATCGAGGTCGCTCACCATGTCCATGGATGCAGGAACCCGACCAGAATGGCGATGCTGACGGCCCATAGCCCTGCCCAGATCACCCACGGCCGCGCAGCGAACCAACGGTCGACCGGACCAGCGTTCGCCTCGTCCATGTTCTTGTTGTAGCGGTCGCCCATCATTCCACCGGAAACATCGGAAATCCATCCTCAACGCGGGGCGTGCCAGGCGTGAACGTCAACGCGCCCAAATGCCCACACACCGAACACCGCGATCGCTGCCGCATCATATCGCTGGATGCTTCAGCACCCCAACAGATCATGTAGGGCGAGAGTGCGACGGGGACATGCCGTCGACACTTTGGACAATCGAGCCACAGCCACGGGCCTTGTCTGCGCAGCTGGGCGAGCGTGGGGACCGGTCCAACGGGTGCGCGATTCTGCTTCTTGGGCGGTGATGGCGCGCGATCCGGCGCCGGCAGGAAGGGCCTGCGCATCTCAGCGCGCAACGCGTCGCGTTTCGTGTAGTTGGCCATAGGACCGGGTGAGAATTCAGTGAGAGTACGTTCTCGTCTGTTCGATGGCCGTTCGACCAGCGTTCTCCCATCAAATCTGTGGAAAAGGCAGATTGCAGGCCGATGTCGGATGATCGCACGACCTTGCCAAGGTCGGGGTCGCGCGTTCGAATCGCGTCGCCCGCTCCAAACTCAGATCGCTGTTGGTGACAGGCGCGGATCGTTCCCGCGCTTTACTTTTCCCGCATGCCCTTGCGGAACACGGCACGGATCGGGCCGAAGAAATATTCGAGCGCCGTACGCTGGCCGGTCTCGATCGCCACTTCCACCGGCATACCCGGCATCAGCTTCACGTCCGGATAGTCGCGCAATACTGTTTTGTCGACGCTGACCTGCGCGTTGAAATACGCCTGCCCCGAGTGCTGGTCGACCAGACGGTCCGCCGACACCACCGTAATCTTGCCGGATAGCGCCGGCAGACGCCGCGCCTGGTTCCCGGCGAGCGTGATCTTCGCTTCCTGGCCGATATGCACGTTGTCGATGTCTTCGGGACGCACGTGCGCCTCGATCTGAAGGTCGTCCTTCTGCGGCACGATATCCATGACGGGCTCACCCGGTCTTATCACGGCGCCGCGCGAGTGGAAGTTCAGGTTCACCACCCGGCCCTCGACCGGCGTCGTTATGACCGTGCGGGTGGCGACGTCGCTGGCGGCATGCAAGCGCTCGTTCACGTCGTAACGCCGCGACTGCGTATCGCGCAGCTCCTTAAGTACGTCCGACATCGTCTGGTTGCGCAGATTGACGATCTGGAGCTTGGTCTCGCCGTTGTTGACGTCGGTCTGCGCCATCTTTTCGACAACCGCGCCGCGCTGGCCGGCCAGATCGGCGGCTGTCCGCTGCAAAGCAAGCAAACGGGGCAGTGCTTCGATGCCGCGGTCGACCAGTTCTTTGATCATTGCGCTTTCCTTGGCAATCAGCGCGATCTGCACGTCCAGACCTTTGAGCTGTGCGCGCAAGCCTTCGATGGAGCGGTTGTTTTCCTCGATGCGGGTGTTGAGGATGTCGATCTGTTTGTTGACGGTCTCGCGAGCGTTCGTGAATGCGCTCATCTCGACACGGATCGCCTCTGCGACATTCGGGTCTGACGAGCGCTGCAACAAATCGGCGGGGAACGCGACATTGGGCGCACCGTCGCGCAGCGCGATCAGACGCGCTTCCTGCGCGGCAAGCGCATCGGCCTGTCCTTGCAATTGTTGCAACACTGCTCGAGCCTGCACTTCGTCGAGACGAATCAGCGGTTGGCCGGCGGCGACCAACTGGCCCTCGGTAACCAGGATGTCTTTGATGATGCCGCCTTCGAGATGCTGGATGGTCTTGCGATGGGACTCCACCACAATGGTACCCGGCGCCTGCAACGCACTATCGAGCGGTGCCAGCGATCCCCACCCGAGGAACCCAACGACAAAGATCAACACGACGAGCCCACCGCGCCGCGTGATGCGCTTCGGATTCATGAATTCGGCCGAGGCTTCTTCGTCGCCCGCAGGCACTGGTAGGCCGCCCTTTTCGGGCACCGCGTCGGCGACGCCCTCGGGAGCCATCAGCGCATTCCACCAGCGGCGGAAGCGGCCGCCGCTGCCGTTAGCCGTTGTCGAACTCATGAGGCGCCGCCTCCGCTTCCGTCATCGCCGCCGATATTCGGCAGCGTGAGCGGGATTACGTTCTGCGCCTGACGCACCTGCTGCTGTCCCGCCTGCCCGGCACGCGGCGTGAACCGCGCCATCACTTCGGCGCGTGGCCCGAAGGCCTCGACCATGCCATCGCGCAACACGAGCATCTTATCGACGTTGGCGATGATCGACGGCCTGTGCGCAACCACGATCACGGTGATGCGCCGCTTTTTCAGTTCGCCGAGCGTCTGAATCAGTGCTTCCTCGCCGGCGGTGTCGAGATTGGAGTTCGGTTCGTCGAGCACGATCAGGCGCGTATCGCCGAACACGGCGCGCGCAATGCCGATACGCTGGCGCTGGCCGCCCGACAGTTTCGCGCCGTTCTCGCCAAGATCGGTGTCGTAGCCCTTGGGCAACGCCAGGATCATCTCATGCGCGTTGGCGAGCTTCGCCGCCTTCACGATCTCTTCCGGATCGGCATCGGTGAGGCGGCCGATGTTGTCGCGCACCGTGCCGGAAAACAGCTCCACATCCTGCGGCAAGTAGCCGATGTATTTCGACAGCTCCTTGCGCGGCCAGGCATAGATGTCGGCGCCATCGAGACGCACGACGCCGCTGCCACACGGCCATGCGCCAACCAGCAATCGCATCAGGCTCGACTTTCCCGAAGCGGACGGGCCGATCACGCCACAGGAATCGCCTGGCGCCAGAGCAAAGCTGACGCCATTGACGATGGCTTTGCGCGTATTGGGCGGCGCGTAGGCAACCTTCTGTACCTGCAAATCGCCGGACGGCGCCGGCAAAGCCATGCCTTCTTCGCGTCTCGGCGCCGTGTTCAACAGCGTGGCAAGGCGTCCCCACGCCAGACGCACGGCAATAATGCTCTTCCACGTTGAGACGGCGCCCTCGATCGGGGCAAGCGCACGTGCGGACAGGATCGACGCCGCGATCATGATGCCGCCGGTGGCGTGATAATCCATCACGAGAAGCGCACCGGTTCCGAGCACGACCACCTGGATCAACTGGCGAACAACTTTCGACGTGCCGGAGAGGACGGAGTCTCGGTCCGACGCCTCCAGCGAATACTTGAGGCCTTCCAGCCATTGCCGACGCCAGCGCTGCACAAAGGGATGGGACATGCCCATGCCTTCCAGCACATCGGCATTCCTTAGGCCGTCTTCGGCAAACGTATGCGCCCTCAAGGACGCCGTGATCGACTTGGCCAGTTTCTGTGCCGTCAAATATTGGTCGGCCAACGCGATGCCAACCAGCAGCGCACCGCCGATGAGCACGATCAGAAAGTACGCCGGATCCAGCATCCAAAGGACGATAAGGAACACGAACAAGAATGGCGCATCGAGCAGGATGGCGAACGCCGCCGATCCGACGAAATTACGGATCGTGTCGATGTCGCGAAGGCCCTGGCGCTGACTCGCGCCCATGGCCGATGTCGTCACCATGGCGCGAAGCACGCGCGCGCCGAGGCTTTCGCCGAACCGCATGCCGGTACGCACGAGCAACCGCAGGCGCAGCGAATCCAGCATGCCGAACACAGTGAGCGCGATGAAGGCGATGATGGTCAGAAGCAGCAGCGTCTCTTCGCTGCGCGACGACAGCACGCGGTCGTAGACCTGCAACATATATAAAGACACGGTGAGAGCGAGCACGCTCATCGCCGCCGAGAACAGGAAGGCGACGCCAAACAGGTTCTTGTTCGCGGTGAGCGCTTCGCGCACCGGATCGGGGGGATTCTTCGCCGAACCCGGGGACAGCGCTGCCATCAGCGACACGGAACGCGCACTCTTGTGATTAATGTGGCGGGCACGTCTATCATATCCACAGCGTCCGCGTCACAGACTAATTTCCACTCGTTAAGGCTTCTGTTCCGGCGCAAGTCCTTACGGAAACTTCACTTTTTCAGTCCCGCGCGAGTCCCCGGTTCCGCTCACGCTGTGATCGGGCCGCGATGATAAACGCGCGCGATGAACTTTGCGTGCGTTTGGCGAAAGCCGGTTAAGTCTCTGTCGCGCCTCGGCTATGTTCCGCCGCAATGGGCCCGCGGGGGGTCCGCACAACGATCTGGGGTGTCCCATGGCTCGCTTCGTCCGGCCGCTGTCCGCCATTGCTTTCGCCGCTGTCGCCCTTGCCGTCGCGGTGCCGCCGGCCCTCGCAGCGCAAGCCGCGGCTCCGGCGACGGCCCACGACCCACGCTTCACCTGGGACCTTTCCGACCTCTATCCCACACCAGAGGCTTGGGCCGCGGCGTACGCGAAGGCCAAGGCCGACGCCGGGGCCCTCGATCGCTTTAAGGGCACGCTGGGCAAGAGTGCGCACGACATGTTCGTCGCCCTCGCCGAAATCTCGCGCCTGCAAAAAGAAGCGCAGCGACTCAACACGTACGCGAGCCTCAAGGCCGATGAAGATGTCTCGATTGCCGCCAACCAGGAGCGCAAACAGCAGGCCGGCGCACTTTTCACCGTACTCGGCGAGAAGACCGCATGGCTGTCGCCGGAAATCCTGACGATCGGCGAAGCCAAAGTGCGCGCGTTCGAAGCACGCGACAAGGAACTGGCCCGCCGTTTCAACTACTTCCTCGACAACGTGTTGCGCGGCGCGCCGCATACGCTGGGTCTTGAAGCGGAAGGCGTGATCGCGGCGAACGGCGACCTGCTGCAGCAGCCGTACAACGTGTTCAATCAGGTCGTTTACAGTGATATTCCCTGGCGGACGATCAAACTGTCGACAGGCGAATCCGTCCAGATCGATCCGGCCGCATACACCAAGTATCGCCAGGCGCCGAACCGCGCCGATCGCAAGCTGGTGTTTGACACCTATTTTGGAACGTACAAAACCTACGAGGCGACATTGGGTGCGAGCCTGACCGCGCAGGTGATGGGAGATGAGTTTGTCGCCAAGGCGCGGCACTTCCCGAACGCGCTCGCATCGGCACTGTTTCCCGACAACATGCCGGAGGCGGTTTATCGAACGCTGGTGGCGCAGGCGAACGCGGGATTGCCGACGCTGCATCGCTATCTGCGTCTGCGTAAACGTCTGCTGGGGATTACCGATGACCTCCAGTATTACGACGGCTACCCGACGATGTTCCCGAACCGTACCCCAATGCGGTTCAGCGTCGAAGAGTCCGAGCGCATCGCGCTGGCGGCGCTAGCGCCGTACGGCGATGCCTATCTCAACTATCTGAGGCGCGGGTTCGCGTCGCGCTGGATGCACGCCTATCCGCAGCCGCACAAGGCTCAGGGCGCCTACATGGACGGCGGCGCCTACGACGTGCATCCGTACTTGCTGCTGAACCATAACGATGACTATCAGGGTCTCACCACGTTGGCGCACGAGTGGGGACATGGCGTGCACACCATGCTAACCCACGACAATCAGCCGTTCGAGAAATCGAACTACTCCACGTTCATCGCGGAGTCGGCGTCGATCGGCAACGAGATGCTGTTGCAGGACTACATGGTGGCCCACGCCGCGACAAAGGCGGAAAAGCTGTTCTATCTCGGCGAAGCCGTGGAGTCGGTGCGCCAGACCTTCTTCCGCCAGGTGATGTTCGCCGAATTCGAACTTGCCATCCACGAAGAAAACGAACAGGGCAAACCGCTGTCAGGTGCGCGCATGACGGAAATCTATTGCGGGCTGTTGAAGAAATACGCGGGTGACGCGGAAGGCGTGATGAAGATCGATCCCGCGTACTGCACCGAGTGGGCGGGCGTGCTGCACTTTTACCGGAACTTCTACGTCTACCAGTACGCGACCTCGATGGCGGGCGCCGCGCAGTTCACTTTCCAGCACATTGGGATCCTAAGCTTAGAATTCCACGTGGACAAGTTGTCGCGG
>JADMIO011406767.1_pt1 | contig 52568 bp, 49 predicted proteins | sample 8958161 | NCBI WGS metagenome assembly JADMIO01 (sample SAMN16585339, study PRJNA669376) | soil metagenome | isolation source: Crop rotation soil | place: USA: Cullars Rotation, Alabama | collected 2011 | reverse complement strand
GCCGCGACTTCAAGTCACGTGAATTCCAAGCTTCGGATCCCACTGTGCTGGAAAGGAGCTGGACCCGAAGAACATTAATGCTCAGGTCGCGGCCGGCACTTGCCTGCTCCGCCTGAACAAGCCGACGGAGGCGCTTGCGGAATTCAAGGCGACGCTGGCCGTGGCTCCGAAATCGGCTGCCGCGATGTTTGGCGAAGCCGTCTCGCTGCAAATGGGCTGGGAATTCGACGAAGCAGCATCCTGCTACGAACGTTTGCTGGCGTTGACACCGGACGCGCAGGACCCGATCGTGAACATGATCGGCATCGGCCTGCAGCGCAAAGACTATGCGGTGGTGGAAAAGTACTCGAAGCGCCTGCTCGAACTGCATCCGGATTCGGTCCCGGCGCTCGAAGGCTTGGCCGCAGCCGCGTTTTCCCGCGACGATGCGAAGTCGGCTGCTGAGTATACGAAGCGCCTGACCTTGCTGGCCGCGGAATCGCACGATCATTGGTTCAATTACGGTGTTGCTTGCCAGAAGTCGGGTCGGCTTGCCGATGCGGTGGAAGCATACACGCGCGCCGCGCAGATTCGTCCGGATAGCCCGGCGGTGCACCTGAACTTGGGTGTCGCATACGAGCAGTCCGACAAGCTGGAAGAAGCTCAGGCTGCGTTCGAACGCGCCAGTGCCCTGCTTCCGGATCGCGACGATTTACGTTTACAGATGGCCTGGATCGCGGAGCGCCAGCAGCATGGCGGCGAAGCCGAACAGTTGTACGCGAAGCTGGTCGAGCGTAATCCGGCAGCGGAGACGGCATGGTTCCGCCTCGGTTACCTTCGCCTGGAGCGCGAAGATGCGCAAGGTGGTGTCGCAGCATTCAAGGCTTGCCTGGAGAAGCGTGCGGATTGGCCTGAAGCGCAAGTGAACCTGAGCATCGCGTATTCGAAGCTGGGTCAGTATGACGAAGCGCACAAGGTGCTTGCCGATCTTCTTCGTCAACATCCGAATCACATTGACGCCCTGCAGGGCTTAGCTGAGATCGCGCTGCAACTGCAGAAGCCGCAGGAAGCTTTGGGGCACTATACTCGCCTGCTGGAACACGGCGAACCGTCCTCGGACATCCTCTATAACTGTGGCGTACTGTCGCAGCAGTTGGGTGAAGCCGCGCACGCTATCAACTTCTATGAAGCAGCGCTCAAAAAGGAGCCGAACTTCGCCGAAGCTCTGCTGAACCTGGGCCATGCCCTGGAAGCATCCGGTTCGGCCGATCGCGCTCGCGACTGCTGGATTCGGGCTCTCGACCTGAAGCCTGAACTGGCGTGTGGCTACTTCGCTCCGCGCGTGGACGCTGCGGCGCAGGTCGAAGTCTCCGCGTAATTACAATCTCTCACAGCGGTTAAGGGGTGACGCTCTCTCGGGCGTCGCCCTTTTTCCGTTAACGGGCACCTGTGAGGAGTTCATTGACGATCTTGTCTGCGCCGTACAACTTGCGCAGCGCCTCCGTCATGCCGGCGGTGTGCACCGCAACCGCTCGATTCGAACTGCCTTCGTAGACGAAGTCGCCGACAAGGCTCTCGATGTTGCCGTCGAAGATCAGCCCGACAATTTCGCCAGCCGCGTTAATCACCGGCGAGCCTGAATTGCCCCCAATAATGTCGTTCGTGGTTACGAAATTGATCGGTGTTGCGAGGTCCAGCTTGCTGCGCCCGTCAATCCAACGCTGCGGTAGCTGGAACGGTTCCTTATTCGAGAAGCTCGCGTTGCGATCGTAGAGCCCGTAGAAAGTGGTGTAGGGAGGCGCGATGGTGCCGTTCATCGGGTAGCTCTGCACTTTGCCATAGGAAAGGCGAAGCGTGAACGTCGCGTCGGGGAAGGTGGTCTTCCCAAATGCGGCGAAGCGAGCTTTACCCAACTGCTCACCGGCGCGCTGCACCACGCTGTCCACGTTGTCTTCGGTCCACTTGATGAGTTCACGACGGATTGGGTCCAGTTTGCGCGACAACACGATCATTGAATCGTCGGAGGCGGCGACCGCGGCTTCCCCGCCCTCGACCAACTTCTTGCGGAACTCCGCGTCATTTAGTTTCGAGCCCTTGATATAGGCCTCAGCCGCTTCGCGCGGAGTCTTACCGCCGAGGACGAGCTTCACCCAAGGATCGTTCGGACCAGCTTCCAACAAGTCGAGTTCCAAAGCTCCGGTCATGCGGGCGATTTCCATCTCGGGATAGATGGGCGCTGGCGAAAATAGCGCGAGCTTCAGGGATTCGAGTTGAGCCTCATGGTACCCGGCGAGCCGCTGTCCGTCTGGTTTCTTGATTTCTGCCACGTACTGGACGATCTGTTGTGCGAGGTTCGCGTACTGGGAATTGAGGCCGTGGAAATACTGTTCCTTGAAGCGCGTTTCCGATTTCTTTTGCGCCGCCGCGATCTGGTCCCACGCCTTGCCATAGGCGGCCTTCCATTGCGGGTTCGAGTTCACCTTGGCTTTGAACGCCGCCTCGTCCGCACGTTTCGCGGTCATGACGGTCGGGTCCTGCAAGCCTTTCAGTCGACCCACATATGCCTTCTGCGAGTTTTCCAAACTGAAGATCGTGGTGCCGGCCTGACGAGTCGCTTCGGCTCCGGTTGCCGAATATTTTCGCAGCGATTCGATGCGGTTCTTGAGGATCTTCAGCGTCGACGGTTCATAGAGATCGCGCTCGGCTTCGAGCTGCGCGAGCGTGTCGAGGCGCGATGTCGAACCGGGATGGCCGCTGACGAACACCAGTTCGTTGTCCGCGGCGCCCTTGGGATTCCACTTCAAATACTCCGGGCTCTTGATCGGTTGATTATTCTCGTAGACGCGGAAGAGCGCCATGTCGAGGTCGTAACGAGGGTAAGTAAAGTTGTCAGGATCGCCACCATAGAAAGCGATCTGTTGCTCCGGTGCGAACACCAGGCGGATGTCCGTGTACTTCTTGTAACGATAGAGCCAGTATTCGCCGCCCTGATAGAGCGTGACGACGTCAGAGCGGAAGCCGGTCTTCTCCAGCGAATCGCGCTCGATCCCTGCGATGACGTCTTTGCGTTTGGCGAACTCTTCCTCAGCGTTGCGCGCACCCTTCAAGCTATCCTGCACCCGCTGCGTCACGTTCTCCATTGATACGAGAACGTTCACCTCGAGGTCGGGAGACTTCATCTCCTCCGCGGCCGTGGTCGCGAGGAACCCAGTCAACATGTAGTCCCGCTGCGCGGTGGAATTTTTCTGCAACTGCCCGCGAGCCACGTGATGGTTCGTGAGCAGGAGACCGTTGGGGCTGACGAACGAACCGGAACCGCCGTCTTCCAGCCGGACACTGGCGAGACGCACGTGATCCAGCCACTGCGGGGTGAGCGTGAAGTTGTAGCGTTCCTGAAGCTGCTTGGTGGGTGGATTGTCGAAGGTCCACATGCCTTCGTCGGCGAAGGCAGCGGTAAACAGGAGCATCGCGCTAGCAAAGGCGGCCAGAACTGGTTTCATGACTTTATAGTAACTCCACGCCGTCGGCATCCATCAGTAGAATGAGAGAGTTGATGCCCCCTTTATGGTCTGCCTACGTCCGTCCGCAGGATTTCGTTTGGCTGGGCTTTTTCGGAGCATTAGCGATGTTCAGTCCGGACCGCGATCCGATTGTGTTGACGTCGCTGGGCGCCTTGGGCGTCGTCCAGGTTTTGGAAACTCGGATTGGCGCGGTTGCGTCGGTGATCTTGAAACTCGTCCTCTGCTATCCGCTGTTGTACTTCGGGGGCGGTATCGGCAGCAGTTTCTATCTTGTGCTGTTCCTTCCGGTGATCTCGGCGGCGACAAGTTTCGGCTTGCCTGGGACGGCCGCGGCAACGCTCACCGCGTGTGGCATCTACCTTTCGTTTCTCAGCTTGTTGGAATCGCGCAATCAATACGTGCCAAGCGATCAGGTCGGCGAACTGCTACTGCGGGTTCTGTTCCTGCCGGTGGTGGGATTTCTGACGAACCAACTGGCGCAGGCGAATCGCGAAGAGGCGATGAAACTACAAGCCACGGCTGCGGAGTTGGAGCAGGCGAACGCTAGCTTGAAGAATGCTGAGGCGGATGTGCGGCGCGCGGATCGCCTTGCCGCGCTGGGGCAACTGACGGCTGGCTTAGCGCATGAGCTTCGGAATCCGCTGGCGACGATGCGTAGCTCCGCCGAGATGTTATCGCGTCGCGTGGCTTCCGAGAACGAAATCGCGAAGGAGATGGCCTCGAACATCACAGCGGAGGTCGATCGCACGGGCGCACTGATCACGCGCTTTCTGGATTTCGCCCGTCCGCGATCGCTGCAATTGGAGGTGGGCGACATCCATGCGATGTTGGATCGGGCGATCGATCGGTTCCAGAAGTCCGGGCCAACGGTGACTGTGTTCAAGAATTATTCGCCCGACGTGCCTCCACTGCGATTCGATGGGGCGATGATGGAGCAGGTGATGCTGAACCTGCTTTCGAATGCGGCTCAGGCGAGCCGGGCTGGAGGCGTGGTCACAGTGAAGACGCAGCGGCTGGACGGCGCGATTTGGATCTCTGTGATCGATAGGGGCTCGGGGATTGAGCGGAAGAATCTTGAAAGCATTTTCAATCCGTTTTTCACGACCAAGGCGGAGGGCGTGGGGTTGGGTTTAGCGGTAGTGTCGAAGATCGTGGAAGAGCACGGCGGCGAGATTCGGGTGGAGAGCACTTTGGGCGAAGGCAGCGTGTTCCTGATCCGCCTGCCAATGGAGGCTTGATTGAAGATTCTGGTGATCGAAGATGAAGAGAAGCAGCGGCGGGTGCTGGGGCTGCACCTTTCCTCGTGCGGCTTTGAAGTGAAGGCTGCGGGTACGGCGGAGGAAGCGCTGAAGCATGCGGGGGATGTCGATCTGGTGCTGACGGACCTGAAACTCCCGGGCATGGACGGGCTCGCGATGATGGAGAAGCTTCGGGAGCAGAATTCCGTAGCACCGGTTATCGTTATGTCGGCGTTCGGGACGGTCGAAGTTGCTGTCGAGGCGATGAAGAAGGGTGCGGTCGATTTTCTGCCGAAGCCGTTCTCTCTCGATCACCTGACTGTGGTCATCGATAAGGCTCTGGAAGTTCGCAAGCTGCGCGACGAGAATCGCGAACTGCGCGAGGCGTTGGGGCATCGCTATCAGTTCGAAAACATTATTGGTCACAGTGGGGCGATGCAGGAGATTTTCGGGACGGTTGAGCGCATCGCTGGAACGCGCGCAACGGTGCTGTTGTGCGGAGAAAGCGGCGTCGGCAAGGACATGATCGCGCGCGCGATTCACCAACATTCGCCTCGTAAGGACAAGCCGTTTGTGAAGATCAACTGCACGGCGATCCCCGAGAACCTGATGGAGAGCGAGCTGTTCGGTTACGAGAAGGGCGCTTTTACCGGGGCCAATACTTCTAAACCGGGCAAGTTCGAGCAGGCCGACACGGGGACTGTTTTCCTGGATGAGATCGGTGATGTGCCGGCTTCGGTGCAGGTGAAGCTGCTACGCGTATTGCAGGATCGGGAGTTCGAACGGCTGGGCAGCAATAAAACAATGCACACGGATTTGCGCGTGATCGCGGCGACGAACGTGGATTTGCGTGCGGCACTTGAACAGGGCACGTTTCGTGAAGATCTCTACTATCGCCTGAACGTGGTGCCGCTCAACATTCCACCGTTGCGGGAACGCAAAGAGGATATTCCGTTTCTCGCTGAATATTTCGCGCATAAGTTCGGCGGCGAGGTTACGGAAGGCGCGATGGAACGGCTGACCGCGTATCATTGGCCGGGCAATGTTCGCGAGTTGGAGAATGTGATGGAGCGCAGCATCCTGCTTGCGCCGCAGCCTCGCCTGGAAGCGGGGGATGTGCGGATTGAAAGCAGTCAGCGGGCGAGGCCTTCGATGGAAGGCGATCACTTTCTTCCGGAGGGGATGACGCTCGATCAATATGAGCAGTCAATTCTGCGGGAGGCGATCAAACGGTCGAACGGCAACAAGAGCCAAGCGGCGCGATTACTGGGGCTGACGCGAAATGCGCTGCGCTATAGGCTCGCGCAGATGGGGATCGAGTAAACGCAAAAGCGGCGGCTCCTGCTTTGAACAGGGCCGCCGCTCGATTGCGATACGGAAAGTTTACAGCTTGGTCTTGAGAACGTCGACCAGTTCTTGAACGGACGCCGCGCTCTTGGCGAGTTTGGCTTTCTCTTCGTCGTTCAGCTTGATCTCGTAGATCTGCTCAATGCCGTTCAAGCCGAGCTTCACGGGCACGCCCACGAACAAGCCGTTGATGCCGTATTCACCTTCGAGGTAGGCAGCGCACGGCAGAACCTTTTTCTTGTCCTTGAGGATCGACTCAACCATCTCCACCGCAGAGGCCGACGGAGCATAATACGCGCTGCCAGTCTTCAGGTGCTTCACGATTTCCGCTCCACCGTTGGCGGTGCGTTCCACGATCTGCGCGAGGCGGTCTGCGGGGATCAGTTCAGAGAGGGGGATGCCGCTGACGTTCGACAGACGAACGACCGGGACCATGGTGTCGCCGTGGCCGCCGAGCACAACCGCGGTGACGTTCTCAACGGAGACGTCGAGTTCCTGTGCGAGGAAGGTACGGAAGCGGGCGGAATCGAGCACACCGGCCATGCCGATGACGCGATTCTTGGGGAACTTCGAGGTCATGAACGCGGTCCAGCACATTGCGTCCAAGGGGTTCGTGACCAGCACGAGGATCGCATTCGGCGAATACTTCGCGATCTGTTCCGTCACGCTCTTGACCACTTCGTGGTTGGCGATCAGCAAGTCATCGCGGCTCATGCCAGGCTTGCGCGCCAGACCGGCCGTGATCACGACAACGTCGGAGTTCGCGGTGGGAGCGTAATCGTTCGCTCCGGTGATCTTCACGTCGTAACCTTCGACGGGGCCCATCTGAAGCATGTCGAGGGCTTTTCCCTGCGGCACACCTTCCACGACGTCCACCAATACGACGTCGCCCAGTTCTTTCAAAGCGAGGTTGACCGCACAGCTCGCGCCGACGTTTCCTCCACCGACTACTGTTATTTTCTTACGCATAGAAGCTGTCATTATAACATTTGGTATGAGTCCACTCCATCTGGATAACGGCAGTGCGGCTCGGTTTGCGCGATTGGCGCTGAACTGCGTGACGCGCGAGTATCCCAACAAAATCGCGCATGTTCTGAACAGCGATTTGGATGCGCGTCCGCCCCGGATGCTCACTCCGTGTTTCTACGGGTGCTTCGACTGGAAGTCGGCTGTGCATGGACACTGGCTGTTGGCTCGGTTGTTGCGGCTCTTTCCTCAGGCAGAGTGGGCGGCTGAGGCTCGGTCGGTGTTGATGCACAATCTGAGTGCGGATCGGCTTGCGGGAGAAGCGGATTACTTGCGGGAGCGACCGGGATTTGAACGGCCTTATGGGTTGGCTTGGTTGCTAGCGCTCGATTTGGAGTGGCCGGTACCGGAACTTGCGGTGATCGCGGTGGAGCATCTCTCGAGTTGGTTCCCGAAGTTGCGGCATCCGGACCGATCGGGCCAACATGCGAATACGGCGTTCGCGATGGCGTTGATGCTGGATTGGTCGCGCGCTGCGCGGGACAGAACGTTCGAGGCTTCTCTGGTGAAGAGAGCTCGGGACTTTTATCTGGCGGACAGGAATGCCCCCGTGACGTGGGAGCCTTCGGGGGAGGATTTCCTCTCACCGGCATTGGCGGAGGCCGACTTGATGAGGCGGGTTCTGACGCCAGCGGAGTTCCCCGATTGGTTATCGGCGTTTCTGCCGGATGTTTCATCGCTGCGGCCGGTGCAGTCGGCAGATAGAAGTGATGGGAAGCTTGCACATGCGGACGGATTGAACCTAAGTCGCGCGTGGATGCTGCGTGCTCTTGGGTACACGCAGTTGGCAGAGGAACACGCGGTAGCGGGACTCGCGGCTTCTACGGGCGAGCACTATGAAGGCGGGCATTGGCTCGGCACGTTCGCGGTCTATTTGCTCACTTCCTGACCTCGGCTAGGTACAATCAATTCTGCACTCCCCTCATCCCAAGCAACATGGAAGCCCAGCCTTTTTCAGTCAAGCGCGCGCAAGTCGAATTTCATAACTTCGCATCGTTCGGAGAACCCGAAACGAATCTTCGCATTTACGCGGAGGAAAACATTCGTCGCGGCACAGTCATTCGGAAACACGCGGAGTTCATCGGACCGATGACACCGTTCCTCGAGATCGGCGCGAATGCGGGGCACACCAGCTACATGCTGACGAATGACTTCGGTGCGAGTGGGTTCGCGCTGGACATCTCGGCTGATTCGCTGCGGCATGGCAAGCACTTGATGGAGGCTTGGAATCTGAAGAAGGCTCCGATCCGTCTCGCGGGCGATGGCGTGAATCTACCATTCGCGGACGGATCTTTGCGGTTCGTATGCACCTTTCAAACACTGAGTCAGTTTCTGGATATTGACGCTGTGTTTCGCGAGGTCGCACGGGTGCTGCAGCCGGGGGGTGTGTTCCTATTCGCGGAGGAGCCGCTGCTGCGCAAGCTCTCGCTTCGGCTGTATCGCTGCCCATACTACGACAGCATGAAGCCGTGGGAGCGCAAGTTGTTCGATTGGGGACTGCTCGGATATCTGGTGCGTGACGTGATTGGTGCGCATCAGGAAGAGAGCTTTGGGATTCGGCAAAACCACACGATGGGTTTGACAGAGTGGGATGCGATCGCGAAGAAGTATTTCGTGGCGCAGGAGTATGACGCGTTTGTGCCGGAACGCGGGTGGGGTGAACGCATCGTCAAGCGGGCGGCTCTATCGAATTCACGAGCCGCTCGGTGGCTGGGTGGAACGCTTGCGGGAATCTGCAAGAAAGCCGGCACGCCTCCGCCTGAGGCTTCACTCGAAAACTTCGAAACCCTGCTGCGCTGCCCGGACTGCAAAGGATCGCTGGTGCGAGACGCGATCGACACGCTGCGTTGCTCGACCTGTGGATACAGCGCGGCGAACGAAGAAGATGTTTATAATCTGCTGCCGTCGGCGGATCGTGCGGAGCTTTATCCGGGTGAGCGCGACGACATTATCGATTTCTCGCTCGCTGGTCATGAGCAACGACTGGTCGGCGATTGGTTTCCGTTGGAAGGTGTTCACGGAAATAAATATCGTTGGATCGGAGCGCGTGCTGACGCTCGGCTGAGGCGCGTGAAGACGGGTCCACAGCGGCTGCGGATTCGGGCGCACGCGCAGGCACAGAGCGTGCCGGGCGAAGTTCGTGTGGTCGTCAATGGAGCGCCGCTGCAGACGTTCGCGATCGATCGCACTGGCCTGTACATCCTCGAAAGCGATCTGCCGGAAGCCGACGATTACGCGATTGAGATCCATGCATCGCCGACGTGGCAGGTGTCCACGGACCCGCGCACTTTGTCGCTGACCGTCAGCATGATCCGGTTGGTTCCGTCAGCGGGTTAGAATTCGCGGAGTCCGCGCAGGAACACGTCGACAGCGAAGTAGAGAAACAAGAGCGCGGACATCAGCGACAATCCTTTCACCAAGCGTGCGCCGAGAAGTCGTCGGAGTGCGGAGGCTCCGTAGGCGAAAGCGGCGGCCCATGCGATGCCGGCGGTTGCGAAGCCCGTGGCGAAGATTGCCAGGGTTCGCCGGTTATCTCCATCGGGCACGCCGTAGCTCGCGATGACGCTTCCTCCGACAGCCACGAACCAGAGAATCGCGCTGGGCGAGGCGAGTGCGAGACCCGCTCCTGTGGCGAACAGCTTGACGAGTCCGCCTCTAGTGTTGGGCAGTGGACCGTCCATCTCCATCGCTTTGGGATGGACGACATCGCGAAGAGCGCGGTAGGCCAGCACCAGCAGAGTGACCGTTCCGAAGATCCAAAGACCGAGGCGAACGGATCTGGAGCCGAGGAACGCGGTGGCACCGAGAACGGCGAGCGCGAAATAGATCAGGTCGCCCACGACGGAGCCGAGCCCCAGCAGGAATGCCGCTGTGGCGTTACGCGCGAGAGATACGCGGAGGGTCGCGACGTTCACCAGTCCCAAGTCCATGCACAAAGTCAGGGACAGGAGGAAGCCGGCGAAGAACGTCCGCACCGTCAGCCTCGGACGGCAGCGTCCTTGTTGGCGTGGATCTCCTGCAAGCTCCACACACGAATGGGATCGCGACGCCTGGACGCGATCGCCTCGACTGCGGCGCGCGCACCACTCAGAGTGGTGATGCAGGGGACGCGGAATGTCAGCGCACTGCGGCGAATCGCTTTCTCATCACCGAAGGCCGCAGCACCGGTTGTTCCGGTGTAGATGATGAGACTGATATTGCGAGCCTTCAGGAGGTCGACCGCGTTCGGGCGGCCTTCGTTGACCTTGAAGACCGTCTTGACGGGGGTCCCTGCCGCGCGAATCGCGTTCGCGGTGCCGCGGGTCGCCGTGATCTGGAAGCCAAGTTCGTGAAGGCGCTTGGCCAACACGGCGATGTGCGGTTTATCGCGATCATCGACGGTGAGGAACACTTGGCCGCCGTCGGGCAAAGGCGTTCCTGCGCTAAGCTGCGCTTTGGCAAACGCTTCACCGAAGTTTTCGCCGACGCCCATAACTTCGCCCGTAGAGCGCATCTCCGGGCCAAGCGACGGATCGACGCCAGGGAATTTATTGAATGGGAAAACCGGTGACTTAACGAAGTACTGCGGTACAGGCAGCACGCCGGTCGCTGTGGTGAAATCGGAAATCTTCTTACCCAGCATCAGGCCGACCGCAATCTTCGGCAGCGGCACGCCGGTCGCTTTGCTGACATACGGCACGGTGCGGGAAGCTCGGGGGTTCACTTCGATGACGTAGACCTTTTCGTCTTTCACCGCGTACTGAATATTCATGAGCCCGATTACGTTTAGGGCTCGCGCGAGTTGTTCAGTGTACGCTTTGATCGTTTCGAGCGTGGAAGGAGTTAGCGTGATCGACGGCAGCACGCAGCTGGAATCGCCAGAGTGGACCCCCGCCTCTTCGATATGCTCCATGATGCCAGCGATGAGGACGGTCCCATCCATGTCGCAGAGAGCATCGACGTCGACTTCGGTTGCATCCTCGAGGAACCGATCGATCAACACGGGCCGCTCTTGCGAGAAAGTTACGGCTTCGAGCATGTAGCGGCGCACGCTGTCTTCGTCGTATACGATGGCCATGGCTCGGCCACCCAGCACGTAGCTGGGGCGCACGAGGACCGGATAGCCGATGGAACGTGCGATGGCACAAGCACCTTCGACTGTGGTTGCCGAACCGTTCGCGGGAGAAGGGATCTTCAGGTCGTCGAGCAGCTTACCGAATTGTTTGCGATCCTCGGCGAGGTCGATGTTCAACGGATCGGTGCCGATGATTGGCACACCTGCGTTCTTCAGCGGGATCGCGAGCGTTAGCGGAGTCTGACCGCCGAACTGCACGATCACGCCATCGGGCTTTTCGGTGTCGTAGATATTGAGGACTTCTTCAAGCGTTAGCGGTTCGAAGTACAGCCGATCGCTGGTGTCGTAATCCGTGGATACGGTCTCCGGATTGCAGTTCACCATGATCGATTCGACGCCGAAATCCTGCAGGGCGAAGGATGCATGGCAGCAGCAGTAATCGAACTCGATTCCCTGCCCGATGCGATTCGGGCCGCTGCCCAGAATCATGACCTTCTTGCGATCTGTTGGGTTTGACTCGCAGCTCGATTCGTAGCTGGAGTACATGTAGGGCGTGAAGCTTTCGAACTCCGCTGCGCAGGTGTCGACGCGATTGTAAACGGCTTTGACGCCGAGTTCTTTGCGGCGCGCTCGGACGTCGAGTTGATTGACGTTCCAGGCGCGGGCCATGCGGGAATCCGCCATGCCGTTACGCTTCGCACTGAGGAACTGTTCCTTGGTCGCGGTTCCCAGGGTTAGACTACCCATGAGTTTCTCTTCGTCGACCATTTCCTTGACCTGACGCAGGAACCACGGGTCGATGTTGGTCAACTGCTGCACCTGATCTTCGGTGAAGCCCTTTTCGAAAGCAAAGCGAATGTAACCCAGGCGATCCGGATTCGGCGTGATGAGGCGAGCCTTGATCAGGTCCTCATGGAAAACGGTAGCGCCGTCGGCTTTGCCGGTTTCGAGGCTGCGCATGCCCTTACCCAGAGCTTGCTTGAACGTGCGCCCGATGGCCATGACTTCGCCGACGCTCTTCATCTGCGTGCCGAGGACAGGTTCTGCGCCAGGGAACTTCTCGAACTGCCAGCGAGGGATCTTCGCGACAACGTAATCGATGCTTGGCTCAAAACACGCGGGAGTCTTCAGCGTGATGTCGTTGTTGATTTCGTCGAGGCGATAGCCGACGGCCAAGCGCGCTGCGATCTTCGCGATGGGGAAGCCTGTAGCCTTCGAGGCGAGGGCTGAACTACGAGATACGCGCGGGTTCATCTCGACGATGACCATGCGTCCACTCTTGGGGTCGATGGCGAACTGCACGTTTGAGCCGCCGGTATCGACGCCGATTTCCCGCAGGCAGGCGAGCGACGCGTCGCGCATCATCTGGTATTCGCGATCGGTGAGCGTTTGCGCGGGAGCCATAGTGATGGAGTCGCCGGTGTGGACTCCCATCGGATCGAAATTTTCGATGGAGCAAACGATGATGCAGTTGTCTGCAAGATCGCGCATGACTTCCATCTCATACTCTTTCCAACCGAGCACGCTCTCTTCGATCAGGACTTCATGAATCGGAGACAGGTCGAGCCCGTTTTCCAGAATCTGAAGCAGGTCTTCCTGGTTGTACGCGATGCCGCCACCAGAACCTCCCATAGTGAAACTGGGGCGCAGGATCACTGGGTAGCTGTGACGTGCAGCGAAGTCGAGGCCAAGATCCAACGCCGCCTGTTTGTTCTCGCGCGTCTGTCCATCCCACTTGATGGGTTGCGATTGCGGCAGATCGAGTCCGATCTTCTGCATTGCATCTTTGAATAACAGGCGATCTTCCGCTTTTTTGATCGCGGGCAGTTTCGCGCCGATCAACTCCACGCCGTATTTATCGAGCACGCCTGCTTCGGCCAACGCGACGGCGAGATTCAATCCGGTTTGGCCACCGACCGTGGAGAGCAGCGCATCCGGACGCTCTTTGCAGATAATTTCTTCCGCATACTCGACGCTCATCGGCTCGACATAGGTCGCGTCGGCGAGGTTCGGATCCGTCATGATGGTCGCCGGATTCGAGTTGATCAGGATAGTTTTGTAGCCATCCGCACGCAGCGCTTTGCAGGCTTGCGCGCCGGAATAGTCGAACTCGCAGGCTTGGCCGATGATAATCGGTCCGGAACCCACGATCATGATACGGTGCAGGTCGTTACGGCGTGGCATTAACGGGACCCTCCAAGGCGACTAGACACACAAATACGAGTCCTGAAGACGTGCGCGTCTCCCAGGGAGAGGGTTACTTGCTTCAATCGGGTGTTGCCTCCAGAGTAGGGGGGTAACTTCTATTTGACCACAGTGGAGCAAGCTCCGCATGGTGGTATTCTTCAAAGCCAGGAGAAATTCCTTCATGCCGCTTCGGACAGTATTTTTGATCGCATTCATCGGTTTGGTCGGCTGTTCGCTGCGCGAGCCATTCATGCGGCCGGATTCGGTCAAAATCGTCACGATGCTGGGCGTTCCCGCGGATTTCCAGGGTGGAACGTCCTGCGCGGCACCGATGGAAATGAGTAACGCATATGTGGAGGAAATCGGTCGCAAACTCAACCAGCCGTTGACAGAAACTTTGCCCAAGTTCGCAGTAAGAGCCGCGAAACTATGCCCGGGGTCGCGACCGGTGATCCATACGGCAAACGAAGTCGAATTCGCGAAGGTGGCACCGCTACTCGGAGGAGCGGCGTTCAATGGCGACGGGCGGATGCAGATGGAGCCGTGGCTTTGGTTGCGCGTATCCGGTGGGAAAGTGATCGGGCTGGAATTGCAGCTCGATCAAATTTAACTACTTCTCCATCATCTTCACAAACTCGTCGAACAGATAAAGCGAGTCGTGCGGACCGGGGGCGGCCTCGGGATGATACTGCACACAGAACAACGGGTGGTTCTTGTGTCGGAAACCTTCCAGGGTCTGATCGTTCAAGTTGATGTGGGTGAGTTCGAGCTCGTTGTTGTTGAGCGAATCCGGGTCGACTGCGAAGCCGTGGTTTTGCGCCGTGATTTCCACGTGTCCGGTGAGTTTGTTCAGCACGGGGTGATTGCCGCCGCGATGGCCGAACTTCAGTTTGAAGGTTTTACCGCCCAGCGCGAGGCCGAGTATCTGGTGGCCGAGGCAGATGCCGAACATCGGAACCTTGCCGACCAGCTTGCGGATTTCAGCAGCGGGGCCTTCCAGCAGCGGCTCCGGATCGCCGGGACCGTTGGATAGGAACACGCCGTTCGGTTTCAGGTCCAGAACGTCCTTGGCTGAGGTGCCCGCTGGCACGACCGTTAAGTGGCAGCCGACGTGAGCCAAGCGGCGAAGGATGTTGCGCTTGATGCCGAAGTCGTAGGCGACCACGTGATACTTCTGCTCGGCTGCAGGACCGAAGTCTTCCGAGGGGGAACAACCAACGACGGGTTGCGTCCAGCTGTAGCGATCTTTAGTTGAGACGGGAGTTGCGAGATCGAGACCGGCCATCGATGGTGACTGCTGGGCCCGCTTTACTAACGCAGCTGTATCCGTCGAGAGAGTGGAAAGCACGCCGCGCATGACGCCTCGGGAACGGAGATGCAGCACCAAAGCGCGAGTGTCGATGTCGGAGATCACCGGCACACCGGCTTTCGTCAGGAATTCCTGCGCCGATTCATCCGAACGCCAATTGCTGGCCAGCGGGGAGAACTCACGAACGCAAAGTCCCTCAATGAAGGGCTTGGCGGATTCGCTGTCCAATTTGGACGCCCCGTAGTTTCCGATTTGGGGAGCCGTCAGTACGACGATCTGCCCTGAATAGGAAGGGTCCGTGAAGATTTCTTGGTAACCAGTAATTGAGGTATTGAAAACGACTTCGCCGGTGCGTTCGACAGGCGCGCCAAAACTGCGGCCCTCGAAGATCGTGCCGTCTTCCAGGGCGAGAACTGCTGTGCTCAAGCGGGTGTTGCCTCCAGGTCCGGGGGTAACTTCTATTTAAGCACACTGAAAACGGAGCCGCCTAAAACTGCACGCGAATTCCACCCCAAATGATCCGGGGCGCGCCGGGAGCGTAAAAGGTTGACTGGCGTACGGGGAACTCTCCGTTGATCGCGGGAAGTGGACGGGCGACAAAGTTCCCGCTGTTGTCGAAACCCATGGGTCCTAATTGAGCGCCGCTGGAGTAGCGTCGGTCCAGCAGGTTATTGATTTGCCCGAATAATTGGGTGCGCTTGCTGACTTGATAGCGAGCACCGAAGTTCACAACGGCGTAGCCGCCTGATTTTCCGGGTCCAAGGTAGTAGACACCATCCGCGACGTGCTGGTTGTTCTCGTTACCGCGCGCATAGGAACTGCCGAACGCCATCATGCTCAGGTTCGCGGTGAACTTTTTGGTCACCTGAACATCGGCAAATGCTTTGCCCATGTGGCGCGGCGCCAGTGGAATTCGATTGCCCGGTCTGATCGCGATGGTGCTGTCGAGGCCTTTGCGTCCGGCGAGCGCGTCTGCATTGGTGCTGTTCCCGATGCCGTTGACTTCCTCCGGACTTTGGAACGTGGCGTCCAGGAGGGTGTAGCCGAACCCGAGGCTCACGCGGCGGATCTCGGTGTCGAGATCGAATTCGAGACCTTGGCGGCGGGTCTTCCCGAAGTTCTTGAAATAGCCGTATCCGCTTTGCGGCGACGAGACGAACATGATGTCGTTGCGATTTTCGGCGCGGAACCAACCGGCGCTCCACTTGGCGCGGCCTTCGACCGAACCGCGATATCCGGCTTCCACGGTTCGCGCGACGACCTGCTGCAGCGGAGGATCACTAGCCATCGCATTGGGCAATTTGCAGGGAACCGCGGGATCGGCACAGCCGAGTTCGATAGATGTCGGCGAGCGGTTCGCTTCGCTGTAGCGAGCGTAGGTATTCAGCAAGCGTGAGGGGTTGAACGTGACACCGACGGCTGGATTGAAGCGATCGTAGGTGTGATTGCCGTCCAGTGAGCCGAGGCCGCCACCCGGAGTTATGCGGTCCGTGTTCACGATGCTGGTGCGGTTGAAACGACCCGAAATGGTGACGTTCCACATGCGCCCGAACGCGATGGTATCGGTGGCGTAGACGCTGCTGGTGTGGATGACGCCGTGCAGATTGATGCGCGTGTCATAGGGTTGACCATCGGTGGTGCCGCCATTTTGGCCGTCGCCGAAGGATTGAATGGGCGTGACGCTCCGATCGGGGTTCAGGTAGCCGAGTTGCGTGTTCAGGAGGAAGTTGACGCGGCTGCCGTCCCATGCGCCTCCCGCCGTGAACTGGTTGTGATTGGATTTGCCAGGAGTGGCAAGCCACGTTATCTGCGCTGAGAATCCAGCGTTGTGCTGCTGACTTCGGCCGACGTTGAGGAGCCCATTGCACTTTTCGGCAGGCTCGTCGTTGATCAAGCCGTTGGCGATGCAGCGCAAGGAGGGGAAAGGCGTGTTGGCAGCGTTCAGTCCGCTGGCGGGAATCCCGGTGTAACCGGCGGCGGCCAAGGCAGCGCGTTCGGCCGCTCCGGGCTGATACAGCGACTGGTCGAGGGAATCTTCATTGATGTCCGCGTTGAAGGTTCGGGTGCTGATGTAGCGGTAGTACGCATTGCCGGAGAATGTCAGGTTCTCATTCAGCGAGTGACGTCCTACGAAATTGAAAAAGGGCGAGCGGTTGCCGCTCACGTCGGGCTTCGTATAGAGGCTGGTGTAGTCGCGAGCGAGAAAGCTCTGCTCCTGGAGTCCTCCACCATTGAGCTGGTTGTTGGCGTACATGGCAGTGGCACCGACCATCGTCTTCGCTCCCTGCCAGCCAACCTTGCCGATGAACTGGCGAACGTTGGATTGCGAGTTACTGCGCCACCCATCGTCGAAATAGAGGTTGCCCGCACCGTACCAGTTCAGGCGACCTTTGGAACCGCCATGTTCGAACTCCGCTGTGCGACGGCCATAACTTCCGCCCGCGATCTGGAGAGAGTTCCCGGGATTGGTATAGCCGTCCTTGGTTCGTATCGAAAGCGCTCCACCGAGGGTGTTCAAGCCGAAGAGAGGATCCGAACCCGGAATCAGCGTGGTCTCCGCGATCGCAACGCGCGGAAGCAGGTCCCAACTGACGACGTCGCCGAATGGCTGATTCAGGCGCACACCGTCCATGTAAATCGAGATGCCCTGCGGGGTTCCGAGGAGAGGCGAGGCGGTGTAGCCTCTGTAGTTCAGGTCGGGCTGGAACGAGTTGCCCTGGATCTCATTCAAGAAGACGCTGTTCAGTCGCTGATTGAGCGCGTCGGAGAGGCTGACCGCACCGCTACGTAGAAGGTCGGCGGCGGTCACTGTTTGGACAGGCGCCGCGATTTGTTCGAGCAGGAGATCGACGCCAGGCAAAGGCGTTGTAGCCACTACATCCACACGAGTGGTTTCGGAGTCAACCGAGAGCATGACAGGCAGCAACATTGGTGCGTCGGAATCCACGTCTACCAGAAGTGCTTGGGAGGCAAAGCCGGAGGCGACGACTTCCAAACGATAGCGGCCAAGCGTCAGGCCGCTAAAGGTGTAGCGACCCTGACCGTCGGTTTCATAGCTCTGGGAGACACCTGCGGACAGGCGCGTCAATGTCCCGGAGGCTTCTGAAGTGGCTCCGGAAGAATCTGTTACCTGGACCTGGATCTGGCCTGTTTGCGCGGAGGCAGCTAGAGAGAATAGAAAGAGAAGGAGCGCGAAGCGTGACATTTATAATGTAAGTATTCCGGCGGTAGAGATTTTGTTCACTCTTTCGGTGAACAAATCTCCACCTTCAGGAATGTACTGTATAGAGCCATGAGCGCGCACTCTGCCGAATCCGCCGTTCCGTTGATTGCGGCGAAGAGTGCTGGGCCGACACCTCTGGAAGTTGAGGTTACGCAGCTTTTCGATCAGTTGCGGATGCCGCTGCTGCGGTACTTGAGTTCCTTCGGGTTAGCCGCGCAGGACGGCGAAGAGGTGGTGCAGGAAGTGTTCCTGGCCCTCTTTCTGCATTTGCGCAGCGACAAGCCACGCACCAATCTACAGGCATGGATTTTTCGCGTGGCGCACAACTTGGGTTTGCGGCGCTGGCAAGCGAATCGCAAATCGTCCGCTGCGGGGATCGAGGATTTCATTGCGACCGATTCCGCGCTCAATCCGGAGCAGCAGGCGGCGATTGGTCAACGGAGTCAGAAGTTGTTATCAGTGGTCCGCGCTTTGCCTGATCTGGATCGCCGGTGCCTGTTCCTGCGCGCGGAGGGTTTGCGCTATCGGGAGATTGTCGAAGTGCTGGGAATGTCGTTAGGAGCGGTGGCACAGTCGCTGGACCGTTCCCTATCGAAGTTGGGCGAAGTGGAGCGAAACGCATGACCGAACAACATATTTCGCACAGTGAGCTGGTGGCTGCCGCGGACGGCGAACTGGATTCCGGTCGGGCCGCGCAGGTTCGCGACCATCTGGCGGGCTGCTGGACCTGTCGCACACGCGCGAAGGAAATTGAGAACACAATCTCGGAGTTCGTCCATGCACATCAGGATGCGGTGGTGATACCGTCGGCCGATGCTCCCCGAGCAATGCTGAAGGCTCGGCTTGCCGAACTCGCAAAGCAGCCTCCGCCGTCCTGGCGCGACCGATTCGCTGACTACTTCATGCAGGGGAATCGGGTGGCATGGGTCGCCGGGGCCATGGCTGGCACGGCGGCGATCATGTTTGTAGCCGGAGTGATCCAGGTATCAAATCAGCAGTTCCGAATGGTGCCCGATCCGAAGCTGACGCCAGGAGCTACCCTTCCCATTACGCAGGCGGAAGTGTGCCGGATCCCAGCCAACGAAGTTCGTGTGATTCCGGCGAGCGTGGGGCGGCAGGTGTTCGATCACTACGGAATCGACCGTCCGCATCCGCGCGATTATGAGTTAGACCACCTGATCGCGCCGGAGCTTGGAGGCGCCGACGATCCTCGGAACTACTGGCCGCAGCCTTATGGGACCTCCGAGTGGAATGCGCACGTGAAAGATGCATTGGAGGATCGGCTGCATGAGTTGGTTTGCGAAAACAAACTGAGCCTGGAGACCGCGCAACACGACATCTCTTCCAACTGGATCCTGGCCTATAAGAAGTATTTCCAGACACAGAAGCCGATCGCGAGCCATCGAGCCTTCACAAAAGATGCGCCTTGGGAGCCGTAAACAAGTCCCTTTGAATCCCGCCTTTAGGCTAGGGCCGGACATTCGGCAGGTGCGGTATGATCGAGTGATCTTAAAATCACTCACCTCGTTGGTGCGGAGCGCTAGTGCCTAGAACAGTTGGGGTTCTCAAAGAGACATTCCCGGGAGAGCGGTGTGTGGCAATTGTGCCGCGCTCTGTGGAAGTTCTTAAAAAAGCGGACATGACGGTGTTGGTGGAGCCATCGGCGGGGGTCGAGGCCGGCTACACCGATGACCAGTACACTGCCAAGGGAGCCACGTTGGCATCGCGGCAGGAAATTCTGGCGCAGTGCGACATTCTCGCGCAGTTCCGGAGCGTGGGGGCGAATCCGGAAGCAGGCCGCGCGGACTTGCAGCACATGCGCAAGGGTCAGATCGTGCTGGGGCTGGGCGAACCACTCACCGCATTGCAGGAAGCGAAAGATCTGGCGGTTGCGGGCGTTTCGTATTTCGCGCTGGAGTTGATTCCACGCACCACTCGCGCCCAAAGCATGGACGTCTTGAGTTCGCTCGCGACGATCTCGGGGTACGAATCGGTGTTGCTAGCGGCGACGACTCTGCCTCGCATCTTCCCGATGTTGATGACCGCTGCTGGAACATTGACCCCGGCCAAAGTATTCGTGATTGGTGCCGGTGTCGCGGGCTTGCAGGCGATCGCGACGGCGAAACGGCTTGGCTCGGTTGTGAGCGCCTACGACGTGCGCAGCGCGGTGAAGGATCAAATTATCAGCGTCGGCGCAAAGTTCGTCACCTTGGATGTCGAAGGCAGCCAGGCAGAAGGTTCAGGCGGTTACGCGAAGGCGATGGACGAGGCGTTCTACGCTCGGCAGCGCGAGCTAATGCTGAACGTCATCAAGGAACACGACGTCGTGATCACGACGGCTGCGGTCCCGGGCAAGAAGGCTCCGGTATTGGTCACCAAGGCAATGGTGGAAGCGATGGCTTCTGGATCGGTGATCGTGGACATTGCGGCGGTTCGCGGCGGCAATTGCGAGCTTACCAAGGTGGATCAGGTGGTGCGCCACAACGGCGTGACCATCGTGGGACCTTCAAATTTCGCATCGATCGCGCCGTATCATGCGAGCCAAATGTTTTCCGCCAACGTGGTCACGTTCCTCAAGCATCTCTCGGGATTTCTGCCGCTCGAAAAGATTCCCGACGACGATATCGTGGCGGAAACGCTGGTGACCCATGCAGGCGAAGTCAGCAATGCGCGCGTGAAAGAAGCTATAGCCGGAGGAAAAGCGTAAAGTATGCAGTCCTACGAAATCGGATTGTACGTTTTCATGCTCGCCGCGTTTCTGGGGTTTGAGCTGGTGAAGAAAGTCTCGCCGCTGCTGCACACGCCGCTGATGTCGCTATCGAATGCGATCTCCGCGATCGCTGTGGTGGGCGCGATTTTGGTTACGGGGCAACGCGATGCCAGCGAGTTGACGAAATGGCTCGGGTTCGCGGCTGTCGTCTGCGCGAGTCTCAACGTCTTCGCCGGGTACCTGATCACCGACCGCATGTTGAAAATGTTCAAGAAGCGGGAGCCGGGGCAGAAATGATCGAGACGATTCTTCCGGCGATTTACCTTCTTGCATCTGTTGGTTTCATTCTTGCGGTTAAGTGGATGAATCATCCGGCGACCGCTCGCCGCGGCGTCATCATTGGTGAGATCGGGATGGTGTTGGCCGTGGTTGGCACGATTCTACGTGTCGATGCCAACTATTCACTGATCTTTTTAGGACTGGCGATCGGCGGGGCCATTGGAATTCCGCTGGCGTATAAGACACCGATGACGTCGGTGCCACAGTTGACGGCTCTCTCGCACGCCTTTGGTGCCGTGGCTTCGGCATTGATCGGCACTGCTGAGTTCTACGAGAAGGCTCCTACAGGCTTCACGATGGCGGCGCTCGGAACCGAAACCTTCCTTGGCTTTCTAACGACAACCGCCTCGATCATCGCGTTCGCGAAGTTGCAGGAACTGATGCCGGGGCGTCCGTTGACCTACCCGGGACAGAATTTTGTGAGCTTGGGGACAGCGGCTGCCGCAATCATTCTGGTGATCATGATGGTTTTCGGAACGCCTGCTCCATGGATGTTCCCAACGTTCATCGCGCTGTCACTGGCGTTCGGTATCTTCCTCGTTATTCCCATCGGCGGCGCGGACATGCCGACGGTCATCGCGCTTTTGAATTCTTACGCGGGTGTCGCGGCGGCGGCCATGGGTTTCGTGCTGGACAATCGTTTGCTGATCATTGCGGGTGCACTCAATGGCGCAGCGGGCCTGATCCTTTCGATCATCATGTGCAAGGCGATGAACCGGTCGTTCACCAACGTACTCTTCGGGGCGTTTGGGCAAGTCGCAGCCGGTGCCGCAGGCAAGGTTGAAGCGAGGCCCGTACGCTCGGCGTCTCCGGAGGATGCAGCCGCGATCCTCGAGAACGCGCAAAGCGTCATCATTATTCCCGGATACGGTATGGCTGTCGCGCAGGCACAGCATAAGGTTCGCGAACTCTACGACATCCTCACCAAGAAGGGCTGCGACGTTCGCTTCGCGATCCATCCGGTGGCTGGCCGCATGCCAGGGCACATGAACGTGCTGTTGGCGGAAGCCGACATTCCGTACGATAAACTTCTTGAGATGGACGAGATCAACGGCGATTTTCCGAATACGGATGTCGCCTTGGTGATCGGCGCGAATGACGTGGTGAACCCGCTCGCGCGTACCGATAAAACCAGTCCGATCTATGGCACTCCGATTTTGGACGCCGACAAGGCCCGCACCGTCATGGTCATCAAGCGCAGCATGGGTGTGGGTTTCGCCGGCATCGACAACGAGCTTTACTACATGCCGAAGACGCAGATGTTGTTCGGCGACGCGAAGGGTTTCGTCGCAGGCATCGTAAAAGAACTACAAGGATCTCACTAAGTCGTGAAAATAGACATCTTCAATCACCTATTCCCCCAGGCCTTCTTTGACAAGTACATCGTCAACGGCCTTCCTGACATCGGCAAGCGTGTGAAAAACATGCCGAGCATCGTCAATCTCGACGTGCGCTTCAAGATCATGGACGAGTTTGGCGACTACTGCCAGGTCATCTCCCTGCCTGCGCCAACCATCGAAGCGTTGGGAGGTCCGGACAAGAGCCCGGACATCGCGCGGCTTGCGAACGACGGCATGGCGGAGATCTGCCAGAAGTATCCCAAGCGCTTTCCGACTTTCATCGCTTCGTTGCCGATGAATAATCCCGAAGCGGCGCTGCGGGAAGCAGAACGCGCCATCGACACGCTGGGTGCGAGCGGAGTGCAGATCTTCACCAACGTGAATGGCGCGCCTCTCGATGGACCCGAGCACGTCGAGTTCTTCGACTTGATGACGAAGCGCGAAATCGGCATCTGGATGCATCCCGCGCGCGGCGCGAGCATGTCGGACTACAAGACCGAAGAGAAGTCGAAGTACGAAATCTGGTGGACGTTTGGCTGGCCCTACGAGACCAGCGCGGCGATGGCTCGCATGGTGTTCTCTGGATTCTTCGATCGGCGTCCGAACATGAAGCTGTTGACGCACCACATGGGCGCGATGGCTCCGTATTTCGAGGGCCGCGTGGGTTATGGATGGGACGCGCTCGGCTCACGCACTTCGGATGAAGACTATACGGTGATCTTGAAGACGCTCAAGAAGCGTCCGATCGATTACTTCCGCATGTTCCACGCCGACACGGCCCTGTTCGGCGCGACTGCGGGCACCAAGTGTGGACTCGAATTTTTCGGCGAAGACATGGTGATGTTCGCCAGCGACGTCCCGTTCGAGCCAGCCCCCGGCCTGTACATCCGCGAGACGATTCGCGTGATCGAATCGCTGGGCTTAAGCGACGCGTCGAAAGAGAAGATCTATCGCACGAACGCGGAGAAGTTCCTGCAACACAAGTAGGGTCAGAATGCTTGTGGCCACCTGCTAGACTGGAATCCGGATGCAAGTTCTGCAGGCAGGGCGCCACAAGCTTTTACTACTCGAACTGGACACGGAGTTCATCGAGAACATCGCGCGTCAGGCGGGGTTTGAATTCAAGCTCACGGATCAGGAGCGCTGCATGGTGCTCGATCTGAACGCGGAAGGCCGTCAGGCCCCGCTGCTGCTCTTCGACGCTGCGGACCCGGCGAATCTCGGTTGGTTCTCGCGCTGCCAGTTCTATGTCGACGGGATTTCGGGTGCGGTGCTGCAAACGCCCATTCAGGTTGCCAATCAGAAGGATCGCAATGGACGCGCGCTGCCGAACGCAGTGCGTATCCAGATCAACAAGGAACTGCCTGTCACGTTCCGGCTGCCGAACAAAGCTCCAGTGACGGAGCAGACCATTTACGGCGTTCTCTACAACTTCCTCAACGCGCTGCTCAACACGGGCGTCGGAGTGTGCGGCGGCAATGTCGTAAAGCCGCTGGCCGGACGCACTGAGCCGCAAGCCACCCGCAACTAACCACATCCTGAACCGTGCCTCTGGCACGAGCCGTACACTACGTGTATGGCAACTCTGGGACTGATCGAGTATCACGAAGCCTCGCCGGAGGTCCGTGCTGTCTACGACGACATCATGGCGACGCGTAAGACCGACTGGGTGAACAATTTCTGGAAGGCGATTGCTCACGATCCGGCGGCACTAAAGCGCACCTGGGAGACGGCGAAAGCGGTGATGGGTCCGGGCTCGCTCGATCCACTCACGAAGGAAATGATCTACGTCGCGATCAGCATGAGCAATCAATGCGATTACTGCATCTCCTCGCATATCGCGGGAGCCAGGACCAAGGGCATGACCGATGAGCAACTCAAGGAACTGATCGCGGTCGTTGGTTTCGCGAATGCGAACAACCGGATCGTTGCGGGGTACCAGGTCGAGGTCGACGAGCGCTTTCGATAGCCGGCGGTGTTATCCTCTGGGGTGTGAAGCGGGCTCTGGTCATCCTCTTTTGCGCTCTCAGCGGGGCCTATGCCTTCCAGCGCGAGTTCCGGGACTATCCAGGCGAGCGACCGCTCCCACTGCCTCCAGACGCGCTGCAGCCTGCGGAATTCGTCTACGGGCAGCTGATGTATCCCAGCTACGGAGGCGGCGGGTTCTTTCGGGGTGGCGGTCGGGATTGGCGGCAGGGCGGACAGTCTCAGGGATGGAACAACGATTATCCGGCGGCGCCGCGGCACCTGATGGTCGCGCTGCGGCGCCTGACTTCGATGAGTGTGCGCAGTGTGGAGCAGCCCGTCAACCTGGAAGATGACGACGACGTTTTCAATTGGCCGTTCCTCTATGCGGCCCGAACCACCAGCATCAACCTGACGGACGCGATGACGGACAAGCTCCGCGACTATCTCGATCGCGGGGGCTTCTTCGTCGCTGACGATATGTGGGGCCCGCGCGAGCATCAGGCGATCTTCGAGCTTGTGGAGAAGCTATACCCGAACCGTGAGTTGGTTGAGCTTGGCGACAACGACGAAGTCATGCGCATCATGTTCGACCTCAAGCATCGCCCGCAGATCCTCGGGCAATGGGGACGGTATAGTGGTCAGCCGCTAAACGGTGCATCCGATCCGCACTGGCGCGGCGTTTTCGATGACAAGGGGCGCATGGTGATTGCCGTGTGGCTGAACAACGATACAGGGGACTCATGGGAATGGGCGGACGATCCTTCTTATCCTGAGGAATGGTCGGCGCTCGGGTTCCGCATCGTGATCAACCACATCGCGTATGCGATGACGCACTAATCAAGCATGGCTGCGGCGGTACTCGCCGGGCGATACTCCGAACGTGCGACGGAACGCTTTGTGGAACGCGCCATCGAAATTGTACCCGACAGAGAGCGCGATCTCGCTTAACGTGCGGTCCCCTTCCCGGATAAGCTCGCTGGCCTTCTGCATGCGACGGCGGGTGAGGTATTCCATTGGACTTTCGCCTGTAAGAGTTTTGAAGCGCTCCGCGTATACCGAACGCGACATGCCCGCCGTTGTGGCGAGATCGGCAACGGTCCATCGCCGGTCCAGAGTTTCGTGCATGGAGTGGAGAGAGGCCTTCAGTCCTGCGTCGGCGGAACGGGACAATTCCCGCATCCGGGGCTCACCATGTTCGCGCAACGCGGTCAGCAGGACGATATCGGCGAGGCGATTCATGACAAGGCGCGCGGCTGGTCCTTTCTGAAATGCCCGCGTCAACATCAAGTGCAAAGTGGCCTTCAAGGCGCGGCTGCGCCCGTTCTTCAGGTGGACGATCGACGGTAGCACGTCGGCGTTCGCATTGAGCAGAAGTTTGCCAACGATCAGTTCAGACGACTGAGAGTGGCGCAAAATAAAGCGCTGGTCGGGCGCGACCATCACGAAGTCACCTCTTGTGAGGGAAAGCGATTCATCGGGTCCATTTAGAATGGCGCCGCCGCGCGCGACGTAGGCGAAGCGCGCTTCCGGACCACTGGGAAATTCGAAGGCCCACGACGACTCCAAGCGAGTGCGCCGCGAACAAACCTTCTGCACTCTGACGATTCCAAGAACTTCATCTAACGGACGATCGGACAAGAAAACCGGACGGTGGAACGACTCCAAAGACCCTAGCGAGACATCCATAGACCTGTAGATGAAACACAACGCTGGATGGTTCCAGCAAACGAAAGAGGACTTCTATGTTGAAGAGACACTTATGGACAATCGCATTGATCGGGAGCGCCTTAGGCACGCTGCCGGCATACGGACAGACGGAATATAAGCAGGACGCGACCGCGCAGATCACGGGCAATTATACCCGGGAATCGATCGAGAATGGCGTGCGTCTGGACTCATCCGATAGCGCTGGGTTCCTGGGGACCTATCGCTATTTCTTCGGCCAACATCATGGCATCGAAGGTAACTATGGGTACACGCGCAACACGCAGCAGGTGCAGTTGGGCGCACTGGGGGCGCGAACGCAGTTGAATACGCATGAAGTGAGTGCCGCTTACGTGCTGCGGTTCCCAATTAAGCGAGTGACGCCGTTCGCGCTGGCGGGAATTGGGGCCCTCGTGTTCGACCAGACGAATAATTCAGCCGATCTGGTGGCGAAGCCGTCGTTCGTTTACGGAGGTGGCGCGGACATCAACTTCACAAATCGCTTCTTCGTTCGCGCGCAATACCGGGGGCAAGTATTCAACTCACCGCAATTGGGGCCGTCAATTCTAGTCGCGCCGGAGCGCATCACGCACCTTGCGCAGCCGTCGGTCGGGTTCGGCGTTCGGTTCTAACTTGGAGGGAGGCGGCCCGCCGGTGGGGAACGTTAAACGTTCCCTGCCGCGCGGGCTGCGAGCGCTTCCATCGCGGCTTGTTCCATCACCGCGCGGGGCGCTTTTTCGCCGGTGAAGATTTCGAACTGGCGGGAAGCTTGTTCAAGGAACATTTCGATACCGGGAATCACGACTGCTTTTTGGGAGCGGGCGCGTTTGAGGAGTTCGGTTTCGATCGGCGTATAGACCATATCGAACACCAGCTTGGCTGGAATCTTGTCGCGGAAGAAACACTTGTCCGTCTGGGGTGCCATACCGAGCGGCGTCGCGTGCACCACGGCGTCGAACATGCGTCCTTCAGCGGCATCGCGGGAAAGAGGTTCGGCTCCGCAAGCCGAGGCTAGGGCTCGGACACGGTCGATGTTGCGCCCCGTCAGTGAGAGCTTCGCGCCGGCTTCGGCGAGGGCGAAGACAGCTCCACGAGCAGCACCGCCGTTGCCGACGACCAAGACCGTTGACTTGTTCAGGCGGAGATGTTTTTCGAGCGGGACAGTGACGCCCGGTGCATCGGTATTCGCTCCACGCCACTTACCGGCTTTGCGCCATACGGTGTTTACCGCCCCAATGCGCTTGGCGACGATGTCCACTTGGTCGAGGTAGCGGATGATCTTCTGCTTGTGCGGGATGGTAACGCTGAAGCCGGACAAGGGGAGATCTTCCGCCATGGTGAAGAAATCCTTCAGCTGCCCGGGCTTGACCAGGAACGGCAGATAGCTCGCGTCGATGCGGCGAGCCTGAAAGGCGCGGTTGTGAACGGCCGGAGAGATCGTGTGGCTGACGGGGTCCGCGATCACACCGAAGATCTTCGCGTCGCGAGAGATCTTTCCGACGCGGTAGATGGAGCGTAGTTTCTTCGCTCCCACTTGGCCAGAGGCGGTGCCCAGTGCCATGGTCGGCGCGGCGTAGGTGTAGAGCCCACCGAAGGCAGGCGAGAGAACGCGTGTTGCGAAGCCCGTTTCACCCATCGCTAGAAGGATAGTTGGGGTCTTCGGATGTGTTTTCGCCAAGGAGAGAACACGCGACGTGTCGGACGGCTTGCGGGCGGTGGTAACGATCTTGTAGCCGTGCGCCGGGATGCGGGTCATGCGCTTCAACACGTGGTCCAGGCGCGGCGGCGTGCCACCGTAGTTGTGATACGACAGCAGTAAGTAGGTGGAGGCGCGGAGGTCGGCGAGCTTCTCTTCGCAATTCTCCGCACTTTCGATCTCGAGGTCCACTGCATGCGCGCCGGATTCACGGGCGGCGTTCAGGATACAGAGCTGTTCTTCGATGCTGCCCGTGAACTTGCCCTGATTTTGGCGGCGTCGGCAGGTCGCGAGGATCGTGCAGTCGGATTGCTTCTGCAGGAACTTCTTCATCGCGGCGATACCGACGATCGGGTCAGGCAGGTAGTCGAGTCTGAATTCGAGGAAGCGCTCCCCCGCTAAATACTCGGCGCGCGCCTGCGTCATCAGGCTGTCTGCATCGGGCAAACCGAGCGCGATACAGATCGGTGGGAAGATTGTTTTCTGCGCCATTTGCAGCCGTTCAGCATAGCATGTAACGGAGGGCTTCCGAAAGTGGGCATTCGGCGCGGGAAATAGCGCTAGAGCAAACTGGAATGGCCAGCGGGGCTGGATTGAGGTAGCTGACCTGCGCCGCGGCGCTCTCCGGTCCAACGCACACGGGCGACGCCTTGCAGACCCAGGCGGTATTCGAAGACCAAGACAATCATCCGCATTCCGAGCTTGAAGGCCTTCCAAAGATCGCCCGTGACCGAGGATTCGCCGACCCGCTGATGATAATTCACGGGGATTTCTACAAATGGAACCCCATGCGCCACCACTTCCATCAATAGCTGCGGACCGAAGTGCGACCCTCCAATGGTCAGGTGCGGACGGATGACTTCCACGGCATCGCGGCGGAACAGACGATATGTGCATCCCATGTCAGAGAGCGTTGTGGTGTTGAATAAGAGTTCCGTCATCTTCGCCACGGCCCAGTTCCCCCAGCGCAGGAAGCGGCCCATGTTGGCGCCATCCCAAATGAAATCCCGGCTGGTACGGGTTCCGAATACGACCGGAACATCCGCGCTATAGGCGAGCAATTTGATGACGTCGGAGGCGGCGAAGGTTCCGTCGGGCTCGCACAGGATGAGGATGTCGGACTTGGAATAGTCGATCCCGCACAGCAGCGCGTTGCCGTAGCCCTGGCGGCGCTCGAACACCTCGATTGCACCCGTGCCCTCAAGCTCTTCGGAAGTGCCCGGGGCGGCATTGTTGTTGACCACGACTACCTGGTCCACTAACTCAGTTTTTTGGAAATCGAGGACAGAGGCGCGAATCGAATCCTTCTCGTTATAGGTGGGAAGGATGACGGTTACTGTTTGGCCGCGCCACATACTTAAAAAATCGGCACTAATCGGCGTGTTCTTTAGGGCTTCTCGGCGATGACTAGGAATTGGCCGGCCAAGGGCCGAATGGGGAGCGCTAGATAGAGGTCAACCAGCCATTCCGCGGTCGGCATGCGGGATTTCATCGTAAACGGCATGAATCGCGGCTCCGCGTGCACAACACGGAATCCCATGGCGGTTAGGAAATCCGAAAAGCCCTGATCGGTATAGGCCGTGCGATGCGTGTAGTCGTCGAAATACCGGCGGGGTTCTAATCGGAAATTGGGTTGCACGCAAAGAATGCGGCCACCGGGCCTCAATTTGGATTTAGCCTGGGAAAAGATCTCGGCACCCTGGTCCAGCGTAAAGTGTTCGAAGAAATTAGAGGCGAATACCGTTCCCAGGCTGCCGTCCGGAATGGGCCAGGGTTCAAGAACCGACTGAATAATGGATTGGACGCAGGGTTCCCAGTGATCGATTAGAGCCGGGTTCTGCTCGAGCGCCATCTTTTGAGATGCTTGAATCGCCCGGGTAAACTCGCCGTAACCGGCTCCTAGCTCAAGCAGGGGCTGATCTGGATCCACCCAAGCCTGCAGGTAGCGGGCGATGGCGCGCCAAACAGCTGCCCGGCGCGGATCGTAGGGCAGTCGAACAGCATGATAGTCGGCTTGAGGCACCTGCATGGCTGAGATTGCGTTCTGTGTGTCCATCACGTTGCGCCTATGATTGACCATCGGCACCGCGTGTGCTGAACATAAGGCCAGTCTCCCGGTTCGGTGGCTTTCCGCCGATAGACGGACAATGAGGGTACCATTAGCCATCCGACTGCTCATTGTGGGCATGTTGCTGATCCCATCGGTTCTAAATCTGTTGCCTCAGTCTGACGTTCCTGAGTTCTGCGAACTTCATGATGACTGCATCTACTTTGTGTCCGCTAAGTCCCTCACAGACGGTGGCGGCTATCGCGTAGCGAGCCTGCCGGGCGAGCCAGCCCAGACAAAGTATCCACCACTTTACCCGCTGCTGATTTCCATGGCCTGGCGACTGAATCCAAACTTCCCTTCGAACCTGACAGAGGCTGTGTGGATCTCCTGGTTAGCACTCCCCGGGATGCTTCTAGCGTTGGCATATTTCTACCCACGCATGGGATTGTCAGGATGGCGTTCCTTAGTTCTGCTGGCCTTAGTAGCAGTCAATCCACTGACCCTAACTTTCAGTACCAGGCTCCTCTCGGAGCTTTTGTTCACTGCACTCTTGATCGCCACGCTGATTTTGACTGAACGGGCGGCCGAGGCGAACGCGGGGGCAAAGTGGGCTATTTCAACCGGAGTGTTGATGGGCCTTGCCTATCTAACACGTTCCGCAGGTATCGTCGCACTGATTACGATTCCGCTGTACTTTGTGATCCGCAACAAGCCACGGCAAGCAGTGGCATTCGTCTGCGGAATGTTTCCGTTTGTCGCGGGCTGGATGCTCTGGGCAAAGCTCCATCAAGTCCACACGACGGATCCAACTCTGATGTACTACATCGATTATGTGGGTTACCAAATTTATAATGTCTCGCTTAACGGCCTCCCTCTGCTGCTTTGGAAGAATCTCGACGAACTCCTTGTTGCACTAGGCTCCCTTATATTGCCAAAGATATTCAGTTCGCTCTTGACTAAGATATTGGCACAAGTCATCGCCGTTGCGATGATCTGCGGGGTTGTCCGCATGGTACGTCGTGGTCAGGGCCTTGCCTACTCTCTTTTCGCGCTTGCTAGCTCGCTGTTGCTCTTAATCTGGCATTTCCCTCCGAACGAGAGATTTGTCTACCCACTGTTTCCATTAGCCCTAGCGGGGCTTCTTGTGGAACTCGAGCATATCGCGGAGATGGTGCGGTCTGGATTGCATCATGTGGATCGCGGCCAAAGGGTGGCGGCGTTGTTCTTCGGGACGATCTTCGCACTAGTTCTGGCGGGGACCTTAGGGTTGCAATATTACGTGAGCAGCACCTTCCTTCAAGACGACGCGAAGGTCTCCCGCCAGAATCGCGATGCGCAGGCCAGCGCTTATGAATGGGTTAAGCAGAATACGCCAAATTCTGCCGTTGTCCTGGCCATGCGCGACCCCCTGTTCTACCTTCAGACTGGGCGTCATTCCATCAGCCGCCGAATCTTGCCAGTCCATTGGTACAACGATGATCGAGTGGCGATCATCGATTCGTTTCGAACCCTAGTCCCTTTTGCACATAGCTTTAACGCAAACTACATTTACTACGCCGGTGTTGATTTCGGATGGGCCGTCAGCGGCGACGACCAAAAGGAGATTGACAAGGCCATCCGTTCAAGTACGGAACTCACCACGGCCTTCGAGGAACATGAGGCCACTGTCTATAAACTCCGGGAAACGGTTGCCTCAGACTACGCGCGGAGAGAACGATGAAGCGAGTTTTGCAGTACGCACCCGTGATCATCGGCCTGACTTTTCTATGCCTGCTAGGCGCCTACCGCCGTGCGGATTGGTTTGCGGGGAAGAACGATTTCGTTACCTTCTACACAGGCGCAAAGTTGGCGGGAAGTCCAGAACTTTATTCGCGGGATGCAAACCTGAACTCGAATAAAGCGGAGTTGGGAGTCACTATGGATATGGTTTACATCCGGCCTCCTTTTTACGCCGCATTTTTGCGTCCGCTCGCTTCGCTTCCTTACCTGCAGGCTTATTCCCTGTTCACCGTGTTCACAGTAGCCAGCGCATTGTGGTTTATAGTCCGCTTTCGACGAGAGTGCGATGCGCTACCGATCCTGGCGTCCTTCAGTATTCCGCTGCTAGTGACATTTTGCGCGGGGCAAGATTCAACTTTCCTGCTGGCATTTCTCGGATCAGCGATCTTGCTGACACGTGAAAAGCGTGATTTCGCCGCGGGTCTGGTCCTCTCGCTATGCGCTCTGAAGTTTCACCTCTTCCTTTTCATCCCCCTGCTGCTAATTCTGAAGAAACGGTGGAAGATCCTAAAGGGCGGCTTCTGTGGGGGCGCAGCGCTCATGGCCTTCGGCGCATTCGTGAATGGACCGTCTTCCATCCTGCGATGGATTGACGTCATGCGTGACCCTTGGATAAATCCTGCCGCGAGTGGGATGCCAAATCTTCACGGGCTAGCGGCTGTTCTAGGTGGCGGCTCCATCCTGGAAGTTGCCCTTTCGGCTGTGGTGTGCCTGCTGTTCATAGAGATGACGCGCCGCTCGGATAATTACGAGCTTCTATTTTCGGCGAGCCTGCTCTGCGGATTACTACTGAGCTATCACTCAACGTTAGTGGACGATGTATTACTCTTCCCGGTTCTGGTCTTAGTGCTCTCGTCCTCCACGCTTGTGCCGCTACGTGTCATGGCCGCACTGATTCTCTCACCGATACCGTACTTCCTAGCTCTGGCCGGTGAACCTTATAGCGCGGTGCTGCCAGTATCAATGTTGCTCCTGCTGGGGGGCATGGCGTGGTCGGCACGGCTCCCATCACAGCCCCGGGTGAACATCACGCAAGTTAACTACGTTCACTAGGTAGCAGTGGACTTGGGCAATACGGCGTACAAAGCGGCACCGGCCAGGACGATGATGAGTCCAGGCAAGGTCGTCGCTGGACGATACACGCAAAGCATAACCAGCACCACGGCAGCCCCGAGGATGTAGAGAGCCGGTAGCGCCGGATATCCAGGCACACGATATGGCCGTTCAGCGTTGGGGCGCTTGGCGCGCATGCGGAACACTGCAGCGATTGTCAGGATATAAAAGATGAGCGCAGCGGAGATAACCCAGTCGAGCAAGTTCCCGTAGAGATTGCCGTAGGCTCCGGTCGTGGTGTTGAAGGTGCGGGGCAGCACCAAGGCAGCCGACCATGCGCCCTGCATCCACAAAGAATGGCCGGGCACGCTCGCCGAATTGAGCGTCGCTGCTTTGGCGAAGAACAACCGATCCTTCGCCATTGCGTAGTAGGCACGCGCGCCCGCCATGACCAAGCTGTTCACGCAACCGAAGGTGGAGATCATGATTGCTATGGCCATCAGCAGGCTTCCGTAGCCGGGGAAGATGCGTTCGACGACGGCGGTCGCCACGCGATCCGAAGGTGCGGTTTGGATGCCTTCCAGCGGCAGCACGAGCAGGTAGATTACGTTGACAAGAATGTAGAGCAGCACTACGGCGGTGCAGCCAATCGCCATGGCTTTCGGCAGATTTCGACGCGGATCGCGAACTTCGCCTGCGATGAAGGTGACATCGTGCCAGGCGTCGGCCGAGAACAGCGATCCGGATTGCGCGACGCAGATCGCGACCAGCAGACCGAAGCTGCTTCCAGCCGCGACGCCGAGCGAGGCATCGAAGGTGCCCACGCGGAAGAAATCGGTGAAGTTCGCCGCGGCTTCGGCGTTTCTTCCGAGGAAGAGCCCGGCGAGGATGAGAGCGGCCAATGCCGCGACTTTGGCGGTCGTGAAGATGTTCTGGACAATCTTGCCGTACTCAAGACCTCGTGAATTGGACCACGTCAAAAGTACGATGACGGACACCCCGACCAGCTGAGCGGTGGACAGCGAAATCGCATAGCCCTCGCTGATGTGAATGGGCGGAATCAGGTAGTTGTTCTCCGCGATCCCCGGCACCAGCACCGATAGGAATCGCGCGAAGGCGACGGCGACAGCGGCGATGGTCCCGGTTTGGATGACAGCGAACAGCGTCCAGCCGTAGAGGAAACCCCAGAGAGGAGAGTAAGCTTCGCGCAGGAAGACGTAAACGCCGCCCGCTTCGGGCATCATGCAGGCAAGTTCGCCGTATGACAGCGCGGCGGCGATGGTGAGAACGGCAGTGAGTCCCCAGGCCGCGAGCAGCCATCCGGGGGAATTGATCAGCCGAGCCATGTCAGCTGACACAAGGAAGATCCCCGATCCGATCATGGTGCCGATGACGACCATCGTGGCGTCGAACAGATTCAGGCCTCGCACGAACTCGGTAGCGGCGGGTTTGGGCATTGTCCATTGTAGAATGGCCGAATTGTAGACTGTGAGTATGGCCACCGTAGATACCTTCACGAACGAACCGCTGGCTGATTTTTCGCAGCCGGAGAACGCGCAGGCGATGCGCGAGGCGCTGTCCAAGGTCCGTGGGGAACTGGGGCGCGAGTACGACTTGGTCATCGGCGGCGTCCGCACTCGGACGGACGGGAAGATTCGCTCGATAAATCCCGCCAAGCCGTCCGAAGTAGTGGGATTGCACCAGAAAGCGGGAGCAGAGCACATTGAGCCGGCCATGCAAGCCGCGCTGAAGGCCTTCGAAGCCTGGAAGTTCGCCGCAGTGCAAGACCGTGCGGATTGGCTGTTTCGGGTTGCGGCGATCCTGCGGAAGCGCAAGTTCGAGTTCAACGCGTGGCTTACGCTGGAGGTCGGGAAAAATTGGGGCGAGGCGGAGGCGGACACGTGCGAGGCCATCGACTTCTGCGAACTGTATGCGCGCTTGGCACTGCAAATGGATCAAGCGGAGACAGTTGTTCAGCTGCCCGGTGAGCGGGACGCACTGCGATACATCCCTCTAGGCGTCGGTGCGGTGATCCCGCCGTGGAATTTCCCGCTCGCGATCATGTGCGGGATGACGGTGGCATCGGTGGTTTGCGGGAATACGGTCGTACTGAAGCCGTCCAGCGATTCGCCGACGATTGCAGCCAAATTTTTCGAGGCGATGGAAGAAGCGGGTCTACCGGCTGGCGTCGTGAACTTCTGCCCTGGTTCGGGTGCCACATTCGGCGACGGGATCGTGGCGCATCCCAAGACGCGTTTCATCGCATTCACCGGGTCTCGCGATGTGGGGCTGCATATCAACCAGTCGGCAGCGCAGCAGCAGCCGGGCCAGGTGTGGATTAAGCGGACGATCTTAGAAATGGGGGGCAAAGACGGGATCATCGTGGCCTCCGATGCTGACCTGGATTCGGCGGCAGACGGCGTCACCGCTGCGGCTTTTGGATTCCAGGGCCAAAAGTGCTCGGCTTGCTCGCGGGTGATCGTGGAGGAGCCAGTTTACGAGGAGTTCCTCAGGAAACTGCTGGAGCGCGTGGGACGGCTGGGAATCGGCAGTCCTGAGGAGAATGCGGGCATCGGACCGGTGGTTAACCAAGGGGCTATGGAATCGATCCTTGGCTACATCGAGGTCGGGAAAGCTGAGGGGAGATTGGTCGCGGGCGGCAAGCGCGTAGAAGGAACCGACGGCTACGTGATTGAGCCGACCGTAATCGCGGATGTTCCGGCCGAGGGGCGGATCTCCCGCGAGGAGATTTTCGGACCCGTGCTGGCGGTGATCCGTGCTCGGGATTTCGACGACGCGCTGGCGATCGCAAACAACACCGACTACGGGCTCACCGGAGCTGTTTACACCCGTTCAGCGGAGCAAATCGAGATGGCCAGACAGGAATTCCACGTGGGGAACCTCTATATCAACCGTAAATGCACCGGAGCGATCGTGGGAGCACACCCGTTTGGAGGCTTCAACATGTCCGGAACGGATTCAAAGGCCGGGGGAGCGGATTACCTGTACCTATTCACGCAGGCCAAGTCGATCGCGCAGAAGATTACTTCTTAGCGCCGATTTCGTACAGGTAAATCGTGTGTGGCTGACGTTCGTCGGTTTTTTGAACCGAAACCGGCTTCCAGCCCGGGATTTCGTAGTCGTGCGAAACAACGCGGGAGCCGGGTTTCAGGTACTTTTCGAGCTGCGGACGGAGCTTCGCGTTGGACGCTGTGTCCATGTAGAGGGTCACGACGTTGGCGGCGCTGAAGTCGGTTTGCATCACATCGCCCTGGATGACTTTGGCGCGGTCAGATAGGCCCGCCCGCGCGATCTCTTCGGTGGCGGCGGTGACTAGCTTGGGATTGATCTCGATACCGGTGGCTTGGGCGCGGCGTTCCGCGGCTGCGACTAGAATTCGACCGTCCCCAGAACCCAGATCGAACAGGACCTCGCCAGGCTTGAGCTTGGCCATCTCCAGCATCATCTCGACGACACGAGACGGAGACGCAACGTAAGGCGCTAACTTGCTGGCTAGACGCGGCTGCTGGCTGAAAGCCACCGAGGCGAAAAGGACGATAAAAAGAGCTATTCGGCGCATACAAACTACCTCACCGGGACGGAGGATGTTCCCCCCTGTTTCAAGTCTACAATACGGCCCACCATTTCCGTGACCGCGAACCAGAGGTCGCGAGGGCGGTTTAGGGCATACTCCTTGCCCCCAAACACCCGAATCGCGCGACCAATTGAGTCGCGCCAGGGTGTGGCTTGCGGGGACAAGTTATAGTTCAGATAGAAAACGGGATAGTCGACGGTTTCAGCGGCTTTTAGCTCATCTTCCGGCGAGCCTTCGGTGACCATGTACTTGGGTCCGGCGAAGATCAGGGCGTCCGGGCGGTCCGAACTGGACAGTTCCGTCTTGATGAGGTCGGTTAGGAACTCCACCTCGCCGCGCTTGTTGGCCAGGAGCTTAAGATCCAGAACGCCGGGCTCGATGCTTTTGATGGAATTTCCCAGCGCAGGAAAGTCGATGCGGTCGCCGCTGGATTGGCGGTAGAGCACGCGCTGCTCTTGAATATTAAAGGCGACGACGGAGAACTTTCCGAAGCGCGGCTCGCGGGTGATGCGCCGCATCATAGTCACCAAAGCGAGAGTATCGATCGGCCGCATGGCAGAGGAATTTTGGTTCTGGGGCGCGAAGTTGACCATCACCTTGACGTTGAGTAATCGGCCGGAATCACGCTGGACCGGAGGATCTTCAGAAAACTGCTCGGACTGAGTGGCCTCCACTGTGTTCGCGGCAATCGTTAATTCGATATCTTTATCGCGTGCTGGAAGCTCGGCTGTCTTGTCCCAGAAGAACGCGCACACGTGATTCTGACGGTCGCGCATCAGCCAGTCGACGTGATACTTGCCTTCACCGACATCAAAGATTCCGCCCAGTGTGCTCTCGCCCGAGGCGTCCTCCTCGATCTCCGGCACTCGAACTGTTTGGGTGAAATATACCCGTTTTTCGGGATCGGCTTCCGGGGTGACACGAAACAGCATTGTTAGCAGGTTTCCACTGCCAGCGAGTTCCTTCAGCGGGATTGTCACGTCATAACCCGCATGAAACCGTAAATCGAAGCCTAGGTTCGCGTCCGAAGGCTCCACCTTGCAAGGAAGATCTTTGCGGGGGATCTGGGCTTCCAGCATCGCCATATCGTCGTTGACCAAGTGGACGCTGGTGCCGACACCGGTCAGGGCGGTTTGCGCGAAACAAGTTACACACGGCAGCGACGCAAGCATTGCGACGGCCATGTGTTTCGCATTCACCTTGTTAGCGCCCCCATTCGGAAAGTTGCTGCAGAATATGTTGGGCAGCCTTCTGCCCGGCGGTTTTTTTGGATGTCCCCTGAGCCTGACTGACCCAGTCCTTGCCCACACGAACCTCGACCGTGAAGGTCTTGACGTGTTCGGGACCGTCCTCAGCTACTATGACGTATCGTGGCGGAGGAAGTTTCAGCGCTTGTGCCATCTCCTGCAAAGCGCTTTTGTGATCGGTGGCCGCGCTCATGACGCCGTCCTGCGCGTCGTCGAATAGAGATAGCACCGATTTCTCAATGAACGCGCGCGAAGGGACGATTCCCGCGTCCAGGTAAATCGCAGCAATGAGAGCTTCGAGGGCGTCGGCGAGAAGAGCTTTTTTTTCGCGGCCGCCGCTCATTTCTTCCCCGCGACCGAGAAACAAATAAGCGCCCAAGCCTAACTTCTGCGCCGCTTCATGTAAGTGGGCTGCACTCACAAGATGTGCTTTCAGCTTGGATAACCGACCTTCCGGAGCATCCGGATTCCGTCTAACAAGATATTCGCTGGCGATGAAGCCTAAGATGGAATCCCCAAGGAACTCCAATTGTTCGTTGTCGCCAGAGGTATCGTGGGGGGCACCGTTCATGTCCCCGTTTTGTTCGTGAGCGTGGGACTTATGTGTGAGGGCGCGCTCCAGCAGTTCCCGATCGCGGAAAACGTGTCCGATCGCCGCTTCGAGAACTGCCAGCTCGCCCGTCATGTTCTGTCCCGTGGCGAATTACTTCGCTTTTTTGATAGCTTGGCCGCGTTCTTTTTCTTTGACGGCCATCTGCTTGTACTGCTCGGGAAGCTGCGGAATGGCGATGAACTTGTTCAAAGCAGCGTCGGCTTCGTCGACCTTCTTGGCATTATTGAACGCCATACCGGCGCGCAACAGGTTCATAGCGTCAGCTTCAGCGGCCAACAGAAATTCCTTGCCGGCTTCTTCATCTTTCTCGTTACCCATTGCAACCAGACCCAAGGTCATGTGCGCACGAGAAATGTCCGCCTTTTTGTCGGCTTCAAACTGGGCGTCGGTCTCCTGGGGGTTCTTCACACGCTTTTCGATGATGGCGAGAGCATCGTTGGCAAGCTTCGCGGCCTTGGTGAGCTGGGCGGCCTTGTCCATTGCGCTGGGCTTCACGTTCTGGGCGATGTCGGCACCCAACATGACCATCGCGTAGTCGCTGTTCGGATCGGCGGCGATCGCCTGCTCATAGAAGAAACGGGCCCGACCCGAATCGTTCTTGCGCTGCGCCGCTTCACCGCCCATGGTGAGCACGTAGCCGCGGAGCGAACTGGTGGGGTACTTGGCGACGAACGCCGTAACTGCAGCCATCACGCCATCGGGGTCCCCGGGGTTCGCGGTCGCCTTGGCCTGGATGGCCTGAATGTCCTTCGCTTCGTCCGGGGTAGGAGCGGCAGCTGGCGCCTGTGCAAACATCAATCCTGCCGCGATGCTCATCACCGCCAGACTTTTGAATAGGTTCTTCATGTGTTTCTATAGCTCCTCTGAAATTATCGCTTACTGCTGTTCTTCGGGCGGACGTGGGCGGAAGAAGGCCCCCGTCAACCCCTGCTGCGCTTCGCGCTTCACCTGATCCGGCAGACCGGCGACCGCTAAAGCCTGCTGATAAAACCCCTTGGCCGGTTCGCCCTCTCCCTGCGAATCCGCGAGTTTACCTAGATAGACCAGGCTCCACGACAAAGTGGACGCATCCGGCTCCAGATCGAGTACCTTGCGGAACAATTGATCGGCACGCTCCGGGTCGCGCTCAGACAGAGCAACCCGTGCCAAACCATAATACGCTCTTGCCTGGGCAGGTTTCTCCGCAGTGCCGGCCATGATCGCCATCCAGGCTTCCTTCGCCTCCGGCAGTTTCTGAGTTCGGAATAGCTCCTCGGCGTCTTCGAGGGATTTTGCGACGCCCGTGAGAACCGGCGGCTTAGCCGCCACAGTCACGCGCACCGTCCGGACCGCACGCTCCGTGAGGAAGTCGATCTTATCCAAACGGACGGCTTCTTTCTTCGGATCGATGCCCTTTACCAGCGTTGGGAAGTAGTCGCGCATGGCGTCGGCCTGAGTTTCATACTTCGGGAGCAGATCCGCAAACGCCGGGGTCAGGACGAATCCTTCGCGCATGGCCTGCGTGACGGCGGCGGGACGTTTCGTGATGCGAGCGTCCACAGCGCGGATGAAACATTCAGTGACGAGTGACAGGAAGTCCTCGCGATACGCGTCCGCAAGAATCGGGGAAGCCAGTGCGTAATCTCCTAAAGGCTTGAGCTTAGTCAATTCCGGGGCGTATTTAAAACGCAACCCGTCACCCCAGAAGAGCAAATAGTGGTGGCGGACCTCGTCGATACGAGGTTCCGCGGAGGGCGTGATCACAACAAAATATTCTTCCAGGTAGACTCGGGCGTGAACTTGATTCGGGGCACCGAGCAAATCGATGAACACTTGGAAGCGGCCCTTGGTCTGCGGGTTCTGGGCGTTCCGCAAATAGGAGTTGACGCCTTGCACAGCGCGGGAAATTCCATCTGTGTATTCGGCTAGGGCGGCGTCATAGGCAGGCTGCGATAGCTGCCACAGCTTGGCGATTTCGGCGTCCTGATAGAAAGCCGCCACAAAGGGTGCGAAATCGTGCAGGCGGTCCGCGTCGGCCGGCGGCGGGAAGTTGGGCATGGCCGGAGTGAAGTCCGGAGCGCCCTTGCTTAGCAGCGCGAAGGAAATGTATTGCCCCAAGTCGTCGCTGGCGTTGGGCAAATGATGATCCCGAACATAGCGGCGTAATGCAGGGAGGATGGGGATGTTGCGGGTCGCAAGGTGGTCGCGCAGAGACTTACGCAACGGATTGTTCGTCGGCGAGTCTATCTCGGTGTCGTACCCCGCTGCGTTGATCGCGGCGAGCACTGCAAACAATGTCGGGTTGCCATCGAGCGGGGCGTACTGTTCGTTATTGGTGGCTCGCTGGATGCGCGTCTGCGCCTGGGCGATGCCATTCCCGGCGAACACAGTCAGCAGTAGAAAAGTTAGTAACCGCACGGCGTACCCTAAACTACTCCCCCAGTATATCGAGCGCGGCCTGCATCTCGGCCCGAGCGTGAGCGTCGCGGGTAACCGCCAGCCCTCGCCGGTAAAAATCCCGGGCATCGTCCAACCGACCGAGCTTTTCCAGCGTTTGGCCGCCATGGAAATAGCCTGCCGAATAGTTGGGGTCATTCTGGAGCAACGTGTTGAACTCCGCGACAGAGCCTTCGAGGTCACCCGCCTTCATCCGCTCCATGGCTAGCCCATAACGCGCGAAGCTGTTGCCGGGATCGGCGTCCAGCATTTGCTTTAAGATTTCGATTCGGTTGTCCAATCTGTTAGGATACAGCCTTGCCCCAGCAGTTGGGGAGCATCGCCGTGCCCTGCCCGTATTTTCTACCCAAAGAAGCGCTGAAAGAGACCGGCTGGGCCGTGCCTCCACGAACCCCGCTGGGAGTCTTGTGCGCAGGCGAGTGTCATGCTGGACCCGTGCCGCAGCCAGCCAGTCACGTTCTGTGCAACTTCGGTTATGCGCGGGGAGTTTGCGAGCGATTCCCTTCCAAGGCACCTGCGGATGCGATCCGATTCGTGATTACGGCTCGGGACGCAGACGTGATTCACGTTCGATACCTGTTCGAACGCGCGTGTTCGCCACAGAGCCACGGAACACTGGTTTACTATGCGTCAGAAGGGCGTCTGGTCGGAGCGGAAGGATCGCCAATATTAGGCGGCCAAGTTGAGTCCTTCCTACGGCACGCCCTCGATCGCTAAACGTCGGTCTTCTTTTCTTTCAACATCTGGATCGCCTTTTCCACCCTACGGACCCGCGTCTCTTCCCTCTTGGCGGACTCGATCCAGCGGACGTATTCCTTGCGATGCGTGTAGGCCATCGCGTCGAAAAAAGCTTTGGCTTCATCTTCGCCGACAAAGGCGGCTTCGAGGTCAGCAGGAACGATGACCTCGCGCGGGGTGTTATCGGCCTCGACCGTGATTTCGATAGTGTCGCCGATGTTTTTGCCAGCCTTGGTCCGAATTCCCTTGGGCACGCCGACGATGTGCCACGGGCCGCCCATTTTGATCAGCCGCCAGACGAAAGACTCGCCCTCCATGGTGGCTTTTACTTGAGGCCGTTTTTCGCCGAAGACCTCCTCGACATCGAAAGGAACTTCGGCAAACGCTCCGCCTCCGCGACCTTCCTGGATCACTGCCGTAAACGTGTGCTGCTGACTCATCGTACTGGCAACATTACCACGGGAGCGTCCGCTCCGCCCACGCCAAGAACCAGGTTTCGGAGGCCAGATGGCACGGAGGCGGGGACGCGAAAATTCACCTGGTAGACGCCGACGAAACCGGGAGCCAACCCCGCAAACAAGACTTGGCATGGCTGATCGCCGAGCGTAACGCGGACGGACGCTCGGACCTCCGCGGTGGGTTGGGATGAAGCTGCTGCGCCCGTAGCGGGAGCATTCGTGACTGCCCCTAGACCAGACGCGTAGATGAACGCGAACTCGCCGGCTACCAAGGGCGATGCGTCCGTGACCAAAGAGTAATTCGCGTTGTGTACGGCGATTCCGCGCCCTGGAGGCGACGCATAGACTCCAGGCTGCTCAACGAGCACAGGAATCGTCTGCGGAGCACTGTTCGCGCCTGCACGAGCAACTGTCATTTCCACCGTCGATCTGCCGGCGACCTCGAACGGGACCTGGAAATTGACCTGCTCTGATCCAGCCACGTTGCTCACGGAGAGGAGCGGGGCGCGGACGCCGCCGACCGTCACGGATACCGCGTCCATCGTCAGCGGTAAAGGAATCGTGTCCGCGGCGGTGATTCCTTCGGCTTGATGCACTCCGCTGGCGAAGACGGTCGCCAAGGACCCGGGCACGATTCCAGGCACAAAGCTGGCCGAGTTAACGACGCCGTTCGCGTTGAAGCGCGGGGCGACGGCTGCAGTCTGGTCGACTCGATAGACACGCCCGTCCGACGCAGCCGCGAAGAGTTCTCCTGGCTCATCTTCACCGAACGTCGTGATGTGCAATCCGGAATCTAGGACGACCCGGCTGGTCCATGCATCGGCTGGGCGGCTCAAGCCCCAGATCCTGCCCGTGCAGTAGTCGGTGTAGAAATAGGTTCCCTGCAGGGCGGTCCATCCCGATCCTCGATACACGAAGCCGCCCGTTACTGAACACGCGCCGCCGGCGTGGGTGTACTCTGCGACAGGCAGCGTTTTACCCGCCGTCGAACATCCCTGGAGAACGCAATGCATGCCTTCCATGTCGCGCCAGCCGTAGTTCTGTCCGCCTTCGTTCGAGGGCTGCAGATCGATCTCTTCGTAACTGCCCTGACCTACATCGCCGATCCAAAGTTCTTTTGTGGCTCGGTCGAAGCTGAACCGCCATGGGTTGCGAAGGCCGAACGCCCAGATCTCGGGACGCGCTCCCGCAGTATTTACAAAGGGATTAGTGGGCGGGATACGAACCTGTCCCGGTTGGCTCTCTACATCGATGCGCAGGATCTTGCCAAGTAGTGAACCGAGATTTTGCGCGTTGTTTTGAGGATCGCCACCGCTGCCGCCATCACCTAGCCCGATGTAAAGAAATCCGTCGGGACCGAAGCGCAGTTGCCCGCCATTGTGATTCGCGAAGGGTTGGTTGACGGTTAAGAGAGGAATCTCACTGCTGGCATCCGCCACATCCCCGTTCGAGCGGTATTGCGCGATAACCGTATTCCCCGCGACGTTGGTGTAATTGACGTAGAACCGCTGCGATTGCGCAAAGGAAGGGGGGAAAGCCAGGCCCAACAAGCCTTGCTCACTACCGGTGGGACTTACTCGCCCACGCAGGTCGAGGAAAGGCTGAGGAAGAACCGCGCCGTTGCGCAGAATTTTGATGAGTCCGCGTTGCTCAACCAGGAAGAGGCGACCGGAGCCATCGCCCGCATGCTGGATATCCGTGGGAGCGCTGAGTCCCTGCGCCACCGGCGTCAGGCGAATCTCCTGCGCGGGTGATTGAGCTGCAACAAGAAGAGCTAAGAGAAGGGTTCGCACACAATTGAGAAGAGACGCCGAGCGGCGGCGTTTCAAGCCTTGTGCATGTACTTAACGTTGGATTTGTAAATGAGCAGGTTGGGTGCGCCGTCGCGGTTTAATTTCAGACAACACTTGTCGTACCACTCAATGACGCCATTCAGTACCTCGCCGTCCTTGAGCACGATGGTCATCGGCGTCTTGGACTGCATCTGCTTGAGGTAGTAAAAGTTCTCCGCGTTCGTCTGATCAGGAGGCATGACCTTCTTAGCAGCGACGTCCTTACGGGGCGGAGCGCCCTCGCGAGGCGGGCGTTGTTCCTTGACCTCTGTCAGGGACGGACGAATGAGGCGGCGATTCCCGGGTTCCACTTGGCGAACTCCTAACTTCTGTGATAGCACACAGCTAGCGGCTCTGCAAACTCACGGCTAGGGCGTCTAAGGCAATCGACTTCTGAATGTTGCGCCTCGCCAGTTCTACAAGCTCATCCACCCGACCTGTCAGTTTGCGTAACCGGTCGAAAGAAATACGTCCGGCAAGCGCCTCCAGTTCACTTTTGATGTCAGAATTTCGCATTGCCGGAGCCCCGTGCGATAAGCGCATGACGTCTTCGATCAGGGAGTACAGGACCTCCAGGTACTGCTCCAACTTTTCCGTCTTGCGAGAGCCAATGGAATCGGAATGCTTCATCCAGGCGCCGAACTGCTCCATTCCGGCGGCAACGCGCATCAGGGTGAGCATCGCGGTGCGGCGTCGGTCGTAGGTTTCGAAATCGACGGTCACGGCGACTCCGGGTGCACCTTCGCCCAAAGCGAGGCGGCGCTCCACCTGATCAAGCCCACGGCCTTCCAGGAACTTTCGCATTTCCGGCTCGCCCAAACGGCCCAGATTCAGGATTACGGAGCGCGAACGAATCGTGGTCAGCAGGTCGTAGGGATTATTGGCCGTCATGATCAGGATGAGGTGGTCGGGCGGCTCTTCGAGAGTCTTCAGCAACGAATTCGCTGCCTGGATGTTCGCCTTATCCATACCGTCAATCAGGAACACGCGCCAGTGCCCGCGTAACGGCTTCATCGACGCGCGATCTTTAATCAGGCGCATCTGCTGGATGCTAATCTGCCCCAGAGGCCCGTCCGGAGCGACAGTCATGAAGTCAGGGTGCGTGCTGAACACCAGAGGATCGTCATTGCGCTTATCGGCGGCCAGCTTCAGCCGCTCGGTTCGCAGACTGACGTTTGCCTCCGAGCTCAAGTCGTCGAGTTCGATTTTGTGAGCGTCGTACCCGAGGAGATTCGCCGCGAAACGTCGTGCGAGTGTCGCCTTGCCCACACCCTCAGGCCCGGCGATCAGGATGGTTTGTGGGATGCGTTCCCGGGCGATCATCGTCTGCAAAGCCGAGACCGCGGCGGGGTTTCCGAAAAAATTCCAATCTGTATTCAACAAAAGAGACCCCGAAGGCGTCAGAATAACACGTAGGAGGCAGCCCTCATGATCCGTCCTCTAGCTTTAGGCCTGCTTGGAATGACGATTTGCCTTGCGCAACCGCGCGCCGGGAAAGCGCTTCGAACCGGAGCGTTTCCTGTGGTCGTAGAGCTGTTCACCTCCGAAGGCTGCTCCAGTTGCCCGCCCGCCGATGCCATCCTGGCCCGGTTGGATCGCGACGGCGTCATCATTATGGGCGAGCACGTGGATTACTGGGATGGCCTCGGATGGAAGGATCGCTTTTCGTCACCTCTGTTTTCGAGTCGGCAGCAGGACTATGGAACAGCGATGAAGAGCGGCACCATTTATACGCCGCAAGCCGTGATCAATGGCGAGAAGGAGGTGCTGGGCTCAGATGCAAGAGCCGTGGACATCGCCATCCGCGGTGCCTCGCGTCGAATTCCTGCGGAGATCCAATTTAAGCTCAGCGGAGAACAGAACGTTTCGATTCACGTCGGCAAGCTACCACCAAATAGCCACAAAGCGGACGTGCTGCTCGCTGTGACGGAGTCGGCGTTAGAAACGAACGTGGCGTCGGGCGAGAACGGCGGACACAAGCTGCGCCATGCTGCCGTGGTGCGGAGCCTCAGCCGCTTGGCCGAAGTCGACCCTAAAACACCCGGAGAGTATGTCGCAGAAGCGAGATTGAACCTCAATCCCGAATGGAATCGCGCCAACCTGAAGCTGGTGCTGTTGGTCCAGGATCGCGAGAACCGTCACATCCTGGGAGCTGCGACGTTAAAGCCTGCTACGATCGCCAAGCCCTAATTATTTGGCGAAGTATTTGGTGTAGTCCGGCGTCCGTTCGCACACGAACTCTTCCACTTTCTCGAGTTCCGGTCTCAACGGCAACGTGCGCTGCGGCAGCACCCACGGGGCGACCCACACATTCGGATCATCGACAGTGACGTCATACAGCAGCGAGCCATCATCTGTCTTGCGATAGCGTTCGACAACATGCAGCGACTCGCTATGCATGAAGCCGCTCACCTCGGTCTTGTCGTTAAAGCCGACCGTGTCGACCACCAGCGTGTCTCCATCCCATCGGGCGACGGCCTCGCCCATGAACGTCGGATCGGGATCGACGGTGTGGGCGCGGCCATCGGTCGGGATAATGCGGAAGGTGTTCGGGTATTCGAAAATCATCACCAGCAGCTTGGGCGTGTGGACAAACTGGATCGGATACGGCGTCACGAAGGATTGGGGCACGCCAAGGGGATTGCAGTCCGCGCCTGTGGTGAGGGTCGTATTGCCGCGAATTTGGTTACCTTCGCGAGCGATTTTGTATTTCTCAGCTCCCGGCTTCAACGCTGGAGCGACGGCGTTGCGAACTCCTGCGAAGCCATAGACTCCCGAGAAATCAGGCTTGCCGTCGGGAAGGCGCGCGTTTTTTGGCGCTGGAGCCGCGGAGGTCACGGCAGCGGCCCCGGTCACAGTGACCGTGAGGCTCTTGGTCAGCTTTTGATTGTCGGGGCCATCGACACTCAGAGTGTACGTCGTCGTTGCAGTGGGTTTGAGGGTTCGCGTGCCACGAGCGGTGACCTTCCCCAGTCCTGGGTCGATGGCCACCGAATTTGGGTTCTCTGTTAGCCACGACAACACGACAGGCTGTCCCGCTTGCACCGACGAGGGCTTAGCCGAGAAATCTACAATGCGCGCGGGAGGGACCACGCGAACAGGTTTCGGAGGTGCGGCGGGCGGAGCCTGCCCGAAGACTGTCGCACAAAATACGAAGAAAATCCCGAAATGTAGGCGTCCCATAGTCACTTACGGTACATCAGAAAAAAGTGTATTGACAGGGTTCGCGTAATGATGCATTCTAAATGCATCTTATGGCAACCCCAACAATGACACTCTACGAACAACTCGGCGGGCAACCGGCCGTCGAAGCCGCGGTCGATATCTTCTATCGCAAAGTTCTGATGGATGACCGCATCTCGCGCTTCTTTGAAGGCGTGGACATGGACAAGCAGCGCGCCAAGCAGAAGGGGTTCCTGACCATGGCCTTCGGCGGCCCGCACAATTACAGCGGGAAGGACATGCGGATGGGCCATGCGCACCTGGTGAAAATGGGGTTGAACGATTCTCATTTCGACGCGGTCGTGGAGTTGCTCGGAGGCACGCTGAAAGAACTGGGCGTCGCCGACGATTTAATCGCGCAAGTGGCGGCGATTGCGGAATCGACGCGCAACGACGTTTTAGGGCGATAGATGCCGAGCGTTCGTTTTGGCGAGTTTGCCAGCGAACTGCAGGTCGGCGAGAGTACGCTCGATGCCCTTCTTCGCAGTGGGGCAGCGGTGTCGTACTCTTGCAAGGCCGGTAGCTGCGGCTCCTGCATGCTCCGCGCGGTGGAGGGCGGGATTCCTGCGACCGCGCAGACCGGCCTCAAGGATTCCTGGAAAGCACGCGGCTACTTCCTCGCCTGCGTATGCCACCCCGAAGGGGACATAACGTGCGCGCCGGTCGACGCCGATGCCCAGGTTCCGGCGCGTGTCGTGTCCCTCGACAACCTCAGCAGCGACGTCGTGCGATTGCGACTTGAGTGCGATGCACCGTTTGAATTTAGCGCGGGGCAATACATTACGATGGTTCGCCCGGATGGTCTGGCGCGAAGCTACTCCATTGCGAGTCTTCCCAGTGAGGGCTTTCTGGAGTTGCAGGTCCGCTGCCTGCCGAACGGTCGCATGAGCGATTGGGTTCGGAACGAAGCACAAGCTGGCGACGCGGTGAAGGTGCTGGGGCCGTCCGGTGATTGCTTTTATGTTCCGGGCAAGCCCGAGCAAACGTTGATCCTGATCGGCACTGGGACAGGACTCGCTCCGCTCTACGGCATCCTGCGCGATGCGTTGTCGCATGGCCATTCTGGTCCCATCCACCTGTTCCATGGTGCGATTCGAGAAGAAGGACTTTACCTGCGCGAAGAGCTTGCTCAACTCGCTGCCGTTAAGAGCAACTTCGAATACATTCCCACATTGCTCAACTCCGATGGGCCCGTCGATCAAGTGGTGCTGAAGCGTTTCCCAAAGCCCGCAGGCTCACGAGCGTTCCTCTGCGGCGACCCTGCAATTGTGCAATCTCTGAAGAAGAAGCTCTTCCTGCAAGGCATGGACCTCCGCGACATCCACGCCGACGCGTTTCTTCCTGCCGCGTAAACTAAAAAGGTGCAGCTCAGTTTACACGCCGACTACGGCCTTCGCGTCCTGCTCTACCTGGGTTCGCATCCGGGCGAGATCGTATCGACCAAACAAATCAGCGACGCGTACGGGATCTCTAAGAACCATCTTGTGCGCGTCATGCAGACGTTGGGCGAGCACGGCTACATTCGCGTGATTCCAGGTCGGGCAGGCGGCGTCACGCTAGCGAAGGATCCCGCGGCGATTCGTTTGGGAGAAGTGGTCCGCGACGCCGAACCAACCCTGGACCTCGTCGAGTGCTTCGACAAAGAGACGAATACCTGCCCGATCGTGAGCGTGTGCGGATTGAAATCACACCTCGCCCGAGCCTTGGAAGCCTTCATCGGAGAGCTGAATAAATCCACGCTGGCGGACCTGATGACACCCGCGCGCCGCAAATCTCTGGCAGGAGTTTTCGTGCAGCTAAGCGCCGCTAATGCGTCAGCGCGTACATTACCGAATTGATTCCAAGCCGTAATCCCAGTCTGGAATACTTCTCCGGATAGCTTGGCTGATCCGCGTATTCCCACGAATCGCCGAGATCGGAATTGGGAATCATCACGGCAACAATCCTAGTTTTTCCACCTGCGACCGGCTGGTAGATCGCCCGCCAGTAGGGCTCGGACCCGTCGTTCTGATAGCCACGTCCATAGACACCCCACGCGCCGGGAATTTGATAGCGATCGGTAAGATCGAACACCGCGTTGAAGAACTGATCGTCACCGGGGATGTCTACGACCTCGGCGTCGGGAAATACTTTTCGCATGCTGTCCATGAAGACATCCCATTCCGCGGTGCCCCAGAAGTCATCGCACATGAAGTAGCCGCCGCGATCGAGATAGTCGCGCATCTTCACCGCTTGCGAATCGGTCAGCTGCCACTCGCCGGGGCGGACAGCGTACAGGAACGGATAGTTGTAGACGTCGTCATCGTCGTCCAGGTTCACAGCCTGTTCAACACTCCGCGCGTTCACCCGCGTCAAGCGATTCAAGGCCAGCAGGAAGTGTCGGTCGGCCGCCGGATAATCCTGCGTCCACGTTGAATTCCCTTGAGCCCATCGCGGACCCGCACGATCGAAACGAGCATACGGAGTTGTCGGAAACTTGAGGCGAGCGAAAATGAAGTCTGTCACCGCGGCATAGTCGGAGGGAACTGGAAATGAGTTATGCTCCAATGCTGGGTACTCGCGCCAGGGCAATTGGAAGGCTGCAAGCAGTCCCGTCGCTGCGACGATCAGTATCGCTCTTGCAAGCACTATTCCTCCGGCGCGAAGGCGAGCAGAACATTTCCAGCCACGCCACCCGTGCGCGCGTAGCCGGAGTTTACAAACACCATACCACCGGCGACTACGGCTCCGGGTCCGTCGATAGCGCCGCCGCTTGCGCGCACGCCGTTGACTGTTTCGAAGGGACGCATGGTGTCAAAGTCCCACAGCATGCGACCGTCTTCGGACGCGAAGGCGCGCAGGTGACCGTCCAGCGCAGCGGAGAAAATCACGCCGGGCATCGCGGTGACCGCAGCAGATTGCGCAGGACTGCATCCAGGCTTCGCGTCCGCACCGCAAGCGATGGGAGCGCTGTACCATTCGCGTTTGCCATCCGTCACTCGCAGAGCCGTTAATCCCCCGCCCTGCTTTGGATCGAACGGCACCGGCCTGGGGTCATTCGGATCCGGATTCGCGGCTTCGCTACGTCCGACGTCGGAGTTGGCCGCGTACACCTTCTGCCCATCCGTCGCCATGCCCCACTGCACGCCGCCATTCACGCCACCCTTGCCGACACGCGCTTCCCACACCTGCGCGCCCTGCTTGTCGGGATCGAGCGCATAAACGATGCCGGACTTTTGCCCCGCAAGAATCAAGTCCCGACCCCCTTCAGTTGTGACCAGAATCGCCGACGAGCCGAAATCAAAATCCATCCCGGGGCACTCCATGCGTGGGAAACAGTAGCCGTTGAAAACGTCATCCGCAGTCTTTTGCTGCGACCACAAGATCTTCCCGTCGCGAATTCGAACGGCGAGCACAGCGTCGCTGGTCTTCGTCGCAGGTTCAGAATAGTTGTCTGACGTCGTGACGTAGAGCACGCCTCGCTTGGCATCTACTGTAGGCGCGGACCACACACCAGAGCCCGAGGGTCCCCACATGGTGACGCCGAGCTTATTCTTTCCACGGCGTTTCGGTGCTTCCGGGATCATGTATGACTTCCAGACTTGTGTCCCGTCTGAAACCCGCAGCGCGACGATGCTGCCTCTAAAAGTGCAGCACTCGTAGCCGTCATTCAGAGCACGAGTCTCTTCCCAGGAGGCGACCGGCACATAGACGATTCCGTTGTAGACTGTCGAGGCTCCCGTCAGCCTGGTCGACTCATGCGTCTCGATTTTCTTGCGCCACACCTGCTTGCCCGTAAGCGCGTTCAGAGCGTAATACCAACCGATCTGGTCTCCGAAGAGTACGGTGTTGCTCGCAAACGTCAGCGCCGCCCGCACCGGGCCGTCGGCTTGAAACGTCCACTTTGTGCATCCAGTCTTCGCGTCCAAAGCTTGCACCAACCCGCTCGCGCTACCGACAAACACCGTGCCATCGATCACCGTAGGTTGAGAGAACGCGATCACGTCTCCTTCGAATCCGTAAGCCCATTTGAGTTTGAGTTTGCGTGTTTGATCGATCGTCAAACCGTTCGCCTGAAAGCGCGAATTCCCCGGCGAGGCGCTCCAGCTGTTCCACGTGGTGCCCGCCCCAGGCGAAGCAGACAGTCGAACCGTGCGGTCAGGGCAATACGCAGAGGACTTCGGCTCACCCGACGGCGCGCCCGGAGTTCCCAAGTATTTCGAAACCGCATCACGCTCATCGCGCTTCAGCAGGTAGCCAACACTGATCATCGTGCCGAAATCGAGCACCCGCAAAATGCGCGCTGACGATAACCGTTGCAACGCAGCTTTGGGAGGAACTCGCGGACTAGCGCCGTCATGGCAGGATGCGCAGCGCTGCTTGTACACCGCTTCTCCAGAGACACCTTGCGCGATTGCAACAGCGGCCGAGGCGACGATCAGGACTATGGCTCGTAATGTCACGGGCACCATTCTATACTGTCCCCATGGCAAACGACGGACTCACGCGACGCGAGCTCGGTGGACTAGTCGCGGGCGCGGCATTACAACTGCGTGCGCAGACCGCGACGACCGCTGATCCCGTGCTCGACATCGCCGAGTGGAGTTATTACTGGTACGGCGTCGAGAAGACAATGATGGCTCGCGGCACTGCCGTGAATGGCCGTCAGATTTACGTCGAGCATTGGATTCCGCGGGAGGTCCGTCACCCATACCCAGTCGTCCTTGTCCATGGTGGCAATCGTCAAGGCAGCGATTGGACGTCCACCCCGGATGGCCGTCGTGGCTGGGCATCGATGCTATTGGAGCAAGGTTATAAGGTCTACATTGTGGACCGTCCGGGCCAAGGTCGCAATCCGTATCATCCTTGGCTGCACGGAAACTACTCACCGCAGGCTCCGACGTTTGAAGCCGCCGCGAGAGACGTGAAAAGCGCGCAGTGGCCAGGATCGGGAGATGTCTCGAGTCCCGAGATCGCGCAGTTCGTCGCGGCATCGTGCCAAGCTCTACCGCGTAACGCGGTCACACAGGAGCTGTGGACCTCGCGCGGCGTGATCCTGCTGGAAGACATCGGCCCGTCGATTTTCATCACGCACGGCGATGGAGCGGCCTTCGCTTATGGCACCGCGGCGGCCAGACCCGAACTGGTAAAGGGCATCGTCGCAGTCGAGCAGACCGCGAACACACAGCCAGCCAACCTGCGCCCGCCGGTGCTCGCGTCTAGCGGCAACGGGCCATATCCTCATCTGCAAAAGAACAATCGCGAAGCCTTGCGTCCCATCCTCGATTGGATGGCGAACACCGCCGAAGCAGGCATCGCGCCGAAAGTCAGCGAGGGCATCGATCCAGCCCGCAATGTAGAGTCGACAGGGTTCAAGGTCGCTGCGCAGGGGCACTTCTGGGTCGGAGTGCAGCGCAAGACGACCACCTATGGCACGATCCCCATGGGCCAAATGTTCGTGCAGTACATCAAGCCAGCGGAGAAGAAACACCCGCTACCCATCGTGATGGTGCATGGCGGCGGCGGCCAAGGTTGCCACATGATGGGAATCGGTCGGCGTCCAGGCTGGGTTCACTTCTTCGTGCAAGCCGGCTACGACGTGTATTGGGTGGATCGTCCGAGTTACGGCAGATCAGCCTACCATCCCGAGGCGCTGCCCCCGAGCCACTTGCCCATCGTGCCCGCCTACGAAGGCCTCATCAACGCGCCCAATGTTTTCAAGACTGCACAGTGGCCTGGACCCGGAGGCATGAACGACCCGATGATCGACCAGTTCATGGCCAACGAACGCGGCAACATCAGCGATGAAGCGCTCCACAGCAGTCTCGTGTGGCCCGGTGGCGCGGAGTTGCTCGACAAGATCGGTCCGAGCCTTTCCAGCACATTGGGATCCTAAGCTTAGAATTCCACGTGGACAAGTTGTCG
>JADMIO011280036.1_pt1 | contig 52575 bp, 43 predicted proteins | sample 8958161 | NCBI WGS metagenome assembly JADMIO01 (sample SAMN16585339, study PRJNA669376) | soil metagenome | isolation source: Crop rotation soil | place: USA: Cullars Rotation, Alabama | collected 2011 | reverse complement strand
GCCGCGACTTCAAGTCACGTGAATTCCAAGCTTCGGATCCCACTGTGCTGGAAAGATCCTGGCGCGGGCCGTCATGGTCGTCGATGCCCGGAACGTCGTCCGCCACTTGCAAATCACCCCAGAACTGGCTCAATTACCTGACATGGACGAAGCCTTTCAGGTGGCTCGCAAGCTCATTACGGCCAGTTGAGAGGACAGGGGAAGATTTGACCACCGCGATCTGTCCGTCCCGGAATCGCGTCTCACCCTTCCGTTGAGGTCTTCATGGCGCACTATGACCTTCTGGTCATCGGCACGGGGCCTGCCGGTCAAAAGGCCGCCGTTCAAGCCGCCAAGCTCGGAAAGCACGTCGGCATCATCGAGCGGAAGGAGATGGTCGGCGGCGTCTGCATCCATACCGGCACCATTCCCAGTAAATCCTTGCGCGAGGCTGTCCTGTACCTGTCCGGCTTCCGACAACGCAATCTCTACGGCGCCGGCTATCGGGTGAAAGCCCACATCACGATTGAGGACCTCGCCTTCCGCGCCAACCACGTGATCGCGAACGAGATCGCCATTGTCAAGAATCAAATGTCCCGCAACCGCGTCGACATGATCTGCGGCAACGCCAGTTTCGTCGATCCGCATCGATTACACATTGCTCAGACGACCGGTGAGATCGAACACACAGCGGACTTCATCGTGATCGCGGTCGGCACCGAGCCTGCCAGACCCCGGGAGGTGCCGTTCGATGAGGAAGCCATCATCGACACGGACGGCTTGCTTCGGCTCAAGCGCATTCCTAATTCGATCGTGATCGTGGGCGGCGGCGTCATCGGCACCGAATACGCCTCGATCCTCGCTGCACTGGGCATTCCCGTGACGTTGATCGACAAACGTCCTCGCCTCCTGGAGTTCGTCGATGAAGAGATCATCAACACCCTACAAACCCAGATGAAAGACATCGGCGTGACGCTCTATCACGAGGAAGAAGTACTCGCAATCGCCAAAGAGGCCGATCAGCATGTCAACGTCCGCCTCAGACATGCGAAACCGATACAATCCAGCACGCTGATGTACGCCATCGGACGCGAAGGGGCCACGAAAGACCTCAACCTGGAGGCCATCGGCATCACACCGGATCAGCGGGGCCGTCTGTACGTCAACGCCCATTTTCAGACGGCGATCCCCCACATCTATGCGGCCGGAGACGTCATCGGTTTTCCCGCGCTCGCGTCCACCTCCATGCAGCAGGGTCGTCATGCATCCTGCCACGCCTTCGGCATCTCCGACCGGACGGATACGGACCTGCTGCCGTTCGGCATTTATGCGATTCCGGAAATTTCGATGGTTGGGAAAAACGAGGAAGAGCTCGTCAGAGAGGACGTTCCGTACGGCGTCGGCATCGCCCGCTATCGCGAAATCGCCAGGGGACAATTGATCGGCGACGAGACCGGAATGCTCAAACTGCTTTTCCACCGGCAGACGCACGCGCTGCTCGGCGTCCACGCGATCGGCGAAGGGGCCACCGAACTGATCCATATTGGCCAAGCCGTGATGGCGTACAACGGAAAGATCGACTATTTCATCGACACCGTCTTCAACTATCCTACGCTCGCTGAATGCTACAAGGTCGCCGCCTTGGACGGCATCAACCGGCTGCCGAGGCCATGGGCGCCTGAAGAGATATAACGCCATGTCCTTCACAAATCGTCTTCGAGAGCTGGCTCAGCCGATCTGGCAAGCGCAATTGACGCATCCCTTTGTCGTCGCGCTCGGCAACGGCACATTGCCGGAGCACAAGTTTCGCTACTACATCCTGCAAGACGCACGCTTTCTCGGCGAACTGGCCCGCGTCTTCTCCGCGGGCGCCTTGCGTGCGCCTGATTCAGAGTCCGCCCTGCGATTGACCAAGCTGGCAGAGGAGACCATCGTCGTCGAGAGAAGTTTGCACGAGGCATATGGGACGAAGTGGAACCTGAGCCCCAAACAGATGACGTCGGTCCCGATGGCGCCGAGCAACTACGCCTATACTCGCCATATGCTGGCGATCGCTCAATCGGGTTCGGCGGCTGAGATCACCGTCGTGGCATTGCCATGCGCCTGGATCTATTGTGTCGTGGGCCGGCATTTGTTGCGACACGGGCCTCCGCCGAAACGCCACCCTTATCGGGATTGGCTCATGCTCTATGCCTCGCCGGAGTTTGCCGAAGTGCAGCGGTGGATGCGCAGGAAGGTGGACCAGTGGGCAAAGACGGCGGGTCAGGAAGAACAGCGGCGCATGGAAGACTCGTTCGTCATCAGTTCTCGCTACGAGTGGATGTTCTGGGAAATGGCTTGGAACGAGGAGAAATGGCCGGTGTGAGAGGTCTCGCCGAGGGGTGGAGACCCTGTGCTCGCCGAACGCGCACACCAGACTGGGATGTGGAAGGCGGATGATCGCTCCTGCTCAAGCGACGGTGAAACCGCATGACCTGTCGCTGGCTTGGCTCCGCAAACTTGATCCGTTTTGGACTTCGTCCGAACGGACCTTCGAACAGTGCGTCTCGCCATCGCCACCAGGGAAAAGGGCGCGTCTTGGCGCGCCCAGGGTTGGGAGGGTGAGAATGGCGACCGCAGCGACAGGGTCATGCACCCCTCGCAAGTCGCAGGAGGCAATCGACCGCCTTCTCGGAGAAGGAACGAGCTAGCTTGGAAGGAACTTTTCAGGGCGGTGCTCGTCCAAGCGAGCACGATGGGGCAACCCACCCCTGGCTCATTTACAAACGACCAATGAAGGGAAAAGAGGAAGAATGCAATCCTTCGATCGGCAGCGTAGGTGAAATGAGGCGGACCTTGCCAGGACGTATGGTCGCTTTTTGCTGACGCTGGACAGGCTTCCGTGGCAGCGTATATATATGCCTCAGACATTTCTCCAGAGCGGACAACACACACCGCCATGACCACGCCCCTCAAGCAAGTGCTGACCATTGCCGGCTCGGATTCCGGTGGAGGTGCAGGCATCCAAGCCGACATCAAAGCCATGTCGGCCAACGGCGTGTTTGCCATGTCGGTCATCACGGCGATCACCGCGCAAAATACCGAAGAGGTTACCGACATCTTCGAGCTACCGCCTTCGGTGATTGCCGCCCAGATTGACGCCGTCTTTGACGATTTCGAGGTCGCGGCGGTCAAGACCGGCATGCTGTCCTCGGCCACCATCGTTGAAACCGTCGCAAAGATGTTGAAGCCTCAGGAGGTCGTCAACCTCGTGGTTGACCCCGTCATGATCTCCAAGAGCGGCCATACCTTGTTGAAGCCAGACGCCATCGAAGCGGTGAAGAAACAGTTGTTTCCACTCGCCCTCTTGGTCACGCCGAACGTTCACGAGGCGCAGCAGCTGTCAGGCATCAGGATCACATCACTTGCGGAGGCACGTCGCGCAGCCAAAGTGATTCATGGCTTCGGCTGCCAGCACGTGCTCATCAAGGGTGGGCATTTGATCGCCGAACGTGCCACCGATCTGCTCTATGACGGCAGATTCTTTCACGTGTACAAAGGCGAATTTATCGAGACGCCTCACACACACGGCACTGGGTGCACCTATGCATCCGCCATCGCAGCCCATTTGGCGCGGGGCAGCTCCGTCGTCGACGCCGTTCAATCGGCCAAAACGTATGTGACCGAAGCCATTCGCCACAGTCTGGCGATTGGTCACGGCTCGGGCCCGACCAATCATTTTTATTTCTTAGCCGAACGATGAGGCAAGCACTCGTATCTCCATCTCAGGAGCGGCGCGCGGCGAAGCGTGGTGGTCCTGCCATCCTGTCGTTGCCTGGGACTTCCTTGACCTTCCTGCTGACCGGATTCACATGGCTCGGAATCTGCTTGCTGCTTGGCATCGCCTTGATCATCGGATTGGTGTATGGCATACCCCTGCCTCGCTGGTTGAAACCCGTGCATGTGCACGGGGCTTTGGTCGGCGGCATCCTGCAGCTCGCGATCGGTGGCTTGTTGATCTTTATCGCACGTGATTCAGACCGCAAAGATGCGCATGCACAGTCCCGCACGGCGATGTTTCTTACGTGGAACGGCGCAACGGCAGCGCTTCTTCTGGGATTGTGGCTGGGGAACATGACGATCATCGGCCTCGCCGGCCTCCTGCTGATGGCTTCAGTAGTGTCGCTCTCGAAAACGGCCTGGATCCAGTTCGGCAAATCGGCCGGTCTCGGAGTGATGTATCGCATCGCCCTTGCCGCGCTGCTGGGCGGACTTGCCACGGGAATCGCGCTGGCATTCCGCCTGACAGACGGGTTTTACGCCCACGCACGACTTGGCCACATTCATCTCATTGTGTTGGGGTGCTTGACGTTGAGCTTCGTCGTTGCGTTGCATCAACTCATGCCGCTTCTGTTGCGAACGACTCTGTGCCTCGGCGCTCTCACCAGATTGGCCCTCTGGGTGCTCCCAGCGGGCTTCGCGGTCTTGCTGGGAGCCTTTCTCCTGTCCGCTGTATGGTTGCAAATCGCAGTGGGCTGCCTGCTGTTCGCCAGCATCACCTGGTGCACCGTTCAGCTTGTCGCAACCTGGCTGAAGGCCGGCTCACCGGGAACGGCTGCGACCGATCATCTGCTGATCGGCGCGATCTTTCTGCTTTTAGCCACCGCGACCGGTCTGGCAATGGAAGCCAACTACTTACGAAGTCCGCCCTTCCTGCCAATCGGCTCACTCCACCTGGTGGCCTATACGCACCTCGCCTTTATCGGATTTCTCACGCAGGTGATCTGCGGTGGCCTGTCATACGTTGTGCCGGATGTGTTGACGGCCACTCGTGTGCACAATCACGAGAAGCGCGAGGTGTATCACGCCCAGCTCGATGGGATCATGAACCGCTGGCGAGCGGTACAGTTGACGGGACTGAGCTTCGGAACGATCGCGCTCTCCGTACTGGCCTCGTTGACGTGGACGGTTCCGCTCGGGTCGCCCTACGTCCAAATCAGCCTCTGGATCGCCGTAGCGCTCCTTCTCGTCAGTCTCGCGTTGTTTTCCGCAAAACTTGCCTGGGCTGTGGGCCTGAGGCCGTCGTAGCCCTTCCGCTCCGTACCTTCGAGCCTGCACTGCGCGAACAATTCCGGCCAATCCTTCCTACCTAAGTGGCGGTTATTCCACTGATTGCCCCTTTCTCCCGCAAGCCTGGTTCTTGCTCAGTAGAGGCTGGATAGGGGCGACCGCCCTCTAAGCTCACATCACTGAGTGAGGGGCCACATGAACGACGAATTGACTCAGATGATCCCGGATCCTTGGAAAAGCCTCGTGCACTTTCTGACGATACCGGTCTCCTGGATTCCTGACATGCAGCGCGCGCTGATGGACTTCGTCCTGGCTTCCTCCACCGGTTGGCTGTCCGGCGTCTACTATCTCTTGCTGCTATTTCCCGTCCTGCTGTGGATCGGCGCAGTCTGGTGCACGCATCTGACGCTCTACACGCTGCCGTTCCGCTCGGGCCGGATCGAACTCCTGCGCATGCTGCTGCTGGCCTGGTGGGATACCGCGTTTGCGATCTGGATGTACTGGGTCGGCCTCGGGCGATTTCTCATCGTGGTCGCCGGCTGGCTGTTTACGCTGGGCAGGCTGGGGCTGAATCTGGCGGCGGAAGCCATGAAGCAGCTGGTGGTGCTTCCCTTCAAGATGACCGGCCAGATGACCCAAAGCTATTTTCAACCCGGCGTCCCCTGGATCGCGTTTCTTCTGCTGATTTTCTGGTGTGTGCTGGAATCAACGATCTTCACCTACACGCTCATGCCCACGGTCACAGAGGTCTTGGCCGGGATCACCGGATCGGACGCATCGGTCATGACCGGAACAATCCTCTACGTGTTCCTCTTGCTCCTGATCATGGGCAGTTTCGCATGCATTCAGGTGCTCGCTGACTCGGTGAAGCACCGCGAGTACAAATATCTCGTCCAGATGATTCTCGTCGAAGTGTTCGTGATGACGTTCGAGGTCATGTTTCTTTACCGTGAATTGGTCGATGCGCTCTCGCCCTGGATCGCCCAGCAGACGGGGGAGCAATTTCGACCGGGAATCGTGTTCACGCTCTCGCTCGCCACGTTCGGATGGATGGGCGTTCGAGGGATGACCTGGTTTCTGTTCGGCCAATATGGCACGCCTCCCCTCCTGTCCTTCATCTCGAGGCAGCCGATGCATCAAGAAGCCTCCGCAACCGGCATGGCGCTTGTCGCTCCGGAGCCACCGTCCTGGTGGAAGGCACCGATGGAGGACTTCAAGCGCGAGGTGGGGTGGCTGCACGAGAAAGCCGGGGAATTGATGGAGTTCCTCATGCTCCCGGTGCTTCACGTGGCGGCGGCCCTGCTGAACTTTGCCATGATTCTGGTCGTCGGCAAACCAGTGTTCGGCATTCCATTCAAGAGCCTGAAGAACGTTGTGGAAACGCGAGAACTGCTGCCCACCGTCAAATGGCAGCCCAAGAAGGTGGCCTCATGAGCGGCATCGCGTCGTTACTCTCCGCCGCCGCGCTCGCCGGCGCCCTATCGATGCCTCTCACCGGCTGTACCCAGGAACCGGCGCAGCCGCAGAAACCGCACAACACGCTGTTTATCGGCATCGATGCGAGCGGCTCGTTCAAGAACTCCGGCTATTACGATAATGCGCTCCTATTTCTCGCCCATTACATCTACGGTCATCTGCATGCCCTTGGAGGTCTCGATAAGCCCCAGGCGATGTTCATCGCCAGCGTCGGTGGAAAAGATTTGCGTGAACCCAAGAGTTTTCATCCGATCCATGATTTCGAAAACAAAGACGTCCCCCACATCGAGGCCGAGCTCCGCAAGTGGTTTCCGGCCGCAGACCGGGTGACCGATTTCAATCCCTTCTTCGCGGAAGTGGCTCGGATCACCAAGGAGCGCAATCTGGTCCTGGCGCCCATCAATGTCATGATTATTACCGACGGGGTGCCCGATGCCGCCACCAGCGGCACGACTGCCGGATCCCAGGCGTTGTATGAGAAAATCGACCTCAAGCCGCTCGAGTATCTATCCCGCAATGTCACGCTACGCCTAGCCTATATCAGCCCCAAGGTCGGCGATCACTGGCGCAGGCATGTGCCCCGAGAGCGCGTCCGCCTCTGGACCGTCGACGGGGAAGTTATGAAAACCTGGCGTGAAAAGCTGGAGCCGAATCGAGATCTGGGCGACCAGGTCAGATTTTGGAAGTGGTTACAAGATACTGTCGATTATCGCGTGCGCTCGAGCAAGCTGTAGACCGCTTCGGGCCTCCCCCGAACAACTCTGCTACAATGCCGCCGCATGGACGAACCGCTCACCTTCAAGGACGAGCAGGGGCACAGGATCTCCGCCGTGCTCAGCCGGCCTCCGCAGCCTTCCACCGCTGCCGTAGTGCTCTGCCATGGCTTCTTGTCCAGTAAGAACAGCACGACCAACAAGATGTTGACCAGAATGGTGAACGAAGCAGGGCTCGGCACCTTTCGGTTCGATTTCTTCGGGCATGGCGACAGCGAAGGCTCCTTTGAAGACATCACGGTCTCCCTGGCGGCCGGACAAGCCCATGCGGCGGTGGCGCTTGTCCGGTCGCAGGGTTACGACAGAGTCGGCCTTATGGGATCGAGCTTTGGGGGCTTGGTGGCCATTCTGACCACGGCCCAGCGGAACGACATCGCCTGTCTAGCCCTCAAATGCCCGGTAGTAGATTTTGGCGAAGAACTTCGCTTAGAATTCGGCCCCGGCGAACTGGCGCGGTGGCAATCTACGGACACGATTCCAAACTTGTCGGGAGGTCCGACACGAGTCCGGCTCAAGTATGGGCTGTACGAAGATTGTTTGCAGCACGTTGCCTATGAGCCGGCGTCACGGATTGTGGCACCGACGCTCATCGTCCAAGGCGCACGCGACGAGCTGGTCCCGCTCCACCAAAGCCAGCGCTTGTTGGAGGCGCTTCGCGGCCCGAAACGGCTTGACCTCCTGCAGGAAGCGGACCACCAGTTTACCCGCGGGGAGGATTTTCGAACGATGACGGCTGCCATCACGAGCTGGCTGGTCGGTCATCTGAGGACAGGATGACGGTGTTGGGATACTGGGAGCCTGCGATGCGGCCATGATCACGGAAGGCGTGCAACAGACTCTGACCGTCCTCTATCCGCTGTACAAGAACGAGGTCTATCAGCGTCGTGAGCAAATGATACGCCTCACAGCCTTCGGGGCATTCGCGCTCGTTGCGATGACCTTTGCGCTCCTCCTCAGTCCTCTCAAAAGCCGGCTGTCTCCTGCCGAAACGTTGCTCCTCGCGCTGGGCAGCCTGATTTGGTGCGGGCTGTTTTGCGGCTTGATCCTTCAACAACAGTATCGTCACCGACTGGCCAAGCAAGTCCTGATCCAACTCGAACAGGCGCTCGGCTTTTATGAAGACGGACTGTTCATCGAGCATCAACCGCTTTATCCAGCCAAGTGGAAAACCGCCTGGCTCAGGGACCGCAGCGGCATACAATATCTCGCTTCGCTCTGTGCACTGGCCGGCATCTTTCTTCTTGCATTGCTGCTCGCTTGACGTTCCCCTTCCCCGCCGCTTCTCAACCTCTCTCCATCTGATTCGGTCCTCCCGGTGCTCCTCTGTCAGAAAATTGACTTTTTGTGGCCAATGAAAGGGTTCAGCTTCACAATGCGTCTACACGGCTCTCCGGGCATGGCGCCGCATCAACGGTTGTCTGCGCGATTACCTTCGACGAAAGACAGATCTCGTGACCCCGGTTCGCTCCAGCATCCATCGCTTGGCATTCGTCATCGCAACGCTTTGTGTGGTAGCCATCAGTGCACGCGTGCTTGCGGCTGAAACGACACAGGCGCCCAGGCCACACAGCTTGATCCACCGCCAGGCACCAGAGGTCACAACACCGGAGCCGGGGATCTCACAGACAACGCCGGTCATCACAAGCGCGCCTGCTGCTCGCCCACCTCAACGAAAACTCACGAAACGTCCGAGCCAGCTGTCCGTCGCTGCATCGAGTGGTACCGTCACGTCCCAGACCACGACCTCCTCAATGCAACCCATTTCTCCAGTTCAGACAAACAAGACTGGAACGTCGATGGCGACCGCACTCGGAACGTCCACGTTGCCCCCGGCGTCAACGACAAGCACGGGACCAACCACCGCCACGCCCTCGGTCACCTCCGCGCCTTTGTCGGCCAAAACGCCGGTGGCGACTGTGGTCCCTGGCATAGGCCCCACCACACCCGTATCGCCGCGAGTGGCCGCCGGACGCGGCCTCCAGAGTCTCAGCACCCAGATGCCCGGCCTGACGCAATTGGTGGCACCGACGGTTTCCGTCTCCTCTCCGCCACCTTCTCCAGCACCATCACAAGTCGTTCCACAGCCTTCGTCGTCCCTTCCCTCCACCCAATCGCCCCCGCCGCCAGCACCAACACCAGGAACCGGAAGTGCCACCCTCAGCTGGACACTGAACAGTGAACCTGACCTGGCAGGATACAAGATCTACGTAGGGACGGCTGCAGGCCTCTACAGCTATCCAGGCTCGCCCTTCGTGGTGGGTCTGACCGGCAGCTATACAGTCACGGGCCTACCCGTAGGGCAGACGTATTTCTTTGCCATTTCGGCCTTTGACTCTTCTGGCAATGAGAGCGGGTTGTCTACTGAAGTCAGCAAGAGCATCTACTAGCGGCTGCTGAAACCGCTCCCCAACATCGTTCTCAGTCGCCGGTCTTCCTGCAGCGTACCTCAGAGGGTACGCTTCGGTCGCCGAGCTCCTTGCGGCCTTGTTGGAAAACGGTTTGAGCAGCCGCTGAGATGGATCCCGCTTCTTCTCCAACCAACTGTTTTGACCAATTTCACTTTCTCTCAGACAGCGCGCAACGGAAGCCCGTATAACTATTCCTCGTCTCGGGCGGAAGCTTGAAGCGCGCATAGGTCAGGAGATATTTCGGCAAATCCGACCACGAGCCGCCACGCAGGACCTTAAACTGGCCCTGGCTCGGTCCGGGTGGATTCCTGTCTGGAGAGCTGTCGTAGTAGTTGGTGCCGTACCAGTCTTGCACCCATTCGTAGGCGTTGCCGGCCATATGATAGAGCCCATAGGGACTCTTGCCTGCCTCGTGCGAACGCACGGGGAACAAGACCTGGTTGTAGCTGAAGCGCGCGCCCAGCGCAAAATTCGCCAAATCTCCGGTCGGCGCTTGATTGCCCCACGGATAAAGCCGTGCGTCGGTCCCTCGCGCCGCTTTTTCCCACTCGGCTTCCGTGGGAAGCCGCTTGCCCTTCCATGTGCAGAAGGCCTCGGCGTCGCGCCAGTCCACGCCGATCACGGGACGATCCCCGTGCTGGACAAGATCTACGGTTTCCCACTGCCATGGAGCCGCGCGCTTGTCCGCGGCAAGAAACGCCGCATACTGCGCGGTCGTCACCTCGTGAAGATCCATCGAGAAGGCATCGAGCCACACGCGATGGGACGGGCGCTCATCCTCCAACGCCTGGGTACCGTCCGAGCCCATCATAACCTCGCCGGCAGGAATTTCTACCATCGGCGTTTCCGCAGGGGGGGTGGTCATGAAGGATTTGGATTTTCTGAGCCGGTCGAGCTGCGCTGCCGACATGGACCATCCGCCAGCAAGCACGGCAAGCACCACGGCGCTCACCACCGGCGCATGGCAGCGGTAACGCATCAGTAGATCGTCCCGCCGACCACCCAATGCCGGTCGTCGATCACATCGATCAACAGCCGCGTCAAATTCATGCGGGCAAGTTGTGTGGTGACCTCGTCTTCCGTGAAGGCGGCCATGAGCGAATTGAAAAAGTCCCGTCGCAACACAGCGGGTGCTCCCGACGCGTATCGATCCACGATGGCCTGGGCCTCCTCTGGGGAGTCTGGCCGTAGAAGATCCATGACCAACACAGGCGAGCCGGGCTTGACGAGTTGACGGAGCTTATTCCAGAAGTGCAGGGGATGAGGCAGGTGGTGCAGGAGGCTATTGGACAGCACGGCATCGAAGACGTTCGCGCCGGGGACGGCTTCGAACCGCTCGCACTGCACGGTGATGCGATCGCTCAGGCCTGCCTGGCTCACGGCCTGCTCAGCCAGCCGGATCATGGCCGCTGAGGCATCCACCGCTGTCAGATGACAGGAGGGGTAGCGCATAGCGAATCGAATTGGAATATCGGCCGGACCGCAGCCGACGTCCAGAACACGCCCGCTCGAAAAACCCGGAAAGTATTCCTCGAACCGGTCAACGAACCCTTGGTTCTCTTGCGAGAAGTCCGCGGCAGCGTAAGCCGCCGCTTGTTCGGGATCCTCCATCAGCTCCGGTTCAAGAACGCGATCCATCATTGAACGATTTTTCTATCGCGGCAGATCCTCGCCAGATGCGCCTAAAGGCTCTCCATGACTTCGACGACATCGCCGGGTCGCACCAGGCCAGCCCGCAATACCCTCGCGTAGAGTCGGCTCCACCCTGGATTGATCCGTTGTGAGATCCGGTTGATATCCCCATTACGGAACCAGCGCGCGTTGAGTTCGCATGGCGCACAGTAGCTGGTGACTTCGAGTTGCACCTCCGGGCCGATCTTCAGCTGTGTGCCCGGCTCGAGCGTCTCCCACAACAACCCTGCGAGTGTCAGATTCTCTCCCGACGAGCCGGCATCGATGGAATGCCCCTCGTCCTGCATTCGCTCGATCAGGTCCGCGGAAAATAAACAGACTGCACGATCCGGCCCCCCGTGCACTTTGAGATTCTTCTGGCGGTCGCCTTCCACACCTTCTTTCGAGATTTTCGCTTCGAAAACTGGATGTTTGGGGACGCCACCATCTGAGACATTGATCTGATGCACGTGAGGATACAGCGGCCGCCCCGATGGGCTCATCGTCACACTCCCTCGCAGGATTCCACCCGGGTGAATTCCATGGCCAGCCAACCATCCCGCTCGTGCTCGCGCCCGGGATATAGACCAAAATCGGCAAACGCGACCACGATCTCATCACGCTGATCGACCAGGAGGCCGGAAACGAGGAGCGTCCTGTTCGTGCTGGCGGCCAGGGGCTGAGTCAGCTCAAGGAGCGTGCGACGGTCTAAATTCGCGAGAACCACATCATGAGAGCTGAGACCACCCGTCAAAGTGCCGCACCGGAGGGCAAGTTCCGACCCGAAGCCATTGGCTGCGGCGTATTCACGCGCACAGCTGATGGCTTCCGCATCGTTATCGATGCCGACTGCCCGGGACGCACCCAGACGAAGCGCGACCATCGCCAACAACCCGCTTCCGGTCCCCACATCGAGCACAGACTCGCCTCCCCGGATGTCTTCCTCGAGCCATTCCAGCAACAGGCTGGTCGTCGCATGATGTCCGGTCCCGAACGCCTGCTTCGGGTCGAGAACGATCTCGATCTGCTCCCCAATTGGTTCCGTTCGCTCCCAGCTGGGTCTCACAATGATCCGTTTCCCCACTCGCAGCGGCTTGACCGACTGTGCCCATTGACGGTTCCAATCCTGATCGGGCAACGAGTGCACGACGATGTCCGGTTCGGCCACGCCCTGCGCCGTCAACCGGCGAAGCGTCTGGCGCAAATGCGCCAGATGGTCGGACGTCCAATGCTGGCTCGGCCAATAGAGACGAATCATCCGGCCGTCCTGCCAGGCACCCGGAACAGAAGGATCACCCAACAGACCTAACACCTCCCCAGCGTCGAGTGCGGATATGATTTGGACTTCTATCCAATCACCTAGCATATGTCGCTTCTCTGCAGGCTGTTCAAAAAGCTTGCTCGGCAAGGCCGCAGCAAGCGAGGTGGCGAAGCGTACTCCTCTTGTACGTTGAGCCTCCAAGCGAAGCGAGAACGAAGCCGAAAAGCTTTTTCAACAGCCTGGTTCGTCATTGACGCCATACGGACCTTCAAGTATCGTCAACGAACGATGGCGGCAGTCTCGCGTGCCAAACAATTGCAACGGCTGGTCGGCAGAATCGAACGGCTCATCACGGGCGGAACAGCTCTCAGTTCCCGCTTCACCACCTACCGTCTGGCCATCTTCATCGCCGGGGTCATCTGCACTGTGACCCTGTTCCGATCCGGCCACTACCAGAGCGGGAATCTTGCATTGGCCGGATTCGTCATCGTGTTCCTGATTGTGGCCTCGTATCATAACAGGCTTGAGCAGAGGATTCACCGGCTGCGGCTGTGGACGGCCATCAAATCAGCCCATCTCGCCAGAGTGCAGCTCGCGTGGTCCCAAATTCCGTACAAGCCCGCGGAGCCGTTTGCGACGCACCTCTACGCCCAAGACCTGGACGTGACGGGACCTCACTCGTTGCTGCAGCTGATCGACACGACCGTCTCCGATCAGGGACGGTCGCGGCTCACCTTGTGGCTCCTCACTCAACCGCCGGAGGCGCAGGTCTGGAACACGCGGCAGGCTTTGGTAAAAGAGCTCTGTCCTCGTTCATTGTTTCGAGACCGGCTGGTGCTCGAGGCCCAACTCGCCGGAGAGCAGGAGATCAACGGACGGAGGCTGGCCGCAGCGCTCGATCATCCGGTCGGGTTTCCCGGTCTGACCCGAATCCTCCTGCTACAGACCCTGCTGGCCCTGGGCACGATCGTGCTCGGCTTCGGCGCCCTGCTGGACTGGCTGCCCGGCTATTGGATGTTCACGTTCGGGGCCTATGCCCTGATTTATCTCATGACGGACCAGGGCGAAGAACTGCTCGAACACGCGGTGGGGCTGCATCACGAAATGGAACGGCTGAGCCGAGTACTGCAATTCATCGAGCGCCACGCGGCACGGCGCGGCTCCGTCATGGCGAGCACTTGTGCGTCGCTCTTGGAACCGGGACGTACCCCTTCCTCCTTTACACGGCACATCGCACGCATTTTTCACGGCATCAGCGTCAAAGCGCATCCACTGATCCATTTGGCGCTCAACGCGCTTTGCCCGTGGGATCTGTTCTTCGCGTTTCGGCTTCGGCAGTTTCAAGAGCGTGTGCGAACGCGGCTCCCCGTGTGGCTCGACCGCTTGGCCGAAGTGGAAGCCGCCTCCGCGTTGGCGACGTTTGCGTATCTTCACCCCGACTATGCCTGGCCGACGCCGACCTCCGCCATTGGCGTCCGCAGCCGCAGCCTCGGGCACCCGCTGATTCCTGCGACGACGCGGGTCAGCAACGACATCGCGCTGGAAGGCCTGGACACGATTCACCTGATCACCGGGTCCAACATGTCCGGCAAGAGCACGTTTCTTCGCACCATCGGCATCAACGTCTGTCTGGCGCAGGCCGGCGCGCCGGTCTGCGCCGGCACGTTCAGCTGGAGCTGGAGCCGACTGGCCTGTTGCATCCGGATCAACGACTCACTCGATGCCGGCCTCTCGTTTTTCTATGCAGAGGTCAAACGGCTCAAAACGATTCTTCATGCGACGGCGGATTGGTCGTCCCCTCCGGTCTTGTTTCTGATCGATGAGATTTTCAAAGGCACTAACAACCGCGAACGCTTGATCGGCAGCCGCTCGTACATCACAGCCCTCTCCGCCGGCAACGGCTACGGACTGGTCAGCACCCATGATCTGGAGCTGACCGATCTGGAACACGAAATCCCATCGCTCATCAATGCGCACTTTCAGGAAACGGTCAGCAACGGCGCGCTGGCCTTCGACTATCGACTCCGACCGGGCAGTTGTCCCACGACCAATGCCCTGCGGATCATGGAGCTGGAAGGACTGCCAATTCCTAAACCCACGTCACCGGAGACGCACTAAATCGCACGCATGACTCATCCATTGCGCGGATTGCTCATCGCCCAGTTTTGCGGCGCGTTCAACGACAATGCCTGGAAGCTGATGGTCGCGCTTCTCGCCATCCGGCAACTGGCCGCCACGACCGCGCCAGGCCATGAATTCGAGACCGCCTCTCAAACGCAAACCACGCTGGCCTTTGTCGTCTTTACCTTCCCTCTCGTCGTCGTCTCGATCGTGGCAGGCATGCTGGCCGATCGCGTCAGTAAGCGCACGGTCATCATCCTGATGAAATCAATCGAAGTGCTGTTGATGAGCGCGGCGACAGTCGCCCTCTGGATCAACCCTGCCGGAGGCGTTCTTCCGCTGATCGTCCTGGCCGGAATGGGTGTCCACAGCGCGCTCTTCAGCCCGGCGAAATACGGAATTCTTGCGGAGCTGCTCCCACATGAACGATTGGCAGCCGGCAACGGTCAACTCGAGATGTGGACGTTTTTTGCCATTTTGACCGGCACTGCGGCACCCGGCATTCTCATGTCTCTCACCGGAAACGCCGTGTGGCTCGCCCCATTGCTGTTCACCGCCTTGGCGTTGATCGGATTCGGCTCGGCCTGGACGATTCCGTCCGTTCCGCCGGCACGTGCGGAAGGCGGGGTGATCAATACCCTGCGGGGCGCCTGGTCTGCCATCGCCCGCGACCGCATGCTGCGGCTGGCCATCTGCGGCGCCGTCTTTTTCTGGACGATCGCAAGTCTCTTCGCCCAAAACATCCTCGTGTACGCGAAAGCGGTGCTGTTGGTGTCCGACTGGCAATCCGGTCTCCCGCTCATGATGCTGTCGATCGGGATCGGCGTTGGCGCGCGATGGGTTGGGCGTCTGTCGAAGGCGCGGGTCGAATACGGATTGATTCCACTTGGCGCAGCAGGCGTCGCCGCGATGCTGGCTGTCCTCGGCCTCACCGCTCCCGGCTTCACGGCGACATTGGCGCTCATGGTCTTCCTTGGCACGTCAAGCGCCCTGATCTTCGTCCCGCTCAATGCGTTAATCCAATGGCGAGCCCCGCACGATCGGCGAGGATCGGTGATCGCATTCGAGAACACGTGTGTGTTCACAGGCATTCTGTTGGGATCACTCGGCGCCGGGGCGCTCGCGAGCACGGGGGTTCCCACGACAGGCATCTTTACGGCCACCGCGGCGTTCACCGTCCTCGGTACCGCCTGGGCACTGCGGTTATTACCGGAAGCGTTGCTGCGGGCAGTGCTTGTCATCCTGACGAACAGTCTGTACCGCTTGCGGATCGTGGGCCACGAACATGTGCCAAAGGCCGGCGGAGCGCTGCTCGTGCCCAATCATGTGTCGTTCATCGATGGCCTGCTGTTGATCGCCAGTCTCGATCGGCCCGTCCGGTTCGTCGTGGACGCCCAATATGCCGAGCAGCCACTGTTCAAGCCGTTGATGAAGCTGTTCGGCGTCATTCCCATTTCCTCCTACGGCGGCCTGCGCATGGTCCTGCGTGCCCTGCGTGAGGCGGGTGCGTCGCTCGACAGGGGAGACCTCGTCTGCATCTTCCCCGAGGGTCAAATCACGAGGACGGGGACAATGCTGCCGTTCCGTCGGGGGTTCGAACGCATCATGAAAGGCCGGTCGGCGCCGATTATCCCGGTTCACCTTGACCGCGTGTGGGGCAGCGTCTTCAGCTTTGAGCGTGGCCGATTCGTGTGGAAATTTCCGGAACGCGTGCCCTACCCCGTGACGGTCTCGTTCGGTCCGCCGCTGCCGCCTCACACGCCGGCATACGAGTTGCGCGACGCCATTCGAGCGCTGGGGGAAGCGGCTTGGGCTTTGCGCAAGCCGGATCGTCATCCGTTACATCGGGAATTCATCCGTACGATGAGACGCCGCCCGTTTCGCTTCGTCATGGCGGATCACCGTCGGCCCCATGTATCGGCGGCGCAGGCGCTGATCGGATCAATTGCCCTGGCCAGAGCGTTACGTGTCTCGTGGCAGGGCCAACGTTGTGTCGGCATTCTGCTTCCTCCCAGTGTCGCTGGCGCTTTTGCAAATGTTGCGGCGCCGCTCTGCGGAAAAACCAGCGTGAATCTCAACTATACGGTCGGTCGCATCGGTCTGGAAGCCGCGGTTCGGCAGGCGAGTTTGCGCACCGTGGTCACGAGCCGTGCCTTTGTCGAGAAAGCCAAGCTGGAATTGCCGGCTGGGCCGACCATCATCTGGATAGAAGACCTGGCAGAAACGATCAGTCGAAGGGACAAATGGCTCGCGGCCTTGCTCGGCTTCCTTACTCCGATGCGAGTGATTGAAAAGGCGTGCGGCCAAGACACTCCCCTGTCCGTCGACGCACTCGCCACCATTATCTTCAGCAGCGGCAGCACGGGAGAGCCGAAGGGCGTGATGCTCTCTCATTACAGTGTGGATGCGAACGCGCAGGGCGCCACCCAGGTGTTGCATCTGTACCACGAGGAACGGGTGCTCGGCATCCTGCCGTTCTTTCACTCGTTCGGCTACCTGGTGTTTTGGTTCGTCATGTTCAACAACGCCGCATTGGTGTTCCATCCGTCGCCGATCGACGTGGCCGCGATCGGAGAGTTGATCCGCCGGCAGAGGATCACGTTTCTCGTCACGACGCCGACCTTTTTACAGCTCTATCTCCGCCGGTGCACGCCAGAACAATTCAGCTCCTTACGGGTTGTCCTCACCGGCGCCGAGAAGCTGCCCTTACGGCTCTATGAGGCATTCAAAGACCGATTCGGCATCGAACCGATTGAAGGCTACGGAGTGACCGAATGTGCGCCTGTCATCGCCGTCAATTGCCCGGACTTTCGAGCCGCTGGCTACTATCAGCCGGCATCACGGCGAGGAACCGTCGGTCAGCCCCTGCCGGGCATCTCGGTCAGAATCGTCGATCCTGACAGTTTTACGCCTCTACCTCCAGGATCACCGGGCATGTTGCTCGTCCGAGGCCCCAACGTGATGACCGGCTACCTGGGGCGTGAAGACCTGACGGCGAGCGTGATGCGTGATGGCTGGTACATCACCGGCGACCTCGCCATGCTCGACGACGACGGCTTCTTGACGATCACGGATCGTCTCTCTCGCTTTTCGAAAATCGGCGGAGAAATGGTGCCGCATGGCAAGGTCGAAGAGGCGCTGCACCAGACTGTCCAAAGCGAAACGCAGGTGTTTGCGGTGACCGGCATTCCCGACGACCGCAAGGGCGAACAGCTCGCGGTCCTGCACACGATAGACGAAGCGCGCATTCCGGAAATTCTTGGCCAGTTGTCCTCGAACGGGCTCCCGAATTTGTTCATGCCCCCCCGCGGCAATTTTGTCAAAGTCGACGCCTTGCCGGTCCTCGGGACCGGCAAGATGGATCTGCGGGCCCTGAAGCGCATTGCGATGGAACGGCTGGGAGCACAGACATGATCTCGATTTTCAATCCGATCCGAATGTGATTCCGGAGCGCTGAGATCTGAAAGCTGAGATGTGATTATGGTCGAACGATCTTTGATTGATTGCCATGTGCATCTCGCGGCGCTGCCGGAGGGCCAGAACGGCTGCTACATTTCGCCGCACATGCTCAAGAGTCCGCTCTTTCGGTTTCTGCTGTGGAAGCACGGGCTGTCGCCTCACAATCCGCGCCAAGCCAACCGGAAATATGTGGACGACCTGCTTACGGAACTGCGTGCATCCAAACGCGTACGACAAGCCGTCCTCCTCGGCATGGACGGCGTTTACGATCACAACGGCCAGCTTGCCAAGGAAGAGACCCATTTCCTGATCAGCAACGAGTATGTGCTCGCCACCGCGAGAGCACATCCGGACGACTTCCTCCCGGGCGTCTCCATCAACCCCCAACGGAGCGATGCGGTGGACGAAGTTCATCGTTGCGCTGATGCAGGCGCGGTCCTGGTGAAGGTGCTGCCGAACGCGCAACAGTTCAATCCTGCCGATGCCAAATACAGGCGGTTTTACCGGGCGCTCGCGGAACGCCGGTTGCCGTTCTTAAGTCACGTGGGATATGAGTTCAGCCTCATCGGCAAGGATCAATCGGTGGGAGATCCGACCCGGCTCGAGATCGCGCTGGACGAAGGCGTGACCGTGATCGCCGCCCATGCCTGTAGTTACGGGTTAATGCTCTACGAGCGGTTCCTTCCCGTGCTGTTGGATTTTTCGAAGCGATATCCGAATTTTTACGCCGATATCTCGGCGCTGACGTTGCCCAATCGTTTTCGCATGCTGCTTCATCTGCGCCGCCATCCTGAAATCCACGATCGCCTGCTCTTCGGGACCGACTATCCGTTGTCGGTCATGCATGTGGCTGCCTGGGGACGTCTGGCGTTCCGTACGCTTGGCCAACTCATCCGCACCACCAATCGATTCGACAGGCAGTACGCGGTGTGCACAGCGCTTGGCGTCGCGTTCAAATCCTTTGAGGCCCTGCTGGAGAAACGGCCGCAGTCACCGTAGAGGACAAGCTGCGGATTCGCCCGAGAGCGCAACCAGCAAGGTGACGCCCTTTTGACAGGTAGGCCATGGATCGTGACTCCATCCTCGCGTCCCTCCGTGAAAGGATCCTGGCGTTTGCGACATTACGGACATCGAAGGAACAGGCGGAGGACGTGACGCAGGAGGTCCTGTTTCTGCTTCACGAAAAATACGCCCATGTGACCGATCTCACTGACCTGGTTCCACTCGCCTTTCAAGTACTTCGATACAAGATGCTCGATGCCCACCGCAAGGCGCTTCGCCGCGGCGAGTATAATCAGGAATCAGTCGACGATCTCTCCCTTGCCACGCCTGACGCCTCGCCCGAGACGCAGCTCGATCAGAGGCAGCGCGTGGAGCGGCTGATGACCGCCTTGGCACAACTCGGCGTGCGGTGTCGGGAGCTGTTCCGATGGAAACTGAAAGGCAAGAGCTTTCCCCAAATTCAAACGCTGATGGGACAGACGTCCATCAATACGATCTACACCTGGGATCTGCGGTGCCGGAAGCAGCTTATGGCGCTTATGGGCGGCAGTTGGGAATAACTCATGGCTGAGCACGAACTGGAAAAGCTGTTGGGCGGATTTTCCGCCGATACGCTCACAGCGGAAGAACGTCAACGACTCTACGCCGCGGCGCTCCACGACCAACAACTCTTCAATGCCCTCGCCGATGAACAGGCGCTGAAAGACCTGCTGGCCGATCCGGCCGTTCGCCGGAGATTGCTCCAGGTCTTGGCTCAGCCTCATGGGTCGCGCGGTTGGCGATCTTGGCTGGATCGCTTCGCGAGCCGGCCCGGCGTTGCTTGGGTCGGCGGCGCTGCCGTGGGCGTGTTTGCCGTCATCCTGGGTCTCAACGTCTATCAGCAGAGCTTGCGCCAAGCCTCCGAAAGCGCAGCCCTTGAAGAAGGCAGGCCGCCGGAGGCATCGACAGCGCCGCAGTCGACTCCTCCAATACAAGCGTCGCCAGAAGATACGGAGGCTAAACGATCGAAGGCCGCTCAGCCGGCCGACTCGGCGACCAAAGATCCCCTGCCCAAGCCCTTGAACACTCGAGAACAAGCAGACGCATCTCGGCCCCCGCAGAGACCTCGCTCGGACGTGGAGCATGCTGAGAAACGAGAGCCGCCTCGGCAGAAGGAATTGCAGAAGCGTGACGCGCCGATCGGCACGCTCAGCAAGTCCACGGAAGAACCGGGGTCGGATGTCCACATCCTGGCGCAGAGTGGTAAGGAAACCCTGACCGGCTCATCCGCGCGCGCGCTGTTTTATGGGCAGATCCCAGCCCCCGAGGTTGGCGTCAGAGCACAAAAGAGAGAAGCGGAGTCAGCGCAGAAGACCGATCGGTTTGCCTTGGCGCGAACAGCGCCCGAAAGCCCGTCGGTGAAGCCGCTGGCGCTCCGGTATAGCTTCGTCATTCGCGAGAGCAATGGACAGGAGCGCGAAGTGGATGCGGCGACGGCCGCAACTCACGCCGGGACGGTCACATTCATGTTGGAAAGCAATCAGGAGGCGTTTGTTCAGATCTGGAGGAGAGCCGGCGACTCATTGCCCGAACTCCTGCTTCCGGCCAAAGAGACCGGTCACATTTCGTTGAAAACCGCCGCGGGGCAGCGCCAACAGATGACCGTTCCGGGATCATCGGACCGATTGATCGTTCGTCTCTCAAGAGTCCCCTTCGGTCCCATCACACGCCAGGAAGCGGTCATGACCGGACGCGGATCAAGCAGCCAGGTGGCGGAGCTTTCATCAACCACGTCAGAACAGGCCACTTACGTCGCGAATCCAGATCCCTCTGCCGCTGAGCTCGCCCTGGAGATTCCCCTCAACACGCGAACAACCCGCTAACGCGACCTCGTCCTGTCACGCCCACCGGATGATTAAGAGGCGTTCCCATGCATCCTGGCGAACAGGTCCCAGTCGAACTGCTTCGGTGCCACCGCGTGAAGCGGAATGGCTTCAATAGTTCCGCGCTCACGATAGGCCATCATACAACCTACGACCTCCTCCGGACGCTCGACCAACCGTTGCACGGTTTCGTAGGCCAGATGCTGGGCGATCGCCTTGTCTTCGGGAACAGGTTTTGCCCCCCTGAGTGTGTGCCCGAGTATCGTCGCCTTGGTCGCGAGCGTCAGCGGATATTTATTGTCGCGGCCCTGCCGCTGAGGCCACTGCGCAATGACGCCAGCCACATAGTCGACCAAGCCGTGCACCCCTCCTTCACGGTGATGCCGATGCGGTGTACGTTCCGCCACCACGAACAAATGGCTCTTGTTCGGCACGCCCAACGTCCGCTTCAAGGTGCCGAGGATGATGTCGTCGATATAGGCATCCGGATCCGGATGCTCATTCACCAACAAGCCTTCTGCCCGCGCCTGATACGCGCAGCCGAGGGCCAGATGGCCAGAACCGGCGCCCATGACTTCGACGAAGAAAATGCTTCCCATGGCCGCACTGGTCGCCTTCAGCGACTCGATCGACTGATCGGCCAGCGCAACGGCCGAATGGTAGCCCAACGAGATCGTGCCTTCGATGTTGTTGTCGATGGTGCCGGGAAGGCCGACGACTTGGACACCGAACCCTTCATAGACCGCCCTCGCGCCCCGCAAGCTGCCGTCGCCACCCAGGATGATGACCGCCGCGTCGTCAAGGTAGGGTTGAAGATTTCGCATCGCCGCCTGCTGCACACCCTCTTCCTTGAAATCCTCGAACCGGCTGCTGCCAATCGGACTACTCGCGTGACTGCTCATGCCGCGCGTGTCTTCCTCGGTCACCGTTTCGATCCAGTTATTGGCGAGCCCCAGGAATCCATGCCGAACGAAATGCACTTTGAGCCCATAACGTTGTCCGGCCACCCGAATCTCTTTCAGGGCCGCGCCGGCGCCGGCGAAATCTCCGCCGGATACGAGCGCCACGATGCGTTTCACCTGCCGAGGCTTCAGCGTCACGCTGTCTTTTCTCACGCGCTCGAGTGACACCCAGTTCTCACGCGCCGCCCGCTCGCGCTCCGAGAGGCCGACGGCGGTGGAATACCCGGATAGCCGGCCCTGTTCATACGTCAAAAGCACGACGTTGTCCTGGCTCTCCTTGTAGTCGCTGAATTCCGTGAACGCTTCGTGAAAGGGACGAGCATCCAAATAAATCATCAACGCGCGAAGCGTCGAGCTATGTGTATACAAGCAGGCCACCTGGCCGCGATGGGCTTCCCCCAACCCATGCAGGCCGTCGATGACGTCGACGTAGAGGTCGAAGAAGGAGTTGCCCCCCGGATAGCAGTACAAGGGATCTTTGATGAGCCGCTTGGCGGTCGAGACCTCCACGCCGAAGGCCTTGGCAAGCGCTTCAGTCTCCGCCGCTTTTGCTACGCCGGTGATCCATCCAAAATCCGACGATTCGAGGGCATGCTCGAACATGGGCTCGGGATGCGAATCGGACGCCGGACTGAGCGCACGGACGACCCGTTGGTACAGCTGACGGGTATTCGGACTATGGCTGATGAAATGAAGGAACCGGCGCGGGTCGAGATAATTTGTCAGATGCAGAAAGTCGAGCTGTTGTCCGACGACCCCCACCATACGAGCCAGCGCAGACCCCACGGCATCGGCTCGTGAGACGCCACGCTCTTCGTCGAGCTGATTGGACAAACGTTGGCCCACGCGATGCGTCTTGCTCTCCACACGAGAGATGCCATGCCGCATCGTGAAGAGGAGCGTCCGGTCCGCCAGATCGCGAGGCAGCAGCCAGAAACGGTCGTCGCCCAGATCGAGCACGATGCGCCCCTCCGCGAGTTGAGGCGTGAGCTGGACGCGCGGCACGATCGCGACCGGCCGGCGGTGAGCAGGCTTGAGTACGGATCCGATCGGCGCACGCAGCAGCGGTTGCATCGCCCCTTCCGCCACCAAGCGGTTCCACGCGGCGTAGAAGACGAGTTCATCGCCGCCGCAGGCTTCTTCGAGGATCGCGCGACGCGCCGCGCGGTAGGCCGCGGCACCTGTAAATCCGCTTTGCGCCTCCTGCACAAAACGCCGGAGACGGTCCATGGCCGCATGCGCCAACGTGATCCGGTCTTCCGTGGAAGGCGGCGGAGCGGGTGGTTTCACATCGGCGGCTGGAGGACGCCCCGCGAAGTCCTTCGCATAGGCCAAAAGTCCTTCAATCGTCACGAAATCGAGTTGATTTGTGGTAATCTGCATGCTCCCTCACTAATGCGCCGGCTGCGGTCCCCTCCGGCGAGAACGGAAGGTTCGTGTAGCATCTTTTGGACCTCTGTGCTTCTCTTGTCAATACCTGAGGAACTCAGATGCGTAAAGCAAAAATCGTCTGTACGATCGGGCCCGCCAGCGATCATCTGGACACAGTGATCCGGTTGATCGAACAGGGCATGAATGCCGCCCGCCTGAACTTTTCCCACGGCACGCACGCGTCCCATGCCGCTGCCATCAAGACCATTCGCGAAGCGGCAGACCACTGTCGGGCTCCCGTCGCGATCATTCAAGATGTCCAAGGACCGAGGATCCGTGTCGGCGAGGTCGCCGAGGGTGGAATTGTATTGCGCGAACACCAGCCCGTGCGGTTGCAGACAGTGCTGGCCCGATGCGGCGGACAACTTGGCCATCAATCGCTTTCGTCTTCCAGCGTTCAGGAAATTCCCGTCACCTATCAACACCTGGCCAGGGACGTGAGGCCTGGCGCCCGGATCCTCATCAATGACGGCCTCATCGAGCTGGCCGTCGAACAGATCAGTGGAGGCCATTTGGATTGCCACGTCGTCGTCGGAGGGACGGTCACGTCTCACAAAGGCATCAATCTGCCCGGCACGCGCGTCAGCGCACCGACACTGACCGACAAGGACCGGGAGGACATTCGATTCGGGGTCGAGCAAGGAGTCGATTATGTCGCGCTGTCGTTTGTCCGCGGCGCCGACGACGTTCGTGCAGCAAAGACACTCATCGCGGGATGCGGAGGCAGCATTCCAGTCATCGCAAAAGTGGAACGGCAGGAGGCCATCACCTGTCTTGAGGCCATTTTGGAGGAAGCCGACGGGGTGATGATCGCGCGCGGCGACCTCGGTGTCGAAATGGGTCCCGAAGCGGTTCCGCTGCTCCAGAAACGCATCATCGCAGAGGCCAATCGGTGCCGGCGGCTGGTCATCACGGCCACCCAAATGTTGGAGTCCATGACGCAACATCTACGTCCGACGCGAGCCGAAGCATCCGATGTCGCCAATGCGGTCTTCGACGGCACAGACGCCGTCATGTTGTCGGCTGAAACGGCGATCGGCGCCCATCCGTTGGAAACGGTCCACGTTATGGATCGCATCATTCGAGCTGCCGAGGAGGGGTGCGAGCCAGGCATCGTGCTGAAACGTCAAGGCGACTTCGGCAATATGACCCTTCCGGAAGCGATCTGCACCGCCGCGTCGTCCGCCGCAGCGGCGACGACAGCCACTGCGATTGTGGCCTTCAGTGAACTTGGAAACACCGCCCGCTTGATCTCCAAGCAGCGCCCCGCAGCGCCAATCATCGCCTTTACCCCGCTTGAACCCGTGCGCCGCCAGATGGCGCTCTATTGGGGCGTGCAGCCCCATACGATGCAGCAGATCGCTCAAACCGATGAGCGCGTGCACGAAGCCGAACGCCGGCTTAAGGCAGAAGGATTGGCCAAGACCGGCGAGCGCATCGTGATCCTCTCGGGCACGAGCATTGGAAAGCCTGGAGGAACGAATCTGATCAAGCTGCAGGAAGTCGAATAGCCGATCAGGCTTCCGCTTGACGCCATGTTGAATCAATTCAACGCTTCATTGAGAAGATGTGCCAGACGAATGCCGGCCAGGGCTATTCGGCGCTCAGCCACTTTTCTTGCCGCTGCCTTGTAAGTCTCGTTCAGACTGTACGGTCCTTCATCGGGACCAACGGGTGTGGCATACGCGGCCTGCTTTGCCGCTCGGAAACTTTCCTGAATCCAGATGGCCTCGTCAGAGATCGCGGCAAGTTTAGGCTCAACAGGCGCCAGAGTCTTAGCTTGAGCCATTGCCGCCTTGTAATCTTCGCTCGTTCCTAACAAGTCATCCCAAAAGCGATGTAATTTCCCTCCACAGTCTGTTGCCGTGGTACACACCCTGACATCGTTGCCTCCTTTGTCACCATTGGGTTGCCTTTGACTAAAGCGAGTAATGGCATGCAGCGGTTGATGTACGTCACCTACAAGGTGGAGGAGCCATACAAGATCATAGCTTCTTATTTCGTCCGACGCACCCGAGTCTCGTAATGTTTCACGAAAGGTCACGATTTGAGTTTGAGCATTGGGAATGTCTGGGGCAGGCAGAGCCGCCCCATCGGATGAGTATGGATTATCGATGAAATGCCAGTAGCGGTGCATGAGCTTGTCGTCATAACCGATGTTACGTCCTGCATCAGGACCATTGGGTAGATTCCCATCATTGGTGTAGCGCACATCGATTTTGATCATATCCGGCCAAGTGGCTGCTTTCATGAAGGCGACTTTGCGTTTATCCTGCTCGGCAATTACTGCCACCCATTCTTGGTATGAAGGATTCAATCTTAGCAAAGCATCAACATGTATGCGGACCTTAGGCGTAAGGTGATCATACGCTATCGCGCCAATAGTCATATGACCAAAGTCATTCCACGCACTCACCTCTGTGGTTAGGCCAACGATCACGAGGAATGAACAAACGATGCCTTTCATAGATCGGACGAGACGGCGAATACCTAACATCCGCTTGATCCCTCTTGATACTCGGGCCGGAGGTCCCGGCCTCTAAAAATACCAGTGAAAGCTACCCTGTGCAAAATTAGTTGTTTTTGAACCCGCTGGCCTAGCCTCTCACCTGAGCAAAGAAAACCCGCCGTGGCTCCAAGAGAAAGCCTGCAGTGACGAGCCCTGTTTGCTTATACAGAGAATAATCTCCGGATGATAGACGGTGCCGCTTGCATTTCGAAGACTGTGTGGAAAGCCGACCTCAGATATTCCTCCAACCTTTTGATTATTTATAATGAAGCATGGAGCTCGCTCGCCTAGTGGGTGCGGTGGAGCAAGTCCGCGCGACCACCAAGAAATCTGAAAAAATCCGCATTCTCGCCGAGACCCTGCGTGCGACGCGCGGGCGTGAGGCAGTGCTAACGGCGCTGTATCTCAGCGGCTCATTGCCGCAGGGCAAGATCGGCATCGGGTGGAGTCTCATTCAACAAGCTATCGGGAACGGCGTGCTGCTGAGCACGCCTGGGTGGGTGGGTGAGAAAGAGGGAAGCTCCTCGGCTCCTTCCGGGGAGCGGCTCACATTGAGCGACGTCGACAAGGTATTCGATCGGCTGGCGGCCGAGCGCGGTCCCGGTTCTACCGAACGACGTCTCGCGGAGTTGGCGCAGCTCTTCAGCCACGCCCGCCCTGACGAGCGCCGATTTCTTTCAGAACTGCTTATGGGCGAGCTCAGACAGGGAGTGCTCGAAGGCGTCCTCCTCGACGCGATTGCTGCCGCCTCGGAACTGCCTCCGGCCGATGTCCGACAGGCCTTCATGTTCGCCCCCCATGTAGGAGATCTGGCGCTGGCAGCGCTCACGGAGGGAACAGCGGGTCTCGCACGCTACTCGCTGCGCCTGTTTGTTCCCGTGGCGCCGATGCTGGCCACGACCGCAGATGATGTCGAGGCGGCGCTGGAGCGTCTGGCCTGTCCGGCTTTCGAGTACAAGCTAGACGGGGCTCGCATCCAGATCCACAAGGGGGGCGACGACGTGCGGCTCTTCACGCGACAACTGCAAGATGTCACGGCACGGCTGCCGGAGCTTGTCGAGTGGGCGCGTCGTCTCCCCGTGCGGGAGGCGGTTCTGGACGGTGAAGCGATCGCTCTGCGGCCAGACGGCAGGCCTGAGCCCTTCCAGATCACGATGCGCCGGCTGGGACGAATGAAAGACGTTGCAGCCATGCGGGAATCCATCCCCTTGTCGCCATTCGTGTTCGACGTGCTGTATGTTGACGGCATGTCGCTGCTGCCTTGTTCCTATGAAGAACGCACACGCCATCTCTCGTCCATCGCGCCCGAAGCCGCAATCCCATGTCTGATCACCTCCCAGCCGGAAGAAGCCAAACGCTTCTTGGCCCAATCCCTCGCGGCCGGCCACGAAGGCGTCATGGCTAAATCGCTTGCGGCTCCATACATCGCGGGGCAGCGAGGGTTTCATTGGCTCAAGGTGAAGGAAGCCACGACCCTTGATTTGGTCGTGCTCGCAGCCGAATGGGGCAACGGTCGCCGGCAAGGCTGGCTTTCCAATCTACATCTCGGCGCGCGCGATCCTGTGACGGATCAATTCGTGATGCTCGGCAAGACCTTCAAGGGGCTAACCGATGATATGCTGCGCGTGCAGACCGAACAGCTGCTCCGCCTGGAAACGCACCGTGAAAGCCAGACCGTGTTCGTTCGGCCTGAACTGGTCGTCGAGATCGCCTTCAGCGACATCCAGGAATCCCCGCGCTATCCCGCCGGACTCGCCCTTCGCTTCGCCCGGGTAAAACGCTACAGGCCGGATAAATCGGCTCAGGACGCCGATACGATTCAAACGGTGACCCAGCTCTTTCAGGCACAACGAGCATAATCAGGCCTTCTCCTCCCTTCTTCCTAGGGAAGACTCTAGTACGGCCCTCGTTCGAAGTTCCAGATGATAAAGACAACGACGGTTCGTCCCACTAAGGAGGGTGCGATGAGAAATATGTTCGTCATCACATTAATGGGTATTGCAATCGTGGGCGGGACGGGCATCTCGGCCACCGCGGGCGAAACGAAGGCGAAGATGGAAAAAGGCAAAGGAGAAGCGAAGGCGGACTACCAAGAAGCCAAAGGCGAGGCTAAAGCACTCACCGAGGAAGCGAAGGGCAATAAAACGAAGGCTGAAATGGAGCGCGCGAAGGGCAATGTGAAAGGCGCCGGAGAGCGCGTCAAAGGCAAATCCAAGGAGACGAAAGCGCGAGTCGAGTAGCGAGTTTGCCACCCGTGCCGGACGCACGGGAAGACTTACGCCGGCGTGGCCAGTTTCAATCCGATGATGCCCGCAATGATCAGCCCGACGCTGATCAGTCGGGCGGCATTCGCAGGTTCACCAAGGAGTGCAATCCCCAGCGCCACAGTGCCAACTGCCCCCACCCCAACCCACACGCTGTAGGCTGTTCCAACGGGAAGCGTCCTCACCGCGATACCCAAAAGCCACAGGCTGATGACCATCGCGAATACGGTCCATACCGTGGGCCACAGGCGCGTGAACCCATCCGTATATTTCAACCCGATCGCCCAACCGGTCTCAAACAGTCCCGCAAAAAACAAAATCACCCACGCCATAGGCCATTCCTTTCACGCAGCATAGCAAACACAGAGGCGGTCAGCAGGGGCGCGATTCTTACGTCCCCACCAGCACTTGTCAACAGATCATGCTCAGACGCTTTGCGGCTCATTCCACCGTCTACGTAAGACCCGCAGCAGCAACGCACTTTTTTTCTTTCCAGCCGTGAAAGGATTCTTTTGCTGGCGCCATACCGTGAGTAGGAACGGATCGCCGTGTCACTTACGAGGTGCCGGATGTGCTTCAATCGACTTGTTGAGCAAGTCAGCTTTCGCTTTCGGTCCTGCGATCCCCGCTTGTACCAGATCGCAAGCCTCAGTGCCTTGCTTGCCTACGGCCTGCTGTGGCTGCACTTCGACGTCTCGATCTTCCAGATTGCCCTGACGTTCGGAACAGCGCTTCTGACCCAATATACGGCGACACGCCTGTATAAACTCCCGGCGTTCGATCCGCTGAGTGCGCTCGTCTCGGCTGCCGGACTCTGCATATTCTTGCGCACGAACTCTATGGCCGTGGCGGCCTTGGCCGCAGGCGTCGCGATCGCGAGCAAGTTCACAATCCGTTGGCAGAAGAAGCATATTTTCAATCCCACCAATCTGGCGCTGCTCGTCGTGGTCACCGGCAGCCTCGGCTGGATCTCTCCCGGCCAATGGGGACAGGCGGCATGGTTCGGATTTCTCATTGCCTGTCTGGGCAGCCTCGTCGTCACCCGCGCCGTGCGGGCGGATGTGACGTTGTCGTTTCTCGGCTTTTACGTCGGTCTCTTGACGGTGCGGGCGCTTTGGCTTGGCGATCCGCTCACGATTCCCTTGCATCAACTTGAAAGCGGCACACTCCTCATTTTCTCGTTCTTCATGATCACCGATCCGAAGACCACACCGGACTCCCACCTGGGGCGCCTCCTCTTCACCTTGTTGGTGGCGCTGGCTGCGCTAGGCGTGCAGTTTGTCCTGTTTCGTCCCCACGGCCCGCTCTGGGCTTTGCTCATCTGCTCCCCGCTCGTGCCTTTGATCGATCGGTGTTTTCCGGCCTCGCGCTACGACTGGGCCAGGCCTTCAAAGGGTGAATTGACACCACCCCTTTCTGCTCCTGTGTTCGTTCCATTGTCCATACCATCACAACAAAGGAGGATTTCATGAGTCGTCAAGATTATGAGGCGTGCGAGGACGGATGGGCTGCTTGGCGGCAGGACCGGCATAGGTTGAATATGCGTCTCTGCGTTCCCGCCGTATTGTTCCTTGTTACTCTGCTCCTTTGGAACGGCACCGCTTCAGCCTTCTGCGGCTTCTATGTCGCAAAGGCCGACAGCAAGCTTTTCAATAAAGCGTCCGAGGTGGCCATCGCCAGGGCTGAGGACAAAACGGTCATCACGATGGCGAACGACTTCAAGGGTGACGTGAAGGAATTTGCACTGGTCGTGCCCGTGCCGACAGTGCTCGAGAAGGCGCAGATCCATGTCGGTGATGCCGCGGTGCTGAAGCATCTGGCGGACTATTCCGCTCCAAGGCTCGTCGAGTACTTCGATGCCAATCCCTGCCGGCTCCTGTACCCCGAAAGCCGGTCCATGGATATGATGGGAAAAGCCAGTCCTTCGATGCAGCGCGAGCGGGAGAAGGCGCTCGGCGTGAGCGTAGAGGCGCAATACACCGTCGGCGAATACGACATTCTCATCCTCTCGGCACACGAGAGCGCCGGACTCGAAACCTGGCTCACGGAGAATGGGTATCGTATTCCTAAAGGCGCCTCTTCCGTGCTGCACAGTTACATCAAACAGAACCTGAAATTCTTCGTCGCCAAGGTCAACTTGGGCGAGCAGGCGAAGCTGGGCCTTACGCATTTACGGCCGCTCCAGATCGCGTTCGAGTCGCCGAGGTTCATGCTGCCAATCCGATTGGGAACCGTCAACGCCGACGGCCCTCAAGAACTGTTCGTGTACTTCCTCACGAGGCAAGGGAGGGTCGAAACCACGAACTACCGCACCGTGCGCTTGCCCGAAGCGCAGGAAATTCCGCTGTACGTCAAAGACCGTTTCGGCGACTTCTACCGCGACCTGTTTGCCCAACAGGTGAAGCGGGAACAGCACCGTGGAGTGTTCCTGGAGTATGCCTGGGATATGGCCTGGTGCGATCCCTGCGCAGCAGATCCGCTTTCAGGGGAAGAGCTCCGGAGTCTCGGCGTGTTCTGGCAGGAGCCCCACGGCCGTCCCGGCAGGGGCCCGCAGGCGCAGAACGTGTTTCTGACGCGCCTTCACGTCCGCTATGACGAAGCGCATTTTCCGGAAGACCTGTTGTTTCAGGAAACCTCGGATCGAGCAAATTTCCAGGCCCGATACATTCTGCGCCATCCCTGGACGGGACAGGACGACTGCACCGAGGCTGCGGCCTATCGTGAGCAGCTGCATGGCCGTTACGAGCAACAGGCACAGACGTTGGCGACGTTGACCGGCTGGAATATCAGTGAGATCCGGAAGGCCATGAATTTCGCCGTCCGCCCGACGGGTGACGAGAAAAAGTGGTATCAGCGGTTATGGAACAATTGAATCCTGCTGCGGCACAGCAGTCTGTGGTGTGTGCCAGAGGCAACTCTAGGCGCCCCTTATGCTCATGAGCAGACAGTGACTTGATCCTTCATCACCGTCTGCTCTAGAGTAAGGTCAACAATCTGACTAATCACCAATCAGGAGGCCGCCATGGGACAACCGAGACACATCCTGACGCTTCTCTCCGGTGCCGCAGCGCTGGTTCTCTCTCTGTCGGCCTGCAGTATTACTGAAACGATCAACAATATCCTCTCCTCTACGTCCGGAAGATCGTGGTTCACGGAGGATGGCCTGGTCAAGGAAGATCAAAGGGTCAATGCTTTCATGGCGTTGAACTTCGAGAACGTCAAGCAAGACATGGCACACGGGCAAGGTGAGTATCTTGCTTCCTTAAGCACGTTGATGGGGATCCCGCAGGATCGTCGAGCATCATTTTACGCCCATGCGCAGTCCCGTTATCCGTTCGTGATGGAGCGCCAGAGCAACCCCCAGGAGACCCTTGCGCTGCTCGTAACAAATCCATCGCCAGCAGCCACTGTATCCCGTTGACCGGAAAGGACGGTTCAGCAGGGCAGCTCGGACCGAATTTACATTCCGTGGGAGGGTTGCGCGACTTCGCGAGCGCGAAAATCGTCGTTCCGCGCCGTGACAGTACGAACGGGCAGGCCATCGCGGAATACGATGAAGTTGCTCGGGACGGCTGGTATCCGGGGACCTGGCAGAATCACGCCGCTGAGGTTTAAGGGATCACAAGCGGAGACTTTGATGTCCACACCGACGGCAGACCCCGGATGCTTCTTGATGGCCCGGAGCGCCTCAACGGCTTCCGGCAAGGCAAACTGCTCTCCGACATGCCCAGAGACGAATCGCCCGCCGCGAACTTCTCCTTTCAATTCCATCCTTCGATACACAACGAGCAGGTCGCGCCAAGACTGCACCAGCACTTCGCGAGCCAGCAGATCCCTGAAGACCACCCCATACCGGTGAAGCAATTGCCGTGCAACTCGCTCAACCAATGCGGAGTGCGAATGCGCCAGGTCTTGGCTTGAGGCGGCAGACGTTTTCATCGTTCTCAGCAGCGACCATCGGCCAGCGGCGTGTCTCGGCCGACGCCCGCGTTCGCGACCCTCGGCACGACGCCGCCGCGGGTCCATGAGCGCACGCAGATTATCGAACCCGTCAGCGGTGACCAATCCGGCCGCCACCAATTCCCACAGTCCCTCTTCCACTTCCGCCGGCAGATGACCCGTCGCTGCTACGAGATCCGCGAAGAAACTGGCACCTCGCTCTTCCAAGGCCCGTCGAAGGTTCCGCGCGACATCGCTCAAGGCGGCGTAAGGGTCTGAGCCCGGCCCGAAATTGTATCGTAACACCTCCAGTAGCCATATGCCCTGTTCACGAGGGAACAGGCTGATCGGAGCCACGCTGGTCGGCGTAATCCGGCGGCCTTGTTCACCAGCGGCTTGGTCCATCAGCCGGGGGTGAGGCGCCAGCCGTCCCCAGCTCACCGCTCCGCTCAGGCACAGACGGTCGAGCAATGAAGGGTCATACTTGCCCATCCGTACTCGGAGCAGTTGCGAGTCCCAACTTGAGGCCGCCGCCTCGAATCCCGCCAGCTGCCTGACCACCTCGAGCAAACCGGCTTCCCCGTGCTGGCGGGAACCTGGTGCAATATGCTGCCACTGGAAGAGAAACCGCATAAAATCCGCTGTCGCGACGGGCTCGATCTCCTTGCGCAGTTTCCCGACGGTCCGGCGATGAATCCGGGCGAGCAGCCGGCGGTGACACCACTCAAGCGTCATAGCCTGCCCTTCATCATCGGTCATTTGAGATGTCACATCTGCATTTTGAGCCCTCGGCCGAAACTGGCCCCGGAGGACTTGGCCCTGGCTTTCGAGACGGACCAGAGCGGCATCCAGACTTCCCTTCGGCAGATGTAACCGCGCGGTCAGTTCCCGTGCCGTCGTTGGACCGACGCTCTCCATCCAGCCCAGCACAATGGCATCGAGGGTCAGCTCATCGCCGTCTCCTGCCAACAGCCGTGCAACATCGGCCTCATGCTCCGCGGCCACCCATCCACTGATGCGATGTGCTCCATCGATGGCGGTCAGTTCGGCGGCGCGACCTGAATGCTTCAGCTCCGTCATAAACTGCTGCCAACCCGACACCTCTCCGCCGGGAAGCCAGACGAGTGAGAGCAGTGCATCGTGTAGCTCATCGACATCACGCACAACCGGCCAGGATTCCCTGACCACTTCGTCGATGGCCGCAGGATCCAATGCCCCGACCTCGCCGGCCAGCTCCACCGGCAGAGTCCGGCGCAGTTCGACGGCCCGAGCCCGACGCTCCTCGAGCGGCGCGTCGTCGAGGAAGGCATAGGGATTGGCATTCAATATTTCGTGCGAAAAGGACGAGGGTGCCGGCGTGTCGACAGCGACGCAGCGAATCGCTCCGGTCTCGATGCCTCGCAGGACTTGCGTCAGTCCTTCGACGTCCATGGCCTCAGTCAGGCAATCGCGCAGCGTTTCCTGGACCAACGGATGGTCGGGAATTCGGCGCTCCCGATCAGCCGTCATGTTGTCCTGACAGGCAATCGCATCGGGAAAGACTGCCGCGAGCAAATCCTCGGCTTTCATCCGCTGAATCTGCGGCGGGACTTTCTTGCCGTTTGAGAAGCGCAGCAGCGCTAGCGAGCGGGAGGCGTTCCAACGCCAGCGTGTGGCGAACATGGGCGCGGCCAGCACCGCATGCAGCAGCACTTCCCGCAATGTTTGCGACTGCAGATAGCCGAACACCGATTCCAAAGGAAAACTGTGTTTTTCGCCGAGCGAGATGACCAGACCGTTATCAGTGGCCGCAGCTTGGAGTTCGAAATCAAAGGTGACACAGAAGCGCTTGCGCAAGGCCAACCCCCAGGCCTTGTTGATGCGCCCACCGAAGGGAGCGTGAATGACAAGTTGCATTCCACCGCTTTCGTCGAAAAACCGTTCAGCCACGATGGTGGCCTGCGTGGGAACCGTTCCAAGAACGGAGCGGCCGCTCAGCACGTACTCGACGGCCTGCTGGGCGCCACGCGCGTCCAGGCCGCATTCCTTGGTAAGCCAGTAAAGGGCCGACTGCTGCGCGCTGAGCGCTTTCTCTGCGATTTCCCTTCGGACATCGGCCACTTCGGCCGAGAGCTCGGAGGTGCGCGAGGGGGCCTCTCCCCGCCAGAACGGAATGTTCGGTGGCGCGCCATGCGCATCTTCGACGCGCACTCTTCCCATTTCCACGCCTTTGATGCGCCAGGAGGTGTTGCCCAGCAGGATGATGTCGCCGGCCAGGCTCTCTACCGCAAAATCCTCATCGACCGACCCCACGACCGTGCCCTCTGGTTCTGACACGACCGCATAATTGGCCGTATCGGGAATCGCGCCTCCGGACGTGATCGCAGCCAGCCTCGCACCCCGCCGCCCTTTCACCGTGTGATGGATGCGATCATGGTGCAGGTAGGCTAGCCCGCGTCCTCGATTCGTTGAGATGCCTTCCGCCAGCATGTGCACGATGCGATCGAACTCCGTTCGCTCGAGCTCTCGATAGGGAAACGCACGGCGGGCGAGTGTGTAGAGGTCGACTTCAGACCACGATTGCGTCGCGGCAGCGGCGACGAGTTGTTGAGCGAGAATATCCAACGGCGCCGGCGGCACCGAAATGCGATCCAAGGTTCCCGCCCTGATGGCTCGTATCAGCGCCGCACATTCGAGCAATTCGTCGCGCGTCGTGGCGAAGAGCCGGCCCTTCGGGATCGCCCTGACCCAATGCCCTGCGCGGCCGATCCGCTGCAAACACGTGGCGATGGCTCGTGGCGAACCGATCTGACAGACCAGATCCACCGTCCCGACGTCGATGCCCAGCTCCAACGATGCCGTGGCCACTACGACACGGGTCGTGCCGCTCTTGAGACGCTCTTCCGCAGAAAGCCGGATTTGCCGCGACAGGCTCCCGTGGTGGGCTGCCACCGCAGCTGGTCCAAGGTCCTTGAGCCTCTCCTCCAAATGATGCGAGACTCGCTCGGCCAACCGGCGCGTGTTCACAAACACGAGCGTTGTCCGGTGCGCTCGTACTAGCTCGGCCACACGATCATAGATATCCGACCAAATGGCGTTAGTGACAACCGCGCTCAACTCGTCCTTGGGGACTTCGATCCCGACATCCATCCGCCGCTTGTGACCGACGTCGATGACCGTCGGAAGCGGACGGTCTCCGGCCAGGAATCTCGCCACCAATTCGATGGGACGCTGCGTGGCTGACAACCCAATTCGCTGCGGCTTCGCGACCGTCAAGGCTTCCAGGCGTTCGAGCGAGAGCGCCAAGTGCGACCCGCGCTTATTGGGCGCAAGCGCATGAATTTCATCGACGATCACGGTCCGGACGGTTTGCAACAGACGCCGGCTTTTCTCGGCCGTGAGCAGGATAAACAGGGATTCCGGCGTGGTCACAAGGATGTGCGGCGGCCGCCTGAGCATCTGCTGGCGATCCGCCATCGGCGTGTCGCCGGTCCGGACCAGCACCCGCAGCTCGGGCATGAGGAGTCCGGCTTGGAGGGCAGCCTCGCCGATCTCGGCCAGTGGCTGCCGAAGATTTTTCTGGATGTCGTTACTGAGAGCCTTCAGCGGGGAGACGTACAGGACCTGAGTCTGGTCTTCGAGCTCGCGCGCCAACGCCTGCGTAAAGAGTCGATCGATACTGGAGAGAAATGCGGCAAAGGTCTTCCCGGAACCGGTTGGCGCTGCAATCAGCGCGTCCCGTCCCGACTGGATGACCGGCCAGGCCTCGGCCTGCACCTCGGTCGGAACGCCGACGGAGGTCTGAAACCACTCAGCGATGAGGGGGTGAAAGCGCGTTAACGGCATCCAGTGATGCTAGGATGCCGTCAACGTTGAGTCAAGGCCTGTACCGGCCAATGACCGAAAATCTTTGTCACCTTACCGCAAAATCTGTGACGTTCTTCCCTGCACCAAGTGGTGGGGCATTCAATTTGGCACTCACACCAGGAGAAGAAAACATCACCCGATACAGTTCTGTGACGGCAGGATTGTCCTGGTTGGCAAGGTAAATTGCACTAGCACTATCGGGCGACACGGTGTAGGTTGCAACATTTTGTCCGATGGAGAGCGCAGGATTGAGTCTGGTCGAAGCGGGAAATCCGAATACCGCTCGATAAATTTCGTTCACCCCGTCGTTATTTTGATCAGCTTTATAGACGACTCCCGTACTATTCGGCAGCAGGACAAAATCGACCACATCCTCAGTTCCGAGGAAAGGGGGATTCACCTGAGAGTTCCCGCCCGAGAAAACTGTCCGAAACAATTCGAAGACATCGACAGTCGTTTGATCGGCAACATATACGACGCCGCTGCTGTCTGGAATGACGCCAAATGAAGTTACATTCATGCCAAAAACAAGGGGAAAATTCAATTTGGTGTTCGCCGGCGCTAAGGCAACCACGGTCCGGTACAGTTCAAAGACCTGATCAATATCCTGATCGGCACGAAAGACAACAGAAAGCCCGTCAGGCGTCACTGCAAAATCAGTCACATTTGCGTTTGCATTCGTTGGAGAGACGCTGTTGAGTTGGGTGCTTGCCCCACTTCCTCCGGCCGAGACGATAAACAAGTTCATAGTAACGGGTCGACTCGCGATGTAGACAACATTTGCGCTGTCGGGAGTTGGTGTAAACTTGCCCACGTTTTGTCCCGTGAGGAGCGGCGGACTTGTAATGAGCCGGTCAGTGATTTGAGGCGTTGCGAATAGTACCCGATATAACTCTTTCGCACCTGGCGTATTTTGATTGGCTCGATAAATCACGCCCGTGCTGTTTGGTAGGACCGCAAAAGCATCGACATTTTGCCCTGCCGAAAAGTTGGGGTTGAGTTTTGAATTCGCCAGACTCGTCAGAACGGTCCGGAACAACTCAAACACATCGTCGGCGGTTTGATCGGCGATATACACCACCGCACTGTTATCAGGCGTAATGGCAAACGCCGTCACATCTCCGCAGACAGCAAGTCCACAAAGAGCAAGCGGGCTATTGAGTTTGGTACTGGATCCCGGCGAGGCCAAATTCACGCGATAGAGTTCGAAGACATCGTTTTGGTCTTGATCGGCGATATACACCACTGCTGTGGCATCCGGAGTTAATGCGAAACTTCGCACCGTGCGTCCCGCGGGCAGTGGCGGATTCAACTTGGTTCCCGAGGTGGCCAGAAATAACTCAAAGACACCGACGATGTCTTGATCTGCAAGATAGACGACTGTTCCACTGGTAGGGGCGACATTGCCGCCGCTCCCGTTGTCATCGACACAGCTTGTCAAGAAAATGAACGTGACAGCGACGAGGAAAAGTGATCGTTTCATAACGACCGCATTCTAACTTAACCAAGGCACGAAATTATGTATGCACAATTACGTATCTTTGAAAGCGCCTTACTTGACTTTCTATAGGGGAGAATTCTGCAGAGAGCGTGGAGTCTGACTCTCAAAATTACGGCCGTCCCGGCGTCGCAATTGCCCGCGGCGTGACACCCGCGGGGAACGGCGAGCCGGATACAGCGGCCAACGCGCCTGAAGTGCTGTTGATGGTATAGGCGAAGACGTCGTTCGACCCTTGGTTAGCGGCATAGAGGAAGGCTCCGTCCGGCGACACCGTGACAGCCGACGGAGTGGTTCCGGACGGCGTCGGGCCTCCGATCGGGGCGAGCACGCCGGTTCCCGTATTGACGGCAAATGCCGTGACATTGTTCGTGCTTTGATTCGCGACGTAGAGAAATGCCCCGTTGGGTGAGATTGTGATGCCGCCGGGCGTGATCCCGGTCGCAAAAGGTGATCCCGTGACCGGCGTTAAGGCTCCAGTCGATCCATTGATCGCGAAAGCCGAGACATAGTTCGAACCTTGGTTTGAGACATACAAGAATAAGCCGTTCGGCGAAACCACGATTCCAATCGGTGTGGTCCCCACAGCAAATGGAGAGCCTGCGACGGGCGCGAGTTGCCCTGACGCGTTGATCGTATAGCCTGACACATTATTGGAGCCTTGATTCACCACATACAGGAAGGACCCGTTGGGGGTGCAGGTGACGCTGGCAGGCGTGAATCCTGCGGCAAACGGAGAACCGGGGATCGGTGACAGAATTCCAGACGCACTAATCGCAAACGCCGAAACATTGTTCGATGCCTGATTGGTGACGTAGAGAAACGATCGATTTGGTGAGATGGCGAGTCTCAGCGGGGTGGTTCCAGCAGAGAAAGGTGATCCTGTGGCGGCCGAGAGCGTTCCTGTTGAAGGATCAATGGTAAAGGCCGACACATTATTAGACCCCTGATTGGCCACATAGGCCAACGTTCCGTCGGAGGAAACCACGACGCCGCCTGGAGCCGTTCCCCCGGTCGGGAAGGGGGATCCACCCGCGGAGACCAATGCACCGGTGCTGCTATTGATCGTGTAGGCTGATACGTTGTTCGAAGCTTGATTGGCAACAACGGCGACAACAGGTTGAGGCGGAGGAGTAGGATTAGGCTGAAACGGATTCGTACCCCCATTGTTGTCGTCACCGCCGCAAGCGCTGAGTAGGTAGAGGACAAGTAGCGCAGAGCTCAGGACACTTTGTCTTTTGATGGTCGTGGTTTTCATAGAAAATCTCCCCATACGGAGAAGCGCATGCTCTTTACTCAAAATGCATGCCAAAATACCCGGTTGATTTTCGTAGCTTCTCGCCAAGCGACGAAGGCAAACTGTCCACAAATCCAGACAGGCACTTCGCATGAGAATAAAACGAAACACTGTGGTGATCCTGGGATCCGGCTATTTGGCCCGCTTTATGCTTTTCCTTACAGATTTTTACCAGAATGTCCTACATACGAGCCGAGATCCGGAGCACCATCTCACGTGGCTTCCACCGAAACAGAGGCTCCGGTTCGACCTGAATGAGACGGATACATGGAGCCACATTCCCTCCGAAGCCGATTTATTGTGGTGTTTTCCTGCCTTGCCGGTACCTGCCGTTCAACAATTCGCCTCACAGATCAATGGATCTCGACCGCTCGTCGTTCTGGGCAGCACGTCGGCATACGATGCCGGTATCGCTCACGACACTCCATCGCCCTGGATCGATGAAACCGCGCCACTTGATCTCGAGAAACCGCGCGTGCAAGGCGAAGAATTCCTCCGTGCCGAATGCGGGGCGATCGTCTTGCGAGTGGCCGGCATCTACGGACCGGGCCGGCATCCTTACGAGTGGATCAAGAACGGCCGCGTCGGGCTTTCTGACAAATACGTGAATCTGATTCACGTGGAGGACTTGGCAGCAATTTGCCTGGCGACGTTAGAACACGGAGTGTCCGGAACCGTCTACAATGTCAGCGATGGCATGCCGAGGACGTGGAGAGAAATCGGCCGAGGACTCGGTGGAGGCCAGCTCCCCGAACCAGAGACAGCGGAGCAGAAGCACCCACGAGGCAAACGCATCAACACGACGAAGCTTCGTGCGTTGCTTCAGAAAGCCCGCATCTCGCTGCGTCATCCCGACCTGTTCCGTGCCCTCGAAGATCTCCAACACGCCAGGGCCGGGACGCAGGCTCAGCGCATCGAACAGTGAGGCATCGATTACTGTCCGAAGCGCAGCAGGGACATGACGGACAGACAGACCAGGAGATTGTTGATCGCGTGCGCCAGGATACCTGGGCCGAGGCTCCCTGTCTTTTCATAGATCCAGGCCCACAGGACGCCGCTCCAGCAAACGCTGATCAGTCCGACCACACCATAGCCGTGCGCCAGACCAAAGACGGCCGCGCTGAGGAGCGCCGCCGGAAGGAACCGGAACTTGCGGCGCAGAATCGCAAAGAGCAATCCCCGAAACACGAGTTCTTCGAAAAGGGGGGCAAGGATCACGTACTCGAGCAGACTGACCATCGTCAGCGAGCTTGATCCCCAGACAAGATCCTCATCGAACCATTCAGTCCAATGGCTCGCAAGCTGCCACTGTTCGGCCGCACGATCCATGAACCACTCCCCCCACAGGCCCGCGGCAACAACGGCAAACACTGCGATCACCAGCTTGCTGAAGGAACGCCACGGAAGACCAAGGCCGAAACCTTCTTCGAAGGTCATGCCGGCGGGCTTAAACAAATGATAGTAAGCCAGCGCCAACACCGGGACGTTGGTCAGCGGAATCGCTAGGGCCCGCAACGACGCATTCTCGGGCGGCATGTAGATCAGGCAAACGGCCATGACGATGGCGCCGATGGCACCGCCTCGTAACAGCACGGCTGCTCCGACGCGGCCGGGCCAGGGAGGTGGAATTCCGGGATCATGCAAACGGACCAGATTTCTTCCCGCGCGGCTTGCACGCCAGATCATCCCCAGACAGGCGGACCCTGCAAGCATGATGACCAGTTCGAGGACGGTCAATCGACGCGAGTAGCGATATAACCGATCGGCACGCCGGTCGGACTGCTCCTGGATGACCGAGGCCAGTTCCATGTGGCCGGCGCGCCTCGCCAATTTGATGATGAGGCGATCGTAGAACCATCCGACCGGTAGCGCATCGGCCAGGCGACTCTGGAGGGCCTCGACGACGTCGGGAGTCAGAGGAGGCTCTTCACCGTAGGCTGCGCGAATGATCTCGGCAAACCGGGGAAACGGTTCATCCTTGCGGTCCCATTCATGAGCGGACAGCAGCGCTTGCGACACCTGCCCTGATTCGGCTTGAAGAATGACCAGCTGCAAGGGCACGGACGCATCCTCAGTGCGTGCGGCCAACTCCTGATACCAGCCGATCGCCTGCCTGCGTTCGGCCGCTCCATCGCCTGACAACCAGTCCATGATCCGCTGTTCCCACAGGGGAGCGCGCGTCAGCCCTGCCTGAACATCCATCGTTCGTCCAACCATCAGTCTGAGCGCCTCCTCCGGCGCTTCAAACCGATCGATCTTCAAGGTCGACGAGGCCATGACCAGGACTGCCGCGAACGAGAGGACCAATAACAACGCCGAGAGCCAGCTTACCGTCGTTGAATAATGACAGGGGAACGATCCGACGGCCGGCGGCGCTTCGGTTTCACGCCACCATGAGCGAATGGAAGAAGAAGGATGGGGGGCAGTCGTCAGGGACTCATCCATAACGGCCTGCACTATACCACGCACGTTTTCCAGCCAAAAACCCCTCGAAAGTAACGACGCACTGCCAGAGCGACCGCTAACTGGCTGCGAGCGGTAGGAGTCCGCTATACTGTCGACCCTGATGACGAGCCGTCCTTGACACGAACACCATGACCCTGCAGGAATTCATCCCCCCGCGTCGTCTCCTTCTCGGTCCTGGCCCGAGCCTGGTTCATCCTCGCGTGTTGCGCGCCCTTTCGATGCCGCTGCTCGGCCACCTGGACCCTGTGTTTCTGACCGTGATGAACGATATTCAGTCCTCGCTGCGGATGGTCTTCGAAACCGAACATCCCTTTACCATCGCTATTTCCGGAACAGGCTCTGCCGGAATGGAAGCGTCGATTGTGAATCTGGTTGAACCGGGTGATGCTGTCATTGTGGGCATCAACGGCATATTTGGCACCAGGCTGGCATCGGTCGTCGAACGCTGCGGCGGGAAAGCGATTCGGCTCGAGGCCCCGTGGGGAGAATGCATCCAGCCAGAGGCCATCGAACACGCGCTCGTTCGTTCCGGGCCCGTCAAGGCGGTAGCCATCGTCCATGCGGAAACTTCCACCGGCGCCTGGCAACCGCTCGAAGACATCGGCGCAGTGTGTCGACGACATGATGCGCTGTTCGTGGTCGATGCCGTCACCTCGCTCGGTGGACTCGCGGTTGGCGTCGATCGGCTCGGCATCGACGTCTGTTATAGCGGTACCCAGAAATGCTTGAGCTGCCCTCCCGGCTTGTCGCCGTTTACGATGAGCGAGCGGGCGCTCGCCGCCGTCAAAGCTCGCAGGCTGCCCTGTCAAAGTTGGTACTTGGATATGGGATTGATCGCCGAGTACTGGGCGGAGAGCAGCAGAGGCTATCATCACACGGCGCCAATCTCGATGCTCTATGGCTTGCGTGAAGCATTGCGATTGATCGAGGAAGAAGGCCTCGCCGCTCGATACAAGCGCCATCAAATCAACAGCAACGCGCTACTGGCGGGGTTGGAGGTCTTAGGACTCGTCCCGCTTCCGCCGGCCGGGCGGCGATTACCGATGCTCAATTGCGTGGTGCTTCCGGCTCAGATTCCGGAAGCGGACATCCGCGCACGATTGTTATCGGAGTATGGCATCGACATCGGCGGAGGGCTTGGTCCGTTAAAAGGGAAAGTCTGGCGAATCGGCCTTATGGGTGAATCGTCGACCGAAGCCAATGTCTTGACCCTCTTGAATGCGCTGGAAGCGCTCTTTCTGGACGGCGGCTGGCTGAGCACGCCAGGAGTGGCGCTTCAGGCCGCGTCGCGGGTGTATAGCCACGTGTCTAGTTGACCCGGAGGTGTGACATTGTATGGACAATAAACCTTTGCTGTGGGTGCTCGCGGGCGGAGCGTTCGCCTTCACGGCCGTCGTCGCCTACTGGATCTTCGCGATCACCCTGGCCCATCAACTGAAGTCGGACCAGGTGTCGCCTCAAAAGACGGCCGAGTTCATCCACGCCATCCTGGAAGCGAACCGGAACAACTACACCGACAACGTGGTCGTCAAACTCAGCCGTGATGGCATCGAGGCCCATGAGCATTGGCGCGATGAACGAGGCGTCCCACTTCCGGCTCAGTTTCTGCTGGAATCAGGCCGGCTCGTGGCCATCAAAGACCTCGGACTCTCGTTCCGATTGGCGAGCTTGACGCCTATCTATGCATGGAACGGCGCGAACAGCGATCTTGAGCGCATGGGACTGGCCGCCGTGCAAAAGGATCCCTCAGAGCCCCATTACGGCGTGGTGCGCCGGGGAGAACTTCGTCTCTTTCAAGCCGTATATGCCGACCGCGCGGTCTCCCAAGCCTGCGTCGATTGCCATAACCGGCATCCCAACAGCCCCCGCCGAGATTTCAAGCTCAACGACGTGATGGGTGGCATCATCATCACGTTCCCGATCGGAAGCTGAGACCACGTGGCCATCGCCATACACCACGTCAGGCTGATCGACGGAACCGGACAGACCATCGAACCGGCAACCGTCATCGTCCGAAACATTAAGATTGTCGCTGCCGGCCCGAGCCGTACGGTCTCGATTCCACGAGGCGCGGCACGCATCAACGGGCGCGGCTTGACGGTGCTGCCAGGACTGATCGATTGCCATGTCCATCTGTGCTGGCGTGGGGAAGCAGATGTGGTAAAGGCCGTTGAACAGGAGACGCCAATCGAAACGCTCCTGAAAGCCAGCCGATCGGCCGGGCAGACGCTGGAGGCAGGCGTGACGACCGTTCGGGATGTCGGCTCGCGCGACCATCTGATTTTTGCGCTGAAAAAAGCGATCGATGACGGGCTCGCTCCCGGACCGCGAATCATCGGGGCAGGCCTGGCTATCTGCATGGTTGGAGGGCATCTGCGACGGGTCATTGCCCAAGAAGTCGAAGGGGTCGAACAAGTCCGCCAGGTAGTCCGTCAACAGATCGTCGCAGGTGCAGAAGTGATAAAAGTGATCGCCTCCGGAGGAGTCCTCACGCCCGGCACCTCCCCCGAGCAGGCACAGATGACCCTGGATGAACTTTCCGCCGCCGTGGATGAAGCGAAACGGGCCGGGCGAAAAGTTGCCGCCCATGCACATGGCGCGTCCGGAATGAAAAATGCGATTCATGCCGGCGTCCATTCGATCGAGCATGCCACCTTAATGGACGAAGAGGCCGTCGGTTTATTCGAGAAGTACGCCGTGTATATAGTCCCGACACTCTCGGCGCTCGCCACGACTGGTGCGTGTCGACGAGGCTGTGGCATTCCCGACGACGCGCTCGAGAAGGCCAAAGCCATGACGAAACGCCATCAGAGCAGCTTCAGGCAAGCCCATCAGCGCGGGCTCTTAATCGCCATGGGGACGGATGCCGGCACGCCCTTTAATTATCATGGCGACAACGCGCAGGAGCTGGAACGGATGGTGGCCTACGGGATGAGCCCGATGGAAGCGATCCTCACCTCAACATCCGCTGCCGCGCGATTGATTGGCATTGACGATCAGGTGGGAACGATCGAACCAGGCAAACAAGCCGATATGGTGCTCATCGAAGGAAATCCGTTGAAGAAGATTAACCTGTTGCGCGACAGAAGCCGCATCGTCGGCGTCATGAAGGCGGGGCGATTCGTGGCAGGACCGTTATCTAAATCTCACTGATGTCGCTGACCAACGTTTTACCGTCGTTCATATAGCAGCTCCAATGCCGACGCGAAGCCGTGCAGGCGGCCCTTCTGAAAGTGCTCGTCGAGCCGCGCCCGTAGCGAGCGGATCCCGCCTTCGTCGTTTCTGCCGACGACACCTTGGGACACCATCATCTGCGTGGCCACTTCGACCAAGCGCTTCCTGCGACCTTCCATCTCCTCGGTCGCCAACTCCGACATGATCTCCGCTGCACGAGCGTGGACCAGCGTTTCTTTAAATGAATCGTATCCTTGATCTTTGACGACCCGCTCCCGGATCAACGCCAACTCCGCCTTGATCCTCGGCACATCCTTCATAAGCAGGGCAAACAGTTCCTTGCGCCCTTCGTCGAAAAGCTTTTTCTCCATCTCCTCGAGCAGGACGGCGACATCGACGACGTCGGATGCGAACTCATCTCCCCAGTTGAGCCGATCGTAATTGCGGCGCGCTTCCGCATCGCCGATGACCTCGTAGGCGGCATTGATTTCACGTATCTTCTCTTCCGCCTCTTTACTGTTGGGATTGCGGTCGGGATGATGTTCGAAGACCAGCTTCCGGTAGGCCTTCTTGATGACGTCGTCCGACGCCTCACGAGAGACCCCCAGGATGCGGTAAAAATCCACGCGAGGCATGGTCGCGACTATATCACGGCCATTCTCGCGCCTTCACCTTGACTCCCGCTCTGATCCTTCGTAGCCTGGCGCGCCATGTGTCCTGTCCCTACTGAACAACCCTCGTCATCGCGAGACCGCTGGTGGTTTGGTGGTGTGACCGGTTATCAATGGCTGGTCTTGTTCGTCGCGTGGCTTGGATGGGTCTTCGATGCGATGGACGCCACGATTTATGCCATCGTACTGCATCCGGCTCTCCACGACCTGCTGCACACCTCCGGCGGTCCGCCCACGGCTGAACGCATCGGCTGGTACGGCGGTATCATCTTTTCGATATTTCTGATCGGTTGGGCCATCGGCGGAATCGCGTTCGGCATTGCCGCCGACCGTTTCGGTCGGACGAAGGTGCTGATGGCGACCATCATCATCTACGCGGGATTCACGGGTGCCGCAGCGTTGGCAGAGGAATGGTGGCAACTCGCGGTCTATCGCTTTCTCACCGCACTCGGCATTGGAGGAGAATGGGCGGCGGGTGCGGCCATTGTCGCTGAGACGTGGCCAGAAGAGAAGCGCGCCAAGGCGGCCGGTATTTTACAGAGCGCCTGGGCAGTGGGATTTTTTCTGGCGGCGGGCTGCAATCTCGCGTTTAAGGATGCGTACGGGTGGCGCGCGCTGTTTCTCATCGGCATCCTGCCGGCGTTCTTGGCGCTATTCGTCCGCTGGTGGGTAAGGGAACCGGACCGTTGGACCCACGCCCATGCGCAACGGATGATCCCCCTGTCGGCAATATTTGAAGCAGAGTTGAAACGGGCCACGCTCGCTGGATCGACGCTGGCCTTCGTCGCGGTATTCGGTCTCTGGGGTTCGACCAACTGGGCGCCGACCCTGGTGCATGAATTACCAGAGTTCCACGGTGCTGAACCGGCCACCCTCACTAAGGCCGTGAGCTATGCGATCATGGCGTTGAACGCGGGAGCGATTTTCGGGTATCTCAGCTTCGGCCCCCTCGCCGACCGCTTCGGACGACGGCCCGTCTTTGCCTTCATGTGCATCGGCAGTTTGATCATGCTGCCTACGACATACCTGCTTCCATCGAACTACGCCGGCGTGCTCATGCTGTTGCCGGTTCTTGGGTTCTTCAACAACGGCATTTTTAGCGGTTTCCCCATCTATCTGCCTGAACTGTATCCGACGAGACTCCGTGCCACCGGCGCTGGCTTCTGCTTCAATGCGGGAAGAATTTTGGCTTCCGCCTCGCCATTTTTGACCGGCTGGCTGGTGACCACGCTCGGCACCTTCGGCCGTGCCGCCAGTACCGTAGCATTGGTGTACCTTGTCGGCCTCGGCATCCTGTGGTTTGCTCCAGAAACGAAAGGCCAGCCGCTCAGGGACTAACGACCAGTGAATCCTTGACTTTCATCCTAGGAGACTTATGTTCCTACGTATGCAACACAAAGAGCATCCTCGTGCCCTTTCCCATGACGAACGCCACGCTGCCGAGGCGGCCTTTGCCGGCCGTCCCTTGAATCCCCGATGGTCCGCTCGAGCCAAGGCGGTCTACGAGGGAATCCTGAAATCCCTCCCAACTCAGGAAATATTAGAGCCGGTAGATCCGGAACTCTCAGAAGAGCCGTTGGCATCGATGCCCGTTCCGACAGAGCCTCGAGCAGAATCAGCGCAGCCATCTGACCGTTCCACGCAGGCGCCGATACCTTTTCAGCAGGCAATCGACGCCGGTGCCTTGATCGATGTCACACCGACCGCCAAACAACTCGGCTTGTCGTTTTCTGTTACCGTGACGAAGCCTCTGTGGGATACCGGTATTGCTCCGGCCAACACGCTCACCGAAGAGGAACGGTCTGGCAGGTTGCGAGACGTGCTGATGGCGCTCAGGCTTCGCCTGACGGCGCAGCCGACCACGGCGCCTTTGATCGATTTTCCGGCATTATTGGCGTTCCCCCACGGCGCAGTTCCTCAGCCAGTTCCGCTGTTTGCCCTGGTGCAACCGGACGAGCAGCATCAGGCGATGGTAACGTTGCTGCTTCCCACTGAGGTGGCGACCACGATCATCCCAATGAACTAATAGCCCTCGCCTGGCCTTCAGGACCTCCGCAAGCAGATCGCGGGATGCCTGCCCCTTGCAACGACGCATCCCGGGTTGTAGGGTGATGCCGGGATCTTCTCCCTAGAGGGAGCCCAGATGATGCCTCTTCCAGCGCGTGTTTGGACGAGCGGGTCCGTCCTGTTATCGGCGTTCGCGGCGCTGCTGGTCACTCTCTCCTGTTCGCAACTCGTCTATCAGCCTGGTGCAGTGGTTCCAACCGCCTCGCCTCTTCCCTATTCTGCCATAGTCAGGCTGACGGAGATCGAAGCCTATCAGGTTGAGCCGGGCGCCACGATGGTCGCGGATCCACGCATCGAAAACAAGGTGACGGGAATCGCTCAACCCGTCAGCAAGGCAAAAAAGGATTGGGAACGGTCGATCGCAGACTATCTCGCGGCACGAAAAACGTTTACCTACCTGTCGACCGACAGTCAAACCGACCTTGATCTCACCATGCGGCTCCATATCTATATTGACCCGAGCGTGGACTCCGACTTCCATCATGTCTACGTGGCCCGCATCGATGCCACGCTGGCGGAAGCATCGGGCAAGCGCGCTCTTTCGAAATATATCGGCTTTGGCAAAGCCACAGGAGAGGAGGATCGCGGTCCGATCAATCTCGCGGTGCAGGCGGCGCTCAATGACCTGTTCGGAAAAATCGAAAACGATCAGCGGCTGCGCAAATACCGACTCTAACTGTATTGTTTTGCCAAGGTACGAGCACGATCTCGTTCCTCGGCGGCAGCCGTAATCCTGCCATCCAACCGCTCATCCAGCAGCCGATTCAAAATTTTCTTGAAATGAGGACCCGGACGAAGACCAAACTCTTTGAGCGTGTCTCCGCTGATCGTCGTCGTCGTATGGCGATCACATTCGAGGAATCTCGTCAATCTCCGTTTCAGCCGTGCAATTCCAACTGCCTTGCTGCTGCTCACAAGGCCCTTGGCCAGCACGAGAGCAACTGCTTCGTTCGGCGGCCTCGAGAGTAGGCGATAGATTTGGGAGGGCCGCAGGAACGCATCGCTCGAGAGGATCTTCGCTATACGACTGGTCTTCTCACCTGCCCATTCCAGGGCTCTAGATTCCGTGGCGGACAGCTGCAGTCGCTGGATCGTGCCGGCGATCACAGAGGTAGAGGAATGCGCGAGCAACGCCATGACCCATAACAGGGGGCGATCGAGAGAAAGCTCTGCCCACCGCCGTTTCCACACCTCGATGGTTTGCGGAAGCACGGCTAGAAGGCGCTCGGTCTGTGGCCCCGGCGAAAGACGTGGATGGAGGAACCGCAGCAAGCGGAGACGGCGAAGACGTCGAATCGCCGCCTCTGGATGCTCCTCTTTCATGAGCGCGAAGATTTCATTCGCAAGCCGCGGCCCTGAGAGCCGCGCCACGAGGTTCGCCCTCGAGGCGCGAGCAAGCAATCGCCCGGTATCCGGTTCAATCCGAAAGCCGAATCGTTCAGCGAAGCGAATCGCCCGAAAGATCCTGGTCGGATCATCAACGAAGCTCCGGTCGTGCAGGACTCGCAGGGTCTTGTCTTTCAGATCCTCTCGCCCTCCAAACGGATCGTGCAATGCTCCCCAGTGGACCAGGTTCACCTGGATCGCCATTGCATTGATCGTGAAATCGCGTCGAAACAAATCTTCCTCGAGCGAAGCGGTGATGACATCGGGAAGCGCCGCGGGATCGGCATAACTCTCACGTCGTGTGCTCGCGATGTCGACTTTAAGGCCGTCCGGAAAGACCAAGCGAGCGGTCGAAAAGCGTTCGAACAGCGCCAGGCCGGCCCCATACCGATTCGTCACCTGACGGGCAAACGAGATGCCGTCGCCTTCGACCGTCAGGTCCACATCCCAATTCCTGCGTCTGAGCAGAAGGTCTCTTACGACTCCACCGACGAGATAGAGCCCAATCCCTTCCTCGTCAGCCGACCGTCCAAGCTCACGCAGCAACCGCACGATCCTTTGCGGCAATCGTCGCAGCAGGTGTCGTGTGAGCTGATGGGTCGCCATTTCGGGCATTGTAGTCCTTTCTCTCTGCTCTCGAAACGGCTCCGCCGTGCGCACACGCAGAAGCACAAAAACGACACGAGGGAGTCCGGCGAATGCCGAGCCCCCTCGTCACGTGATGTGAACAGCGCGAACTATTGATGCCGGCCTTTTTGACGGTCGTGTTTCTGGCGGTAGATCTTCTTCGAGGCCTTGTCTTGAGCGGCGTGGATGCGGGTTCGTTCCTTTTTCGTCACCACTCCGTCGGACTTGGCTTTATTCTCCATCGTGTCGATATGCTGCTGCTGCTCCAGGCGGCCCGCTTCCCGTTGGGTGAGCTGGCCGCTCGCAATGCCCTGGTCGATGCGCTGTTCTTGGTTTGCCTGCCGTTTATCGATCCCCGGCGTCTCAGCCTGTCCATAGGCCATTCCGGCCGACAGTAGCACACCGCCGATGACAAGAAGAGCCTGCGTCATGTCTTCCTCCTGTTCGTAAAGTGAATCGTGACCCGTTTCCCTTTTATCAAGCTCCGCACGCTTCGTCCAGCGAACTTCAGATCGGCGATCCGCGTGCCATCACTCTCCCTCACATGGGTAGAAACGGTCATATTTGGACAGGTTTCTGCCGTTTTTTTTCCATCGATACCCGGACGACACAGGATAGGGGGAACCGAGGTTTACAACCTACTGAATTCCTTCAGTAAGACCGCCAGGCTATCCGGCACATGCCTTGCTGAACCGTCAGGGAACGGATTCGAAGCCATGTCGTCTTAAGGAGGAGTCCTATGAAGAACAGTCTGCAGAACAACATGATCGCGATCGTCGCAATGATCGCTGTGGGGGCCATTGCCGCGCCAACTATGGCGAAGGAGTCGAAGAAAACGTCTTCACACAAATCTGCCGCTGCAGCAGCCGCCTCAATGGGGCACGTGCCGGAAGTCCAGGCAGCTCCCAAGCCAGGCCATCACGATGAAAAGCCTGGTCCGGCCTGGAGAACCGTGGGAGGCACGGTAAAGGAAATCAAGGACAACGCCTATACCGTTGAAGACTTCGAGGGGAATCAGGTGAAGCTCTACGTCGGACAGGGAACCAAGCATATCAAGCAGAAGAAGGTTGGAGACACCGTTCGCGCCGAAATTACGCGGGGCGGCTTCGCGAATTCGATTCAGTAACCCCCTTGAATCCGCGCACCCACTCCGGGCGCGCTGGTGTCCACGAAGAGGCTGGCCTCGAATAAGCCGGCCTCTTCCACATTTGAGCTCCCCTTCTTAATTATCGCCCCTCCGCACGAACCAGATGTCTCCGTAATAGGCGATGGCTCGTTCTTTCGTGTTGTCGGTGTCCGTCATGATCGCAATCCCGTTGATCATGGGAGGATCCTCGCCGAAGGCCTGCTTGTAATCCTGATAGACGTTCCGCGACTCCTCGATCCAAACACCGACCTTGGTCGCACCGGTTTCAACCACGATCATCTTCGCAAAATCGGTGTAGGCGTTGTCGACGATCGTTCCAACGGGTGTCTTGGTATCCCAGATGTAGTTGAGAGCGGCAATCGGAATATCGCCAAACAGGGCTCGCCCGGCTTTGTACTTCAGCTTCCTGCCGAAACTGACCTTCTGCGGATCGTATTCGAACGTGATGTAGAGTCTGGCAGGATAGTCGTCGCCGCTCTTACGCGTCACGTCGCTGCGGGACAGCAGATTCTCGACCTTCCACCGCCAGTGGACGACGGGAAAGACCGAGGGATCGATTTTGACCTCTTTCGTCAGGCCGGACGCACCGGCATCGCTTGTGGCTTTAACCACGACGGCAGCGCCATCCGTGACCAACTCGTAGACAGTGGGTTTGGGGATCTTCTTGAAGGTCAGTGGTTTCCATCCGTCGGACAGAGCGGATCCGGGGGGGCTGCTTGAAAATCTTCCAACGTCCAGAACGAGGGAAGAATCCTCCGTCGACGCTGCAACCGCGAAGAGCCATCCCAAGACGAGGAATCCAAAGGCGAGCCATCCGACGGTCCAACGCAGGCCGCTCATGGCATCCGTCCTATCCTCGGCGCATCCAGGCGAAGAGACGAGCGAGCTTGTTCTTCGTTGCCGGACTGAAATGGGCTTTCCGCCATAGGTTGACAACTTTCTTGTTGACCTCTGCCTGCGTCGGATAAGGATGAATCGTCCCGGCGATGATCCTGGCCCCCTTCCCGGCTTTCATCACCACGGAAAACTCGTTGATCAAATCGCCGGCATGAGCAGCCACGATCGTCGCGCCGAGAATTTTGTCCGTCCCCTTGCGGAGATGAATCCTTGCGAATCCATTCTCCTCGCCGTCGAGGATCGCCCGGTCGACCTCGTCCATTTTGAACGTGTAGGTTTCCACCTCGATGCCCTTGGCGCTGGCATCTTTTTCGTACATGCCGACATGCGCAATTTCCGGCTGCGTGTAGGTGCACCAGGGGATGATCAGCGAGTCCGCGTTCGCATAGCCCAGCCCGAACGGATGGGGGAACAGGGCGTTCTGCACCACAATCTGCGCCATTGCGTCGGCAGCATGGGTAAACTTAAAGCGGGAGCAGATATCGCCCGCGGCGAAAATCCTGGGATTGCTGGTTTGCAACCGACCGTTCACCTTCACGCCGCCAGCATTGAATTCCACGCCGGCCTGTTCCAGTCCCAACCCTTCCACATTCGGCGTCCGACCGACTCCCACAAGGATTTCATCGACAGTGAGGTCGTACGGCCGGCCATGTGAAGCGCCCGTCAGCCGTTTGCCATCGGCGGTCTTGACGATCTGGAGGTCCTGTCCGCAGCACAGCAGTGTGACGCCGTTCTTCACGATCTCTTCCTGCACTATCTGAGCTGCGTCACGGTCTTCATTGGGCAGAATGCCGTGCAGCGCCTCGATCAACGACACGTGACTGCCGAACCGTGCAAAGGTCTGCGCCATTTCACAGCCGATCGGGCCGGCGCCGATAACCGCTAACCGCCGAGGTAACGAGGTCAATGAGAACACCGTTTCGTTGGTCAGGTAGCCGGCCTCTTTCAAGCCGAGAATGGAAGGGGCAGAGGCCCGTGCGCCTGTGCAAACTGCGGCCCTCGCAAATGTGAGCGTCCGGTTACCCGCCGCGCCTTCAACGTGAATCGTCTCCTTATTGGTGAACCGCCCGTGTCCCAGGAACACCTCTACGCCCAACTTGGCATAACGGTGCGCGGAATCGTTGGAGCTGATCCGTGCCCGCAGTCTTCGCATGCGGGACATGACCGCCCCGAAATCGTATGTGACTTTCCAGCACATTGGGATCCTAAGCTTAGAATTCCACGTGGACAAGTTGTCGCGGCCGCTTCTATAGTGTCACCTAAATACTAGTGACTCCAGCGTAACTGGACTGGCCACAGTTAGGCCGCAAATGTAATCACACTGGCTCACCTT
>JADMIO010955790.1_pt1 | contig 52581 bp, 32 predicted proteins | sample 8958161 | NCBI WGS metagenome assembly JADMIO01 (sample SAMN16585339, study PRJNA669376) | soil metagenome | isolation source: Crop rotation soil | place: USA: Cullars Rotation, Alabama | collected 2011 | reverse complement strand
CGCTTGTGGCAGGTCCTTCGCGGGGCTCAGGAGAGGAGGAAGGAAGAGAAGAGAGATTATGTGGGCTCTTTGTGTACTCCGTGGTTAAATGAGGATGTTGGAATTATCAGTATGGGCTTTATGTTTCATATCAGCTTTTTTCTTTTCCGGTTAACATTATCGGCCTGCGCTTGTGGCAGGTCCTTCGCGGGGCTCAGGAGAGGAGGAAGGAAGAGAAGAGAGATTATGTGGGCTCTTTGTGTACTCCGTGGTTAAATGAGGATGTTGGAATTATCAGTATGGGCTTTATGTTTCATATCAGCTTTTTTCTTTTCCGGTTAACATTATCGGCCTGCGCTTGTGGCAGGTCCTTCGCGGGGCTCAGGAGAGGAGGAAGGAAGAGAAGAGAGGTTAGGTATGGGTCTTTGTGAACTCCATGATTAAATGAAAATGTCGTTTTCACTTCAACTGTTTTTATTTTATTTTTACCCTCCTTAAAACATCTTATTCATGCGCATTATTGGGTTTCTATCACTCCTGTTTTTTTTATTACATACATCTCATACAAACGCCCAGGTGAACAATGATTCTGCTGATTACTGGGTGAACAGCTATTATGTTGCCTGCCTTGATTCGGGTGGCTCGGTATGCGAGTGCGAGCAGAAGCATGATCTCCTCATGCTTCACATGAACAGGGAAACCAGGATCCTCACCATTGTACCTTCGGTATACCACAGCCTTGAAAGCTTTGAGCTGAACACGGTGGTGCTCAACAAAAAGAACAGGTTCATGGTGGTATCAGGCCCGGGGCTCGACAGTGGCACCAACTTAAGATTTACATCCCTCTATTTAACCATCAAAACTCCAAAGGGACCGGTTCTTTTTACCCCGCTAAAAGTTCCTGCTATCGAAAAGAATACGGATGCGGATATGAGAAAACAGGTGGGAGTGCTCAACTGCAAACCGCTTTTAAAATATGTAACCAAACCCTGCGATGGCAGTAAATTACTGCTTACAAAAGAACACATGCGCGACCTGGTGGCCAAAGGGGGAATCACACTGAACTGCTCTGATGATCATCATTACAATGAACTGCATCTTACAAATCCTCCAACCGAATTCTTCTTATCATATGAAGAAGATAAGATCAGGATGTATAAGCATCCGCCAAGAGACAGGGGGGAAACTATTGATATACGCAAGCTGAAACAGTGCCAGGAATTTTACAGGAATAAATAAAAAATATTTTACTTCTGACGAAGTAATGAAAGAATGTTTGCTTCGCGCATTTTGTGAAGGTTAGCTTTTATTACTGGTCAGCTTCTTCGGCCTGCGCATGCGGCAGGTCCTTCGCGGGGCTCAGGAGAGAAGGAAGAAGAAAGAGAATAACCACGGGCACAGAGGAAAGCACTGAGAGCACAAGAAAAATGAAAGAATGAATGCTTCCTGAACTTTGTGGTGAAGGTTAGCTTTTATACTGGTCAGCTTCTTCGGCCTGCGCATGCGGCAGGTCCTTCGCGGGGCTCAGGAGAGAAGGAAGGAAGATAATTAACCACAGAAAATGTGGAGGATGCACGGAGAGCTCAAGGATAATTTCTAATAAAAAAATCCCCGGCTTTTATAACCGGGGATTTTCTTTGATGTTTTATCGGTGTATGAACTTTATTGCTTTAATAATTTCAATACCTGTTGCTGCCCGTTTGTTTCAATGCTGATAAAATAAACTCCCGGTTGCAGGTCAGCAGTTTCTTCCAGCTTCACCATACCTGATGCTCCCACAGTCCTGCTGAACAATTCCCTTCCGCTCAGGTCCATTACTTTGATATGTGAATCAGTGTTGCCTGCAGTTTCAAATTTCACATTCAGGTGGCCTGCAAACGGGTTCGGGTATACAGAGACAGATACCGGTTTTGCTACATCAGCGGGTTTGATGGTTACCACAGGTGAGTATTCATAACTGCCATCCTGGTCGATCATCTTCAGGCGGTAGTAAAGTGTAGCCGGCATTGAATTACTGTTGAACGATGTAGCATCGGTATAGCTATAGTTCTGCGTGAATGTGCTGTTTCCGGCAGCTTTTACTTTTCCTACCGGGGTCCATTCGCCAGCTGCATCTGATCTTTGCACTTCAAAACGATCGCTGTTCTTTTCAGCAGCAGTAGCCCAGCTGAGCACGATCTTATTTTCGATCTTATTACCTGTAAAGGCAATTAATTTAACCGGCAACGGAGTATTCAGATCGCTTCCTGTTAGTGAATAATACGTTTCATACAAAGTTGGCGCACGCATGATATTCTGCACGGTATCTATCACCCCGCTGAAATCAATCGCCCATGATGGAGATGCTACCGATCTTTTGGCAAGCCTCATGTCGGATTCTACAGGCAGCGTTCCCAGCCACTGGTTCTTGTATGTATACGCAATATCGAATGTAGCTGAATAAGGATTGTCGATATCCACGCGATAAAATGAATAGTATGGCACATCACCTATTACCGGAGGTTTTTCTCCAAGGTATGGTCTCACTCCCACACCAGGACCAGCGATTGAAACACCATATACTTTTGCAATGGTATCACCCATGTAAAAGAATGCCTGTGTATCACCCGGGTTAATACTTGCAGGAAAAGGCACCGCAAGCGGTGATAAAGCTGTTGGTGTAAATTCATACGCACCGATATCGGGCAAACCTGTGCTGCGTAAATTAGATCTGCTGATGTTGTTTATATCATGTACGATCACTGCATTTACCACTGTATCAAGGAAAGCTCCCCTTCCGTTCAGCGACCATGAAGCTGTATCTGCAGCGTTAGGTGTTAACACACCGGTGGTCACATTGGTGAAACCCGGACGGTAGGAAACCGAATTCATGTCTTTAGCGCTTGCTGCACGCCATGCTCCCAGGGTGGCATAGTTGGTGGAAGTTCCTGTGCGCACCACTGTACCTGTGCTGTAAAGATTGTTGTTATCGGATGTGCAGTAAGATGGTGTATTAATGATGAGGGCAACACCGCCATTGCTGTTTGAGAACACATTGTTCTTGATATCGCTTGTACCTGCTGAAGTGAATTCAAAGCTGGCAGCGTTACCACCGGTAGTGCTGCTGTTGATGTTCACTGAATTGTGGTAGATCTTTGTTTTGCAGAGCCCGCTTGCGAAAATACCATTCACGCTTCCGTTGTGCGGACCGGTAATAGCCACACTGTTGTTGGCAATAATTCCGTACTTGTTGTAATCAGGATTTTCAAGATAAATGGCATCACCACCAGGCTGCCTGAAAATGTTGCCGGTGATATCGAGCGAGTCATTATCATTGGCACCATATATAAAATAGAGTCCCCTGTAGCTTGTATTGGTAGATGTGGTGATCACACTGTTGTTCCTGAACTTTAACCGCGAGAGCGCCCTGAAATAATTCTGGTAATTGATATTCTGCATGGTATTGCCTTCTATCGTAATGGTACCTTTTATATCAAAGCTTGTATTAGGCTGACCCATATAAATGCCATACCCACCGTTCTGGATCAGGTTATTTTTGATCACGAGATTGTTCCTGCCTTTTACAAAACCATACACAACCGCAGTAGCATCACTGCTGCTTGAAGCGGAGGCTGTAATAAGCTTACAGTTATCAATGGTATCGAAAGTGGCAGTATCCATGATGGCCACAACCCTTCCGTTGGTCGCATTAAGCGCCCTGATGGTCATGTTCCTGAAAGTGATATACGCTGCCCTGTCGAGCCTTACCACGTAGTTATTGCCTGCGGTTGCATTAAAGTTCAGCACTACTGAATCGCGGTGGTTGGCAAGCGACTGGAACACGATGCGATTGCCTGCAGATGCTCCGAATACAGGAGGGATGCTTATCTGTTCATTGTATGTGGCGGTCATTACATTGAATGTAACAGGGCCATTCATGCCACCTGACACAAGCGTATTTGCCGCCTGGGTAAAGCTGGTAAAATCCGCACCAACAGGCCCGATGGTGAATGTACCCGACAAGGCCGTTACTACAGTTGCCCTGATCGTATCATTTGAAGGATTGGCATCACTGGTTGAGTTAGGGGCGAAGCTGTAGATCTTCAGGTTATTTATTCCCGAAGCAATATTCGGCTGGTTGGAGCCTGTGAACAATACAGAGATGGTATCACATACTCCAAGGGTAGCTGTAATGAACTGGGTAACCGGTGACCCGCTGTTGAGCTCATAGCTGATAGCAAAAGAAGTGATCGTATTACCCCCCACATTCTTTACGCGCACTCTCAGATCCTGCGGGCCTGATACTACAGGCGACACGGGATACAACAGTTCCGTTACTGCCAGGTTATCCGGCAACCCGGGATACTCATCGGAACCGATATGCGGAGGCACATTACGTGTTTCACCGTCAATATCTGCAGGGATTATGGATGTAAGATCCAGTCCTTTGGAAAGGCCACAAGGTCCTGTGAAATGGAGATCATCCACTGCAGTCCATGTTGGCATTAAATTAAAAGAGCTGTCGCCACCTGCAACAGCTGTGTGGTAATTTGATGAAGTATAGCTGGTACTATTGCGGTAAACAAGTGTATTGGTGGTGGGAGTTCCCGTGCCAAGCATATTGTAGTAAATATTATAGTTGACCGAATTCCCGAGAGGGTTCACATTGAAATATGCAGCGCATGACTGGAGGATAGATGCAGTATGTGAACCACCACATACGAAAATATTATTCTTAAATATGGATGAATCCCTGCCATCAAAATAAATTCCGTAAATGCTGCTTATGCTGGAAGACCCGCCAATGTTCATATACACGGTGTTGTGATAAAACTCCACTACAGCCGTGGTGATCTCAAAACCATAGCCACTGTATATGCTCGCGCTAGGCGAGAAGGAATTGGAATACGCTACTGTATTGTTGTAGATCTTCACCGGGTTAAAAGCATACATCAGGTTATTTATCACCCTGAAACCTTTTGCTGCATTCAGCACTTTATTACCTAAGATGAGGTGTGATGTAGTCAGGTCATGGCTACAATTATCAAGTACAATCCCTGCAGAAGTGGCAAATGTAGGACGCATGCTCACATTGTTGTATAGGATCTCTACAGGGTTAAAAACAGAGACTACCTGGATTCCGCTTCCATATATATTTTTAAGCGTGTTGTTCCTTATTTTTATAGATGCATTAATGGAAGAGCCTGATCCTCCTGTCATATAAATTCCGTAATAACCTGAACTGAGTTCATTACTATCTATCTGCACGCTGTCAACCTGTGTGTCGATCATGATACCCCTGTAATTCTGTGATGCAGAACTGGCTCCGCCACTGAGATCGATGATACACCTCTTTACAGTGATCATGCCTGTAGTGCCCAGCATATTTACTCCACGGCCTCTCGTTCCTGTACTTTTCAAGGTAAGATTCCTGAAGTTAAAATACCGGGTTCCGCTCAGCTGAACCAATGGTTCGGCTGCCGCTGTTGTGGAATTGAAAGTAAGAATGCGTGTAGCTGCATTGCCATTACCTCCGTCAAACGTGATCGTATTGGTTGCAGATGCTCCCGTGATCATCGAAGTAATGATGAGGCGTTCGGTAAAAGTTCCGGCCGCTACCTGGAAAACCACAGGGCCACTCACTCCGAAAGGTGAGCTGGTAGTTGGTCCTCCGTCACTCCTCGCCCCTGTGGTGAGGTAAGTAATTACAGAAGCATAGTTCCTGAAATTTGTTGCGCTGGCAGCAATGGATGTGTCGATAGTGTACGTACCGCTCAGCTGCACAGCCCGCACACTGCCCGGGAACAACAGGGAAGCGAGAATGAATAAAGCTAATGTGACGTGAAATCTTGATTTGAACTGGTGTAAGTGTTTCATGTATCTTGTATTAACTAGGGATTAATATTGTATAAACCAAAAGTACCTAGCAACCGCTATAAAACCGGCATTCCATACCCCTTAAAATTTTCTTAATATGAAAACTCTGTTCCGGGAGAACAGTTTATCCGAGGCCCTTATGGCTAAAATTGAAGCATTAGCCGGCAGGATAATTTTCGCACCGGGAACACCATGGAGCGTGTGAGAGCACCAAGGTATTTCGCTCATTCTGCATTTTGTAAATACATGGGGGATGTTATATTGCTCCTGCAAAATTTAAGACATCGGGGGATGAAAGAAAGGCAAACACTTCATTGAGTGTTTATATCATTATACGCCTTTTGCCTCCCACACACTATATGAAACACGTGCCGAATCCCGTCTTCCAGTTTGTTAAAATATATTTTTCGGCACTTCTATTTTTTACTCTGTTCAGGCTCATTTTATTTTTAAGTGAAACCGACCGGATCTCTCCATCCACACCTTTAAGTGATATCCTGTTCTCATTTGTTACAGGGCTCCGGTTTGATATCGTGATATCAGGTTATATCCTGATCCTGCCCTTTTTTATCTTCACTGTACTGTCCTTTTTTAAAGGATCGCATCCTGTTATTCACCGGATCGTTTTTTCATATATTATCATCACATTCTCTGTGGCATTTTTAGTATGCGCTGTTGATATTCCCTATCACAATCACTTTTTTTCGCGTCTTTCAGTAAGTGCATTTGAATGGCTTGATCATCCGCAGTTCGTTTTTAAGATGATCATCCAGGAACCACGCTACTGGATCATGATCATTCCTTTCGTCCTTTTCACTTTTGCTTTTTACAGATTGCTATACAGGATCCTGAAGCCAGAACCGGCTCCCCAGCTGGGATTTGTAACAACGCGGATCATTTTATCTTTCATTTTTTTAGGCCTGATATCACTCGGCATGCGTGGAAGGATTGCAAGAAAATCTCCCCTGAGAACCGGCTCTGCTTACTTTTCACAAAATCCTTTTTTGAACCAGCTCGGGCTTAACCCGAATTTTACGCTCATCCGCAGTTTCCTCGACAGTAAGAAAAAAGAGAACAGGATGATCGACCTGATGGATAATGATCTCGCTGTTTCAAATGTTCAACGGTACCTGAACATCAGAAATGTCGATAAAAAATTCCCTCTTCTGAGAAGGATTGGAAATGACAGCGGGCAGGCTCCCGGCTATAATGTGGTGATCGTGATCATGGAAAGTATGAGTGCAGGAAAAATGCACAAAAGAGAAAACGGGAAAAGCCTCACACCATTCCTCGACAGCATTTCACAAACGGGATATTATTTCGAGAATGCATACACGGCAGGCATCCATACATTCAACGGGATCTTCAGCACGGTATTTTCTTTCCCCGCACTTTTCAGGCAGCATCCCATGAAAGAAAGCTCCATGAGACAGTACCACGGATTATTCACCACATTAAAAAATAAAGGATATTCCACTGCATACTTTACCACTCATGACGGGCAGTTTGATAATGTGGAGGGATACCTGAAAGCCAATAATTGTGATATGATCGTATCCCAGCAGGATTATCCGGCAGACCAGGTTAAATCAACCCTGGGAGTGCCTGATGACTATCTGTTTGAGTTTTCCATACCCAGGCTGAATGCGATGAATAATGAGAGCAAACCATTTGTTGCCACATTTATGACGGCAAGCGATCACGGTCCTTATTATGTTCCTGAATACTTCAAACCATCAGGCACCGAAATAAAAGAGCAGGTGATAGAGTATGCAGATTATTCTCTGAAAAAATTTATTGAACTGGCATCAAAACAAAAATGGTTTGAACGCACACTGTTTGTTTTTGTAGCAGATCACGGAGCACCTCTTGACGGAACATATGACATGTCAATTGACTACAATCACACACCTCTTCTGTTCTATGCCCCGGGTATTATCAAAACACCAGAGAGACATAGTGAAATGGCCGGGCAGATTGATGTTTTCCCTACCATCATGGGACTGCTGAAATTACCATATGATAACAATACCCTGGGCATTGACCTGCTCAGGGAAAAACGGCCCTATATATTCTTTAATGCGGACGACAAATATGGTGTGATCAATAATGAGTGGTTCCTAATTGTAAAGGAAGATAAAACAGAGAGCCTGTATAAATACCGTATGAAAGATACCCGCAACTATGCACAGGCAAATCCTGAAATTGTCAGGCGAATGAACAATTATGCAAAATCGAACCTGCAGGCTTTTCAATATATCCTTAAACTGAACAGGCAATAAAAAACCACCTGGATCAAAAAATTATAAGCACGTCATTTTATATTTGATAAAAATTATCGTGATATGAAAACTGTTAACTCCATAGACTCATATATTGCCGGTTACCCTGAAAAAACACAAAAGCTACTGGAGCGTGTGAGAGCCACTATCAGGAAAGCTGCACCTACAGCCGGAGAAACGATCAGCTACGGTATTCCTACATTTACACTTGAAGGCAACCTGGTTCATTTTGCTGGTTATAAAAATCATATTGGTTTTTACCCGGGTGCTGCCGGAGTAGCTACATTTAAAAAAGAAATATCAGCATACAAAAATGCAAAAGGGTCGGTGCAATTTCCTATTGACGAACCTATGCCAATTGATCTTATCACCAGGATCGTAAAGTTCAGGGTGAAACAAAATTTGGAAAAAGCTGTATTGAAAAATACAAGAACATGCCTTAAAGGACATACATATGTAAAAAGCAGCGATTGTCCCACATGCCCGGTTTGTGAGCGTGAACGTAAACCGAAGGAAGGTCTTCTTTCAGAACTTGGCGCACCTGCAAGACGCGCATTGGAAAGTATAGGAGTAACAACTGTAAAAAAATTATCAGCCTTCAGCGAAAAAGAAATTATGGCCCTGCATGGAATGGGACCATCTGCATTACCGAAACTGAATGCAGCATTAAAAGCAGCAGGACTTACTTTCAAAAAAGAAAAAAAATAAAATTCAACGCTATGTCATTCCAGGGATATCTTGACAACATCAAAACAAAAACCGGTAAAAGCCCTGAAGATTTCAGGAAACTTGCAGAGAAAAAAGGCTTCACTCAAAAAGGAGAAATAAAAACAGGAGTAAAAGCCGGTGAAATTACAGACTGGCTTAAAAAAGATTTTGACCTCGGGCACGGGCATGCAATGGCTATCTATGCATTGCTGAAAGGTGTGAAAAAAGAAGGAGACAAATAAACATTTATTAAGGCTACATGCAGATCAATAAAACAGTTTTTGAAACAGAGATCCAGGTGAGGCCTGATGATATAGATATGAACCAGCATGTGCACAGCAGCAGGTATATGGACTACGTGCTTGCCGCGCGGTACGAGCAGATGGCGAATAAATATAAGATGCCCATGGAAGAATTCACATCGAACGGTTTCGGATGGGTGATCAAAGCCACGCATATGGAATTCAAGCGCCCGCTTGCTATGGGAGATACAGCACTGGTAAAAACTCACTTCGACAAGATAGATGGTGATTCGGTGGTTGTAAATTTTGAAATCATAAAAAAAGAGAATAATAAATCCTGCTGCAGCGGCTGGTTCCATTATACCATGATCAATACAAAAACAGGCAGGGCTGAGATCATTCCTGAATGGATCGTGGAGCGGTATTCTATCTGATCATTTGTCGTAAATCACCCTGTATCTTGTCGCTTTGGCACAGCCCCGGGCATGAATGTTGAGATTAATTTTGCTATCCACAATTAAATAAAAAATTATGGCTACCATGCAAAAGATCACATCCAACCTTTGGTTCGACAACCAGGCTGAAGAAGCAGTAAACTTTTACGTTTCTATTTTCAAAAATTCAGGGATCGGGAAAATAAATCGCTACACAGAAGCAGGATTTGAAATACATGGCAGACCTGCCGGCTCAGTGATGACGATTGAATTTACTTTAGAAGACCGGCAGTTTGTTGCACTCAACGGAGGTCCTTATTTTAAATTCAATGAAGCCGTGTCGTTCATTGTTAATTGTGATTCACAGGAGGAAGTGGATTATTACTGGAACAGGCTGAAAGAAGGTGGTGACCCGAAAGCTCTGCAATGCGGGTGGCTTAAAGACAAATTCGGCCTGTCATGGCAGATCGTGCCAACAGCACTGAATGATATGATGAGCGATACCGATGAAGCAACAGCAGGACGGGTGATGAATGCTATGCTAAAAATGAAAAAACCCGATATTGCAGCTTTACAAAAAGCATACAGCGGAACCTAAAAAACCAATGACCATGGAAAATCAACTTCTCGAAATCAGGGCAAAACTCCAGGTGTCTAAACCACCTGCTGAAGTTTTTGAAGCGATAGTGGATCCTGCTAAAATGTCGAATTATTTTATTTCGGACAGCACAGGCAGAATGGAAGAGAACAGTAAACCGGTATGGCACTTTCCGGAATTCACGGTAGATGTGCCGGTGCGTGTCGGCAAAATAGAAAAAGATAAGTTTATATCTTACAGATGGGACGGTGAAGGTGGAGCGGACCTGCTTGTAGAGATGACGCTTGAAGCACGTAACAACAATGCCACCCTGATAACAATTACCGAAAAGAGCATGCCCAATAACGAAGCAGGTATAAAATGGCTGAAAAGCAATACCGAAGGATGGGCAAATTTTCTTGCATGCCTTAAAGCGTATCTTGAGTATGGCATTAATTTAAGAAAAGGCGCATTTGATTTTATGAAAGAGAACTGAGGCAAACATCACCCTGCTTTTATCGTGAACTTTTTTTCTGCAGCGATCCTCTTATCTTGCATTCACAGGAGATTATATTTTTCGAAGATCGTCCTGCATAAATGCGATGAAGTACCTGACAAGACCGATCTGGATCATTTCACTGGTAAGCCTGTTCACAGATGTGGCAAGCGAAATGCTGTACCCCGTAATGCCGGTGTATCTTAAAACCATCGGATTTTCTGTTGCACTTATCGGGGTGCTTGAAGGTATTGCGGAAGCTGTGGCAGGTTTCAGTAAAGGCTACTTCGGTGAACTGAGCGACAGCACAGGAAAGCGCTTACCATTCGTGAGGTTCGGATATGCATTGAGCGCACTATCAAAGCCCATGCTGGCAGCATTTACAAACCCGGCATGGATCTTCAGCTCACGCACCTTAGACAGGCTGGGAAAAGGCGTTCGTACAGCAGCACGCGATGCTTTGTTAAGCGATGAAACGAATCCTGGAAACAAAGGAAAAGTTTTCGGTTTTCATCGTGGCATGGATACTTTAGGAGCAGTGATCGGTCCTTTGACCGCGCTTGCATTCCTGTATTATTTCCCCGGTGAATACCGCAGTCTTTTCTTGTGGGCCTTTATCCCGGGCATGCTTGCCATCCTGCTTACATTTTTTATTAGAGATAAAAGAACACCTGTTCCCAGGGAGAAAAAAAAGGTGACGTTCATTTCCTTTTTAAAATATTTTAAAGAAGGGCCTCCATCGTATCGCAAGCTCGTATACGGCCTCCTTGCATTCGGCCTTTTTAACAGCTCCGATGTTTTTCTTCTTTTAAAAGTAAAAGAAGCCGGTGTGGATGATTCAATGGTGATCCTGATCTATACGTTTTATAATCTTGTGTATGCCATTGCTGCCTGGCCGGCAGGGATACTTGCAGACAAAGTAGGGATGAAACTGACATTCATCAGCGGGTTGTTCTTTTTTGCGGTAACTTATGCGGGAATGAGCATGGCAAATGAACTGTGGCAATTCTTTATGTTGTTCGCTGCCTATGGGATTTTTGCAGCAGCTACAGAAGGCATATCAAAAGCATGGATCACAAATCTTACAGATAAAGCAGATACTGCCACTGCTATCGGAACTTACACCGCGTTCAACAGCATATGCGCATTAGTGGCTTCAATTCTTGCAGGAATAGTATGGAACATATGGGGACCTGCAACCACGTTCCTCCTCTCCGGGATCACAGCTGCCCTTGTTGCATTGTACCTGATGAAAGTAAAATTTGTTCAAAGCAGAACTATTTAGACAGCTTCTGTTAGTGGCTTATTTCACGTTGCTTAATACATCGTACAGCTTTTCAATTTCAATGGGTTTCAATAAAAATCCATCGAAATACGGGATGTACTCTTCTAAATGTTCGGCCGTGATATCGGCAGTAAGAGCGAATACAGGTGTATTCTTATTAGGGTTTGTACGCCCTTTCCGGATATTTTTTGTTGCTTCCACACCGTCCATTTCGGGCATGTGAAGATCCATCAGGATAAAATCAAATGCTTTGGTTTTTGATCTCTCCACGGCTTCCACACCATTGCGGGCTATCTCGGTAGTTACATGCCACGATGTGAGAAGCTTTACAGCCACCATTGCATTCACCACGTTATCTTCGGCAAGCAGCACAGTTTTATTTTTCAGCTGGTGCGAAGGTTTTATAAGCTTAACCGGGCTGGCAGATCTTTTGAGCTCAAGCATGAAAGAGAACTCTGAGCCCTGCCTGAGCTTGCTGTTTACATGGATCGTGCTTCCGTGCAGCTCCACAAGTTTTTTCACAATAGCCAGGCCGAGTCCTGTGCCTCCGTGCTTTTTTGTGGTAATAGACTGGGCCTGTGAAAAGCTGTCGAATATTTCCGTGAGGAATTTGCCGGGAATACCTATACCTGAATCAATGATCGTGAAAAGAAGACTGTCATGCGAATCATTGCCACTGATCTTTTCAATCTTTACTTCCACCCTTCCCTTATCGGTGAACTTGATCGCATTCGTGATCAGGTTGCCGAGTATCTGTGAAAGCTTTGTTTCGTCAACCCGGTATGCTTCTGCCACACCATCTCCGATTTTCAGATCAAGGGAAAGCCCCTTTTCCAGAGCAAGGCTTTCATATGTATGCCTGATGCTGGTAAGCAATGAAAAGAAATTAACGGAGCGCGGCTGAAGCTCTACTTTATTGCTGTCGAGCTTTGTAAAATCAAGAATATCATTGATGATAAGAAGCAGGTTGTTGGCTGCAAACCTGAGTGATTCGAGCAATTGCTGTTCTTCCTTATCCGACCTGTCGTGGAGAAGAGATGTGATGGTAATAACTGCATTCAAAGGCGTACGCAGTTCATGGCTCATTGTCGACAAAAAGTTCTGTTTCACTTTTGCCGATTGTTCAGCGAGGTTCTTCTTTTCAATGATCTCTGCCTTTTCCTTTTGAAGCTCTGCTTCTTTTTCGAGCGTTTCCATCTTTGTGATCAACGCGTAATTGTCGATCACCTTCAGGGTTTGTGTATTGATCACACTTTCCTTTTGCTCAAGATACAGCTCAAGATATTCAAGCGCCTTCAGATGATTGTTTTCATCACGGTAAATTTTATACAGCAGGCGCTTACACTTGATCTTGATAATAACGATATTGTATTTCTCACTCCACTCCAGTGCCGCTTCAAGATCTGCTTTAGCCTTTATCCTGTTACCTTTTTCCAGGTGTAATACTGCCATCCTGTAGATGGCCATTCCCAGGCCCAGGCGCTCTCCCATTTCATCGTGAATAGCAATGGATCTCTTCAGGTCCTTTTCTGCTTCAGTGTATTTCTTTGTGCGTATAAATACTTTGGCCCTGCCGTATAATGCAAAAGCAAGTCCACGGGTATCGCCCGTTTTTTTCTTCATGAGAATGGAGTTTTCTATCAGCTCCGATGCTTTTTTTATTTTGTTCTGCTTCAGGTAAATTCCTGAAAGCGGGTTGTACACATTTGACTCGAGATTCAGATCACCGGCTTTTTTTGCTGCTTTGATAGCCGATTCATACGACTTCACCGCATTCTTCTCATCTGTAAAAAACTCGTAGATGGTACCGAGAGATTTGAGAACACGCGACTGGTTGTGGTAATCATGAAACTTACGGTAGATGGTCAGGCAATCTATCAGGTTCACAAGGCCAAGGTGGTAGTTGTCCGTTTTGTAATAGATCCCTGCAATATTGTATTTCGCATCTGCGACCCCCTTTTCATCATTCAGTTCTTTAAAGTACTGAATGGCCTGCTCCGACATGATCGTAGAACCTTTATAATCTCCCATGATCATTGAAAACAAAGCAAGCTGGGTAAGGCTGCGTGCAATAAGCACCTTATCATTGGCCTGGTAACTTAATTCCAAAGCTTTATTGGCCAGCTCAGCACTTAGTTTTAGGTTATTTACACGTGAGGCATAGGCTTCCTCGAGCAAAGAAATAATTTCGGTTTTATATGGATCCGAAGATTCGTGCATACCTCTTTCTGCAGTTTTGATGTGCGTATATCACAAACCTACAAAAGATTTGGCACACTTGCCGGGAGGATACCGAAAGTTGTTTAAGCGTACAATTTCAATGGTAATTATAGCTGTATAGCGATTTTATCCGCCATTTGCATTGGAATCAGTCGCTGCATTTTTTACGTTTATACGCTTTTTATAAGTCAGAAAAGTCATGATCATTCCCAGCTCTTCCGCAGAAACTTTAGTTTCATCGAGGTTAGATTCATGCTTTGCATTTGCAACTCTCACTTCATATGATGCCAGTTTTTCGGGAGTAAAATCGGGGATCACCATTTTCCTTCCCGACTTTACATTGTGGCAGCCTGCACAATTTATCATGTAAAGAACCTGTCCCTTGTCACATTGTTTCTTATAATCAGCTCTTACGGTTTCTCCCATTTCTACGGGAAAATCGTACTCTGCTTTTTTGGTTGTTGTGCATGCCGTTATAAAGAACACCGTTACGATTACGGCAAATGCAAGAAAATATTTTATAGTGATCATTCTAGTATATTCCATCAGGCCTCCTGTTATTTAACGCTTTTACATGTGACACAGGTAATTTTTCAGGCGGATATTCAAAAGATATATTTTCATCAAGCGACCGGATAAAAGAAAGCAGTTTATTTTTTTCTCCCTGTGTAAGATGAAGTGAATCTGAAGACAGGGTCTGGTTGGTGACATCCAATCCGCGCCCCGCTCCTCCGCCTGCATCATAGAAATTAATTACCTGGCTTAATGCAGAGAATGCCCCATTGTGCATATAAGGTGAGGTATGGGAAGCATTCCTTAATGACCCTGTTCTGAATGCGTGAAGTGTTTCTTCCGCAGGGTTTACAACAAATCTTCCCTGGTCGGGACTTAACATACGGAAAGAAGTATCTGCCGGAACACCTATTACCTCAAACTCTGAACTTACAAAAGGAGGCTTCACGCCATTGAACTGGGGAACAAAATGACAGGTTGCGCATTGGGCTTTGCCCATAAATATATTGAAGCCTTCTTTCACCTCATCATTGACCGGTTTTCTTTCATTCATGGCTTCGTCAAAAGGTGAATAATACCCGCTGAATTTTGAATAATAGAAAGTAATTGCGGACACAATGTGATCGATCGTGATCTCAGTTTCCTGTGGCGTGTATTTTAATAACTTTGTGAACGTTCTCTTATAATCCGCACAACTCAGCACTTTCTTCACCACTTCTTTTTCATCACTCCCCAGCTCTGTTGCATTTGTAATCACAGCTTTTGCCTGGTGCTGAAGTGAAATATGTTTGCCATCCTGCATAACCAGGTGATTGAACCCGACATTGATCAATGAAGGTGTATTTCTTGCCAGAAAATTCTTATGATCGAACTGAAATGACGTAGAAGCTGAAGTATCGGTAAAATACTGTGTTCCGCTATGGCAGGATGCACAACTGCGTTGGTTATTTCCGGATAAAATGGGATCATAAAACAATAGCTTACCTGTTTTGTCGAGCTCTTCCAGCATTTCTTTATCCTTCAATCTCAAAAAAACACCCTTTGCATTCTGACCATTATAAAGCGTTTTACTGAAAATGGAATTACTTGTTTTGGTCAATGAATAATCTACATAACTCCTTGTTATCACACCATACTCGCGAATAAGATTTTGATTCAATGCAAACAGCGGGTTCACAAAATCCCTGATAAAAGTAAAATGATCAAATCGGGTGTACGATGCAGACTCAGCATTACAGAATAACAACATATTCTCATACAGATCAAGGTATGCCAAAGGCAATGGTGTTGAAGGAAAGCTGGAATTAAACGCAACATAAATCTTTTTCACACCACGGATCATGGCACGTAATTCCGGAATGATGCGGGAGGTATCAGGGCATTCAAAACCTGTAGTATAAATAGCTGCAAGGTTTAGCAGAAAAAGCCGGTTGCAAAGATAAAAATGATGGTAGTCCCACAGATCGGCTGTGACAGAATCCGCCTGGTAAACCTTTAAAGCATTTATGGATGAAAGAACAAGGCCGGCCAGGTGATCTTTGTTTACCGCAGGTTCTTCCAGGTACAATTCTGCAAGTGTTAACCCAGCCCCCTCTCTTTTGTATGGCTTTTCAAATTTTTCAAATACCTCAGTTTCCCACTCCACCGGCAACGGACCATTAATTTTCTTATACGACACAGGTTCAAGATAGCGCAGCCAGAAATCTGCTATTTTCAGATGCTCCCTTGCTGCTGCTATCTGTTGCTTTATTTTTTCCCGCTCTGTTTCCGATTGAAGATCGCTTTGTTCAATGAGTTTCAGCAACACTGCCTGCTGTTCTGTAAACCTCCCGATCTGTTCATTATAATTTGAAAGATACTCCAGGCTTTCATCCTGTTTCCTGAATGCTGCACAAATTATCCCTGCAAGAATTAAAATGAATACCCACGTTTTTTTTGTTCTCATATCAGCCATTCTCAACGAGCTTTACAATGCAAAACGGGGGTACTTTTCAGTACGCCCCATTTATACACCTTACTCCTTATCTTATATTAATGTGCTACAACCATTTTGATCTTCGCGGTGCGATCCCCTGAAATGACTTCGATAAAATAAACACCATTACCGAGTGCTGCTGTTTTCATCATGATATGCTGTTCTCCTGCATCACAGGTTTTCTCGAGTAAAGGCAATACCATTCTGCCTTCCATATCGAACACCTTTACGGTAACAAGTTCCATACCCATCGTTGTCATCGAGATCATTGCCTCATCACCGGCAGGATTGGGATACAATGTTACAAAGGACGAAGTTGCCAGTGATGTAATGCCGGTAGTAGATAATCCCATTCCCTGCAATGCAAAATCATAAGTCCCTTCATCGAGATCGCTATTAACAATAGTAATGTCAGAAGTACGCAACCCTGCTGCAAGAGGTGCAAACTGAACGGTAATTACCTGGTGGCTGTTTGCAGGAATAGTTAACGGCATGGAAGGCGCACTTACAAGTGTAAACTCACTTGCATTTGTACCTGTAATGGTGATAGCTGATACATTCAGATCACTGAATCCTGTATTCCTGATATCAAAAGTTCCATTTTTAGTACTGAATTTATTTACGTTGCCGAAATCGGTTCCATTTGTGGTGAGAGGAGTATGATCTCCGTCTGCTATGTTCAACCCGTTACCCTGAACCTGTATCTCAGGTATCAGTGATTGGCCCTGGAGTGCAAAATCATAGCCACCTTCATCAGGATCATTGCTTGCAATAGTAATTGTTGCACTGCGGCTACCTGCACCAACCGGAGCAAATTTTACAGGCACCGCCCTTGTTGTTGCCGGTGCAATTACCCATGGAAATGAAGATACGCCTGAAAGGGTGAATTCGGAGCCATTTGTTCCGCTAAAGCTGATACCTGATATTCTTAAGCTGTCAGATCCTGTATTCTCGATAGTAAATGTTTTTGTGATGTTGCTTCCCATACTGATACCTCCGAAGTCTGTATTATCCCCGGAATTGGGTGTGAGATCCCCGTCTGAAATATTGAGCGCTCCACCCTTTACATTGATATCTGCGGGCTGAACAGTTCCCTGGAGAACAAAATCAAAAACGCCTTCATCAAAATCATTGGTAGCCATATTGATGGTTACAGCGTGGTTACCGGCAGACACAGGAATAAATCTTACTGTAATGATCTGCGATGCCCCTGATGCAATAGTGAGAGGAAAAGAAGGAACACTCACCTGTGAAAATTCAAATGCGCTTGTGCCGCTGAAATTTATTCCTTTTATCACCAGGCTGCCAGGACCTGCATTCTGAACCAGGAAATTTTTCGTTTGTGCCACATTAATCACCGCATTACCAAAATTTGTATTGTCGCTTACAGTGGGTGACGCATCACCATCAACAATATTCACACTGTTACCTGACACACTGATCTCAGGGTTGGAATTAAATGTTACAGCGTTGTACATTTTCAATATTTGTCCGCCTTCAACAAGCTCACCCGGAAGTGAATAATGCGCCTGGTCTACCAATAAGAAATTACCCGCTCCCAAAATACCCTGCACATCAATCACACCTGATGCTTCTTCATCCTGCGTTAAGAAGTTAGGTACTCCATTGATGAAACGTGTAGAATCATGCTGTGCGATCTGGATGAACTGATCGTTTGCGATCGTATACTGCCACATCTTTCCGTTGTGTGCATTGTTGCCCACATCTTCCTGGATGAACACATGACCGAAATTGTCAAGTGTAATATTGTCCATCATCTGCTGGCCTTCTGTTCCATCCAGCACTGCGGTGATCGTTCCTCCCGCTGTTGGGTTGGAGATATCAGAGAAACGCAATCTCCACATGCGGCTTGCTGCTCCGAATCCGTTTGTTGTTACAAAGTAAAAATCATTCGGGTTGGATGGATCCCATGCTCCGTCTTCAGGACGAAGGAAATTTGTTACTCCCAGACTATTGCTGCGGCTGTTGATCGAGGCTCCTGTTGAATCACGAACAACTCCCAGATCAACCAGGGTGAATGCTGTGTTGGGTGCAGGGAAAGTTGCACTGGCTTCATTCGTTAATCCCGTTACTGCAACTCCGTATAATTTGCCATTGGTTAAACCCGCCCTGTCAACTTCGGTTCCACTATTGGTCTTTGTGCCAACATACATGTAAACCTGCCCGGGTGTGGAATCATCTGTTCCGGCTACGATCGTTTTATCCTGCGCCATTGGATTGGCTACTGAGTTCTCCCATGAGAATTTACCTAAATACGGAAGCTCATATGTTGTTCCTGCATTGGTGCCCGTAGCTATATGACCAAACGCACGACCTTCATTGCCTGCTTCTTCTCCATTCATAAAAATTCGTTCCTGTGTTCCCAGTCCTGTTGTTGCATTATAGAATGCTGTTACCGCAGGAAGGTCGGCAGAACAAAAACGGTTGAATGCTTTTTTGGATGTTGTATCTGAAGGATTGTACAATGTATATCCTGTACCATTCCACAGGTTTACTTTTTGGATAAGATCTGATCCGCTTACTACCGAAAGATCATTTTTATTAATCACCCATTTGGAAACAAAAGCTCCTTTTGCTCCATGCGCACGGTTAACACCAGCTGTATTACCAAATTCGTGATTCACCAGTAATGTGAATGTTCCGTTGCCATTGTCGAATGCCCCTGTTCCGTCTGGTGTACCTGCCATTTTATAACCGTTGGTCATGCTATCACCAGCACTGATGATGGCATTGAAAGTAACGCCTGGCGCTTTGGAAGTTAAGTAGGGTGTTTGTGAACTGCTTGGTGAAGCACCGGCAAATGAATTTGCAGTAGCCGGGTTATACATTTTCAATATCTGTCCGCCTTCTACAAGCTCACCCGGAAGTGAATAATGCGCCTGGTCTACCAACAAGAAATTACCCGCTCCCAAAATACCCTGCACATCAATCACACCTGACGCTTCTTCATCCTGCGTTAAAAAATTAGCCGCACCGGTGATAAAACGATTAGCATCATGTTGCGCAATGAGTGTAAATTTATCTGTACCGATCGTATACTGCCACATCTTTCCGTTGTGTGCATTGTTGCCCACATCTTCCTGGATGAACACATGACCGAAATTGTCAAGTGTAATATTGTCCATCATCTGCTGGCCTTCTGTTCCATCCAGCACTGCGGTGATCGTTCCTCCCGCTGTTGGGTTGGAGATATCAGAGAAACGCAATCTCCACATGCGGCTTGCTGCTCCGAATCCGTTTGTTGTTACAAAGTAAAAATCATTCGGGTTGGATGGATCCCATGCTCCGTCTTCAGGACGAAGGAAATTTGTTACTCCCAGACTATTGCTGCGGCTGTTGATCGAGGCTCCTGTTGAATCACGAACAACTCCCAGATCAACCAGGGTGAATGCTGTGTTGGGTGCAGGGAAAGTTGCACTGGCTTCATTCGTTAATCCCGTTACTGCAACTCCGTATAATTTGCCATTGGTTAAACCCGCCCTGTCAACTTCGGTTCCACTATTGGTCTTTGTGCCAACATACATGTAAACCTGCCCGGGTGTGGAATCATCTGTTCCGGCTACGATCGTTTTATCCTGCGCCATTGGATTGGCTACTGAGTTCTCCCATGAGAATTTACCTAAATACGGAAGCTCATATGTTGTTCCTGCATTGGTGCCCGTAGCTATATGACCAAACGCACGACCTTCATTGCCTGCTTCTTCTCCATTCATAAAAATTCGTTCCTGTGTTCCCAGTCCTGTTGTTGCATTATAGAATGCTGTTACCGCAGGAAGGTCGGCAGAACAAAAACGGTTGAATGCTTTTTTGGATGTTGTATCTGAAGGATTGTACAATGTATATCCTGTACCATTCCACAGGTTTACTTTTTGGATAAGATCTGATCCGCTTACTACCGAAAGATCATTTTTATTAATCACCCATTTGGAAACAAAAGCTCCTTTTGCTCCATGCGCACGGTTAACACCAGCTGTATTACCAAATTCGTGATTCACCAGTAATGTGAATGTTCCGTTGCCATTGTCGAATGCTCCTGTTCCATCTGGTGTGCCTGCCATTTTATAACCGTTGGTCATGCTATCACCAGCACTGAGAATAGAGGTGAATGTAATACCTGGTAATGCTGGGGTCAGGTAAGGGGTTTGAGATGATGCAGCGCCTGTTTCACCAAGCGATATTAAAGTTTCTACAGGCTTTTTATAGTTAAGTAATTTATTGCTGCCGCTTAAGCGGTAAACAATTACATGACTTGTGTTTGTTGTAGCAATTGGAATCCCATCAGCATTCGGGCATGTCTGTCCGAAGTCATTATCATTACAAATCGCAATGGTGCTGTCGTTCAAAACAGCCAGTCCTTCTGCTTTATCCAGAACTGCGGGCCAGCCATTTGCGAGCAGGTCCATCACGAGTGTTTTCTTTACTGCCTTGATCCCGTTGTTTGCCAGGCCTGTTGAATCCGTCAGTGCTTCAAGAGTTACACCGCTATACAATCCGGAATGAACTGCAGTAGCCTGGTTGATATTGATCATGTACAACCTTTTGATATCTGTCGTTCCTCTTGCTGCTGCTTCCAGAACAAGGAAAGTGCTGTCATTTACGGCAGCCATATCACCAATTTTCCAATCCCTTAAACGGATCTGGTTTCCTCCCGATCCTATTATACCATCATTGAGGTACACGATCATTCGCTGCACATTGGTTACCGGGTCAATTTCCAGGATGCGGTGAATTCTTGAATTTTCTCCTACTGTTTGATTGGGGTAAAGAATCGGGCTTTGGATAATGGCATATATTTTTCCATTGGGTGCAATGGATATCCCTTCAAATCCACGGTTGTTCTTACGGTATTTAAATACTGAGTCTATTTGTGAATCTACAGGCTGAGCACCGGGTAAATTTGCATAAGGGGTATATCTTTTCAGCAGAAGCCCGTTTGCATTCAGTTTCCATATGGTAGCTCCGCCTTCTTCACAAAGCCAGAAATTTCCGTCTTTGTCTACTACTATACCTTCAGGATCGATCCCGAAAGTATCTTTCGGTGTTGTTTTTAACAGGAAGTTGGCGCAATCCAGAACAGTATCTGTAGAGGCTACTTCAGCATTTGTACTACCCAGCCCTGTTGGATTGATTATACCTGAGGCAGTAGTCCCATCCGGGCGTTTTACAGTAATTGTCTGTAAAATCTGTACTGTGCCATTATTAATACGTATCCTGTGGATCTTTGGTGCATAGGAAGGGAATGAGTACATTTTATCATATGTTGGATGACAGCCTGCTGGGTTCGCATTCGCGCAATCCACATTCACCCCCCTGTCAGAAAGTGTCCAGAATTCTTTTCCATTTGTATTGGGTATAGGATACAATCCTGAAAATCCCGCTTCGCGGAAAGTAATTCCTTTCGATGTTCCTATGACAGCCGAGCTGGTATTCTGATGATCCTGTAATAAAGTGATCTGCCCCTGAACAGTAGTGTTGATTCCAATAAAAACACTGGCAGAGATCAGCAGTGATCGTAAGTTATTTTTCATAGCAAGTTTTAGGTTTGTTAACGGGACAAAAGAACCTGCCCGAGTTTGCCAAATTGTTTTACTTGCTTTATGAAATAGTTATGTTAAAGTGAAGACAAAAAAAAATGCACCTTTTTTACAGTGCATTTTTTTAACAAGCTGTTTATTGAATAAACTTTAATGCTGTTCACCCATCGAAACGATCCTGTGTTCATAGGATCCGTTGGCAAGCTTTTCCTTGATCTCGGAAAATGCCTTGATCGTTTCATATACATCTTCAAGGCTATGTGCTGCAGTGGGGATAAGCCTCAGCAGGATCATACCTTTTGGAATAACAGGATAGATCACCACAGAGCAGAATATTTTATAGTTCTCGCGAAGGTCGTGTACCACGGCTGATGCTTCTTCCATACTTCCTTTCAGTATAACCGGTGTCACAGGGGTGTTGGACCCGCCAATGTCAAAACCTTTTTCCTTTAACCCGTTTTGCAGGGCATTCACGATCTTCCAGAGGTTTTCAAGATGCTGCTTTTCATTGCGCATGATCTCAAGACGTTTCAATGCTCCTTTCACCATGGCCATCGGCATTGATTTGGCGTAGATCTGCGAACGCAGGTTGTATCGCAGATATTTGATGATCTCTTTTTTACCCGCAATAAATCCTCCGATCATGGCCACCGATTTGGCAAAAGTTCCGAAGTAAATATCGATCCCGTCATTGCAGTTCTGCTCCTCCCCTATTCCGGCACCTGTTTTTCCCATTGTACCGAATCCGTGCGCATCATCCACAAAAAGGCGGAAATCGAATTTCTTTTTCATTTCCACGATCTCGGCAATATTGCCCTGCCCTGCTGTCATTCCGAACACACCTTCCGTGATCACCAGTATTCCACCACCCGTTTCATCCGTGATCTTTTTAGCACGGGTAAGCTGCTGTTCAAGGCTTGCCGCATCATTGTGCTTGTACACAAAACGTTTGCCCATATGCAGACGTACACCATCTACAATACATGCATGTGATTCCGCATCATATACGATTACATCATGACGATCCACAAGACAATCAATAGCTGATACCATTCCCTGGTAACCGTAATTGAGCAGCACTGCATCTTCCTTCATTACATAAGCGGCAAGCTCTTTGTCAAGTTGTTCGTGAAACACGCTGTTTCCACTCATCATGCGGGCCCCCATCGGGTAGGCCAGGCCGTATTCTTTTGCTGCTTCCGTATCTGCCTTACGCACTTCCGGGTGATTGGCAAGCCCAAGGTAATTGTTCAGGCTCCAGTTCAGCATAAGCTGTCCTTTGAACATCATCCGGGGCCCTATTTCACCTTCCAGGCGCGGGAACATATAATACCCGTATGCATCATCCGCCCACATGCCAAGGGGGCTGGCCTTCTTACTGATCTTTTCGAATAAATCCATTGATTATAAATTACGAGAAATTATTGCTGCGAAAATAAGGGTATGTTCAATGAAAGCAAAGGATTGATGGTAACAAGGTGTGAATAATCCTGTGTTCTTATGACCATTCAACGACACCAGCCCGCTTTACCCCTCAAAAAAGCAATTCTTCCAGTGCGGCCTGAAGCTCTCTTGCAGCTTTGGTGTTGTTTTTCAACTGTGCTGCCGCGATCCCTTTTTCATAGGAAGCTGCGGCCTGTTTATCCAGCCCCTGTTTCTCATAAATCTTACCCAGCTGGTAATAAACCGGAACATAATTCTCATCCGTGGTGATCACCGAAACAAAATACATTTCCGCTTTCGCAAGATCTTCCATCCCGAGATACTCCATAGCCAGTGCATACTTCAGGAACTGATCCTGAGGCTCGTTCTCATGGAGTTGCAATAATTTCTGCAGGCGTGCATTTGACATTTTAAAAAAGCAAAATTTGTCTACTTTTGTCACCCATTTTACAGGAGCGACTTTATGAAGATATTAGTATGCATCAGCAATGTGCCTGACACCACAACAAAAGTAACTTTTACCGACAACAACACGAAGTTTAATACCACCGGTGTTCAGTTTATCATTAACCCTTACGATGAGCTCGCATTAACACGGGCACTTGAAATAACTGAAAAACAGGGCGGCACGGTAACAGCCATCAATGTTGGAGGACCGGAATCGGAACCAAGTATTCGCAAAGCTCTTGCGATTGGAGCTACTGATGCGGTGCGGATCAATGCAGAAGCCACAGACGGGTATTTTGTTGCAGAACAAATTGCTGCCTATGCCAGGGCTGAAAATTTCGACCTGGTGCTTACAGGCCGTGAGTCGATAGATTATAACAGCGGGCAGGTATGCGGATTACTGGGTGAAATGCTCGGAATTCCTTCTGTTAATGTAGTGACCAAAATTGATGTAGAAAATGGTGTAGCCACCATGGAGCGTGATATTGACGGAGGCAAAGAAAAACTCACCTGCAAACTTCCCCTGGTGGCCAGTGCGCAGAAAGATCTTACCGAACCTCGTATACCGAACATGAGAGGAATTATGGCTGCGCGTACAAAACCTCTGAAAGTAACAGAACCTGCCGGGGCAGAAAAAACATCTGCAACAATTGCTTATGATATGCCCCCTGCCAAAGGTGCATGCAAAATGATACCCGCGGAAAATGCTGAGCAACTGATTGACCTGTTGCACAATGAGGCAAAAATTATTTAATAACCGGATTAATCCATTATAAAACGACCATACGATGAGCATACTTGTATTTGCAGAAAACATAGAGGGGAATTTCAAAAAATCGGCTTATGAAGCTGTTGCTTATGCTGCCGCTATTGCCAAAAACATGTCTGCGAACTGCACAGCAGTTTCAATAGGGAATGTGGATGACACAAAGCTTGCCGAGCTCGCAAAATACGGGGCTGATAAAATTATCACAGTGAAAAGCGATAAGCTGAACAGCTTTATTGCAGAAGCATATGCAAAAGCTTTAGCCACGATAGCAACACAGGAAAACTCAACAGTTATTGTTGTGTCTAATACTTATACAGGCAAATCGGTTGCCCCAAGGGTAGCTGCAAAACTGAAAGCAGGTATCGTAAGCGGAGTTATTTCTTACCCTGAAACTTCAGGTGGATTCAAAGTCCGTAAAACTGTATTCTCAGGCAAAGCTTATGCTGATGTGAATCTTAGCACAAATGTGAAAGTACTGGCCATTACACCTAATACATTTACACTGGCAGAAAACAACAAGCCTTCCAATATCGCCACAGCAGATCCGGGTTTAAGTGACAGCGATTTTATTACCACACCAGTTGAGGTTTCGCGTGCAACAGGTAAAGTTGTGCTCACTGAAGCTGAAGTTGTGGTAAGTGGCGGACGTGGAATGAAAGGGCCTGAGAACTGGGGAATGATTGAAGAACTGGCCGGCCTGCTTGGTGCAGCCACCGCATGTTCAAAACCTGTTGCCGATATGGACTGGAGGCCACATGGTGAGCACGTGGGCCAAACTGGTATCACCATCAAGCCCAACCTGTATATTGCCATTGGCATCTCAGGTGCGATACAGCATCTGGCTGGAGTAAGCTCCAGCAAAGTGATTGTGGCCATTAACAAAGATCCTGAAGCTCCTTTCTTTAAAGCTGCTGATTACGGGATCGTAGGCGATGCATTTGATATCCTGCCAAAACTGATAGACGCAGCAAAAAAGCTGAAAGCGCAACACGCCTAGTAAGAAAGAAATGTGGAATGCGAAGTATAGTTGATTGATTATTCCGAACTTTTGGTCACTTCGCATTTCGCACTCATACAATTTTTAATTCCCTATTGAACATTTGCAGCGTATCCCTGGAATAATTCTTTCCAGTTTACATCTCCGTAATTCTTTCCGAGGCGAACGATAATTAATTTCTTAGCGGGGTTCACATAAATATATTGCCCAAGGTGCCCTTCCGCATAATATGCACCATCCGGATCATGCGCATATAACCACCACTGGTATTTATAGTCATAAGCTCCGCCTTCACTTGCATCAAAAGTGGTAGATTCTTTTACCCATTGTGCGGGAACGATCTGCTTCCCGTTCCAGTTTCCATTGTTAAGATAAAGCCTTCCGAATTTAGCATAATCACGCGCCCGGGCATTAATACAGCAAAACGTTTTTTCAATACCACCCTTTTTCTTTTCCATACTCCACCCACCGTCAAATTCCATCTCAAGCGGGAACCATAACCTGCGGTCGAAGTAATGTGTGATCGTTTCGTTCCCGAGTGCACGCTCAAGCAGAAGTCCAAGTAACTGCGTGGATCCGCTTGAATAATCAAAGAGCTTACCGGGCTCACGGTTCAGCGTTAAATGCTTGCACAGAAAGCGGATATCCGTACCATAATAAAAGTGAGCCGCATCACTGAAAGGATCAGCATAATTTTCATCAAAATCCAGCCCTGAAGTCATTTGAAGGAGATGCTTGATCTTTACCTCTTCAAATCCGTTCTTCCTTAACTCGGGTATAAAATCTATGATATGCTGATCTACGGATTGTATAAAACCATCCTGTATTGCGCAACCGATCAGTGCTGAAGTAAAAGCTTTGGCTATGGAAAAAGAAGGAACGATCGAAGAAGAATCATAGCCCGAAAAATACTGTTCATACACCATCCTGTCATCATGAATAATAAGAAAAGCAACTGTCTTATTATCCTTCAGGTATTTTTCAAATGTTACTTCTTTGTTCTTTATGGTTAATCCTTTGGGGCGTGGCGCACCTGCAGACGGCCCAGGTATAAAATGAAAAGCTTTGTTGTGAGCGTGCAGGTCTCTCTGAGGGAAAATTTTATAATCATTGATACCAGGGAAATTAAAAATAATGGATCTTCCGAACTGGCATGCTGAGATACAGGTGAACAGAAGAACAATTGCAATAAATTTAAACTTCATATCAGGGAAAATATCTGCGGGCAATTTACATTTCCCGTTGAATAATCCATATGGGAACATCTTTTAAATATAGAAATACCGATTCTCCTATATTGCACTTTGTATATACATTACAACAGCTATGAGATTTCCTGCCTGCAATATGTTTGGTATCATGATAATTATATTCATTTCATCATGTGACACCAGGCCTCCTGAGTTTGAAGTAAATAATTTCCAGGCTCCTATAAATGTAAATGCAAACGCTCCGTTATTCCTGGATTATACGGACGCCATCGATAGTGGATTCATTATTCCCACCATCCGGCAAACTCCGGCCGGTGCATTTGTCTTCAGTTTCTCACTAAAAAATAATAAGGGTTGCCCCACATCTTTTTATTATAAAATCTATTACCAGAATGAAAGTTACAAGATAACGGAAACTGACTGGCTTCACCCGGATCAGCAGCATCCTTTGGCAGAAGAGAATTTTTATGGCAGCTGGGAAAATACACATACCACATTTAAAATTACACCAGCCATAGAAAATGATGACAGATTCCACTCCGTTACCGACACATTCAGAATAGTGGGAAATCCTCGTGATGAACGCATTTATTATAGCCCTTCAATCCAGGAAAAATATGCACCTTCCGAACTGCTCTCCGAAAAAATGAGACAGGTAGCTTCCGATCCGCGGTGGACTGCTATGGTAAAAGAAAAAGCCATACAATCAGGAATCTCCTTTGAAGAACAATTAAAAATGGATGCTACTTTCATGGTCAACGAAGACAGGCAGAAAGATACAGTGAATAACAGGTGGAAGCGAAACCCACGCGTTGGGAAATACAGTTTTATGCTTGTGGTAACTACAAAGGAAGACCTTTCACACATACCTGCTTATGTAAAGAATGTGAGTTTAAAGAGAGGGCCCGCATTCGTTAATCCATACTATTTTTTCAGTGCAGGGAATGGAGCAGCTCTTAAACAAACGCAGGTGTTAAAGAAAGACAATGCGATCACCATCAAAGCAGGCCCGGACCTTGGCTCAGGTATATACGTGAGCAGGGATTATTTTGAGCATCTCCCTCCCGGTAAAAAGATCTTCTTTAACAAGCGCTGCAATGATGATTCAGTGATGTATCATAAAGCTTCTTTTATGCAGTTTGTTCATTCAATAGACACGAATGATCTGTTCAGTAATATTCCCCGTTATTCTGATTTTGCTGCAAACGATTATTCACCCGCAGATTACAGGAATGCTGTAAAAAACTATAAAGAAAAGGATATGGTACGAACGGCCATAAAAATAGCCGATTGTCCATGCAAAACAGTGAGATCAGATGAAGAGAAAAAAATGATCGTGATCAAAAACCCGGCAAATAAACCAGGTGAATATCGCAAGGAAAATACGGGGGTAATAAGCAGGCACGGGTTCACCTACGGGAAATTTACAGCGAAGGTAAAACTGGCTGAACTGATGAATAAAAAGCAGGTATGGAATGGCCTTACAAATGCATTCTGGTTTATCAACCAGGGAGATGACACATGGGGCATAAGAAGAAAATGCAATAAGGACGGATACATTCCCAAACCATTGGATGGAGTTCACGCACAACGTGTGCCGCAGCTGGGCTATTCTGAAATAGATTTCGAGATCAGGAAGACAGGTCGCTTCTGGCCAAAGAATTCTTACCACTATAAAGTGCCCCGGGATAACCATAAGGATTCGGCACAGGTGATAGTTACCTGCACAAACTGGGACCTGGCCTGCCGCGATCCGCAGAATTTTAATGTGGGCGTTCACTATATAAATCATGCAGGCAGGAATATTCCGCTTCACAGGTGGACTCACTGGTATAAAGCCATTACATCCAAATACCCCGCAAATGATGATGAGCTTTTCGGAAAGGAATTTTATTATTTCCAGCTTGAGTGGACCCCTCATGAGATCATCTGGCGCATCGGGCCTTCAAAAGACCGCTTACGGGTTGTCGGTTATATGAATGAGAAAGTGACTTCCATCCCAAATAACCAGATGCTGATGGTATTCACACAGGAATATCACCCAAGCAAATGGTGGCCGGAATCCCAGTACCTGCAGGAATACATCCCCTTCTTATCCAAAGACCTGGAAGGAAAGATCATGGATATTGAAATTGAATAAACATCCGTTGAAAAACAGATGAAAAGAGTAATATTGCGCCTTCGGATTTTACTGGAAATCACATAATTTTTTAACCATATATGACAAAGATCAAAGTTGCAAACCCCGTTGTGGAATTAGACGGTGATGAAATGACACGCATCATCTGGAAATTTATCAAAGACAAACTCATCCTGCCTTACCTTGAAGTGGATATTAAATATTATGACCTCGGTATGGAGCACCGTGATGCTACCAATGACCAGGTGACTATTGATGCTGCAGAGGCAATCAAAAAATACAATGTAGGAATCAAATGCGCCACCATCACACCTGATGAACAACGTGTAAAAGAATTCAACTTAAAACAGATGTGGAAATCACCTAACGGAACGATCAGGAATATTCTTGATGGTACTGTTTTCCGGGAGCCCATCGTTTGTAAAAATGTTCCACGTCTTGTTCCCAACTGGACTGCCCCTATATGCATAGGCCGCCATGCTTTCGGTGATCAATACCGCGCGACCGATTTTCTTACAAAAGGAAAAGGAAAACTTACCGTAACGTTCACTCCTGAAGATGGAAGCACCCCGCAATCTTTCGAAGTTTTTAATTTTAAGGGAGATGGCGTGGCGCTCACTATGTACAATACTGATGAGTCGATCAGGGGATTTGCGCATTCATGCTTTAATACCGCATTGCAAAAAAAATGGCCGTTATACCTTTCAACCAAAAATACGATCCTGAAAAAATATGATGGCCGTTTCAAAGATATTTTTGAAGAGATCTACCAGCAGGAGTTCAAAGCAAAATTTGAAGCTGCAGGTATCACTTACGAGCACCGCCTGATCGATGATATGGTAGCAAGTGCTTTGAAGTGGAATGGTAATTTTGTATGGGCCTGCAAAAATTATGATGGTGATGTTCAATCGGACACTGTAGCGCAGGGCTTCGGAAGTCTTGGACTGATGACATCAACACTTGTAACACCGGATGGAAAAACAATGGAAGCTGAAGCTGCACATGGCACCGTTACCCGCCATTACCGTGATCACCAGGTTGGCAAACCCACTTCAACAAATCCTATTGCAAGCATCTTTGCGTGGACACGTGGACTTGAATTCCGCGGCAAGCTGGATGGCAACCAGGAGCTGATCAACTTCTGCCATGCACTGGAACAGGTGTGTGTTGAAACCGTAGAAAGCGGAAAAATGACCAAGGACCTTGCAGTGTGCATTCACGGAAACAAAGTAAAGCTTGGAGAACATTACCTGAATACACAGGAGTTTCTTGATGCACTGGATGAAAACCTGAAAGCAAAACTTAGTAAAGCTTCTGCGTAAAGGATAACCCATTCCTGATATAGAAAAAGCTGCCGGTTGTAAAAAGCCGGCAGCTTTTTTATTGTTTCCACTCACGTACCTGGACCATTTATCGTATTTTTTTTTACCTTGAATTTTCTTTAAGTAAATTTTAAGTAACCATTAAACTATAAATAAACTTCAGCTATGTATCAAAAATCATTACTCAGTAAGTTAATATTATTCTGTTTTCTGTTCTTTACGTGTGCGGCCCTGTTTGCGCAGACACCACAATTTATTACGGGCTCTTCTACAAGTGGTAACACAATTCCTTTTGGCAGCAGTTACACAAATGCCCGGTGCCAATATCTGTATATGCCTGGAGAATTTGGCACGAGCGTTACAGGTAGGTTTATTACCAAAATTTATATACGGATGACCACTGCTGCTATTACAGGAACTACTCTTACGGGTTTAAGGATTGATATTGGACAACCCAGTAGCATTACAGGACTTACTACAACATGGGTAACAGGCTTAACCACAGTAAGACCTGCAGCAAATCTATCGGTACCGGCAACAGCTCAATATGGGTGGATCGCATTGCCGCTTACAACTCCATTTCTTTACAATCCGGCATTGCCTATTGTAATTGATACAAGACACACAGCTCTTTCAACCACTTTTAGTATTGCTACCGGTACGACTGGTTCAACTAACCGAAGAGCATATGCAAATACCTCTACTGCTTCGGCTGCTACAGCCGCAAATACCACCCGTTATGAAATGGGGATCGATCTCGCAGATGTTCCTTATGGTAATGATAATGCCGCGATCGGTATTTTTAATGTCTCTCCTGTAAATTTTTGTACAGGAAGCCAGCCGATCAAAGTGAAACTGATAAATGGCGGAAAAAATGTACTTAACACGGTGTCAATAAAATGGAAACTGAACGGAGTAAGTCAATCTCCAATATCTTTTTCTTACCCTCTTGATTCGGTTGGCACAACTACAGGTATATCAGATTCTGTTATTACTCTTGGCACTGTTGTTTTCACAAATGATTCGCAGGTTGTGAAAGTATGGACTGAAAACCCTAACAGTGTTACTGATCCCTTCCCATTGAATGACACAATGAGTTTTACATTGAAATCAAAAATGAATGGTACAGTTACTATCGGTGCATCAGGTGCGGATTATGCAACTTTTACCGCTGCCGTGGCAGACCTTAAAGCACGTGGGGTTTGCGGACCGGTAACTTTCAATGTTGCCCCGGGAACCTATTCGGAGCAGGTGGCCATTGATACAATTCCGGGTGCCTCTTCTACAAACAGGATCACATTTAACGGCACAAATGCTTCTTCACGGATCCTCACATTTGCAGCAAGCTCTACCAGTGCCCGTCACACCATTAAGCTCGATGGATCAAGTTATATAACCCTAAAGAATCTTACGATTCAGGGAACAGGTACATATGGCTGGCCTGTACATGTAATTGATGTGAATGCAATACCTACAGGAATAGAAGTGAAGAATTGTATCATTGATCTGCCATCAACTGCTACCACAACAAACTATGCAGGTATCGTAATCAATGGCAGTACCTCTACAGCTACGACAGGTATAGTAGGTGCGAGTAATTTTGTTATCGATTCCAATCTGATCAGGAATGGTTATTACGGTATTACTTTCCCAGGATCATCCACTGGTCTTAACCTCGATAATTTTGTACGAAAAAATATAGTTACTGAAGTTGCTTATGCGGGCTTTTATGGAAGCTACCATAACGGCATTACCATTTCCGATAATTCTTTTGGATGCAGGAAACCAGGCGGCAGCTATGGTATTTATCTCACAAGTTCGGTTTGTACCGGTACACGTTTTCATACCATTGAACGTAATTTTATCAAGCATCCCGGAACGGGTGGTATTTACCTGCTCACATCAGGCAATACATCTGCAGCCCCGGGACGCATCACACAAAATATGATCGGTGGAGATTATGATGCTACCACAGGATATGGCATTTATATTTCATCCGGTAGCTACTGGAATGTTTATCACAACTCCATCAATCTGAGCTCTGCGGGAACAGCAGCCACACATGCCGCGTTTTATGTTACAACAGGCACGAACCTGAATGTACGCAATAATATTTTCTACACGAGCAATCCTATCAGCCAGGGAATGGCATTGTATGCAACAAATGCTTCCTCGTTCCTTTCCCTGAACAACAATCTCTACTACAAACCCGACACTGCTAATGGTATTGTGTATGTAGGAGGCGCCCTGTTCCCATCAAACTTCAAGGGTGCATCAGGCCATAACGCCAATTCACTTTTTGCTAACCCCGAATTTACAAGTGACACGATCCTCAATGTAGCTAATGGTTGTCACAATGGGGCAGCTTTGGGATTCACCACAGATATTTATGGCAACTCAAGAAATACTCCTCCGGATATGGGCGCAGTTGAATTGAGTGGTATTGCAAACGACCTCGCCATCGATCTTGTTGTTACACCATCATCTCCTATTTCTGCCGGGCCGCAGGATGTTATTGTAAGAATACGGAATCTGGGCACGACATCTATTTCTTCTGCCAATATTACATATATACATAACGGGGGCACCCCGGTGACCCAGTCGTGGAGCGGAGCACTTAACCCTTGCGATACAGACAGGGTGGTGTTTACAGGTTCAAACCAGGTGACGCTCGTGGGAGCAAACCAGCTTACCATTTATACGAGCTCTCCAAACTCCTCCACTGATCCTAACAGGACCAATGATACCAGCAGATCTACACTATATGTTCCTTTGAACGGAACATACACAATTGGTGCAGGCGGTGCGGATTTCCCTTCATTCACTGCCGCTGCTGCAAGGCTTTCAGCAGCTGGTATTACCGGCCCGGTACTTTTCAACGTTTTACCCGGAACATATAATGAACAGGCTGAAATCGGATCAATTCCCGGGACTTCAGCTACCAATACAGTTACGTTTGAAGGTACGAATCCGGCAAACCGCATCGTCACTTTCGCTTCAGCTTCAACGGGTGCAAGACATACCATTATGATCAACGGTGCACGATTCGTTACACTTCGCAATCTCACCATTCGCTCTACAGGCACATACGGATGGCCTGTGCATATTACCGACCTGAACGGAATTCCACGTAACTGCATCGTAAGAAAATGCATTGCAGATATTGCAGGGTCCACAGGGCCAACTTCCACAAGCAGCAATTTTGCAGGGATCGTGGTGAGCGGAAGTGTATCAAGTGCAACTACTGCTGTGCTGGCCGACAGCATTACAATTGATTCAAATATTGTGAACAATGGTTATTATGGAATATCGATATATGGAACAAGCGCCACACCTGGAGTAGACAATATTATCAGGAACAATACCATTAATAATTTTTACTATTACGGTGTTTACAATCTTTACCAGAACGGGGTTGCCATTAATGACAATACGATCATCGGGAGAAAGCCCGGAGCCACCTATGGCATATACTTTAACAGTTCAACGGCTTCAGGATCCCGTTTTCATTCGATACAACGTAACTATATCAAATACCCCGGCACATACGGTATTTACCTGGGCACTTCTTCCAACCCATCCGGGAATCCCGGGCTTGTGATCAATAATATGATCGGGGGTGACTTTGACGCCACTTCAACATATGGTATTTACATAAGCACCGGAAGCAACTGGAATATTTACCATAATTCAGTTAACCTTAACTCTGCGGGAACTTCTACTGTGCACGCAGCTTTATATGTAGGGGCAGCTTCGAATCTGAATGTGCGAAACAATATCTTTTCCACATCCAACCCTGCAAGCCTTGGTTTTGCTTTGTTCTCAACAACTTCAACTGCATTTACAGCTCTGAATAATAATGTTTACTACAAACCTGATACTACAAACGGGATCATCTGTGTGCTGGACACTTTATTCCCACGCAACTTTAAAGGATTCGGTGGACGAAACATCAATTCTCTGTTCATGAATCCTAACTACACAAATGACACATTGCTTAATATATCAAATGGGTGTATGAATGGGGCATTTGTGAATATAACAACTGATATTTACGGCAATACCAGAAATAATCCACCCGATATGGGTGCTGCAGAACTTCCCACTGTTTCAGACGATATCGGTATAAATGCCGTCCTTTCTCCTGTTTTTCCAATGAACCCGGGGTTGCAGGATGTAGTTGTACGATTATATAATCAGGGGACCAATGCCATAACATCTACTAATATTTCCTACAAGCTGAATAATGGCACCCCTGTAACCTACGCATGGACAGGCTCACTGAATCCCTGTGATACGATCACAGTAACACTAACCGGTTCATACCAGTTAAACCTGCCTGCCGGGAACAATTCATTAAAAGTATTTACTTCAGCACCAAATACCATTCCCGACAATAATAGACTGAATGACACCATCACTGTCCAAGCTATTACAGCGATGACAGGTGTGTATACCATTGGGGGTGCATCGCCTGACTTCCCTACTATTGCATCTGCATTAAACATAATGCCGCAGGCAGGTCTTGCGGGTCCTGTTATATTTAAGATCCGCAGCGGTACATACAACGGCAGTTTTGACCTGGTTCCGTTCTCCACGCTGAATGCTGCCCATCCTGTTACTTTCCAGTCAGAAGCCAATCACCGGGATTCCGTTATTATCAATTACAATGCATCCGGAACAGCCGACAACTTTATTTTCAGGTTTAATAATGTATCTTATGTAACATTAAGAAAACTTACGCTGAATGCGCTGAACAGTTCTTATGCAAGAGGAATTGAATTTGTGGGCAATTCTTCCTATGACACAGTAGACAACTGTAAAATCACTTCCATGCCAAGTACCGGTACTTCACAAAATCTTTGCGGCATCTACGGTGATGTTCTGAGTGGTGAATACAATATGATCAGGAATAACCTTATTACGAACGGTACAACCGGTATCTTTTTTTCGGGTAACAGCACAACTGTATTAACGGGTGTAAACAATACCATTGAAGGCAATACCATCACATCTGCGTATTACTACGGAATGTATATTTATTATACCAACAGCATTAATATCCGCAACAATATCATCACTTCCGGAACTTCAACATACAGCACTTATTATGGAATCTATTCTTATTACTGTGATAACAATCCGCGAATTACCGGTAACCGTATCACCTTAACAGGATTAAGCGCAACGGTTACTGCACTTCGTATCAACTATTATGATGGCTTACTCAATCCCGGGCTTGTTGCTAACAATGTCATTGTTGTTGGAACTTCCGGCACCTCATACGGGTTGTGGACCCAGTATACGACCAATATCAACTATTACAACAACAGCGTTAACAGCATAAGTACAGGTGCAACCAACTACGCAGGATATATTTACCAGTCAAGCACCTCTTACGTGAATAATACATACAGGAATAATGTTTTTGCCAATAACAGCACAACAGGATATGCGCTGTACACTTATAACCCCATTTATCCGAATACAGATTATAATTTATTGTATTCAACTGGTGCCGGATTGATTTATAAAGGTATTGCAACAGCTACCGGATATACCAATCTTCCATCATACCGCGCAGCCAATCCCGGCTCTGAAACACATTCCGTAAATTATCCTGCTGTGTTTACCAGCAATACAAACCTGCTTCCGAAAGCAACAGATTCTCTGTCATGGGCAATGAATGGAACAGGAATACAAATACCTGGTAACAATACAGATGTCAACGGGAACCCAAGGTCAACAACAATGATCAATGGAGCGCCCGACCTCGGAGCATATGAATTCACCCCAACTTCTACACCTTCAAGGGCAACTGCAATACCTGCAACACCGGTTGCGGGTGGTACACAAACATTTATGTACGGCACCGACACGATCGCGAGAATAACATGGGATGCAACCGCTACAGCTCCAACATCCATTGTTGGAAGATTGTACCAGGGGGTGTATCCCCCGGGAGTAACCCCATCAACAGATAAATCATTGAATGCATTCTGGGACATGACTGTGCCGTCAGGTACATACCTGTATGACATAAAACTTTATTACCGTAATACGTGGCAGGGTACAATTACCAACAAAGCTGATATGATCGTTACCAAATTCTCTTCAGGAGCATGGACACATATTTATTCACCTAACAGTACAGTTGATACGAATGCTGCAATATTGACCGGAACAGCACTTACTTCTTTCTCAACGTTCACCGGAACAGAAAATGCAAATCCTTTGCCTGTTAAGCTGTCTTCATTCACTGCAAGGGGCTCACGAAATGATGTGTTGCTCAACTGGACCACTGCATCGGAAATAAACAGCGCCCATTTTGATATCCAGCGATCGGCAGACGGAAAAACTTTTGAAACAGTAAGCACCATATCAGCAAAAGGCAATTCAACGGCTTCAACAAGCTATTCTTTCAATGATATGAATGCGCTGGAGAACAAGAGTGCTTTGTATTACCGACTGCATATGGTCGACAGGGATGGAAGTTCGGAAGAATCGGAAGTAAGGCTTGTTGTTAACAACAGAATGGCTTCTGAAACGCATATTACAACATACCCTAACCCCGTAACCCAATTGCTGAATGTGCGCATTGATGCCCCAGGTGCTGCTAATGCAATTATCAGAATATTCGACCTTTTTGGTAAAGAAATAAAAAGTCAGCAGGCTACACTGAACACCGGAACAAACGAAATAGGGCTGGCAGATCTTTCAGATATACAACCCGGTGTTTATATTATAAAGATAATTTCCGGTGAAACTGAATACACCAACAGGTTCATTAAGAAATAAATTTTACTCTTTTTAAAAAATGTAAATCCCCGGTTTCACCAACCGGGTTTTTTTTTTACTTCAGTAATACCCGATTATCTTATAAAAATCCTCAAAACTGTATAAAAAAATCCCCGAAAATCATACGCAGGTTTAAGTAACATTTTCCCTGCATATACTGTTAACAAGGGATTAAGATCATTCTTTGCCAGCCGGGTATAGTATTTGTTTGTACTATCGGGGTATTATATACTCACCTTGAAACTTTAAGATTTAATATTATGGAAACTATGCAAACACAAAGGACCTCAACTCAGGGCTTGTCCCTCAAAGCTGGTCTGATGATAGCAGGATCACTTATTATCTATTTTCTGCTTATGAAACTACTCGGTCTTATTCATCATGCTGAATTAAGAGCGTTCAATTTTTTTATTGCAGGCATTGGCCTGTTTTTAACCATTCGTTCTTATAAAACTGCCACACATGAACGTGTAAATTACCTTGAAGGTTTTTCTCTTGGCTTTTACACCGCAGTAGTAAGTGCTGTTGCTTTCTCTGTTTTCGTATATGTTTACCTTTTATTGGATCCGGGTTTATTCCTCCAGCTAAAAGAAGATGCTCCTGTTATGGGAAAATATTTTACACCCCTCTCAGCAGCTGTTACAGTGATGGCGGAAGGAACCATATCAGGGTTGATCCTTTCTTTCGCACTGATGCAGTATTTCAAAAACGACAGAAGACATAGCTGATCTGTAGCCTTATTTCAATTACTTACGCGAGCACTTCTTTCAGTATTGTGTGTGAGCGAAGATCACTGAAGCCAGGAATATGCTCGCGGTAAAACCGGATAAGATGATCAAGAAGAGCTGATCGCTGACTGTGCGTAACAGGTATTTGACTGACCCCTTCAAAATCAGCATGAAGAAGCAATGATATTTTTTCACTTAAAACAGGGTCAACCTGGAAAGGATTTCCCGAATGATACGCTTCGAAACAAGCCTCACGTAATTCAAATCCATTTTGGTCCTGGCTGTATTTCCCTTTAGGGTAAAATCCAAGATACTTCGTGAACTGCAGCATAAAATATACAGGGAAGTTCACCATCCTCTCCCGTTCAAGGTCGAGTATCTGGATGGCATGAAAAAGAAAACTGAACATGTTTTCATCGGCATGATGTTCCTCTTTCACTGATCTGTATATAACCTCGCACACAAATGTACCGATCGCATTTTTGGTCATATCAAAATGCAGGGATCTCAAAGCAGGTTCACACCTTAACTCCTTAATGCGCTGAAGCGATTTATTCTCCTGGTGATTTACTTCCAGTTCAAGAAGATTTAAGGGCATCAGGTGGGAAGGCCTGATCGTACCTTTTTTTGACCTTACGCCATTTACCATATACGATTGCATGCCATGTGTATCTGTAAAACATTTGAGTACGACACTGCTCTCCGAATAGTTAACGGTGCGTATAACAATAGCTCTGCATTTGTTTAATGACATGATAAAAGAATTGAAAAGGAAACAGCAGAAACTAATTCACAAAAAGTATCTTACCTACCCAGGTTTCTGTTCCATCAGCATTTGAAGAGTAAACGATATACACTCCTGTAGCTGCACGCTTACCGGTGAAATTTGTACCATCCCAGGTAGCGAAACCACCGTTGGCTTTAGCCTCGTACACAAGGTTACCGGCTATATCAGTGATCTTCACATTTGCGTCTTTCACCAGGCCGCGTATTGCTATGAGCCCCTGGTATTCCGGTCTCACCGGGTTAGGATATATTAATACGTCACCATGCTTATCACCTCCGTCTGTTGCTGTACCCATGTAAGAGATCAGTCCCTTTTCCGTTGCAAAGAAAACTTCTCCTGTATGAGCATTGATACCCACATCATAAATAATATTTGACAGAAGCGGAGAATTGCCGGTTGTGAAATGCCTGATCACGGTGTAGCCATCAGCAGATACAAGCCACACCCCGTTCCTGGTACCTATCCATTTGCGGTTTGCAGCATCTACCCTGATACAGTAAATAGGTTCGGTGCCTAGGAAAATAGAATTCACCAATCCTGTTTTTATAATCAGCTGTTTTGCATCAAAATCCTTTGCAAACAGGTTTTGTGTATTGCTGAAAATACAAAGGCCAAGATCAGTGCCTACCCATATATCACCACTCTGATCTTTCGTAATGCAGATTACCGTGTTACTGGGAAGATTGCCGTATGTAGCTCCTGTTTTCAGCAGCTTTACCTTATGACGGCTTGCATCCGTAAATGAACCCCCATCATTGAATACAATAAGACCCTGCCCCCTCGTAGAGATCATCCATTTATTGCGGTTATCATCGCATGTAATATAACCTACCAGCTTGTCGACATTTATATTAGATACTCCATCATTATAATCAGGAAGGCTGAAAGAAAACCATTTACCATCCTGGGTCTTCATAGAAAGTGGCTTTACTGCTCCGAAGTTACTTACCCAGAGGTTCTGATCATTATCAAAATCAACACCTGAAACATAGCGTGGCTGTGCTCCTATGGCATTGAATTTCCCCAGCGTGCTGTTCATTGTGTCAAACATATTTATCACCTGGTCATTATAATACTCCATTAAGCCGTAACCGAATGTTGCAAAATAAACATGCTTCGTAACGGGGTCGATCGCCACATCTATAAAATCCCGTGCTCCCTGGATATAAGGATCAGGGTTCTGGTAATAATTATACCACGTGTTATTCGTGTAGCGGTAAAACTTGCTGTTGTTATATGATCTGCCCCATCCTGTGCTTAGTCCGAATCCATCTACTGACCCGGCTCCCACCCAAAGATTGCCTTCTGAGAATGCCATTCTTAATGCCGTACTTCCTGATGGGCCCTGCGGCCATGTATATTCTGTTTCTCCACCAGGCTTGATGATAGTAAGACCAGTCTGATAACTGAGCTGGTATTTATTGCCTGAAGAATTATAAGCGCCTCCGTAAAGGATCGTTGCAGTAAACTCTTCTCTTTGCCCGGCTGTGTTTTCAACGATCATTAATTTTGCAGCAACAGATACAAGCCTGTCTGCACATTGCTCCACCATTACAGGCAATCTCATTGTATTTGATGCGTACACAGAAGGAGGACCGATCTCGTTGTATATTTTCAACACACTGTCAAGTACCATATACAACTGGCCATTGAAAGCACACATGAGTGACGAATATGAAGATGTAAGAATTTTGCTCCACTGGTGGTAATCTCCCAGGTTTGGACTCGAAATAGGTGCACGGTAAATCGCATACTGAGTGCTTGCAAACAGGTACTCATTAAAAAACTGTACATCTTTAATATCAATATTGGTTCCTCCGGGGCCTATGCCACTGTATGAATCTATGATCTGCTTGGTATCCATGTTCACCACAACGATACCGAAGCTGCAGGCGAGGTAGGCCAGGTTATCCCTGAAAGACACACTGTTTATAACCTTTACGCCCACAATTACCTGGTTATTTATATCGGGTATATTATAAACATGTTCCCCTTCAATAATATCAATATTCGTGTTGTCATAAACCACTACTATCCTGTTACTACCTGGCTGTGCTGCGATCGTTTTTACTTCCACATCCGATAAACCATTCACTTTTGAAAAAACAAAAAGACTGTTATCGTTTTCGTCATAAACGAACACTCCGCTCTTCGATCCAACAAATATTTTGCTGCCCGACTGACATATGGCATTATTATTTATATAAGGTAGATGAACACGCCATCCTTCCAGCACAGGATTGGTGGTTTGTGAGTAAAGAGTTAGGCTGACAGACAGGAAAAGGGAAAAGAAGAGTACTAAAAATGCTGTTCTCACGCGTATCGTTTTATATATTAAATATGCAAACGTGCTACATTTTGTTTTGTTGTAGCTCAGGCGAAAATAGAAAATTAACCCTTCAGTCAGCAATTTTTCTATTTTTGCTCACTTTAAGCTTATGTGGGAACGACTTGGTATCTTTATAATAAATAATCGCTTATGGCTTCTGATTTCACTTGGACTGCTTACAGCAGGAGCGGTATATGAAGCTTCAAAAGTTCAGCTTACCTACGATTTTGCCAAAGTTGTTCCTAAAGACGACCCTGATCTCCAGGCTTATGATAAATTCAAAGGAATGTTCGGGGAAGATGGAAACATACTTGTGGTGGGTGTGGAAAGCAAAGACATATTCAAAAAAGATTTTTTCAATTCGTGGTATGATCTCACTACCAAAATAGAACAGATCAATGGAATTGAAAAGATTGTTTCACTGGCCAATATTTATACCCTCGTAAAAAACGAAGAGCTTCACAAATTTGACTCTGTAAGGCTCATCACCGGGCCTTTGGACAGCCAGGCAGAAGTCGATTCATTCAAACATACGCTGGAGGGACTTCCATTCTACAAAGGTTTACTATATAACCCGGAAACCAACGTTACCCTGCTGCTCATCACACTTCGAAAAGACAAGCTTGATTCAAAAGAACGTATTCCTCTTGTGCAGAGCATTGAAGATGAATGCACTGCATTTGGAGCAAAGTTCGGAACTACTTTCCATTATTCCGGACTGCCTTATGTGCGTACAATCTATTCATCTAAGGTGGCAGGAGAGGTGAGGATCTTTACCTATATCTCCATCCTGGTTACAGCACTTTTCATCTTTATCTTCTTTCGTTTCTTTTCTGCTGTATTGTTCTCTCTTATTGTGGTAACTATTTCAGTGGTGTGTACACTTGGAAGCATTCATCTTTTCGGCTACCGTATTACACTCCTTACCGGTATTCTGCCCCCGCTTATGGTTATTATCGGGGTACAAAACTGTATCTATCTCCTGAATGTATATCACCAGGAGTTCAGGGCACATGGGAATAAGATGCTGGCCATCATCAGGCTTATAAGTAAAAACGGATTACCATTGTTCCTAACAAATATTACGACAGCTGTTGGGTTCTGCGTTTTTAGCTTTTCCGGGAGTGATATTCTTGATCAGTTCTCTATCATATCCGGCATCAATATCATGCTTGTGTATGTGGTCTCTCTTGTTTTTATCCCTATTGTATACAGCTATCTTCCTCCTCCGCGCCTAAGTCACACAAAACACCTTGATGCGGTAAGACTCAACAAAGTACTCATGCTTTGTAATGATTGGGTGCATAATCACAGGAAAGCTATTTATGCAGTAACGATCATCCTGTGCATTGTTTCTCTGTATGGCTCATTTAAAATCCGTTCGTTAGGTTATGTTGTAGATGATCTGCCCCAACAGGATAAAGTTTATACAGATCTGAAATTCTTTGAAAAAAATTTCAGGGGTATACTACCTTATGAGATCAGGATAGATACAAAACGTGAAGGAGGTGTGAAAGACCTGGTAACATTACAAAAAATGAACAGGCTCCAGAAAGAACTCGCGCAGTTTCCCGAACTTTCAAAAGCTGTAAGTGTACTTGATATTTTAAAATTTGCCAACCAGGGGTACAATGGAGGCGACCCGAAATATTATATCATTCCGGGCGCCCTTGATATTCCCGATATCATGTCATACATGCCTAAGCGAAGTACGGGTGGTAAAAATCTTTTAAAATCAATGGTTGACAGCACTTACAGGTATGCCAGGATAAGTATACAGGTGGCAGATGTAGGGTCTGAAGAGATGAAAAATGTGAATATACGGGCACAGGCAAAAATTGATGAAATTTTTCCCCATGACCAGTATGAAGTTACGCTCACAGGAACAAGCCTGATATTTTTAAAAGGAAACGATTACCTCGTGAAAAATCTTCTGCAAAGTATGATTGCAGCACTTATACTTATTTCACTAATGATGGCATTGCTCTTTTTTAGCTGGAAAATGGTATTGATATCCCTTGTTCCCAATATCGTTCCCCTATTAATGACCTTAGGCATCATGGGTTTTTTTGATATCCGCTTAAAACCATCTACTATTATTATTTTCAGCATAGCATACGGAATTGTAGTTGATTTTACAATCCATTATCTAGCTAAATACAGGCACTCACTTAAGTTACATGACTGGGATATGAAACGGGCAATTCCTGAATCCCTGATGACTGCTGGTCCAAGTATCATTTATACAGCCGTTGCGCTCTTTTTCGGCTTTATCATTTTTGCCGCTTCCGACTTTGGGGGAACAATTGCCCTGGGTATCCTTACCTCACTTTCTCTTATTTTCGGCATGCTCATGAACCTTCTTTTACTTCCTTCCCTGCTTCTGTCTCTTGAAAAATCCATCAACGCCCGTAAAGAGTTTGCCAAAAGCGGTATCAATATTGACGCTGAAGACTAATTAAGTCCCTGTCACTCTTTATTATTTTAAATAAGATATTATATTTTTTTTTCACTCAATTAATTAATATTATTGAATAAGAAATTACTTTCTTTTACTAACCCCACAATATGAAAAATAAATACACCTGTAACCTTCTGAAAATAAAATATGCTTTCATCGGAGCATTTTTATTGTTTTTCCTAACGGAACTCAAAGCACAAACTTATTGTGTTCCTGTATTTACTACCGCATGTACAACCTACAATATGTACATTAATAACTTCCAGACAAGCGGAGGAGTAGTAAATATCAATAATCCTAATTCTCCCTGTGATAACCTTAATTCCAACAGTTATTCTTATTACACCGGGAAAAAAGTATCAACATATGCAGGAAATATGATCACGTTCTCTGCTACAACAGGTCCTACTTACGCTACAAACTGGCGAATCTGGGTAGACTGGAACAGGGATGGTCAGTTCAATGCAACGGATGAAATGGTTTGGTGGTCAGCTTCTAATACTTCGTGGCCAACAACAACCGGTATACCTGCCAATACTACGGTGAGCAACAGCATGACCAATTTTATGGTACCTCAGAATATATCACCAGGTATGTGCAGAATGAGGATCATCAGTGTTTATTATGGTTCTGGTGGAATACCTCTTGCTACTGATGCCTGTAATGGAGCTCTTCCTTATGGAGATGCTGAAGATTATGATTTCGAAATTCTTTCAACCGGTCCTGCAGTTCCACCTATTTCCAATTTTTCATGGAGTACAGTATCAGACACAGCATGGCTGGGTGGACAAACTATACTTGTGAATACCAGCAATAATGCCGGCAAATCATACTGGGATATAACAGGTTTCAGTTCAACCGGCCCGACAGGTCCTTTTACACCAGTAGCAGCCACACGCCAGTGCAACCTGGAAGGATGCTATATCGATACGGTGGGTAATGCCTATAATTTCAAATGGATATTTAATACCAGGGGTTGGTATAAGATAAAAATAAAAACAACCAATTTATACGGTAAAGATAGCATTGAAAAGATTGTATATGCTGACAACCCTACACGCAAACCTGTTGCAAACTTCTTTACCGACAGGCGTGTACTTGGATTTTTTGACCCCGGTAATTTCTATGACTTAAGTTTATACGGTCCTACACAATGGGAATGGTACCTGAATCCTGGATACATCGGTAATTCCGGCTTTGGCCAGAATGTATTCACCAATCAGAATGGTAACCCTATCATGAACTACAGCGTGCAGAACCCTGTACTCAATCCTCTTGATGGAGGAGTATTTGATGTATGCCTGCGGGTTACCAATATTCGTGGCTCGGATACATTGTGTAAACCTGGTTATGTAAAAGTTACCAATGGATACTCAATGTGTACAGGAGGAGCAGATTCGGTGAGTTTTATTCAGGAAGGTTACCTGTATGACCAGGGTGGAGCAACACAGCCCTATCAGCCATTGTTAACAGGAAACTGTGCAGCAGGTTTCAGAATAGCTCCCTGTGCAGACACAGTAACCTTGTATATTCAGCAATTTAAATTACGTGCAGGAGATTCTGTAACGATACGTAATGGGAGTCCTACAGGTCCTATCCTGAGAAGATTGGGAGGAAGCAATTTGCATGACTCATTGCGCACATGGGTGGGTACATCCGGCCAGTTATTCATACAAATGTCGGTTAACCCTGCTTCAGGAGCAGGGGATTCAGGTTTTACCTTCTTCTGGACCAGCAAACCTGCCAGCTATGCCAAACCTAAATCGGCATTCACCAGCCTCGACACTATTTACTCTGGATACAAGGTGTATTATACCAACCAAAGCACCGGATCAAAAGTAGCATATATGTGGGATAGTAACGGGGATGGAGTATATACATTCGATTCAACTCAAATGAACACCAGCGCAGTATTCACTACAACAACGCCAACTACAAAAAATGTGTGCCTTGTGGCCTACAATTGTGTAGGTTATGATACTACGTGTAAAACTATTGTGATCCTCCCTGTAAGTCAGAAACCAACTGCTGATTTTACAGCAAACCGTTTTTCAGGCTTCACAACTGATACTTTTATATTTATAGACAAGAGTATTAACGGGCCGAACAAGTGGAAATGGACATTTACCCCGAGCAACGTGGGTTACATAAACTCCTCAGACACCAGTCAGAATCCTGTTGTATTCCTCAATAGCGCTACCAATTATACTGTGAGGCTTGTTGCAATTAACCAGAATGGATCAGATACAATTACCAAGACTTCTTTTGCTACAGCTATCGCATACAACTCTCCGTATACTCAAAATGCTGTACCTTCAGGATTGGATATTGGAATAGGACGTGTTGTACTGAATACAATTGATACAACTACGGCCCTTGTTAATCCGGTTTATCATCCATTGTACAATAACAAACAAACAACCCTTTACAGAGGAGTGGACTACACGCTGAATGTTTCACGCTTTTCGAACAATGATCCGATGAGCATGAAAGCATGGATCGACTATAACCGCAATACTCTTTTTGGTGACGCTTCAAATGAGGTGCTTATCAATGAAGTTTCACAGAATAAGATAACTTCATCCGTTACTTTCCGTATTCCTAACAACAGTCCGCTTGGCAATTCAAGGATGCGTATCGGAATCAGTTATGACAATACAACCCTTAACCAGGATTATGCAGGTATCGGTGTATTTGAAGATTATGGCATCATGATCGGTAACGATATGATCAAACCTGTTATATCTTTAAACGGTCCGGCTATACTCAAAACCGAGGTAAACAAGACCTTTACTGATCCGGGAGTTACCGCAACTGATAATCTGGAGGGAAATATCAGCAGTACTGTTACTGTAACAGGAACTGTTGACATGACGCATGTTGGATATTACACCCTGACTTATACTGCGACAGACCTTTACGGAAACGTAAGTGAGCCTGTTACACGACTTGTTCAGGTTGAAGTAAATCAAACCGGCCCAAGCATCACTTTGAACGGAGTTGACCCGATGGTGGTTGCCGTTTATCAGCCTTTTGTTGATCAGATGGCTACAGCCAAAGACAATCTGGGCAGAGACATTACAGCATCTATACAGGTTTCAGGTTCAGTAAACTCAAATGTACTGGGCAATTATATACTGACTTATAAAGTTGTTGATGCGTTTGGTTTCATGAGCCAGAAGACAAGAACGGTCATGGTAAAAGACACAACCAAACCTGTATTCAGCGGTGGCACTATTTACAAACACCAGATCGGAACAACATTTTTAGATCCTTTGACAGTAACAGACAACTACTGGACAAGCGACAATATAACTGTTACACATTCGGGCACGATCAATCCTAACGTTCCCGGCAGCTATGTGCTCACTTATTATGCAACAGACGGATCTGGAAATGTTGCAACACCATTCACGATCACTGTTCAGGTTGGTGACCTCATTCCTCCTGTTGTTTTCTTAAACGGTTCCTCTATAGTTGATATCGAGGTCTACTCTTCATTTAACGACCCTGGTGTTACTGCATCGGATAATTATTATTCTAATGTGGTGGTGAACAAAGTTTCGAATCTGAACACAAACGTGCTTGGCTCATATACCATTACCTATACCGCAGCCGATGGTGCCGCGAATAAAACAACCGTTACCAGGACCGTGAACGTAGTTGACAGAACAGCACCGGTAATATCATTGCTGGGCAGCGATCCATTCAATATGATGAGATACAAACCATACATTGACCCGGGCTTCCAGGTTACTGACAATTACTATAACCCATCAAGCATAACCGTAAACGTTGATGCTTCAAAAGTTGTAACTCATACCCCCGGATTGTATTATGTGTACTATTCAGCAATGGATCCTTCAGGTAATAAAACAAACGTAAGCCGTAAGATTTCGATAAGCGAATTCGGTGAAGTTGGTATCCAGGAGCATGCTGCAGGAGCATCATTCACTGCTTATCCTAATCCTACAAAAGGAAAACTGAATGTTGAATGGGGTACCAAATCAGTACAAACCATAAAAGTTTACAGCATTATTGGAACATTGGTAGCACAGGTAAATGTGCATGATAAAAATGCAACCGAGATGCAGATTGACCTGAGCCACCTCAAAGAGGGCGTATATATCGTACGTCTTGAGGGAACCGGGGATATGCTCATGAGAAAAGTGAATCTCGTTAAGTAATACCTATTCAATCTTTTAAAAAAAGTGCATCCCCCGTGGATGCACTTTTTTTTTATGTATCTCCGTGTTTAATGAAACATAGGGAGGTATTGACCAAAATCATTTTTTATTTTTACGAATGCAGTAAATTTGCTCCCCGGAGAATGAAACCCTACCTCGTTTTAGCATACTACCATTATACCCGTATCGATCAGCCTGAGATATTTACAGCTGATCACCTTGCTTATTGCAAAAAATTAGGTGTGCGCGGTCGCATTTATATAGCTCCTGAAGGTATCAACGGCACATTGAGCGGGTCAAGGGAACAATGTGAAGAATACATGGCTCATCTTAGGGCCGATAGCCGCTTTGAAGGCATTTCATTTAAAATAGATGAGCATGATGATCATGCCTTTAACCGCATACATGTTCGTACAAAGACAGAAATTGTGCATTCAGGTTTACGCGACCCGGGTATCATTGATCCTACGAAAGAAACAGGCAGGCATTTAAGTGGCAAAGAGTTTCTGAAATTAAAAGACCAGGAGGATGTTGTCATACTTGACGTGCGCTCCAACTATGAAACACGGCTCGGGAAATTTAAAAACGCCATTACGCTTGATATTGAAAATTTCAGGGAGTTCCCTCAAAAGATTGCAGAGCTGGAACAGTATAAAGATAAGAAAATAGTTACTGTTTGCACAGGTGGGATTAAATGCGAAAAAGCCTCTGCCCTGCTTATTAAAGAAGGTTTTAAAGATGTGTCACAACTCCATAACGGAATTGTGGGTTACGGTAAAGAAACAGGTGGAAAAGACTTTGATGGCGTGCTGTACGTATTTGACGGGAGAGTTACCGTGCCGGTGAACCATGTTAATCCCAGCGTTATATCACTTTGTAAAAATTGTGGTGAACATGCCCCGCGTAACCTCAATTGCGCAAATGTGGATTGCAACGAACAATTCGTGATGTGTGAAAAATGCTCGGAAGAAATGGAAGGCGCATGCAGCGAGGCATGTAAAACAGCACCGGGAAAACGTGTATATAACGGTACAGGTTATTATACAAGACCTGTACTCTCGTAATCCTGACAAAAATCATCTCTTCCAGTAACAATCAATGTGTTAGTGTCCTTAAATTGATCATTTGTTAACAACTTTGACGTTGTTTAATTTGACATCCGCCATATATTTGCACGTGTAAAAAAAACGTTCACTGAGTGAGCTTATTTATTTAACTAAATCAATGAAAAAAGTAACACTGGCATTCATCATCACCGCTTTCTTTTTTGCTTCAAATGCACAAACACAGATCCAGATGCATGGAAGTTTTGCCAAAGACAAAGAACTCCAGGACGCTATTCTTAAGTTTGATATGGCGCCTTTTGTTAAAGATAATGTTGTATTCGTTTTTGACACTATTGAAAGAGAAGTACCCCTTAAGGAACTCAATTCACTTTTAAAGAGCAATCTTCACGTTCCTAAAAACGGATTGATCAAAAAAGCTTCAGAAACCAACAATGGTTATGTTCAGACCTACGGTATCTACAAAAATGATGATGCGATCGTTTATATAAGGTTCACGATGAACCAGATCAGCGGAATGCTTGAAGAAGTTAGTGTAGAGAAGAACAACTAAGCAATATAGGTCAGCACATATTCCTCAATTTGTTTCACTACAATCCTGCATTGCAGTTCTATTGTTTCCTTTTTACTGATCCTGCCCTTAATTTCAAATTCTTCCTGCCAGTTGAACCTGTCAACATAAAGATGCTCCTTAAAATCGAGTTCTTTCTTACCATAAAACTTGTACAACGATTCCTTCGCTGCCCAGATCGTGGTAAGCATTTCAAACTCCCTGTCCTTATCTATGAACAGCGCCTCCTGCTCATTGATAAATTTGTGCGCTACTCTTTTAATCCTCGCGTCCAGCTTTTCTATATCAATTCCCACATGCCTCGTTGAACTTACCATTACGGCTGCATAGTCTGATGAATGAGTAATAGATATGTGCCACGGTTTTGAATCCACTGTTAAAGCAGGTTTGTTGAATTCATCCTTTTTAAGCTCAATGGCATGCCCCGGGAAAAGAGAAAGGATAACGGACCTGCTCGCAAGCCAATGCAGATGATCCCTTGCACCGGCATGATCATGAAAACGGGTTTCTATCAGATTAAGAAAATCATTCTTTTCTTCGGTGATTTTCCAAACTGCCAAAACAGTATTTTCGCTGAGTTCCTTTTTATAACATACAGGCATAAATGCAAATAAACATAACAAAAGTAGAACATTTCAGCGGCCATAAAGCTACGATCTTCATAATGGGGAAAGCATTGCGTGATGGAGCATTTTATACCGGGGGATCGGACGGATTCGTGGCGGAGTGGCACCTGGGTAAAAGTAAAGACGGCAAGCTTATCGTAAATGTTGGAAAAGCAGTTTATAGTCTGCTCATTAACCAGGCAGGTCAACAATTACTATGCGGCACTGCCGAGGGTAATATTCATGTAATTGCTTTAAGCACCCTTCAGAATGATCTGGTGTCCGGGGAAGAATTACGTAATATCAGTGCCCACACAGCCGGGGTTTTTGATATAAAAACAACAGGGCAGATAATGATAACGGCCGGTGGTGACGGCATCATAAACATATGGAACATCGACACGCTTCATCTTCTGAAAACAATACACGCTTCAGACAAAAGCGCAAGGACCATTGCTGTAAATCCTGATCAAAAAACATTTGCAGTAGGCTTCAGCGACTGGAGTATAAGAGTATACGGCACACAAACACTGGATCTTATCTACCAGCTTAAAGGGCATAGTAACTCGGTATTTGCTCTGGCGTATTCACCGGACGGACGCTACCTCCTTTCCTCAGGAAGAGATGCTATGCTTAAAGCATGGGACGTGAACAACAATTATAATTTAACAAAGGATATACCGGCTCACACGATGCAGGTGAAATCAATCGCATTCACCCCTTCCGGAAAACTGTTTGCCACTGCAAGCATGGATAAAACCATTAAAATATGGAATGCAGAAACCTTTGAGTTACTAAAAGTTGTAGACCGCGCCAGGAATGAAAGTCACATAAATTGTATCAATAAAGTAATGTGGCTCAATGAAACTATATTACTCTCATGCAGTGACGACAAGACCGCTATCGCTTGGAGTATTCACACAGAATAGCAGGTACTGCCTTTACTCTTTTCCTTTTTCTCCTATGAACTGGTCGTGCGGATATTTAAAGAGCACGTTAAAAGTTGTAAGCGAACCGTAGATCCGTGTAATGTATTGCTGCATGTTCACTTTGTCCTCATCTGTTAATTTATCATGAGCATTAATACGCTGTTCCATCACACGCAGCCTGTCACGCAGCATCACGATCTTATGAAAGAATGCATCAATGGGAATTTCTTTGTTCTGCATGTGTACATCACCAGGCTGAAGGATGATCTTTCCACCTGTCCATTTGGATCCGAGGCTTACATTCTCGGGAATTTCCGACCATCTCCTGAGGATCGAGATCAACGTCCGCTCCAGCTCTGCATTGCTTATAGTGTCTTCAGGAGGGTCTACTGCTTCTATGATCTCAAGCACATTGTGCTCTCTTGAAATTTCCTTCTTCCCTTCATGAATAAATGTAATCATGTAAGAGCCTGTTTTCACATTTACCACAACACCATCTCCGTATTGAGGATGTTTAACCCTTGAGCCTATTCCTAATTCTTCCATAAAAGTATTTTTAATGCAAGATGCAAAATTCTCCCGAGGGGTTTACTTAAATCTTGATTAATATTGAAACTGATATGAGTAACAATTCAATAAAGGTAAAAGATATTATCACCAGCCTTGAGCAAACTGCTCCGCTGGCTTACCAGGAAAGTTATGACAATGCCGGTTTACTAACCGGTAACCCCGGGTGGGATCTCACAGGTGTTCTCGTATCGCTTGATTGCACAGAAGATGTTGTTGAAGAAGCTGTCTCGCGTAAATGCAACATGATCGTGGCGCACCATCCCATTATTTTTAGCGGCATAAAAAAACTCACGGGAAAAAACTACGTGGAACGGACTGTGATCAAAGCTATCAAAAATGATATAGCGATCTATGCCATCCACACCAATCTTGATAATGTTCACAATGGGGTAAACAAAAAAATTGCTGATAAACTCGGTCTTAAAAATACCCGGGTACTGTTGCCTAAACCCAGTGTTGTAAAAAAACTGGTTACATATGTTCCAACAGCCAGCCTTGATACGGTAAGAAATGCAGTTTTCGAGGCAGGTGCAGGTGAGATCGGCAATTATGACCAGTGCGGGTTTATAGCAGAGGGAACAGGAAGCTTCAGGGCCGGGGAGCAGGCAACACCATACGTGGGAAAGAAAAATGAGGTACACCAGGAGCCCGAAACAAAATTTGAGACCATTTTCCCCTCACATCTGCAAAGCCAGGTAATTTCGGCCCTTATCCATGCGCATCCCTACGAGGAGCCTGCATATGACATTTATGCGTTGGAAAACCTGCATTCACGGGTTGGATCTGGCATGGTGGGTGAACTGGAAAATGCCCTTTCACCCGCTGCTTTCCTCGGATTGCTGAAGCGAACCATGTCACCAGGCTGTATCAGGTATACGGAAACATCCGAAAAACTGATCAAAAAAGTGGCGGTGTGTGGCGGGGCGGGGAGTTTCCTGCTTAAAAATGCTATTGCAGGCGGAGCCCAGGCCTTTGTAACTGCTGATTTCAAATACCATGAGTTCTTCGATGCTGAAAAAAGACTCATGATAGCGGATATTGGTCATCTTTCCAGCACATTGGGATCCTAAGCTTAGAATTCCACGTGGACAAGTTGTCGCG
>JADMIO011721438.1_pt1 | contig 52590 bp, 42 predicted proteins | sample 8958161 | NCBI WGS metagenome assembly JADMIO01 (sample SAMN16585339, study PRJNA669376) | soil metagenome | isolation source: Crop rotation soil | place: USA: Cullars Rotation, Alabama | collected 2011 | reverse complement strand
ACAACTTGTCCACGTGGAATTCTAAGCTTAGGATCCCAATGTGCTGGAAAGAGATATTCTTTAATTTGATCGGGAGAAACGGTCGGTATGACAGCTTCATTGATCTCTTGAATAATTGCCTTTGTAGCGGTAAATATTTCCAGTCTTCGTCCGTCGGAGGTATAAAACTCGCCACTTATTCCACGGCGAGACCCTTCCAAACGACTTCCTTGTGTCTCTATCGATACTGCTCGAACTTTCTCTGGCATCACATCTGCCAAGCTGATCTGTCTTTCCAAGAGGCGATTTCCGAAAAAATTGAATTGGAGTTCCTTATCTTTCTCGAGCGAAGATGGCAGCAACGGAGGAACCGTGATGCTCGTCAGGCGATTTTCGATCGGCTCTTCCAAGAAAGCCGCAAGTCCCATGTTTTGAACTTCCTGCTCGCGTTCTTCTTTCATTCGACCCAGTTCAGCGGGAACATTTACCTTCGGCTTCTCCGGAAATTTCGGTGTCTCAAAAGGCATAAATAAGGAAAGAAGTTATTTAGCGGATTGTTCGGATTTATTGGTTGTCGTGGAAGCGGTCGGTTTTTCTTTTTTTCCATCAGGAGTATTTTTCTCTGAAGATCCTTCGTCTTCTTCGGAAGCGTCCACCGGAACGAGGTTCGCATCGCTGTACCAAAGGATTTGAACTTGATATGCGCCATTGGCAATCCCTTTGGAGCTGGCCACGATATTGTCGGGAACGTCCTCATCATTTTTCTTGATATACTTGTTCACCTGAGACGATCCTCCTCCGGCGATCCCTTTGATCGCGTCCCGAAAAGTGCTTCCCATTTTGTCGAGGTATCCGGCGGCGGCCTGAACCATCGTGTGCGAGCGCTTTTGGGCGTATTGAAGAATCGCGGCGGCGGTATTCGGATCCGGAGTCGAAAGAACGAGCGTTCCCGCGGTCTCGTCGACATGGCGCGCATCCTTGGCATCGGCCTTCCGGTCCGCCTTCGCCTCGACGATCTGCACCGGAGCATCGGAAAGGTTGAAAATATCTCCGAGATTCTTCACGAGCCGTAAGAATTTTGGATCCTTTTGGGCGGCATCGTCGACGTTGTTCAGAGGAAAATCGCGGTCCTGCCTGTTTCGAATCATCTCTTTCAGCTTTTTTATGATCTCGGCTGGAGGTGCCTTCGGCATCTCTTCATTCGGAACAGCGATCGAGAAGATCGATCTCAGCACCGAACCGATCATGCCGCTATCGCGCACGAGGTCCTGAAGATCGATCTTGAACGGCAAAGATTTCAGAATACCGGCCAAGAGCTTGAAGAGTGTCCCCTCGCCGGCCTCGATCTTAGCGTCGAAACGTTCCAATGAACTCAAATACGCCTCTGCCGGACTGCTTCCCAGAGAAACTTCTTTCCAATCCTTCGCATCCGGCTTATCGTTCGGCGCCATGAAGACGCTCACTTTTCCGGACTCGTATTTGATCGAGAAGATTTTGAATTCCTTATAGCGTCCGGCGATTTCGGTTTTAATATTTTCAGTTCCGGAAATCTCCTTTCCCCAATCAGTTTCGCCGTTTTCTTTGAGATAACTGAGCAAGGTAAGTCGTTCTTGTCTCATCAGGTCCGGAGAAGGAGGCGCCCCTTTCGTTTCCGGAGAGGGCTGGGGTGCGACCGCTTCCACTCCCAGTTTATCCAATTCAACCGTTTTCCAATCGCTCTTATCGACTGAGACACTGATCACGCGGCCAAAGAGCTTCCCGTCCGCGAGAAGTTTTCTCTCGGATTTGATCCAAGAAGCATGCGGGAATTTTTCCACAATTTTGACAAAGATGGCTTTTAATGCATTTCCTTCACCAGGAGTTGGTTTGGCAATATCAGGAAGCCCTTTATTATCCTCGGAAGAAATGGAAAATCCCTGTTCTCCTTCATGCTCTTTTAAATATGCTTCCAGTTTCTTCCACGCTTCGCGTTTTTCTTCCTCGGTAAAAGGCGGTTTTTCCGGACCCGATTTTGGAGATTGGTCCGTCTCCGGAGGAGTTTCCGCAGCCGCGTAATCCTCCAGATTTATCGGCACCGGGTTCTGGCCTTCCGCCAGAAGCCGGACTTTTCCGTCCTTCATCTCGATCTGCTCAGCTTCCGGGAAATCGTTCTCGATCGCGGCGACGATTGTCCCCAGAGCGGCGCTTTCACCAGCGGTCATGTCCGGGATGGGAACAGCAAGGGTTCCGTCGGAAAGATCCGTCGGTGCGGTCTGTGCCTGAAGAAATTTTTTCAATTTTTCACCGGCAGATTTCTTTTCGGCGGGGGTGAAGCTTTCAGCAACTTCTTCGGAAGAATTTTCCGGTGCCGCAGGATTTTCAAAAACTGTTCCCAGCTCTTCCGCCTTCTTTTCTTTATCTTTCCCGGTGATGGAAAAAACATGAAGTTTGTCATCGGCATCGAACCTCAAGCCGTTCGCTTGCGGATAACGCTTCCGGATCTCTCGAATCTGTTGTCGAATCTCTCCAAGAACGGCCCCCTCTTCTTCCGTATCTACGATTCCGGAAAGGGCGATAATCGTCTTTCCGAAAGCAGTTCCGTCATCGTTTATCGAATAGATATTTTCTCCCGCTTCCGCGCGCGTTTGGACGAACAGCGCAATAAAAGCGCCTGATTTTTCCTTCTGACTTCCGTTTAAAAGCAACCACAGGTTCGATTGTTTTATCTCTTCAGCAACCTCCTGCAAAGTTTGCGCCAGCCCTTCGACCTCATCCCCCGCATTTTCTATTTTGATGTTTATTTCTTCCAGTTCGGAGGGTGGAAGTTTTGTTCGCAATTCTCGGGCAATTTCATTTCGCGCCAACTCCTTCACCTGTTCGGGAGTGGTGACGGCAGTTCCGCTCTTCCTGGCAGAATCCGGATTCAACCTGTCTAGAGCATTCTGGGTGGCTTCCAGACCAACCTCTTCCAATGCCGTTGGTGGTCGATTCTCAGGTCCTGACATTATATTTGGGCAATCCGTTCAGAAAATTGCGTATCGAGCTGATCTTTTGAAGGCGTCGTGTAGGATTCGGCTTTGCGCCAGGCCTCTCGCTTAATTCGATGGAGTTCGATATGGAGCCTGGAGAGATGAACCTGCTGCAAATTCCGTTCTTCTTTCAATTTTTCGAAAATCGGGGTGAGCTGAGAGATAGGCAAATAGGGCAAAGTGATCATCAGGCTTTTTTTAGCTGGCTCTTCCAAAGAAGAATGGCGGAGCAGATTGGTAATCTGTATCCGCATTTCCTGCAATTCCAGCGCCGTCGGATCAAATATGCTCCCCATTCTTTTTTATGGAATCAAAAGCTTCTGGAAAAAATGAATGAGCACCTGCCACCAATGTGCTTTTGATTTCGTTTCATTGTTCGACGACGCGAGGCCGAAAGAATCTTGTAGTTTTGCGCCGTTTACATTCACCAGCCCCTCTTCCATCGTCTTTTCCGCAACCGGAACTTCCTCCACCTCATGTTGCAGCTTCGCCATCTTTCGCACCCGATCGGCGATCTTTCCGCCTTTGATCAGGCGTTTGCGGATGCTGCGCCGCTCCTGCGGACTCATCGCGAGATTCCAATGCCGATAATTCGGTTCGCCTTCCACGTCCGGATCTGAAAAAATTCTGTATATTTTATCAAATTTTGAGCGTTTGTGCAAAGGTTTTCGCGCGTTTCTTTCGAGAAATTCCCGATTTTAAAAATTGCTATTTCCCTCTTTTTCCCGCAAAATATTTCTACCTTTTTCCGGCTTTTCTCCTATGTGTGGCATTGTCGGAATCATCAATCGGGACTTCCCCGCCAATCAGGATATCTTCGACGCGCTCACGACGCTGCAGCATCGCGGGCAGGATGCGGCTGGAATCGCCACGATCGAGGGAAAGCGGTTTCATCTCCACAAGGACAACGGATTCATCCGGGACGTGATCCGCACCCGGCATATGCGCGAGCTCAAGGGTAGCGTGGGGATCGGGCACGTGCGCTATCCCACGGCGGGCTGCGCTTCGCCGCATGAAGCGCAGCCATTTTACGTGAACGCGCCCTTTGGCATCGCCCTCGTCCACAACGGGAACCTGATCAATGCCGAAAAGCTCGGGCACGAAATCTTCGAGAACGACCGTCGGCATCTCGACACGACCTCGGACTCGGAGATCATTCTGAACATTCTGGCCTACGAACTGGAAAAGCGAGCCGGACTGCATTTTTCCGCGGACGACATCTTCGCGGCAGTGCAACGGGTCAATGAGCGCTGTTCCGGCGGATACGCGGTCGTCGGCCTGATCGGTGAACACGGCCTGATCGCGTTTCGCGATCCGCACGGAATCCGTCCGCTCATCTTCGGGCAGCGTCCGACACCGCGGGGGATCGAATACATGGTGGCTTCGGAGAGCGTGGCTCTGAACGGACTCGGTTTTGAAATCATCCGCGATGTCCTTCCGGGGGAATGCGTCTATTTTCCGTTCCATGAGAATACGTATTTCACGAAGATCTGTGCCGATCATACCGAATATTCGCCGTGTATTTTCGAATACGTCTACCTGGCCCGCCCGGATTCGATCATGGACGGTGTGTCGGTCTATAAAACCCGACTCCGCATGGGCGAACACCTCGCCAAGAAAATTCTAAAAACATTGCCGAAAGGGGAAATCGACGTGGTCATCCCAATCCCCGATTCCGGACGGACCGCTGCGCTGGAAGTGGCCCACAAGCTCCGGGCAAAATACCGCGAAGGCTTTATCAAAAATCGCTATATCGGCCGCACCTTTATCATGCCGGGTCAGGCGATCCGAAAAAAATCGGTCCGCCAGAAGTTGAACGCGGTGGAGCTGGAATTCAAGGGGAAGAATGTGCTCTTGGTCGACGATTCGATCGTTCGCGGAAATACGTCCAAGGAAATCATCCAGATGGCCCGCGATGCCGGCGCGAAGAAGGTCTATTTCGCTTCGGCGGCCCCGCCGGTGCGCTTTCCGAACGTCTACGGGATCGACATGCCTTCGCGCAAGGAACTCATCGCCTACGGACTCGATGAAGACGAGATCACCAAGTTCATCGGTGCCGACGGCGTGTTCTATCAGGACCTTCCGGATCTCATCGCTTCCGCCCGCGAGGGCAACCCGAAGATCACCAAGTTCGACACCTCCTGTTTCGACGGCGTGTACTGCACGGGGGACGTGACGGCAGAGTATCTCCACCATATCGAAGTGCTCCGCGACGATGCGAACAAGCTCGAGCGCGACCGAGAATTCAGCGAAGAGCAGAGCGCCTTCTCGTTGCTCTAATCCTGGAACGATGATCCTGTCCGACCGCGAGATCAAGGCCAAGATTTCCGCCGGGGAAATCGTCATCACTTCTCCGGAAGAATATCTTTCGCAGGTGCACGCCTCCTCGCTGGATCTGCGCCTCGGACGGTTTTTCAAGATCTACGAGTACGGCCGCTTTGCCATTCTCGATCCGCGCCGGATGAATGAAAAAGAAGAGCTGACCCGGCTCATTGAGGTTGCTCCTGGAGAATCGTTCATCGTCCAGCCGGGAGAATTCGTGCTCGGGGTGACCCTGGAAAGCGTAAAGATCCCCGACGATCTCGTCGGACGGGTGGAAGGCCGCAGTTCGCTCGGTCGCCTCGGCATCGTAGTCCACTCCACCGCCGGATTTATCGACGCCGGATTCGAAGGCACGATCACCCTCGAAATCTCAAATCTGAATCGGATGCCGATTGCGCTCTATCCGGGAATGCGGGTCTGTCAGATCGCTTTCGAGCAGATGAGTTCGCCGGCGGAAGTTCCCTATGGCAAAAAGGGCTCGGCGAAGTATCAGGGGCAGAATCTTCCGCAAGAAAGCCGGATCGGCAGCGATCCCGAATTTCAGGAATGATTTTCCTCCACGTCATCCCGGTTCCTCCTTGTCATTCCCGCGAAAGCGGGAATCTCGTAGTGAGATGTTTTCGATTCAAAACCTATTTTCCTTGAATGGCCTTGCCTTTCTCGATCTGATACTTTCTGCTAAAACCATGGAAGACCAAGCGAAGATCCGGGAATATGCCCTGAAGCTCGTCACCGGCCGAATGTATCCTTGCGCGGAGCTCTCGAAAAAACTCCTCCAGAGATTTCCAAAAGAGCAAAAGATCGTTTCTGAAATCATCGCAGATTTCAGTGCCGCGAATCTTTTGAATGATAAAACGTATGCCGAAACGTACGTTCGCTTTCGCCAGGGCAGCGCTCCCCGCGGGAAGTTCGCGCTCCGGATGGAACTCAAAAAAAAGGGTATCCCTGATGACCTCATCGCTTCGGTGCTGTCGGATATTTCCGATGAAGCGGAAGAAGCGAAGGCCGAAAATCTGGCAAGAAAAAAACTGCTTACCTTTCGCAATGATTTTTCCTCCGAACAAAAGAAAGAAAAATTATTCCGATTTCTTGTCGGACGCGGATTCAGTCAGAGCATAATTTTTAGTGTGCTGGGAAAGATCTTGTAATTCTTCGAAAACTCTCTTAAAAATTTTTGACCCCTTGCGAAGTGAGGGCTTCTTTGCTAAGGTATTCGGCACCTTGATTTATGTTAACAATATTTCAAGGTGGATTAAATGTTCATTAAAATCACAGATTGCTAGAAGGTGAGTGCTTTCCTTTTGTGAGAGAGTTTCTCTTCCTTCTCCTAGAGATTACAAGATCTTTAAGAGAAGGAAGTGTGAGCTGTCTCCGGCGTGCGAAGGCACTCACACTTCTCGCCCTTAATGAAGACGGAGGTATCATGGCGCTTAAAGGCTGTCCAGCGTGCGAACATCCCAACCGACATCTTGTGGCAAATGGTCTCAGTGTAGCTTTCTGGGCTATTGCCGCTCTCGCATGGTGGGCCCACCATCACCACTACTTCCCCTTCTAGAAAAGGTTGGAAGGTGGGCGGGGTGCTTGTCGCCCCGCCATTTTTTAAAATATAAGAAGGTAACTAAGATCTCATTCTATCCCCGGAACCGGAAACTTCATCGCGAGTTCCCGCACCTCTTCCCTGAGCCGCGCATGAAGTGCGGTATCTTTGACATTCTTCAAGACCTTGACGATCCATCCCGCAATCTGCTTCATTTCGCCTTCCTTCATTCCTCGCGTCGTAAGCGCCGGAGTTCCGAGACGGATACCCGACGGCTTCATCGGCGGATTCGGATCGTCCGGGATGGCATTTTTATTGAGCGTGATCCCGACGGTATCGAGCACTTCCTGCGCTTCCGCGCCATTCACGCCGAGTGAAGAGGTGATGTCGAGGAGGAGGAGATGGTTGGAAGTTCCTCCGGTCACCATCCTGACGCCGTTCTCCCCGAACACTTCTTCCATCGCCTTCGCGTTCTTCACGATTTGGGCGGCGTAATCTTTGAATTCTGGTCGTAATGCCTCAGCAAAACAAACCGCTTTCGCCGCGATCTGGTTCATGAGCGGACCGCCCTGAAATCCCGGGAAGATCGACTTGTCGATCTTTTTGGCGATCTCCGGATCCTCGCGCGTCAGAATCATGCCGCCGCGCGGTCCGCGCAGCGTCTTGTGCGTCGTCGTGAGAATGACGTCGAATCCGTAGTCGAAGGGGTTTTTATGGGCCTTTCCGGCGATGAGTCCGGCGACGTGGGCCATGTCGGCAACGAGCAATGCGCCGACTTCGCGCCCGATCTCTACGAATTTGGCGTAGTCGAGTTCGCGCGGATAGGCCGAATAGCCGGCGAGGATGATCTTCGGTTTTTCGCGCTTCGCCACTTCCCGAAGTTCGGCGTAGTCGATCTCGCCGGTGGAAATATCCTTCATCTTATAGCGGACGAAGCGGAATATCTTGGAAATATAGGTTACCGGATGACCGTGGGTGAGATGTCCGCCGTGGCTCAGATCCATTCCGAGGATCGTATCTCCCGGCTCGAGCAGAGCGAAATACGTACCGATGTTCGCCGGCGCTCCGGCATGCGGCTGAACGTTCGCGAATTTACAATCGAAAAGCCGGCAGGCCCGCTCGATCGCGATCTCCTCGATCCGATCGGTGTTGTCCTGACCGCCGTAATACCGTTTGTGCGGATAGCCCTCCGAATACTTGTTCGTGAGCACGCTTCCCATCGCCGTCATCACCGCCGCCGAAGCGTAGTTCTCGGAAGGAATGAGCTCCAGTCCCTCCCGCTGCCGCTCTTCCTCGCGCCGGATGAGTTCGTAAATCTGCGGATCGACTCCTTGGATGGCGCTATAGTCCATGGCGGGGAAAGAAAGGAAAAAAGGAGTTCTCGTCGACGACGGCATCGACGGGAATATCATAGGGAGCAGCCGGAATTTTCTCAACTCTTTGGACAGCGAAAACGACCGCCCACTTCCGGCAGTCCGGACGCACCATCGTGAAGAATCGATCGTAAAATCCGCGACCGTATCCGAGGCGATTTCCCTGCGCATCGATCGCCACCGCCGGGACGAGGACGAGATCGATCTCTTGTGGAGAAACGCTCTTATTTCCGTGCGGCTCGCGAATGCCGAAGACATTTTCTTGGCTTAAATCCGCGGCCTCCACGCTTCGGATCGGAAGAAATTTTCCTTCGGCGCCCGGAAGAATTCGCGGCAACGCGCAAGAGAACCCCGGAGTTTGCCAAAGAAAATCGAGGACCGGAAAGACGTCGACTTCGGTTCGCTGGGGAATGAAGGCGAGAACGGTTGCCCCCTGCGGCCAATTTTTTCGCAGAAGATTCCGAATCCGTTCACAGATTTGCGTTGATTTTGCGGCCCGTTCGTTTGCCGAGAGAGCTGTTCTTTCTTGCAGAATTTTCCGCCGCAACCTCGTTTTCGTGGCTTCCATACATTCATCATCATAAGGAGATCGGCGGAGAACTCCTATCGGAAAGTATTATTTTTTTGAAGTATTCCCATAAATCCGCAAGTATATTCCCTTTTTTCTGAACGCTTTTTTTGGTATCATGAACAGATAACATCATTCCCCAAAAACAAAACCTCTATGAATCCTGCCGCCATGACGCTCGCTCCGCTTGAAACCGCGCAGACCGCTCATCTGCCCTCCGCCTCTTACGACAACAAGATCTACGCCAAGTTCTCCGCCCACACTTTGGAGAAGAAGGCGCTGAACAAGGAAGAGTTTCAAAAGGAATTCGGGCTCATTCCGGAAAAGAAGGTCCTGCTCCTCGGGTTTCCTCTTCCGCTCACGGAAAAAAATGGCGCCGGAATCCTGAGCGAAATCCTGCCCGGAGTCGAGGCGCTCGGTATCCAGATGGCGTTCCTGGGCATCGGTACGGAAAAATATCAGCAGATCATGACCGGATTCGCCAATGCGAACGAAGCAGGAGTCGTTATGCTCGAAGCCACCGATGATAATCTCCGCAAATTCTACGCCGCCTGCGACAGCATGCTGTTCTTGACCGAACACGAGGAAGCGCGTCATGCCCTCCGCGATGCCCTCGCCTACGGAGCCGTTCCCCTCGCCCGCACTCAGGCTTTTCCCGAACTTCTGACCGACTATAATCCGAATCAGGAAAAGGGCGATTCGTTCCTCTTTCCCTCCTACGATATCTGGCACATCTTTGCCGCCATCGTCCGTGCCACTGAGAACTACCGCTTCCCCTACGACTGGAAAAACATCGCCCGAGAGGGAATGGAAATGGCCGGGTAAGGTTCAATGAAACAACTGATCGAAGAGAGGAAAAACGTTCTCCGCTCTTTTTAAAATTGTGCTTTCGATGCGAAGAAGTCATACTTTTTGACGCTTTCGAAAACTTTTTCATCGTGGAAAATTACAGTTCCTGGCAGCTTATCAAGGACCTTCTTTCGTTCTTGCGACCGTATCGGCGCAAGTTCTGGACCGGGATCTTTCTCCGCTTCACGAGCGACATCGCCTGGCTCTATCCGGCATATGCGCTCTCTTCCCTCGTCACCCTTTTCTCCCATCCGAGCCAACCCGGAGTGATGATGGAATTCTGGAAGATCTTGGGGCTCTGGATCAGTCTCTCCATCTATCACTACGTGGTCCATGACGGATGCAAATATCTCGTCTTTCAGGCGTCGGAAAGATGTCTGCTCGATGCCCAGACACAGGCACTCCGGCATCTCGCTTCGCTCGATATCGCCTGGCATGAACGGGAAAACAGTGGGAACAAGCTGAAGCGGATCCAGCGCGGCGGCGACGGCATCGATACGATCATTCGGATGGCCGTGAACAATCTTGTGGAGATCGCGGTGAACTTCGGTGGAATGATCTTCATCCTTTTCTTCCTCGATCCGCTCATCGCGGGAATCATTCTCGTCTTTCTCGTGATCTATCTCTTCCTCGGAATCCGATTGACGCGCAAGGCCGCAATCGCTTCTCAAATCGTGAACGTGCAGGAGGAAGAAGTGCAGGGCCTCACCTTCGAGATCGCCAACAATATCCAGACCGTCAAAGTTCTCGGCATGCAGAACGCCCTCATGAAGATCCTCATGCGCCTGGTGGATACCCTTTTCCGAAAAGTTCGTTACCGGATCTATCGCTTCCGCCTCCGAAGCGGGATTTTGAATATCTGCGGTCAGGTATTCCGTCTTGCCGTCGTCGGGACGGCGATTTGGGGAATTTTGAACGGAAGGTACGAAGTCGGATTCCTGGTCTTGGTCTACGGATACTTCGACAAGATCTGGCAATCCGTTTCCGAACTCTCGGACGTGACGAACGACTTCGTGATTGCCAAATATGGCATTCAGCGCCTCATGGATATCTTCCACGAACCGATTCGAATCGAAAGCGAAAAAGGGAAGAGTGATTTTCCGAAAACCTGGGAAAAAATACGTGTGGAAAATCTTTCGTTCGCTTATGGGGAGAACCGTGTTCTCCACGATCTCTCTTTCTCGATCCGTCGCGGTGAGAAAATCGGTATCGTCGGCCTTTCCGGTGGCGGCAAATCGACGCTTTTCAAGCTGTTTCTGAAGCAGCGCGAAGAATATTCCGGAAATATCTTTTTCGGAGAAGAATCGCTGAAGAAGATCAAGAAATCCTCATACCTGAAGCACGTCGCCGTGGTGCTCCAAGAGACCGAACTCTTCAACATGTCGCTCAAAGACAACATTCTCATCGCCGCGCCCGAGGAGAAGTTCGATCCGAAGCGTTTCGAGCAGGTTTTGGAAATTTCGCACGTCCATGATTTTCTTCCGAAACTCCCCCAGGGGGTGGATACCCTGATCGGAGAAAAGGGCGTGAAGCTCTCCGGAGGAGAAAAACAGCGCCTCGGAATCGCGCGTGCCGCCTTCCGGAATCCGGATATTCTTTTCCTCGACGAAGCGACCTCGCATTTGGACGTGGAATCAGAACGCAAGATCCAAGACTCGCTCCACCAATTTTTTGCAGACATCACGGCCGTGGTGATCGCCCATCGCCTCTCCACGATTCGGGAAATGGATCGGATTCTGGTTTTGGAGCAAGGACACCTGGTCGAGTCCGGAAGTTTTTCCACGCTCATGAAGAAAAAGGGCCGATTTCATGAACTCTGGAACAAGCAGCAGTTTTTAGAATAGGAACTTCACCACCATTTGTTTCGATATTTCTATTCCGAAACGAGCCCTATTTTGGCGTCGAGTTTTTGCAATTTCTTCTCGATATCCTCGTATCCGCGATGAATATAGTGGATATTGGAAATCTCGGTCGTTCCTGCGGCCGCCAAAGCGGCAAGGAGCATGGCGGCACCCGCTCGGATATCCTGGCTTGCCACTGGAGTTCCGGTGAGCGGCGTGGGTCCGTGGATGAGAAACTGATGCGGATTCAGGATCTCCACATTCGCCCCCATCTTCTCCAATTCGAGTAAGTAAGCAAATTTGCGCTCAAAGAGGGTTTCGAAGATCTGTGAAGTTCCCTGACATTGTGTCAGGAGAACCGCGAATTGCGGATGAAGGTCAGTCGGGAACGCCGGAAAAACACCGGTTTGGATTTTCGTCGCCTTCAACTCTTTTTTTCGCGGAGCGATTCGAACCGATTTTTTTTCCGAATCGACCGCGAACTCCACGCCGACCTCATGCAGTTTCTCGAAAAAAGCATCGAGGTGGTGCTCCTCCACATTTTCTATTTCCACCTCACCATCCGTGATCGCCCCCGCGAGGATGAAGGTTCCAGCTTCCAGATAATCTGAGGTGATCGCGATTTTTCCCGATTTCAAATTCTTCGAACCACGAATTTTGAGCGTATGACTGCCGATCCCTTCGATCTTTGCTCCGGCTGAGATGAGAAAATGGCAGAGATTCTGAACGTGCGGTTCGGCCGCGGCCATGCGGATTTCACTCTCTCCTTCCAGGTTTGCCGCCAGCATCAGGGCGTTCTCGGTGGCGGTGACGGAGATTTCCGGAAGGACTACGCGCGCCGGCTTCAATCCTTTTGAGGCGCTGAGCTGAAGATCGTTCGTCGTTTCAAGGATTTCCGCGCCAAAGGCCTGAAAAGCTTTCAGATGACTCTCGGCAGAGCGTTTTCCCAGAACGCAACCGCCCGGAAATGGCAGCCGGACGGCACCCCAGCGGAGCAACAGCGGCGCCAACAAGAGGATGCTGGCGCGCATTTTCTTGATGTGGGGATGCGCGAACTCTTGGGTTTTTTGAAGTAAATTCTCCGCGCTGAGAACGAGAGTTCCGTTCTTGTTCTCGAAAGAAACGCCCAGGCTCCGGAGGATTTCCAGAAACGCCTGTACGTCATGGATTTCGGGAAGATTGGAGATCTCCGATTCGCCGGTACAGAGCAGGCTGGCCGCCAGAATCGGGAGTGCCGCGTTCTTGGATCCGGAAACCCGTACCGTTCCGCGGAGCGCCTTACCGCCCTGAATGAAAAACTTTTCGGACATCAAGGGGCGTCAAAGGTCGAAAGTCTAAAAGTCGAATGTTGAAGGATCTAAAGTCTAGAGTAAAAACCGAAAAAGTTAAATTTTTTGAAAGCTGAGAACAGAACGGCTCCTGTTTTTCCATGCATATCTCTCAATTTGAAGATATCCTCGCTTGGCAAAAGGCACAAGAATTGACCCTGCTTGTCTATCAAAAGTTTAAAGAAACTCGGATATATCTCCGAAGATTTCAACAGGCGTATGACACGTCTCGTCAAATTTCCAGGCTCCTTGCCGGATTTATAAAATCGTTATGACCTTAGACCTTCAGACTTTCGACTCCCTTCCGGACTCAAAACCGTCGATCCGACTGAAGCGTGGAGCGCTTCCACCAAGAAAATGCTGAAAATGACGAGCAACCAAGCGAACGGAAGGAAGAAGATCGTGAGCAGGGCAAAACTTCCGGAGAGCGTGAAGAGAAAGGAGAAGAGCCCGTAGAGAAAACACCCCGCGAAGATCACCCCGAGAAGACCTGTGAGCGCATTCCGCCAGCCGCTCATGATCTCGCAAACCAGCGCGCAGATGAGCACGGAACTCAGAAAATGCATTCCCGCCGTCCCCAGGAGTGCGCCGGCGCTGAAGAGATAAAACGGGATGGAGAGGATAAAGAGGACAATCGTAAAGACGAAGACCTGGAACATCGTCTCCCGGAGGCGCGTATATTTCTCACGGTCCCAGAGGTGGAGAAACAGGGTTACGAGGAGATTGGAAGCCAAGGTTCCGAGAAAGACCATCGCGAGGATGGCGACGAAAGAATACGACTTGGTGATTCCGGTGATATTCGGTTGCGCGAAAGAAGCGAGGAGCAAGACCGCCAGGGCGCAGAGCGTTCCGATCATTCCTCCCAGGAGACCGGCCAGGATACGGAGGATACCTCGCGGAAAAGTGCTCGTGGCGTTCATGGAAAGAGAAGATTTGGGGTCATTATGGCAAAAACCCGAGCGGAAAGAAAAGAGCGAAGGATTATTGACAAGAAAAAAGTTTTGAATGAGAGTGATCCCCTCTTAATTTTTCATATGTCTCGAGAGTTTTCTTCGTTCCGAGAATTCGGTGGGTTTTTCGACGATATACTACCTGAACCAGCTCTGGCTCAAAATTTGATAGAAAGGCTTTTGGGAGATGTCCTCCTCACCAGGGAAGAAGTGGCGGAAATTTTACAGAAGGAAAATCTCGGCCCGAATCCTTGGTCTCAATTCGATCGATACGACTCCTGAATCCGCCTTCAGGATTTTTTTCGCCTTCCTCCGACCTCGTAGATCAGGAAAAAAACCGCGCCGAGAAACAAAAAGGAATCCGCCAGATTGAAGACGGGAAATTTCCAGACGGCGATGAAGTCCACGACTTCATGAAAGAAAAAGCGGTCGACGAAGTTCCCCAAGGCGCCGCCGAAAATGAGCGCGGCCGCCAGGCTTTCCCATAATCCTTTTGGCGGGTGAATCCGGGTGAAATACCACATCAGAACGAAGAGGAGCAGGCCGGAGAGAAGGACCTGTGCCGCGAGCGGGAAGGGCAAGGAAAATGCCAATTTGGCATTGTACGTCAATGTCAGGCGCAAAAAATTTCCAGAGAACGAAAGGTCGCGCCCCGCCAATGCTTCTTCCGCCCATAGCTTCGTCAGCCGGTCCGCGCAGAAAAAAAGGAGCGCGCCGCCGCTGATCCAGAAGAACCGACGGAGCGCATCGAGGCGCATAGTTCAGAGAAAATTCAGAGAAGTTCGGTCAGAGTATTCACGACTTTGTCGGCTTGTTCAAACCCCTTACTTTCGGCACGCCGTACCGCCACGACGAAAGTACCGGCTTTCTTTGCCGCGGTAATGCCGGAATAAGAATCTTCGACCGCAACGCATTCATCCGCTGAAAATTGGAGCTTTCGTGCCGCCAGAAGATAGGAAAGCGGCTCAGGCTTTTCTCCCGCCGGCAGGACGTCCTCTTTGGTCACGATATGTTCAAAAAGCGCGAAAAGTCCAAGTTTCCGGTCGAGCACCTCCAGCCAGGAACGAAAAGAGCTCGTGACGAGGACGCGCGGACGCTCTGCGGTCGATGCAATGAAGTCCACGGCATCGGGATACCAATCGATTTTCTCCAGATTACCAGTAAAGAAATCCGGGAGAAATTCCAGGTACTCCCTCAAATATTTCTCAGCGAGCTTTGGATCGGCACGTTCTTTTCCCCAATCACGAAAAATTTGCAGCGTCGACTTTCCCGGTTCCTTTTTCCCGAAAATTTCCCCTTTGTCCCGAAAGAAAACGTCGAGCGCGAGTTGGTGAAGATCCTCCGTGTTGGTGAGGGTTCCGTCGAAATCGATCAGGATGCCGGAAAAACGGGAAAGAAAGTCACTCATGGCTTCGCCGAGCGGCGATATTTTCGAAAGAGCGTCTTCAAGATAACAGAAATGAAGAGATTGCAAAGCTTGCCTTCCGAGAAAGAGGAGGTTGGAATTTTGGCATCATTTTGCTAAAATTCGCCCGCTTTCCCTCATCGCATGTCCGCAGGATACGATCATCGCCGAATCGAACAGAAATGGCAGAAGTTCTGGCTGGACGAGAAAATTTTTGCTGCTTCCGAAGAATCGAAAAAAGAAAAATGCTACATCCTCGACATGTTTCCCTACCCGTCTTCGGCCGGTCTGCACGTAGGACATCCGCTCGGCTATACGGCGACGGATATCGTTTCCCGATTTCAACGCATGCGCGGAAAAAACGTCCTCCATCCGATGGGCTGGGATGCCTTCGGGCTCCCCGCCGAGAACTACGCGATCAAGACGAAAGTTCATCCGGAGAAGACGACGATGGAGAGCATCACGACCTTTCGCCGTCAGATTCAGGAGCTCGGGTTCAGCTATGACTGGAGTCGGGAAGTGAACACTTCATCGCCCGAGTACTACCGTTGGACCCAGTGGTTCTTCGGATTCTTCTACGGAAATAATCTGGCCTATCGCAAGAAGGCCCCGGTAAATTGGTGCCCGAGTTGCAACACCGTACTCGCGAACGAGCAGGTGATCGCCGGGCACTGCGAACGCTGCAAAAGCGAGGTGATTCAGAAAGAATTGGAACAGTGGTTTTTCAAAATCCGCGACTTCATCGAAGATCAGGGAATCACGTCGGGGCTGCTCAGCGGACTTCAAAAAATCGACTGGCCGGAATCGACGAAGATCGCCCAGGAAAACTGGATTGGGAGAAGCGAAGGATGTAATGTCTTTTGGAAAGTGGAGGAGAAAGACTTGATGCTCTCCACTTTTACTACGACCGTAGATACTCTCTACGGCGTTACGTTTGCGGTCATCTCTCCAGAGCACCCCAACCTTCTCGACCTTACCACAGAAGATCACAAAAAAGCGGTACAGAAATATATTGAAGCTTCTCGCCATAAAAGCGATTTGGAAAGGACTGCTGATAATAAGGATAAAACCGGAGTCTTCACGGGGGCTTTTCTTGTAAATCCACTCAGCGGAGAGAGAATCCCTCTCTTTGTTGCCGATTATGTTCTCATGAGCTACGGAACAGGTGTCGTCATGGGGGTTCCGGCACACGATCAGCGAGACATGGATTTTGCCAAAAAATATGAATTGCCCATTGTTCAAGCGATACAGGACAAAAACGGAAGTTCTTTTGTCTACGATGAGGCAGATAAATACGGAGTAATTGGAAAGATCATCAATTCCGGTGAATTCACGGATGAAAATATTTTAGAAGGAAGAAAAAAAATCATAGAAAAGTTGCAATCGTTAGGGATGGGCGAATCGAAGGTGGAGTATAAGCTCCGCGACTGGCTCGTCTCGCGCCAGCGCTATTGGGGGGCGCCGATTCCCGTGGTCTACGACAACCAAGGCGATCATTACCTGCTCCCCGATGACGAACTCCCGGTAAATCTCCCGCACGATGTCGACTTCATGCCGACGGGTGAATCACCGCTCGTGAAATCGAAATCGTTTCATGATCCGAAGGACTTGGAGCGCGTCGAGAAAAAGCTAAAAGCGAGTGGCGCCCTTCCGGCAGATCGCCATATCGTCCGGCGCGAGTCGGATACGATGGATACATTTGTCTGTTCTTCGTGGTATCTGTTCCGATATATGGATCCGCGCAATTCGGACGTTTTCGCTTCCGAAGAGATGCTGAGGAAGTGGGGGCCGGTGGATCTTTACGTCGGTGGCGCCGAACACACCGTGCTGCACCTCCTCTACGCGCGCTTCTTCACGAAAGCACTCCACAAATACGGTCACCTGGAATATGACGAACCGTTTTTGAAGCTTCGCCATCAGGGGATGATTCTCGGCGAAGATGGACAGAAGATGTCGAAATCCCGCGGAAACGTGATCAATCCTGACGAGATCATCGAAAGATACGGCGCGGATACGCTTCGCTGCTATGAAATGTTCATGGGACCATTCGACCAGAAAAAGCCGTGGTCGATGGGCGGCGTTCAAGGGATCCGAAGATTCTTGGATAAGGTGTGGAATTACTTTCAAAGCTGGAAGGAAGATTACGAAGCGGATATGAAAGCAAATCCGGAAAAGAATCAGAAGCTTTATAACGAATATAAAGAGGAAGAATTCCCTATCCGTTTCAATAAGTTGCTTCACGAAACGATTCAAAAAGTAACGATGGATATTCAGGAATTTCATTTCAATACTGCTCTTTCGCAGCTGATGATCTTCATGAACGAGGTGCGAAAGGAGTTGGGTGAGGAGGCTCTTGGGGAAACGACCGGACTTCCAATTCCTTATTTAAGGAAATTCATCCTGCTTCTTTCTCCCTTCGCTCCGCATCTCGCTGAGGAAATTTGGCATGAGATCTTGCCGGGATCTTCAGAAGGGACGATCTCTTACGAGCCGTGGCCGGAATATGAGGAAAGATATCTGGAAGAAGACACCGTGACGTATGCGGTCCAGGTGAACGGAAAGCTGCGCGGAGATTTTTCGATCTCCAAAAATGCATCGAAAGAAGAAGTTTTAGCGGCTGCGAAGAACGTTCCGAGCGCAGCGCGGCATTTGGAGGGAAAAATGATCACAAAGGAGGTCTTTGTTCCGGGAAAGATTGCGGGATTTGTCGTTTCGGAATCGTAAGCATGAGGGGGCTTATGATAAAAATGTTGGGCCCGAAATTCCCGGGCCTTGCCTCTTGGAAAAAAGAGGGCGTAATTAATGAATTGTTAATTCATTAAAATTGTTTTACTTTTTGATATGTTTTAACTATAATGTGAGTTGCTACTCTCTATGATCGAAGGATTCGAAAGCACCGGCAGGGAAAAGCCTGTTCCAGGTAAAGATGAAAGGGGTGAAAGGGAAGAAGGCATTGCTTTCCTGATACCGGAAAAATTGATAGAAGGATTGAGAGCGATCCCGCGGGACCAAATAGTTCGTCTATTGAGAGGTGCAGAGAGAGTGGTTGACTTTGTCTTACACCATGATGATACCGAGAGATTTCCTCTTCCGATGCCACCTGTTGTGGACAGGTTCAAAAGAAATGATCACGCGGGACCTACCCCTATTCCTGAGGAAGGAGGAAGAGCGGTCCCCTTAAGGGCCGTGGAAAGAACTTTTACTTTAAGAGGAGAAGAAAATATATCTCCTGGAGCAGAGGCCCTTTTGGCAGCTTTTCTAAAACAAGTGGGGGGAGAAGCAGAGATTATCAGTATTGTCGGGAACTTGGTGATATCCTGGAAGAATGAAGGTTCCCTGGAACCTCTCATCATTACTTTTGCGGAAAATGCCGCTACGATTTCTGGCCCCTCAACAGAAATTCCTGATCGCACTTCTCTGGAACTGGCTGCGAAGAAGGCATATGAGACGAATGGTTTGAATTTTCGAAATGAGTGGGGGTTTTCAAAAGCCGCCTGATTATTGAGTACCTCTGTCGGCTCTTCAAACATACTATGAAGTTCTTACGGGAATTTTATGAGATGTTTTTATGAAAAATTCGATGGGAGGTCCAGAATTTGAAATAGGAGGTTTTCAAGAAGCCGAGGTATTAGAAGATCAAGAAGTTGAAATAGTACACGCTCGGTTAGAAGATCTCTGCTATTTGCCGCCAGAAACTAGCGAAGAAGAATTAGGAGAAAGAAGGTTGGATGCCACGCTCATAAGTTCGGCAGAATTTCTCTTGATGCATGCTCAAGCGCTCAGGCTTGTTTATCGTCATGCTCTGGGAAATTTAAATCCTGAGGCGAATTCTCTGGGAATAGAGGTTGAGGTATGCACTGAGAGGAGAACTGACGATCAACAATGCGATAGTCTCGTAAAACTTGCCGATATGCTCGGTCAAAAAGAGGCAAATCCTCTCACGGCCATTTTGATTGCGCTTGAGGGGCTTCGCACACGGGGAGTCGGTGCACGAAGCGAGGATGACATCGACTCCGTTCACCTTCTATTCGAATACTACCTATCGAAATCCCTCCTGGAAAAAGAGCCCGTTCAGGTGAGGATCGCTCAGGATTATAAGTTGGTACATCTCTTTGAATCTGATTTCATCCCTCGTCTCGAAAGGGAAGTTCGGCGCTTGCGAAGAATCAAACATCCGGATATGGAATCAAGCCATGTATGGGAGGTTTTAACAATACTGAAAGGCATCGTCGAAAAAGCACGTATAAATTCTCAATCTCTTTTTCCCCTGGTACGTCCTTTTCAAGAAAATTATGGCACGTCGGAAGCAGGAGAAGGACGAAGCACTGATGACGATGAGCCCGAGAATCGGGGATTCGATTTAATTGACACTTCGAATGTTATTGAAACGAGGAGAGGGCGATTATTTCAATTGATCCGCGGTCTTGGAGAAGCGATGCAGGGATCTTTATTTCAGAATGCTCACGATGAAGCCGCATCGCTTGTGACAGAACCTTTTTCTTCTCATAAAGAACCCTTTCTTCATGAAGTAGCCCCGCTAAATTCATCTGACCGAAACCCTTTCGATCTCTTCGGAGGAGATGAGCTCACCCCTGGATCCCAAGCTTTTTTGGAAGATTTTTTGAGTCAGGTCGGAGGGCAAATGGAAATCATTGCTCCCGTTGGAGATTTGATGGTGTGGTGGACGGATGGAACCCTCAGCGTCTTTATCACTTTTGGAGAAACTTCCACGAAGGTTACCTCGGGATGGGGAGAGACTCAAAGAATTGGTGATCTCGAAACAGCCCTCGACTCTACCTATAGGAGAAATTCATTTGGCGAAGATGACTGGGCTCAGGTTGCATAATATTCATCGAATCAGTACCTTCTCTTCGGATGATGTTCATTTCTGGCCGCGCGGCCTGCCCAGAACCGAAGATTCAAAAGGGAACCCCACTCGAAAGAAGTGCAGCGACTTTCAAAGCCGTTCCCTTGGTGAAGGTTCTTATACGGAGGTGCACTGGAACAACTATCGTGTCATGAAATCCTTGAAGAACTTCGGCGATACTCTCTCGCAATCCGTTTACCTCTTTACGAAAACGTGAAATGGGATTGGGTTTTGCATTTATTTCCTGCACCGCTGCGAGAATGACCCTTTCGGCGGCACATATACGATCCTGATTCGGCTCATTTGGTATTTCGGTAGCAAGTTCGGAATACAAAGCATCGGCCCTCCTCACTCGTAAATCGCCGCGAAACATGTCGAAAAAGAACTGGCATCGTTGATATTCTATTTCCCCCGGACCCAAGTTTTTGTTAGCTGGGACGGAAGAAGGGCGAATGAGTTTTTGTCTGCTGATGTCAATAAGCACTTCGGCCCTCCCGGAAAAATGTAAGCTCCCATCGGTATAGTCCCTGATCAGAACCGAACTCGATTGCAAAACCTCCTCAAGTATCTCAGAATTGGGGCGGAGATCTTCCGGAAGCCCTTCCCTTGATGGTCCCGGAATCGGCTGATCACCTATCTGTCGTTCCAGATCTTGGACCAGGGCCTCAACCGCCCCTTGAGTTGGATGACTGGTATCAAACCTAGGCCGCCTGCGATGAAGAAGGGGTGCTTCTGCCAACTGCAAACCAAAACCTTGCCAGGATTCTAGGACGCCCGTCATCGAAAAACAAATGCTTTTAATGGATTTTTAATTTCTCAAGGGACCTCCTTTCACTTCCTGTAAAGGCATTGCTTTTCCTGGCATTTCTTGCTACGGTTTCGAGGTTGCTTGCACTTTATTTTTGTTTCACAAATGTCCGCTGTCATCCGCGTGGAAGGGGCCCGAATGCACAATCTGAAGAACCTCACGATCGAAATTCCGCGCAATAAATTCGTCGTCATCACCGGGGTTTCCGGCTCCGGAAAATCGACCCTCGCCTTCGATACGATCTACGCCGAAGGACAAAGAAGATATGTGGAAAGTCTCTCCACCTACGCGCGGCAGTTCCTGGGCGTGATGGAAAAGCCGGAGGTGGACCGGATCGAAGGCCTTTCCCCGGCCATTTCAATCGACCAGAAGACCGCTTCCCGAAATCCGCGCTCCACCGTCGGGACCGTGACCGAAATCTACGACTATCTCCGCCTTCTCTTCGCCAAGATCGGTCGACCGCACTGTCCCTTTTGTGGAAGAAAGGTGGAGAAACAAAGCCCGTCACAGATCGTCGAAAGAATCGCGGCGTTTCCAGAGGGAACGAAGCTCATGCTGCTCGCTCCGCTCATCCGCGGGCGCAAGGGCGAGCACGTGAAGGTCCTGGAAAAGATCCGCAAGGATGGCTTCCTGCGGATGCGTATCGACGGAGAAATCTTCTCGATTGCCGACGAACCGAAGCTCGATCCGAAAAAAGCCCATGACATCGAAGCGGTCGTGGATCGCCTCGTCGTGAAGGATCTCGCCCGGAAGTTCGAAAAGCTTTCCGATGGAAGCGAGATCGAAACGGCGAATTCGGATCGGACCCGCCTCGCCGATTCGGTCGAACTCGCGTTGAAGCACGGGGACGGTCTCATGATGATCCTGAACGCCGAGACCGGAGAAACCGAGACGCTCTCTGAGCGCTTCGCCTGTCCCGAACACGGTTCGGTGATCCCGGAGATCGAGCCGCGGAGTTTTTCCTTCAATTCCCCATACGGAGCCTGTCCGGAATGCCACGGTCTCGGAAGTCGGCTCCTCGTAAAGAAGGATCTCGTCTTCGGCAATCCGAAGCTCACCATCGCCGAAGGCGCCATCATGCCCTGGGCGACCACCCTCACCGGAATGTCCTGGCACATGCGCATTTTGAAAGCAGTCGGAAAGGAATATGGATTCGATCTCGATACGCCCATCGGAAAGTTCTCGCCGGACCAACTCGAAGTGATTCTCTACGGTACGGGTGACGAGGAGTACGAAGTGCACATGGATTCGGAACGGTTTTCGGGAGAATTCTCGACGAAGTACGAGGGCGTGATTCCCAACCTGGAACGAAGATATAAGGAAACGGAAAGCGAATTCGCCCGTCGCCAGATCGAGAAGTTCATGGAAGAGGAGATCTGCCCGACCTGCCAGGGGCAGCGGCTTCGTCCGGAGATTCTCGGCGTCACCGTGGGTGAAGAGAATATCATCACGGTCACCTCGTTCTCGATCCGCGATGCCGCGCGATTTTTCACCGACTTGCCAAAAGAGCTCACCGAAACGGAGCGCCAGATCGCCCGATTGATCCTGCAGGAGATCGGCGACCGCCTCTCGTTTTTGGAACACGTCGGCCTTTCTTACCTCACGCTCAGCCGGTCGGCAAACACCCTCTCCGGCGGCGAAGCCCAGCGCATCCGTCTGGCAACGCAGATCGGATCGAAATTGGAGGGCGTGCTCTACGTGCTCGACGAACCCTCGATCGGCCTCCATCAGCGCGACAACGCGAAGCTCATCCAGACGATGCGAAATCTGCAGGAACTCGGAAATACGGTCCTCGTGGTGGAACATGACGAAGAGACGATGCGCAGCGCCGATCATATTTTGGAGATCGGGCCGCGCGCCGGCAAATACGGCGGCGAACTGATCGCCCAAGGAACGCCGGAAGAGATCATGCATCATCCTTCCTCGAGCACCGGAAAATACCTTTCCGGCGCAGCGGAAATCGCGATCCCGAAAACTCGGCGTCGCGGGAACGGCCATTTTTTGGAGGTGCAGGGAGCAGAAGAGAACAACCTCCGGAACATCGACGTGCAGATCCCGCTCGGGATGTTCGTCGGCGTCACCGGAGTTTCCGGCTCCGGAAAATCCTCGCTCGTGAACAAGATCCTGGCACCCGCTCTGGCGGTCCACTTGAATCGCGCCCAGATGAAGGCCGGGCAATACGGAGCGATCATCGGCATGCAACATCTGGACAAGGTGATCGTGATCGACCAGAGCCCGATCGGGCGCACCCCCCGTTCCAATCCGGCGACGTATACCGGCGTCTTCGGAGAAATCCGCGATCTTTTCGCCGCCACGTCAGAAGCGAAGCTGCGCGGCTACAAGAGCGGACGCTTCTCCTTCAACGTGAAGGGCGGACGCTGCGAAGCCTGCCAAGGCGATGGGATCGTGAAGATCGAGATGCACTTCCTGCCGGACATCTACGTGACCTGCGAGGTCTGCCATGGCAAACGCTACAACAATGAGGCCTTGGAAATCACCTGGCGCGGAAAGAATATCGCCGACGTGCTCGACATGACGGTTTCGGAAGCGCTCGAATCCTTCGAAAAGATTCCTTCGATCAAGACGAAGCTCCAGACTTTGGAAGATGTGGGCCTTGGCTATATTCACCTCGGCCAGAGCGCGACGACTCTTTCCGGCGGCGAAGCGCAGCGCGTGAAGCTCGCCACCGAGCTCTCGAAGCGAAGCACCGGCAGCACCTTCTTCATCCTCGACGAACCGACGACGGGTCTTCATTTCGAAGACGTGCAGAAGCTTTTGAACGTTCTGAACGCCTTGGTTGAAAAGGGAAATTCGGTCCTCGTGATCGAGCACAATCTCGACGTCATCAAGAGCTGTGATTACCTGATCGACCTGGGACCGGAAGGCGGGGGCGGGGGCGGAAGTATTGTCGCCACCGGCACACCGGAAGAAGTGGCAGAAGTAAAGGGGTCATACACCGGAGAATTCCTGAAAAAATGGTTTTTTGGAAAAGGGTAAATTTTGATATCATAGGAATATGAAAAAATCTTACGAGCTCCAAAACGTCGTATGGAAAGAAGGCAAATATTATGTGGCTCTCTGCCTTAATGTTGATGTTTCCAGTTTTGGAAACACCCGAAAAGTAGCCCTGAAAAACTTAGACGAAGCTCTGGAATTATACTTCGAAGGTACAAAATTGATAAAGTTTGAGAAAATTCAGAACCCGAAAGTGGTTCCCCTCTCTCTGGCATGTTCGTAATTTGACAGAACGAAAATTATTCGAGACGTTGCAAATGTTCTTTCATTCTCTTGAACGTGTCGAAACTATATTCTTCTGAAGAAATTTTAAAAGTATTGAAAAAGTATGGTTTTTCTTTCGTGTCTCAAAAGGGAAGCCATATCAAATGCGTATAATGGGCAAATCAGAAAGAACTGTTATTTTGCCAGCAAATCGAAAAGAAATACCTACGGGAACCTTTTGCTCAATTTTGAGACAAGCTCATATCAGTCTGGAACGATTCAAGGAAATAATTTAGAATAGGAAGCAACATTTTACGGTTCGTAGATGGAACGCCACTGTGCCGCTTCGGGAGAACCATTCGAGGTTTCTGAGGCGGACCTCGCCTTTTATGAAAAGATCTCACCGGTATTCGGAGGAAAGAAGCATCTGATCCCGCCACCGATGCTCTGCCCGGACTGCCGACAGCAGCGACGCTTGGCCTTTCGCAACGAACGAAAACTTTACAAGCGCAAATCGGATCTCAGCGAAAAGGAACTGATCTCGATCTATTCTCCGGAGAAACCGTACACGATCTACGATCAGGAGGAGTGGTGGAGCGACTCCTGGGATCCGCTCTCATACGGGCAGGAGTTCGATTTTTCCCGAACATTCTTTTCGCAATTCGAAGTGCTTTCACGTGCCGTTCCCCGCGTCGCCCTCGTGAACAATCAAGCGGAGAATTCGCCGTACTGCAATTTCGCCGACTGGAACAAAGAATGCCATCTCCTCATCAACTCGAATACGAACGAGCACTCGTTCTATTCGACGCTCGCGCTGGAAAATAAGAGCGTGATGGACGCCCTTTGGGTCGTTAAATCGGAACTCTCTTACGAATGCGTGAACGTGGAAAAATCCTACAATCTCCGATTTTCGCGGGAATGCAGCCAGTGCACGGATTCGGCCTTTTTGAACGAATGTCGCGGCTGTCAGAACTGCATCGGCTGTATGAACCTGCGGAACAAGAAGCTGCATGTTTTCAATCGCCCGGTTTCCGCTGCAGAATTCGCCGCGATCATGGCCTCGTTTTCCGATTTCACCAAACTGCAGGAGTTTCGAAAGGAATTCGAAAACTTCGTTCGCACTGAACCGCATCCGGCATTTCATCTGCTCTCGAGCGAAGACTGCCGCGGCGATCACTTGAGCCAGTGCGCCCACATGACCGAATGTTTCGACGGATTTGAATCGGAAGACTGTCGGTACTCCTACGATTTCCTCTATTGCAAAAATTGCGTGGACGGAAATTCGGTCCAGAGCGGTGAGGCGTGTTATGAAGTCACCAGCTTCCTGGGCTTCCAAAGCCACTTTGCAGCGTTTTGCCGCGAATGCAGCGACTCCCTGTACTGCTGGGATTGCCACTTCTGCCAGGATTGTTTCGGCTGCGTCGGCCTCCGAAGAAAACAATACTGTGCCCTGAATACGCAGTATACGAAGGAAGCTTACGAAGCGCTCGTCCCGCAGATCATCGCGCATATGGAAAAAAGCGGAGAATGGGGGGAATTTTTTCCGGTCGAAATTTCCCCCTTCGCCTATAATGAAACGGTGGCGGCGGAGTATTTTCCGCTGACCAGAAAAGAAATTGCCGCGAGAAGATGGCAGTGGAAAGAAGAATTGGAGCCGGATCTTTCCGGAGTCACCAAGAAAATTCCGGCGGAGAAACTTCCGGATGATATCGGCGAGATTCCGGATGACATTTTGAACTGGGCGCTCATCTGCTCGGAATCGAAGAAACTCTTCATGCTGCAGAAAGCGGAATTGGAATTCTATCGGAAGATGCGCCTCCCGATACCGCGACTGCATCCGGATGTTCGGCATGAGCACCGAATGGCGCTTCGGAATCCGCGGAAGCTATGGAAAAGAGAGTGCGCGAACTGTCATAAGGAAATCGAAACGACGTACGCGCCGAACCGCCCGGAAATCGTATACTGCGAGGAGTGTTATTTGAAAACCGTGTACTGATGCCCCTTTCAGCGATCTGCCGCATCACCGGGAAGCCGTTTGAGATCCTGGGCCAGGAGATCGAATTTTGTAAAAAATTCGCTGTCCCATTGCCGGAAATTTCTCCCGAAGAAAGGATTCGCGCCCTCATGGCCACTCGAAATGAGCGGAAGCTGCACCACCGGAAATGCGATGCCACCGGTGAAAACATCATCAGCGCGTATCCGCAAGACGTGCCTTTTCCGGTGTATAAGAATTCGGTTTGGTGGGGCGGAGATTGGGATGGTCGGAGCTACGGACGGGAATTCGATTTTTCGCGACCGTTCTTCGAGCAATTCGGCGAGCTTCAGAAAGTGGTGCCGCGCGAAGGCACTTCGATCTTCAACTCCGAAAATTGCGAGTACAACAGCCACGTCCGCAGTTCAAAGAACTGCTATATGAATTCTCTGGCGGTGGGCGGAGAAAACGTCTACTACAGCTATTGGATGCTCCACGATACCGATGTCATGGATTCCATGTTCACGCACGAGAGCACGCTGTGCTATGAGTGTTCGGAAGTGAACGAATCGTACCACTGCGTCTTCCTGCAAGAATCGGTGAACTGCAATGACGCATTCTTCAGCTATCAACTGCGTGGCTGCAATCACTGCATCTTCTGTACGAATCTCCAGAACAAAAGCTATTACGCCTGTAATGAACCCTGTACGAAAGAAGAATTCGAGGCGCTCCGGAAAAAAACCCTGAACGGCTCGTATGCGAACTGGAAAAAGGCGACGCAAGAATTTTTAAAAATCCGAACTGGAACCGTGCATCGAGCTCTTCACAATCTCAATTGTGAAAACGTGAAGGGGGATCATCTCTACAATTCCCGCAACCTGGAGAACTGCTTCGACGGGAGCGGAAATGAAGATTGCATCCACGCTATTTCTTTAGGGGATTCGAAAAATATCCAGAGCTGCTATTCGGTCGGCTGGCCGAGTTCGGAAGTGATCTACTCCTCGGCCGTCATTCGCGGCTGCAACGACATTGCCTTCGGCACCTATCTCTGGTTTTCGAATGGCCTGCGCTACTGCGACAGTTGTGTTTCCTGTCACGACTGCTTCGGCTGCATCGGCCTCCAGCACAAGGAATATTGCCTTCTGAACCGCCAGTATTCCAAAGAGGAATATCTCGCGCTCGTTCCGAAGATCGCCGCGCACATGGTGAAGACCGGAGAGTGGGGCCGCTTCTTCCCACCGGAACTTTCCGCTTTTGATTACAATCAGACCTCGGCGGCCGAATATTTCCCGATTTCCAAAGAAGAAGCGCTGCGCCGGGGCTATCGCTGGCGGGAAGAGGATGAAAAAGAATATCTCTCGCAAAAATACGTGATTCCGGAGAATATCGCGGACGTCCCGGATGCGATCGAAACCGAAATCCTCGCCTGCGAAGTAACCGGAAAGAACTACCGAATCATTCCCCAGGAACTGGAGTTCTATCGGAAGATGCGCCTCCCGATTCCGCGACTGCATCCCGATACGCGTCATCGGCAAAGGCTCGCCCTTCGAAATCCTTGGAAAATTTGGGAGAGAAATTGCGCCCGTTGTTCTCGGGAAATGTTGACCACGTATGCCCCGGAGCGACCGGAGACGGTCTATTGCGAAGAGTGCTATCTCCAAACGATTTCCTGAAGGATGGAAAAAAGCTGTCGCCAATGTCGGGAGCACTTTGAGGTCACGGATCAAGATCTGCAATTTTACGACCGCGTGTCGCCGGTCTTCGGCGGAAAAAAATATCCAATTCCGCCACCGCTCCTCTGCCCGGATTGCCGACAGCAGCGAAGGTTGGCATGGAGGAACGAGCAGAACCTCTACAGCCGGGATTGCGATCTTTGTGGAAAACATATCGTTTCTGCCCATTCTCCCACCGCCATTTTTCCGGTGTACTGCCTCGAGTGTTGGTGGAGCGATTCGTGGGATCCGTGTTCGTACGGATTAAAGCTGGATCTGGATCGTCCGTTTTTGGATCAGTTCCGTGAACTTCAAGAAAAGGTTCCTCAGCTCGCGATTCAAAACGACAACGGGATCGGGAGCGTAAATTCCGAGTATTGCTACGATATCTCCCGAGCCAAGGATTGTTATCGCATGATCGGAAGCTGGTACATCGAGAACTGTCTGTATTCGCTGAACTGCAACCGTGCCAAATACGTGGTGGATTCCAATACGGTGAGCATCTACTCCGAACTGGTCTACGAGTGCCTCGATTCCCAGCATATTTATCACTGCGCTTATCTTCAAAACTGTCAGAACTGCCGAGATTGCTTCTTCGGCTATGATCTGAAGGGCTGTCGGGATTGCTTCGCCTGTTTTGGACTGCGTCAAAAACGCTTTCATATCTTCAACGAGGCTTACGAGGAAGAAGCATATCGCCAAAAAATCGCTGAATTTGCTTTCGGCTCTTTTGCGGCGGTTGCCGAAATGCGCGATCGGTTTGACTCCTGGGCCTTGGAATTCCCACACCTCTACGCGAATCTCCAGAATTGCGAAGGCTCGAGCGGGAACAATCTCTTCAATTGCAAAGATGTTCTCGGCTATAGCGTCTTCAACGCCGAATACAGCAAGTTCATCGACCGTTCGGACGGACCGAAAAATTGCTACGACCTCATCAATACCGGAGGTCCGCAGTGGTGCTACGATTGCGTGACTCCCGACGATTCTTACCTCGTACTCTTCTCAGCCTGGTGCTGGAAATGCCGCAACGTTATCCTCAGTGACAACTGTCATTCCGGACAGAATCTTTTCGGCTGCATCTCTCTTCATCGTCAAAAAAATTGCATTCTGAATAAACGCTATTCTTCAGAGGAATACGAAGAAATGTGTGGAAAGATAGTCGCGTCCCTCGAAAGAGAAGAAAATTGGGGCGGCCATCTCCCTGTGAATCTTTCTCCATTTGCTTATAACGAATCGGCCGCGAACGAATATTATCCCTTGAATGAAACGACTGTGCTCGCGCGGAATTGGTGCTGGAAAAGAAGTTTACCCGATGCCACCGGCCGGGAAACGATCTCGGTAAGAAGCCTGGTCGATGAGATCGCTACTATCTCGGAAAGTGTTGTCACTGAGATTCTCGCCTGCACAAAATGTGGCCGAAACTATAAAATCATCCCGGCGGAATTGGAATTCTATCGTCGAATGCCCGCTCCTCTTCCGCACCTTTGTCCGTATTGTCGACATCTGCAACGATTTCAACGAAAAACGCCCACGAAACTCTGGAAGCGTACCTGTGCCAATTGTCAGAAACAGATTCAGACTACCTACGCGCCGGAACGGCCGGAAATCATCTATTGTGAGGATTGCTACTTAAAAACGGTATATACTTGAAACATGCAAAAGGAATGCCGCGCCTGCCGGCAGGGATACAAAGTCGACGCGGGAGACTTGGAATTCTACGCCAAAATTTCTCCGGTCATCTCCGGAAAAAAATATCCGATTCCGCCACCGACGCTCTGTCCGGATTGTCGCCAGCAGCGGCGGCTTTCCTTTCGGAATGAGCGCGAACTTTCCCGTCGGACATCCGATCTTGGAGGCAAACAAATGATTTCAATGTATCCGCCAGGGGCGCCGTTCCCGGTATATGACCAGCAGGAATGGTGGGGAGACGACTGGGATGCCCGCGAGTACGGACAGGAATTCGATTTTTCGCGGCCGTTCTTCGAACAGTTCCAGGAGTTGTTTCAGAAAGTACCGCGGATCAGCCTGATGAACAAAGACCACGAGAACAGTGAGTACTGCAATTTTTGTCTTGGAAATAAAGACTCCTATCTCCTCTTCACTTCGGCTTTTGCGGAGGATTCGTTTCACACCAACCGTTCGTTGCGAATGCGAGATATCTGCGACTGCTCCAATATCACCGATTCCGAACTGTGTTATGAAGTGATCGATTCCGACCATTGCTACGGGTCGGCCTGGCTGCAGAGTTGCCGACACTGTCAGAGCTGTTTTCTCGGATATGATCTCAGCAACTGCGCCGATTGCTTTGCCTGTTGGGGCCTCACCCAAGCGAAATACCGGATCATGAACGTCCAGTATCCACCAGCGGAGTACGCGGAAAAAGTAAAGGCTTTGCGGACGGATATGGACCGAACGCGAGCGGAATTTTTCTCCCAGCTGAGGAAATCCGTGCACAAGTATTCCGATCTGCTCAATGTCGAAAATTGCAGTGGCGGCGCACTCTCTGAGTCCAAGAACGCTCGTTTTTGCTTCGAGGCGAAAGACCTGGAGGACTGCGCGTATGTGTACAACGCCACCCAACTCAAGAATTCCCGTGATGTGAATAACGACGATTCTTCGGAACTTGGATACGAGGTCATCGGCGGCGATTCGAATTTTCAGCAGATCTTCAGCGATATCTCCTGGTCCAATCACAACATCGCCTATTGCAGTCTCTGTTTCCATTCCCACGATCTCTTCGGATGCATCGGCATGAAGAAGGCAGAATGCTGTATCCTGAACAAACAGTATTCAAAGGAGGAATACGGAATCCTCGTTCCGCGCATCATCGAGCACATGATGAAAACCCGGGAATGGGGTGAATTTTTTCCGACGGAAATATCTCCGTTCGCCTATAACGGATCGATTGCCCAGGAGTATTTTCCACTTTCGAAAGACGAGGTCCTGAAACGCGGTTGGCGCTGGAAAGAAAAGGAAGAGCCGGATTTCTCCGGAGTGGCGAAAAGGATTCCCGCTGCCAAGCTTCCTGATGATATTTCTGAAATTCCGGACGACGTCCTGAATTGGGCAATCGAGTGCGCGGAATCGAAACGGCTCTTCATGATCCAAAAAGCGGAACTGGATTTCTATCGAAAGATGAACCTGCCGCTTCCGAAATTTCATCCCGATATCCGCCATCGGAAACGTCTCGCCCTCCGCAATCCGCGCAAATTGTGGGAGCGAACATGCTCGAATTGTAAGACGCCGATCACGACCCCATATGCTCCCGACCGTCCGGAAATCGTCTGCTGTGAAGATTGCTATCTGAAAACAGTATATGCTTGAAGCATGCGGAAACAGTGCCGTGAATGTCGGCAGAGTTTCGAAATCGCTCCGGAAGATCTGAAGTTCTACGATCAGATCTCCCCAATCGTTTCCGGGAAAAAATATGCCGTCCCGCCGCCGACGCTCTGTCCGATTTGTCGGATGCAACGACGCCTGGCCTATCGCAACGACCGAAGCTTATACCATGGCATTTCGGCGTTGAGCGGAGAGCCGTTCATCACCATGTACGCTCCGGAGAGCGGGTTCCCGGTGTATGAACAGAAGGAATGGTGGAGTGACCAATGGGCTCCGCTCTCATATGGACGGGAAATTGATTTTTCCTGTTCGTTCTTCGAGCAGTTCGCCGAATTTCAGAAGATGGTTCCGCGCTTCAATGTCTTCAACCGCGACACCGAGAATTGTGAGTATGTGAACTATGCGCCGCACGCGAAAAACTGCTATCTCCTCTTCGGCTCCTGGTTCAACGAAGGCTGCCTCTACGGACAGACCCTGAACGAATGCAAGGACTGTTTTGACAATCTCTTCCTCGACCGCTCCATGCTCTGCCATGAGAATGTCGACTCGGCGGAGAACTATTCGGCCTGCTCCTGTCAAAATTGCACGAACGTGCAGGAAAGTTATTTCTGTTTCGATTGCAAGAACGTGAAAAACTGCATCGGTTGTTGGAATCTGCGCGGCAAAAGTTATCACGTCGGCAATGAGCCGGTTTCTCCGAAGGAATACGAAACCATCCGGAAACAGCTGGATTCGTATTCGGCCTGGGAGAAAGCACGGACGCATTTCACCGACCTGATCCGGAAAAATGCCATCTGCAAGGCGTTTACCGGAACTCAGAACGAAAATGTTTCCGGCGATTTCATCTTCGAGTGCAAGAACGTGAAGTTCGGCTTTTCCACCTATCGAAGCGAGGACCTCGCCTACTGTTCGCGCGCCTTCGAGCTCAAGGATTCTTACGATTTTGAAGGCGGGGGAAAAGGGCAGCTCATCTACGAGAGCATGAGCAATGATTTCGCCTATCATTCCATCGGCGGAACGACCTGCGAAAACTTGACCGATTGTTTTTATTGCGACCTCTGCTTCAACTGCGCCGATTGCTTCGGCTGCATTTCCTTGAAGCATGAAAAATACTGCGTCTTCAACCGAAAGTACCGGAAGGAAGAATATGAGATTTTGATGGGGAAGATCATCGAACATATGGAAAAAAACGGCGAATGGGGTGAGTTTTTTCCAATCGGCCTTTCTCCGTTCGCTTACAACGAAACCCTCGCCCAAGAGTATTTTCCGCTTACCGCGGAGCAAGTGACATCGCGCGGCTGGCGCTGGAAACAGGAAGAACGTCCTGAATTTCCGGAATTGCGAAAAATTCCGGCGCAGGATCTTCCGGACAGTATCCAGGAAGTACCGGACGAGATCGTGAAATATGGAATCGTCTGCAGGGAATCGGGAAAGGTTTTTCAAATCCAAAAAGCGGAATTGGAATTCTATCGGAAGATGCGCCTCCCGCTGCCGCGCCTCCATCCCGACGTGCGCCATCAGAAACGGATGGCGCTTCGAAACCCCCGTTTTCTATGGGAACGAACTTGCCGAAAATGCGGAAAATCGATTCAGACGACCTCCGCTCCGGAGCGTCCGGAAACGGTCTTCTGCGAGGAGTGCTACCTCGCGACAGTGTATTAGATTTCTGCTATCATCCCCGGGCTCCTTCCCATGCTTTCCGAAAAACTCCGGAACATCATCGGCGAATACGAGAATCTGGAACAAGAGCTGGTCGCTCCGGAAACTCTGAAGAATCCGGCTCAGCTCAAAGTCTTGGGCCAAAAGCTCTCCGCTCGGCGGGAGGTTGCTGAACTCGGTCGGATCTACCTGCAAAAAATGGGGAACCTGGAAGAATTGGATCTGCTCAAGAACGATGCCGACGGCGAGATAGCCGCCATCGCCCGGAAGGAAGCAGAGGAAGAAAAAGCTGCTTTGGCCGAATTGGAAGAGCGGATCAAGATCGCACTCGTGCCGAAAGATCCGAACGACCAGAAAGACGTCATCATGGAGATTCGTCCGGCGGCCGGTGGTGAAGAAGCCGCCCTCTTCGCGGCCGAATACGGACGCGCCATCTTGCGATATGCTGAAAAAGAAGGCTTTGTCACCGAGCTCTTAAACAAGCAGGATGCCGATGCCGGTGGGATCCGTGAGATGATCTTTGCCGTGCGCGGACAGGGTGCGTTTTCGAAACTGAAATATGAGAGTGGTGTTCACCGCGTCCAACGCATCCCTGAGACCGAAGCGAAGGGCCGCGTGCACACTTCCACGATCACGGTGGTCGTGATGCCGGAAGTGGAAGAGATTGAATTCGATATCCGTGCCGAAGACGTCCGCGTGGACGTGTTCCGTTCTTCCGGACCGGGCGGACAATCGGTGAACACGACGGATTCGGCCGTCCGCCTCACCCATCTTCCCACCGGACTCGTCGTGAGCTGCCAGGATGAGAAATCGCAGCTGAAGAACAAGGAAAAGGCCTTCAAGGTCCTGCGCGCGCGGCTCTATGCGTTGGAGGAGGAAAAGCGCCAGCGCGAAGCCGGGGAAGCGCGCCTTGCCCAGATCGGCAGCGGTGACCGGAGCGAAAAAATTCGGACGTACAACTTTCCGCAGGATCGTGTCACCGATCATCGCATCCAGGAAAACTTTTCGAATATCCCGGGAATCATGGAAGGAAATTTCGAGAATATCGTCTCGGCCCTCGCGGTGGCCGATAATACGCAGCGACTGGAGCAGAGCGGGGTGAAGAATTAACAACAAAAATAATGATTCCTGTATAGCTAATGAAATGTAGGAGATTTTAACTTTTTAAAGGGCGCATATTGGAGTAGATTCTTTATGGAATTATATTTTAGATGCGATTTCCTCGTCCCAAAAAGTTAGTTTTCTGTAATAATAAAGGAGGAGTGGGTAAGACCACTCTTGCGTTTCATGTGGGTGTAGAACTTTCGAAAAAGGGATTTAAAACCGCCTTGGTAGATTTGGACCCCCAGGGAAATCTCACCTTGCAAACTTTAGGCCACACTTTTTATGAAGATAATCTCCTGAGCCGAGCAACGAAAACAGCTTATGATGTCTTAGAACCGAAACTATCAGGAAAAGGTGACATAGATCTTTCTGTGGAACTTACTCATGTAAGAGCAGGGCTTTTTATACTTCCGGGAGATATTCAGCTTTCGCTCTATGAGAATCTACTTTTAACGGGATACAATGATGCTGCTGCTGGAAATATGCGTGGGTATTCGGATACCAGTGCGATTGACAGGTATCTAAATCAGATTGGTGCCCGAGAAGAAATAGACGTTTTTGTTATCGATACTTCTCCTAGCCTTGGCGTTCTGAACAGAGTCATCTTTTTGGGTGCTGATTATTTTATCGTACCCGTTACTCCGGATAGCTATAGTGTGCAGGGAGTAAAAAATCTCGGGACTGTATTTGAAGACTGGAAGAAGCATTGGAAAAACACAGCTCGAGCGGCAATAGTAGCTGCTAAAACTCCAGCTGACCACGTTTTACAGGGAGACGCATTATTCATCGGATATATTATCAACTCCTTTAATGTTTATGCAGAAAGAGCCCTGAGACGACAAGAAGACTGGCTCAAGAAGATTCCGGAGGAAGTAAAAACCTCTTTGTCTGAAAAGCATTGTAGAAATGGATTGGTCGAGCAAAGTTGGAAAAATCCTATAGGTGCGATGCAAGACCTTGGACAACTTACTGCCATTTCTATGGAATTGAATCTTGCAGTTCAGGAATTTGAAAAGGGAAGAGTTAAAGAACTAAACTTAAAAGGCACTGGAGAATTGCAAGAAAAGGCTTCTCAGGAAATTGAAAAAATGACTGACAATATCCTTAATGTCCTCGAACGGTATTAGTTAATATTGAATAGTTTCGAGCGCTTGTATTTTGAAAAGCACATCCAATGAAATATGTTCATCGTCTTCGAAGGACTCGACGGCAGCGGTTCGACCACCCAAGCGCAGCTTTTGACCCAAAGATTACAGGCGGCGGGAATTTCGGCGATCCATACTTCCGAACCGACTGAAAACGCCATCGGAAAGTTCGTTCGCAGCGCTCTGCGGAAAGAATGGCAAGCCGATCCAGCGGCCCTCCAATTGCTCTTTTCCGCCGACCGGGCCCAGCATTTGGCCGCCGAAATCGAACCGGCTTTGAAAGCGGGGAAGTGGCTGATCTCCGACCGCTACTTCTGGAGCACGATCGCGTACGGCGCGCTCTCCGGAAACGAAGCGTGGCTCACGGAAATCAATCGCCATTTCCGGCCTCCGGACCTCACCTTTCTCCTCGAAGTTTCCGTGGAAACCTGCCTGCGACGCATCGCCGCGCGTGGAGAAAAGGAGCTTTTCGAGGAAAAAGCGAAGCTGGAAAAAGTCTGGTCGACGTTCGAGAAAATAGCAGATCGCGAAGTGAACTGCGTTCGAATCAATGGGGAAAAACCTTTAGAAGCGGTGGCGGCGGAAATTTGGAGAATCGTGCAGGAAAGATTCGCCCTCTAAACGCCTCTCGCGTTCACGCGAACGGCAAAATACAGTACAGTACGGATACTTCATCCGTCCGCCATGACTCCCATCCTCCTCGACGGCAAAGCCCTGGCGGAAAAAATGCTCGCCCAGGCGAAACGCCGCGTGGCGGATTTTACGTCCCCGCCGAAACTGACCGTCGTGATGGTAGGAGAAGATCCCGCCAGTGCGGTGTACGTCCGAAACAAGGCGGCCGCTTGTAAAAAAGTGGGCCTGCTCTCGGAAGTGGTGCTTCTTCCGAAAACGATCAGCCAGGAAGAGCTGCTCCAAAAGATTGTCGCGCTCAACGCCGATCCGACCGTCACCGGTATGATCGTCCAACTCCCGCTGCCGAGCCAGCTCTATGTGCCGGAGATCATTCGGGCAATCGACCCGCGGAAAGATGTGGACGGCTTCCATGCCTACAATCTCGGGAAGATGTTCCTCTCGCCGGAATTCGAAGATCTTCCGCCGGCAACGCCCGGAGGAATCATTCGATTGCTCGAAGAATATGAGATCGCTGTCCGCGGGATGAATGCCGTGGTAATCGGCCATTCGAACATCGTCGGAAAGCCGATTTCGACCATGCTTTTAAATCGCCACGCCACCGTCACCACTTGTCATATCGATACGAAAGACGTCTCGGAATTCACGAAGAACGCCGATCTCATCGTCGTCGCCGTGGGGAAGCCGAACATCCTCACCGCCGAGATGGTGAAAGAAGGCGTGATCGTCATCGATGTCGGAATGAACCGGTTGCCGGACGGGAAACTCGTCGGCGATGTGGACTTCGCGGGAGTGGCTCCAAAATGCCGCTTCATCACCCCGGTTCCGGGTGGCGTCGGCCCCATGACCGTCGCAAAGCTCATCGAAAACACCCTGCACGCCAAGGAACGCGGAGAGGGAGCAAAGAGCTGACCGTTTTTCTCCATCATGACCTCTTCCGAGTTTTTCTTTCTCGTCGTCGTCAGCTGCTGTACCTATTCCTTCGAGATCATGTTCGGGCTGGCCGGAACGATCCTGCTGCTTCCGCTCCTCAGCCCGTTTTTTGAAGTGAAAGACTTGATCGTCTATTCCGTCCTTCCGCAAATCCTCGTCGCTACGATCGCGCTCTTCAATTCCCCCAAAGTCATCGACTGGAAATTTTTCGTGCGGATGGTGGCCGCCGGTTTTGCCGGGGCCCTGGTCGGGTTCTTTTTCTTCCAGAATCTTCCGAAGCAGAATTTTCAGCTGCTCTTGGCGGTGTTCATCACCGCAGCGGGCATCTATTCGCTCGCCTTCCCGCGCGGGTTTAGGCTAAAAAGTTATCTTTTTCCGCTTTTCGATATTTTTTCCGGATTCTCCCACGCCCTCTTCGGCATCAGTGGCCCCATCGTCATGACCCGGCTGATGTCGAGCGTGGAAGAGAAGACGACGATCCGGAATTATGCCCTGGCGTTCTTTTGCTCCTTCAGCCTCATTCGCTTTGCCTGGTACCTCTTTTCACAGCAGGTGACGGCGGAAATATCCCATATGATGCTCGGTACGGCGCCGTTCCTGCTCGTCGTGCTCTTTTTCGGAAATCGGCTGCATTTTCGCATTCCGGATCTCTTTTTTAAGAGGATCGCCGCCATCCTCATCATCGTGAGCGGAGTTCTGCTCTTCCTGAAAAGGTAAAGGCACACGGCTTGACCCTGTCGCTTCGCTTTCGTTACAATTCGCCCTGCCCTTTTTCAGGGTCGAGCGGGTATAGCTCAGTTGGTAGAGCTCCAGCCTTCCAAGCTGGCTGCACGGGTTCGAGTCCCGTTACCCGCTCCATATGTATATATTAAGAGAATTCTCCCGTCTATTCTCTTAGCTTTGATGAGAAAATCAATCTTTCCGGGAGTTTTATTTTTCGCTGGGCTCATCCTGGGAGGAGCGTCTTGCTTCGCCAGTGAAAAAACCGCCCCGTGCCAAAAATTAGAAATTGAGGAAAGAATTCAATGCGCCGCGGAAGTAGCCGTTCAAGAAAATAATCTTTTCTACTGCCATGAAGGCCTGCGCGCCCAAGGAGAGCTTGCCTTGCGTTATCGCTTTCGCGGTGGGAAAGAAAGACTCCGGTTATTGCAACGAGGCCAAGGATCTTGACTGCGAATGCTATGCCAAAGTTTCCATCAGCAGAAATGAGCCGATTGTTCTCCCTCCGGAACCGGATGATGGGGCTCCGTATGTTCAAAAAAGCTGTCGGAACGAATTTGCAATATATAGAGACAGCATCGATTATTGCCAAGGAAACGCAGGGTGCATCACGGCATTCGCGAAGAGCAAGAATGACTTGAAAATTTGCAGCCGCATTGAGGATCGGGACGCGGAACAACTCTGCGTTTTCTCTTTTGGTCTGGAAAAAACCGATAAGGCCGCGTGCAACTTCCTAGAAGACTCCGAGAATCAGGCTCTTTGCTTGAGGATGACGGAAAGCCAGATAGACAGCGTCTTGATGAACCAAGCGGCGAATACGAACTCGCCGAAAGTGTGTGGCGATGTATCTATAAAAAATCGCGCTCAGTGTTATTTCAACGTGGGAATGAGCCTTGGAGAATTTTTCCATTATGTCGAATATCGGAATTTTTGGTTGAAATATTTTGTTTTTCTGGGTTCGTATCTGCTGCTTTTTATCGTACCTCTGCTCATTTTCCTCCGTCATATCATCAAGCACGATTTCGAAGGGGGCGGTCTGGGGTATCTCGTGCTCTTGCTCTTTCCTCTCGTGATTTCCGGAGAGGGGATATTTGAACTGGCGAAGAGATACTTTGTATTCGCGGATCAGGTATTCGACGAAAGATTGATAAGAGCGGCGTTGGCGATCTGCGCTTGGGGAATTTCCATTTTCTTGTACACTCTTCATAAAAAAGGCCGTTTTTTACGCATGGTACAAATTGTTCTTACGATTGGAGTGGGAGTTTTTATGCTAATTCCGCCACTGTATTTGTTCACTTATTTGTATATATTTCCTTTTTTATCGCTTTTACAAAATTGATCTCAGAAACGACGCTGCTGCTTTTGGCGCAAAGATTACGACATTAACACGGATGTTTTCTAATCAATAGCTTTGCACCTTGAGTTCGCTCAAGTCTTTTTGACTTGAGCGTCTCCCTCGCCCTTCGGTTTATTTCAAGTCCAAGTCGAAAAGAGTGCGCTTGATCGAACTGAGGGAGACAATAATGCCTTTTCTCAGGAGTTCTGCATGGATCACCTCTGCCCACCTTCTGTGCTGCAATCGTTGGTCCACAATACTTCGAATCACGTCCGGAGACAGTTCTCGCGGATGATGATGGGGACGAGAACTCTCCGTTGGGATGGTATTCTTCCGAGAATCGAGACCTTTGGCTACCCACCGCAGAATTGTACTGTGAGCGAATCCAAAATGACGGGCAACTTTGCGGATACCCCAGCCCTTTTTTACCAGTTGCACAGCTTGCATCCGCACATGGGGAGCACGAGGATTGCTGGTGTATGGCATAACTGCGCATAAAAGAAAGTGGTGCCAAGCTATTGAACCATTACGGCCATATTGACATAATTTCGATAATAATTAAAAATAAGCCACTGATAAACTCTTTAAATGGCAGAATCTCCTCAGCCATCTTTCGGTCCCGCTTTTCTCGCCGAGGCTGTACAGACCATACGGAATTCTTCCGTTCCCAAAGAAGACGGGCGGGCCCCTCTTCATGTTTCGCGTCCGCTCCATCATATTGAGCAACTTCGGATTTTGATGAACGCCCTTCTGTCACGGGACCTTGCAATCGATCTGGATGAAATAGTCTCAGCACAAAAGGATACACTGGGTGAAGCTTTTCTGACATTATCCCGAGAAATCAGGACGAGAATCGGGGGCCAAGCTGATGATGAGGAGGCAATTCCGGTCGGAGCGGGAAACCGAAAAAGCAAAAGGGAGATGGTAGAATCGCTTATTACAAGAGAGCATTTGAGATTAGGAAATTCTGAGAGGTTTGTTGCAAAGAGAAGAACTGGAAAAGCAAACAAGGAATTCGATGGTGAAGAAGTGCAAGAATCATCAAATCCGGACCAAGATCGTTTCTGGTGGGTGAAAAACGGAGAACCGCTATCTCCAGAAGACTATGCCCGGGATGAAAGACTGCATGGACTTTCCCGCCGTGCGCTCTTGATCGAATATATCAGCGCACGGCTGAGCCGAGAAAAAGACGAATTGGCAGGAACCCTTTACCGCCAAAATAAAATGGGGTTTGCCGGTTCCGGTTCAGGACATGAAGCCGTCTTTTTAGCGGTGGAGCGTTGGCTCGGTCGAAGCGATTTTGAAAGTCACTATTATCGCAGTGGTGCTGGAGAGTTGCAGAGAGCCGGTCTCGTGTTTCATCAGCTGCTGTTAGATCTCGGACGAGGCCGCGATCCTCACACCGGCGGACGGGATCTGGTGGGGCATGTCGGTGATCCCACGCGAAATATATTACCGGTCACGACCTATCTCCCGGCACATCTGCCGGTGGCCGTAGGAATCGGTCGGGCCATCGCCCAGCAATTGCGGCAAGAAGAAAAACAAAGAGCGGAGGGAAAGGAGATAAAAGAACGACCGGTCGGATCACCGATATCAGTGATGCACATTGGGGATGGAGGACTTGGTGAGGGCGAAGCGCGCGAAGCGGTAGATGAAGCGCTTTTGGGTGGGGGTTCTCCCTGCCTATTTGTAGTTCACAACAACGGAGTCGCCATTTCTACGGGGCCGGAAGAATCATCCGTCGGTGGGGACCCGATTGCCTTTTGCCGCGGACTCGAACCGCATGGATTGAAAATCTTTGAGGTCGGCGCACTCGAAATTCAGGCCCTTTTTGATACCGCGAGAGCGGCAATCGCATATGTCAGAACGGGAAAGCCGGCGGTGCTCCACTGCAAAAACGTCGGAAGGAAACACGGCCACACCCATTCTGACGATCCAAGCAGATATATGACGCCGGAGGAAGTTAAACGTCATGTCGAAACCAACGATCCGCTTCCGCTCTTAGAGAGCTACCTGCTCGACAACGGAGTCGTGGATCAGGAGCTGCTGGATCGGCTTAAAACTCTGGCGAAAATGAAAGTTGAATATGAAGGGAGGAAGGCGTTGGATGAAGGCGAAGGGGATCCAGAAGATCTTTATAAGTACCAATATGGCCGTGGTTTTGTTTACGGCCGAGTGGACCCCCGCACCGGAGATCTGATTCCAAATTCAGACATTGGGGCCGGAGTCGACAACATTTTCTATGTTCCGCGCGGAGAAGTTAACTATCTTTCCGAATACGAAACTGCCGGCCGGCGGTTGAGCTATGGCCAACTCTCTACTTTGGCGCTGGCCTGCGCTATGGCCAGAAATGAGAAAATTGTGTACTTCGGACAAGACATTTCCGATGTCACTCGTGAAAAATTTAGGAATTTGGAAGCATACATCGGAGCAAAGTTGGCAGAACGAAATGATCTCGGCGAACAGCAAAAAAAGGAGATCCTCCAGGTTGCTCGACAAATCCGAGAGGCCAAGGCCTCAGAAGTATCGCCGGATGCTTTCGCTGCCTTCGTAGCTATAGCGCAAGGAAAGGGTGGGGTATTCAAGGCGACACACTTGTTGCAATATCTCTTCGGGTCGGACCGCGTTTTCAATTCGGCCTTGCGCGAAGCGAGCATCGTCGGAACCGCCACCGGAATGTCCCTATCCGGACGCGTGCCGATAGCGGAAATCCAATTCTTGGACTTTATCGGTCCGGCAAAACAACAGCTTTGGAGACAGCTCGGCACGATGTCCTGGCGGAGCATCGGTCAGTTCCACCCCGGCTTGGTCCTGATGGTGCACGGGATGGGGAGCATGAACGGAAAGGGTGGCCCCGCCCACAGTTCGGCGGAAGTGAGCGAACTTCTGAAGATTCCCGGCGTCATCACCATTATGCCGGCCCACGCGAACGAAGTCGGGCCGCTGCTGACAGAAGCAATCCGTCTGGCGGAAGAACACGGCCAGCCGGTCCTTTTCCTCGAAGCCATCAACTTGCTCCAGACGGACATGGGCTATGATCAGGGTGCGGACGCCCACATTCCCATCGGAACCGCCGAAATCATCGAACCGGGCGAAAACGTTCTAGTACTCTCCTGGTCGAACAGCGTAAGGGTGGTTTTGGAATCCTTGGAACAGGTGAAAGCGGAAGGCGGCCGTCCGACTGTGGTAAATTTGAGAACCCTGGGGACACTGACCGATTGGAAGACGCTCGGCCCTTTGATTCAACGCCATAAGAAGGTGCTGATCGTTGAATCGGAAGGAGGCGATTGCAGTGCGGGCGCGGGGCTTTTGGCAAAAATCGCCAAACACTTCCCCCACGTTTTAGTAGATCAAATCTCCGGGCGAAATATTCCGGTACCGATGGGACGGAAAAAGGAAGCATTTGTCATCCCTCAAGTAAGAGATGTGGTAAGGAAACTTCATGACATGTGTTTCGAATTCAGGGATCGGGAGCGGGAAGAGCAAGAGGAGTGGGCAAAGTATTTGCTCGGATTAAGTGATCAACGATGGCCGCAGGCTTAATCGCTCAGAAATCTGGAAAGTTTCCTTCTCCGAAACCAAAATAGATTTTCTTCTTTCCTTTATGCCGAAGGAAGGAAGACCCCTCTTTCAAAAGGAATATATCTTCGGGACGTTCACAAGGAAGACTGTCTTAGCGCAGCCTTGAAAAACAAAAATGCCGAAAGATTTACGATTCAAAGGCTAAGTTAATCCTGACCACGCGCCGCGAACCCCGAACAGAATTTCCTTCCTTAGTGTATCGAGCCACATACAACTTCCCAAGCCTCCAGAATCCCGCTCGGACCAAACTATTAGCAATATCACTGCTTTCGATCCAGGTCATTTCCTGACGCTCAAATTGTCCCTTATTGATGCGTCCGTACTCAGCCAAGGTGATGAGCCCTCGTTCACAAAGCACGGGTGTCCCCGGAAGTATTTTCGCGGAGTCCTCCGTTACCCTGCTCTTTCCATCCGGACCTAGGTACGAAATCCTCCTTGCTTGCGAATGGGAAGCAGCATAATTGAGACCCAAAGTTTCTTCAGCCGGTTCTGCGCATCCGTCGCCGATGACCAGTTGTCCTTCGGCATTGAGGAAATACACCTGCGGTTCCGTTAAAGAACTTACGGCTCCTAAAACATCAGATGTGTGGAGGAGCGCTCTCGTGATCTCATCCCATGTCCGCTCTCGCCCGCCCCAGCTGCGATCGACCGCAGGAAGAGCTTCATATTGGTTTCGAAGAGGGCCTAGTCTAGGATCTTCGGACGCAGACTTGTAGAGGAGTTTTTTGATTGCTTCTTGGATACTTCTTTGTGTTGCTCCAAAGATGACCGCTTCGACACGAAGCTTTGACTTGGTCCTGCGGAATTGCAAGTTTTTGAAAAAAATCAGCAAGCGCCGCTCTCAAGGTCTTCATGTCGGCAGCCTCGAGCAACCGTTGCAGTTCTCTTACTAAAAGTTGCTCTGTGCGAGCATCCCATGGACCACTTGCGAGATGGGTATGGTCAGTGAATATCTCAATTTCTGAAGATGAATCCGGCATGTTTTTTAGATACAAATGTATTTTAATATTTTTTACAACTTCGTCAATGCTTTGTTGGTACGGTCACATGCATCAGGACCTCCAGCCATAGATGAGGTGTTACGGCTGTACTGCCCTTATATTTATATTTAGTACAAGAAAAGTTGGTAAAAACACGCACTGCCAGCATGATCGCCTGTTGAGAACCGTTTTATGGAACTATCTTTGCGGCCCTTCTCCTTCAAGAGATTCCGTCCTTGCGAACAATTTTCGGAGGGCTGGTAATTCTGGGCGTTGCGATATATGCCACCTTTACTGCTGCAAATGAAATCTGACTATTCTGAAATCACTCCATCTTCGGAGAAGCTTCGGATCGAGCGTATCAAGGATCTCTCCGGAGAGCGCATGGATCAGTTCGATTCTCTTCTGGAGGGGGGGTCTGGGATGTCACCCAAGGGCAGCGGTTTTTGAGCGATGAGAACAATGCCCTTTTCATAGCTTTTTGGAATGGAAAAATGAGTGGATTTCTTACTGCTCATAGATTGCAGCGATTTGATGCGCGCCAGGCTGAAATTCTTCTTTACGAAATCGGGATTCATGAGGATTTCCGCCAAAGAGGAATCGGAAAAGCCCTCATTGAAACGGGAAAGCTCTGGGCCGCCGAAGTCGGAGCGGACGAGGTTTGGGTTTTAACAAGTTCTTCCAACACAGCGGCAATGAGGCTGTACGCATCGTCCGGAGGAAAAGAGGATGTTCCGGGGACCACGATGTTCACATTCGGCATTCCGAAGAAATCCTGACGATCTTTCCGTGATGAATTGGAAAAATCGGACGTCTCGACAACGATCCGTCGGACAGGATAGGATACTGCCGAAAGAGGAATCTCCCTTCTCCCTCATTCCGTTCGCCGATGCATATCAACCTCTCCTGGGACCTCTTCATCATCGTGTTCTTCCTGGTGATCATCGCCTACAGCTTCGTGATCGGGAAGAATCAGACGATGAAGGTCATCCTGAGCACGTACATGGCCATTTTGGCCGCGGACGGCGTCGGGAACTTGGTACAAAAGTATTTTCTCGGAACCGATCCGGTCATCAACATTTTCGCCGTCCAGGCGAATAACAGCGCCTTCGTCGTCATGAAGATCTCGATCTTCGTCCTCCTCACCGTGCTCCTCACCGTCCGGGGGGCGTTTCAAATCGATCTGATGCAGGACAAGTCTCGTTTTTTCTCGGTGTTCCTGACGGGGGCGTATGGGGTCCTGAGCGCCGGGCTCATCATCAGCACCATCCTCGTCTATGTTTCCGGAGTTTCGCTTTTCCGCGCGTTCGCCCCGGGCCCGGAAAACCCGATCGTGGCGATTGCCGCCGATTCCTCGTTAGTGCGGATGATGGTGGAGAATTACAGCGTCTGGTTCTCTTTTCCAGCCGTGATTTTCATGCTCTCCAGCCTCTTTGGCGGGGACGAATAAAACGAAGCGACTGGACAGAAAAATCAATTGATCCTCCTATAATTTTTCTCTACACTCTTGTGGCTCGGGTGAGTAGCTCAGTGGTAGAGCAGTGGCCTTTTAAGCCATTGGCCGTGGGTTCGACCCCCACCTCACCCACCAGTTCTTTTCTCCTCACCGGTCTCGTCCGAGGCGCCATCGTCTAGTGGTTAGGACACTGGGTTTTCAGTCCGGTAACAGGGGTTCGATCCCCCTTGGCGCTACCAATGCAAGGAGATCAGATAAAAAGCATCCAGATATAAGATTTTTCATTCGTCATTCGTAATTTTCCCTGTTCCCGTAGCTCAGTTGGATAGAGCGTCAGGTTGCGGACCTGAAGGTCGTGCGTTCGAGTCGCGCCGGGAACACCATTTTTATTATGAAATATTTTATATAAATTGATAGTACTTAGTCCTACTAAATTAAACCTCTTTGCCTTAAAGCTATATAAACTTCTGAGTCAAGAGGGCTTCCACTCTTTCCGCTCGCTCTGCGCCTTAAAACATTAAGTTTCATAGCTAATCGATATTTTCTTTTTAACTCAGCCCCTTCTTCAGAATCTTCACCTACTTCAGCTAATCGTCTTTCATAGTGCCCACAAGCCCTAAGAGGTTCTGGGCTTGCTGAGATCTCATCAAATGCATGTATGAAATTTTTATCAGAAATAAAATCCCTTTTACGACTCCTTGGCTTTTGAAGCCCTAAGTCTACGAGGATTCTTGTTTGAGGGGAGGGAAGTTGTTTCCTCGACCAGGCCACTCGTAGAGTATGCTCCTTATGGGCTAACTTCATTTCTTCACGAAGCATTGCCAATGCTTGCTGATCAGGTTCATGCTTTTGTTCTTCTAAAGCGAGAAACTTTCTTACAGTATGTGTATCTCGAATTCTTTCTCTTCCATAGGTAGATAAAAATTCAGCTCTTCTTATTACATATTCTTCCATTTTCATTTCTTTTTCTGATGCCTTTATTTCATAGAAATCCAGAATAGCCAGATCAATTTCCTCTAAACCTGGCCATTCTCTTCCAATTATTTTGTTCTTTTGCCTGTAAACTTCTATTTCTCGTTCACAAGAGGCTATCAGTTCCATATTTGGATGCTTATTCCCTCCTTCTGCTTCAATTATTTTTTGTACTGTATCTAGATGACGCAATTTTCCTTCGAATTCTCCGATATATACGTCCAAAAATTTTCTTACAATAGGTCTTACTGGTATGATTGCCGGTTTCTGTATTCCTGCATGTTGCAAGGCATTTAAGCTTCCTTGATTTACCTCTCCTTTAAAAAGCTTCCGCAATATTTCTTCTTTTTGCCAATAAAGCTCTTCCTCGTGCCGTAATTGATGATCTTTCTCAGCAACAGGGCAAATTTGAGTAGACTGAAATCTTCTCTCTGCTCTGATTTCAAAAGGCTCTCGGATTTCCCATCCCAATTGGTAATATTCTTTTAGAAAGTCGTAAATTGATCTTGAAACGGTCGATGAGGGGTCGAGTCGCGAAAGAATTTTCACCAATTCAGAAGTGACTCTTCTTGCCAATTTCCGCGTCTCTTTCTTGGGCTCTTCAAGTCGCATAAGAGGAAGAAGCATGGCTTCTAGTTCTTTTGCAAAGATAGCTCGAAGATAGGAGTTCTCTGAAGGAGAAGTAAGCAAAATTCTTCGAATATTTCCTGTGGAATCACCTAGATGATATTCTTGAGAATTTTCTCCCATAACTTGAAGCACGGTCTCTCCAAGATCTCTTGCTATAGCTTCTTTTAATCCCAATTCAGTAGATTGATGGACGGGGAAAGTTATTTTTTGAAGATGATCGAAAGAGGGTATTCCTTGTTTTTTCAACCTATCAGCAACAATTTCGGATTCCTCTCCAATAAGAGTTAGTAAAAGATCAAGATTAGATCTCGTAGCAGTAATATAAGATTCAATATCCGGTTTTTTTATGCGTGTAGCTCGAAGAAGACGTGCACTTAAAGTTCTTTGTTCGATAATAATGGTCTTTACATCGCTCCATCTTATTGCTTTCTCTTGAAGAGAGAGCTCGGAAAGGACGTCCTCAATTCGTTCCAGTCGATCAATACCTTCAATATTTTCTTCAAGCATTCCACATTGGGATGCTTCCATAAGCAATCCTCTTGCTTCTTTTATAAGCCTTAGAAGTTCCATTCTTTCTAATGGGCAGTCTTCAATATTTTCCGGGAGCATGCTTAATACTCTTTGAACATTTTGGGTCAATTTGATTTTTCTCGCCTCAAGAGCTTCTAAATGCAGCTCCAGTTTTCTTAATCGATCTATGGCAGCTATTTCATCTTCTGTTAAACCAACTTGATTCAGGAGAAGACTAACCTCTATACGAGCCTGATAAATTTCAGCGATAGTATAGGTATGTTGAAGCCCGATTTTCTCGACTTCTATAGGAAGATGCAGAAGCATCTTGCTCCGTTTGGTTTCGACGTCTGTACAGTATGTTTCTAGGTCCTCCAAAAGGTCCAAGTTGCGAAAAGCGTCATTATCAACACCTTCTAGTCTTAAAGATTCAGTTACAGCTTGTCTTGCTTTATGGACTTTTAAAGTTAATTCCTTATAGGGAAATATTTTGGGGTCAATTTCTTCCAACTCTTGAAGCGCAAAACGAGCGGTTTCCAATTGAGTTCTTTTATCTTGTTCTTTCCAGCAATAGAATTTCTCTTCTAAAATCTCTAGCTGGGGAATTGAAGGAAAGTCTTGCGGCGTGGCTTTCCCCTGTCTTGTTGTTTTTCTTACTATAGATCGTGCTTTGGCGATTAAGGCCGCGTGTGTTGGATAGCCTGGACGAAAACTATCCATATCTGGCGCAATTGCAAGCAAAGCCTCAAATTCAGAGACAATTGTATTTCTATTTTCTGCCTCCAGATGTTCTAATTTTGATTCTAAATTTTGGAAATTATCCAAATCACCAAAATCTTCAACCATTGATCCTCCTGCTAATGCTCGAGTAAGCAATTTCCTACATCTTTTCAATTCTCTTATTAAAGACCTGTTTTCCAATATTACTTGGCCAATGGAAACCTTCTTTAATGCTTGTAAAATTGAAATCACTTCTTCTTCAGTTTCAATAAGTTTGGTCACTCTTGTTTCTACTCCTTGTGAAGTGGGTTGGGTTGATATATAGAATTCATAAGCTCTATCTAATCTTTCATCATGATTTGGAGCAGTTTCCAATAAGGGTATTAATAGCCGGAGCCTGTCTCTTTGTAGGGAGTAGGTTTGGGCAATCAAAAGGGCTAGATCTGAATGCATGTCGCTCAAACCATTCCCATCTCTTTCAAAAAACCCAGAAACTGCTAATTGCAACCCTTCCGTGTCTCTAGATGAGCAACTATCAAGTTTCACCAATAATAATTCGGGGTTAACGCGAGCCATATTAATTACAAGTGTGTATTTATTACATTAATTTTAAATTAAGTCAATCTTTATGCTATTTTTCAAGGCAATTAGCTCCAAAAGACTACATTGCCTTCCTCAAAATATTTCCAGATATCGTTGATAACGCGATACCATTCTGAATATAAAAGTTTTTTGTAGAGCTTTTTTAAGATAAAAAATTTTCACGACAAAAAGACATATCGGAGGAGACGGATTCGCACCCACCTCCCCCCGATGATACGCCCTGATGTAACCACTAGACTACGAGCTTAGCGCTATGGGGACTCAACTGCATCAGCCCAATAAGGAACCTTTTTGGTGGTGTCGAAAAAGTCCTTATCGTGCGGTTTGACCGCACAAAACCAACGCTTGATGTGTCCTTTCTGATCGAAAACTGGGAAGAAGCCAACCACTCGATCCCCTTCCCAATTGCAAGTTCCTACCTCCCCCCCTTGATGGAAAAGAGTCAAAGCCCATTTTCGATTTGGGCCCTCTGGGCCTGTGTGGGTCACCTCCCCGTTGTTCTTGATACTATCGGATAAATAGATTACAGCATACTCCTTGCCACGAACTTCGGCCACGTAGTATGCGGCCTTGATCCACTTTTCGAATGGGAACCTGGCGAACTTTTCGCTAAGTTTTTGAAGATTTAACTCCGCTCCTATGTTTCTCAATCCCTGATCACTCTCCTCGTACCCTGGGAGGAGAACCCCTTGGCCAATGAGGCGAGAAGAGAGGGTGAGAGAGAACATGAGAGCCAAAAAGATATTACGACGTATGCGCATGGCGTTCTCCTACCTTTTCGCCGCGGAATTGCAGCAGATAAGCATTGATTTTTCAAGACCTCTCTGCTGCAATCCCTGTACTCATAGTAGTTAGCAGACAAGGCGTCTCCGCTCACCAGAAAAACGAAGAAATAACTTCTCGTTTCCAGAAAGCAGGGCTAGAGAAACAATCTCTAGCCCTGCTTTTGCATATGTTCGTTAGTTCCATTCTCCTCCCCCGGAATTACTACGCTGGGTCCCTGAAGGGCAAGATTATAATCAAACCTAAACAAACGTCAAAGTTTTTATTGCCTTGCAACTAAAATATCGCTTTTTTACCTGAATATGGGAGGGGTTTTACTTTTTTAAACTCCAAAAAACGATATTTCATGCTTGGAAATATTCTCGGACAGTTTAACCACACATCATCATTGTTATATAATAGGCGGATTCCATCCGCTGGTTTCATTTGGCCATTCTCCACTACGGAATTCTCTCGCATTCTCTGCTCCAATGTTGGAATCACCGCTTGTCAAGGAGTTACGGTAGAAGGCTTGTTCCAAAAATTCTCTTCCCGCCGATCCGAGTTCTTGAGAGAGGAGCCGCGAAAGCTTGCCGAGTCTCAGGGCACTTGGAGAACGCCTCATTATTTCCCTGACGATCTCCAGAGCTCTTGTGTAGGCCGCATCTTTTCCGGCGAGCACTTCTTGTACCAATGTCCCTCTCAGCTCTTCTCCCCGAAGAATCTTTCCGCTTGAGACGAGCATTTCCAGATCTCCTCTTCCGATTTTTGCTTCCAGGCCGCGAATTCCACCGCTCCCGCCGGCTCCCGGGATGATTCCCAAACTTGCCTCTGGAAGAGAAACCTGCAGCTCAGGGGTGCCGATATTGATATTCGTAAGACCCAGGAATTCTGCTCCCCAGCCCATCGCTTTTCCATGGGCTACGGCGATGGTGATGAGGGGGATACTCTGGAATTGAGCCATCAGTCGCCGCTGCCATCGTACGTGGAGATCTTTTTCCTCACCTGACCATCTCTCTCTCTTTCTCTCCATGAAATCTGCCCCGCCTTGAAAAATCGGCAGGCCGTCCTTTCCGAGCTTGTTGGAATGAATGACCAGCACCTGGTACGTTTTTTGCTGATTGGCCCAGAGGATGAATTTTTCAAATTCTCGAAGTTGCACCCGCCCCATCTCGTTCACGTTTCCGTGGTCGAAAGTGAGCTGCAATACGCCAGGACTGAGCTCTTCCAAGTGAAGATATTGGAGCTGACCTTTCAGAACCTCCAATCCTATTTCTTTCTCTTCTCCAGAAAAAATATGCCCCATCTTCTCGCGAAAGAGAAGGGCTGCCTGCAATCGGTCCACCGCCAAAATAAGCTCGAGCGGAATGCGCGGCTCTGTCTTCTCCTGGGCAATGTCCGGGTATAGAAGCGGGAGGTCAGGAGCAGCGGCTACGGATCCTGTCCCGAGAGCACGGATCTCTTCTCTCACCGTACCGATCTCCTGATGGAGCTCCCCTTCGATTCCCATTTCACCCATTCGTCTCTGGATGTCTCCCGCAGCATCGAGCAGTTGCGCTCGGGCAGTCTCAGGATTTCCGGTGAGCAGGTCTGCGAATCTGGAAAGATCGAGAAGAGCCATGAAAAAAGAAAAAGTCAGTCAAGCTCTCCCCTCTTCCTGAACATCTCGCATCGGAAAGGGTGGAATTTTAAGGAGAAACCGCATTTATTGTCAACGAAACATCAGATTGCCAAAATGTGGCGCACTTTTCGTGAAGCGATGCGCTGTTCTGAAAATTCGAATGTACTTCGTCTTGGGAAAATGCTATTTTAGTCTCCAATTTATAAATTGCAATGGCGGAGGTTTGATTCTCCCAGATGCATGTCACCGAAAGATATTGGTAAATTCTCAACTCATTCTTCTATGCGCCCTGCAGAAAGCTTCCCCCTCCCAGTGACTGAGCTCCCTGAAGCTGACTCCCTCCGGTCTCTGGGGACGGACGAGCTTTCTTCCGCCCTTGATGTCATCGATGAAGTTGATGTGGAAATCACGAATGTCGTGAACCGGATTGCCGCGAGATTAGAACGATTGGATTTGGGATTTTTCTCAAAACGAAATTGGCAAGGGCGGTTCAACGCATTATTGGGAGGAGTGGAAAAGGGCGAGCAATACCGAAGGGATAAAAAATTAGGCGTCGCTGGAGCTTCCGACGAGCAGGCCATTCGGGTGGCCTTACCGACGGCTCGGGAAATATCCTCTGAGCAGCAACAGTCCATTTGGCACATGCCGATAGACCAGTTGGCCCACGTGACCGAGCAATCGGAGATCCAAAGGCTTTCGGCGCTATTACAAAAAGTGGGGATAACCGAGGCGCATTCACTTTCATTGCGTGAACTTACCGACCAAATCTCACGTTGGCGTGCCTATGGAAGATCGGAATTGAATGAGTTGCAGGATGAGAAGAAGTTTTTGCGATTTGGTGGAGGGTACGGCTTCTGGGGAGATGTTCCCAGTGCCGTCATTCGATTGATTCAGAAGGAAAAATTGGATGGGGTTCTCCTCGATTTCATGGCCGAACTGAGTTATCAAATCATGGCGACGTATGGGAAGAAACTGGATTTTCCGAAGAATCATATTCCGATGATTTTGGAGGCGGCCCTCCCGATCATCGTCGAAAGAAAAATCCAGTTGGTGACCAACGGGGGCGCTCTGAACCCCGCAGCCTGCCACAAGGTTTTTCGGGAGATTGCAACGAAAATGGGATTGGAAGAAATAAAAAGCGCATACGCGACCGGCGATGATATTACCGCGCAAATCCAGGAACTTCACACTTCAGGAAAGCTAACGGATCTGAACGGAGAGGCTTTCAGTGATGATATCGCCTCCAAAATCATATCGGCACACGTATACAGCGGAGCGGAAGCAGGGGCTCGGGCTTTGGAGCAAGGAGCATTGGTCTTTTTCGGGGGACGCGTGGCCGATCCTTCCTTGGGAATGATGATGGCAAAGCACAAATTCCAATGGTCTGCGGAAACGACTCCGGATTACTATCACAAAATGGGTGCGGCGGCGGTAGCGACCCACATTGGCGAATGCGGAGGTCAGGCTACCGGAGGAAATTCCGGCGGACTCGAAAATGACCCCCTCCAAGAGAGGGTGAACAGAGCGATGGGAAGACCGATTATCGAAATGGACGAGGAAGGAAATATTTATATCACCCAAGCGGTAGATCAGGATGGAGCACCGGTTCTTGGGGAAGCAACTATTCGTACGGTCTTACATCAGTTGGTTTACGAGGTTCGCGATTTCGGGGCACTCTACACGCCCGATGTCATTGCCGATATGAGTGACATGAAAATCGAACAGGTCAGTCGGAACCGGGTGAAAATCTCCGGCATCAAAGGCCGTCCTCCGACCAAAACCGCCAAAGTTTCAATGGCCTATAAGCCCGGAACGTATTCCGCCATCGGCGGGCAGGTGCTCATTCCGGGAGAGGTGCAAAATGCCCAAATCTATGCCCGGCAATTTTGGGAAACGATCGCGACCGAAGTAGAAGGAAGAGTTGAAGAAAACACCATAAAAAAGGAAATTTCTGATGCCATCGCTGCACATTTCCCCGCTGAAACCGGGAATCCACCCGTTTCTACAGAAAAGATCCTAACAACGATCTGGAAGCAGGACTGGAATCCCGGAAAATTGGTATTTCGGGAGCGGGATGAAGAAGGACTGGAGAAGCTTCTTTCCAGCACAGTGGGATCCGAAGCTTGGAATTCACGTGACTTGAAGTCGCG
>JADMIO010796520.1_pt1 | contig 52597 bp, 50 predicted proteins | sample 8958161 | NCBI WGS metagenome assembly JADMIO01 (sample SAMN16585339, study PRJNA669376) | soil metagenome | isolation source: Crop rotation soil | place: USA: Cullars Rotation, Alabama | collected 2011 | reverse complement strand
GCCGCGACTTCAAGTCACGTGAATTCCAAGCTTCGGATCCCACTGTGCTGGAAAGAAGTATATTGATATATACAGGAACTTTATCAGTAATTTCGACTGATTCAATGTTTTGTGTAATAGCTTGAATTCGGGGTGCTCCAATTACTCCACCTGCATATGCGTAGCTAAGACCACCTCGCGTATGTAATACTTCACCGGGTTGACGACCATAATCGACCGTCGCTCCGTGTAACCATTGTACCCATTCTCCAAGCCAATTAGAAAGGGTCATTCCTCTAAAATTTTCGTCCATCTTGACATAGTTTAACTTGGTCATAATATTTGGTAACTGAGGATGCTAATAAAATTAACTATTAATTTTATTGAAGTTTTCACAAAAGATACTCCTGTACATTGATTTCGTAGTTCACTCCGATTCTTGTCATTCCAGAAGTACATGATCCAAAGGTCGATAAACGAACTGAATGCATTATCGGTTTAGTTAAAATCCAAAAACCATCAGAGACCACTCTCTTTATTCCAGATCCCAAATTAAGAATGTTATCTTGAGGTAAATCGACATAAAAAGAGCGCGATTTGACTCTGAACTGATCAAGTCCTGACCTGACTTCGTTTCCATCAACAACCATGGTTAAATTTTTGACCGATTGCATTTTGGACTGAGCTTTCATTGCAAGATCTTCCTCCGTTTTTCCATCCTCTGGGATAGTGGAGATCCAATTGATGACGGGGAAAAATAACGATTTTCCTTTCTGTAATGAAATTCTTCTTGAAGGAATAGGTTCTTGCGCTTCTAAAGTTTGGCACAGGAAAAAAACGTTTTCGGAATCTTGGTTAACATTCGCATTATTCCCAGTTGAATCATTTGCTGGGTTCTTATTTTTCGGTATTTTTAACAGCCATGACCACCACTTAATAGACCATTGCTCAAATGTTAATCCATATGGTACTGTGTCAATACCGAATATGTCAAAAACGGGTATTATCACGCCCATATAGGTCACAATAATAGAAAAATCTCTCTAATAAAGAGCGCGAAATATTTGGACAAAAATAACGCCTTTAAAAATGGAAAAACAAGAATGTATAATCATTTAAGTCTAAATTTTAAGAGTCTGAACACTCTTGGTACATCTATGATCTATTTCTTTTCAAATGAGAAAATTAATTATGGCCACCCATGATAGCTTTCAAATTACATACAACCATTTTGCCAGTTAATAAGCATCCAAACAATACTAGAAACTTTTTCATAATTCTATTCTTATAGGGTTGTTAATAAATATTCGTCGTAGAATGAACTAGTAACTTGATTGACGATAGTTACTTCTTACGAGAAGAAATGTTCGCTATGCTGGACAAATTCATAATCAGATTTACTCAACTGATGGTATCAGTGTGAAGAAATAGCTTACCTTATATCCGAGATTTCGATCACCTATTTAGGATGAGAACTATTCAGGATGGAATTTACTACAAAAAGGGATCTAGGCCCGGACAGTCAATGGCAATTATGTTCCTTAGAACAAATAAATCATCCGAGGCTTCGAAGATAGGAGAGGTCATAGGACGGCTATGGGAGACCTGTAATGACCTTGAAAATGGCATTCTTAAGGACTTTAAAGAATTGCGCATAGCTCATCCGAAATTGTACAGTGATTTATCTATACTGATTGGGTATGGCCCAAAAATATTTGATTTGAAAGGAGCAATGAAGCAAAAACCTACGATGATGTCCGAAAACATAACCTTTAAGGAGCCGACATGGGGAGGTGAGTTGATTGCCGGATCGGATCTGCAATATAATAACGACCTGACCGAAAATCACGCTTCATTAGATGATGTCGTAATTCAATTTATTTCAGACAGTCCATTTATTACAAATCAATGCGTAGTTGAAATTTGGCGTAGTTTATTTGAAACCAAACTCACTAAACAAAATGCAGAAGTTACTATAAGTAAGTTCTATGATGGTTTTAGAAGATCTGATGATAGAAACTGGATGGGATTTCATGACGGGTTATCCAACATCAGAAATGAAGAGAGAAAGAATGTACTCGCAATAAACTCATCGCAGGTCAAATCTGGAGATAATTGGACAATAGAAGGCACCTTCATGGCTTTCATTCGGATGTATATAGACTTGCAAAGTTGGTGGACAGTAAAAAGAAACCAGCAAGAACTGATGGTGGGAAGAGACAAAGCAACTGGATGTCCATTAATTGGTGTTAACAAGACCACGGAAAAAAATGTCATTATGACCGGTTGTCCTGTCCCTGGAACTCATGAAATTACCGAAAAGGGTAATGAAAGATTTCGAAACCATCCTGAATACGGATCACAGATGCTTCCTGCAGGTGTTTCTGATAAATCTTTAAAATTCAGTCACATTGCCGAAGCCAGAAAAATCTCAAACGAGAGATCGAGTCAAAAAGAACAATACGGAATTTTTAGACAAGGTTATGAATTTTTGGAGAAGACCGATACTTATCCTGGAATGAGAACTGGTTTAAATTTTATTAGTTTCCAAGATAACCCGATTCGACTGTTTAATACTCTGGGAAATATTAATGACAAGAAGGTACTAAATACGAAGACAGATTGGAATCAGCAACAAATAGGAACGCTCCCCGCGTTCAGGTTCAATTCTTTCTTCAGAGTAGCCGCCGCAGGAATATTTTTTGTCCCTCCTAAGGATACACGAGAAAGGTTTCCTGGTGAAAGTATTTTTTTCCCTAGCGATGACTTAAAAAAAGGATCCAATCAATGGAAACGATAAGATGAAGCGATGGTTTATAGAAATAATGACATTATCAGATGAAGCGATGGTTTATAGAAATAATGACATTATACAATTGAGATTTGGGTTTTCCTGATTCATTGAAAATTGACAGAAATTAATCCGCATTAGATCGACATTTTAAAAGATTAATGCTTTTCTAAAAAGAGTGCTACTAGAAGAACCTAGCGTTAATAAAACTAGTTGAAGATTACCTAATCCTTATTAACATGAAATGCCGAACTTTCAGAATATGATGGATAATAAAAAGGGAATGGGTTGGCTTCCAGACTATCCTAGTTTTAGAGACTACACGCCACAGAGCAGCAAAGTAGTAAATCTGTTCAAAAAAGTTGACCTTGATGAAACCCTTAAAACCAAAGTTTTGAAAGTATCGCTCCCTTCAAAAAAAGATTTAAGAAAATGGTGTTCCCCCATAGAAGATCAAGAATCTTTAGGATCGTGCACTGCCAATGCTGCTGCAGGATTGGTTGAATATTTTGAAAGAAGGGCTCATGGAAAACACATTGATGCATCAAGATTGTTTCTCTATAAGGTATCGCGTAAAATGCTCAATTTCAAAGGCGACACTGGATCTTTTTTGAGGACCGCTATGGGAGCATTAACTTTGTTCGGAGTCCCACCGGAAGAATATTGGCCATATGATATAAAAAATTATGATAAAGAACCACCCGCATTCTGTTATTCATTTGCCAAAAACTATCAAGCAATAAACTATGTTCGTCTTGACCCTTCAGGAATTTCAAAGGATGTCCTCCTTAAATCAATCAAAGATAACATTGCGAAGGGCTTTCCATGCATGTTCGGTTTTACAGTATACAATTCAATTCAACAAAGTGCTACTACTGGAAAGATTCCTTATCCCTGTGAGGGCGAAAAAATTGATGGGGGTCACGCAGTCATGGCGGTGGGCTATGATGATAAAATGACAATCAAAAATGAAATGTGTGATACAGAAACCAAGGGTGCAATAATTATACGCAATTCGTGGGGTACTGAGTGGGGAGACGGAGGATATGGATTTATCCCATTTGATTATGTTACAAACGGACTCGCAGAAGACTGGTGGACACTTATTCAACAAGGATGGGTAGATACAGGTCAATTTGGTGAATAGTAACCTTTCGCATGTTCTAGACCTATGGTCAGCATTTTAGGATAATTGTACAGCTAAGAAATGGTGAAGACTAAAACACAGATTTGATTCTAAATATCTCTAGTATTTAAATTTGTCAAAACTGATTTATTAAACTTTTATGCAGTATTTTACTGTTTATGGTATTGGGAACAACAAAATCAGACAATATTACTAGATTGTATAATAGATTGGATAAAAGGATATCGCTTTTGTCGGGTTTTCAGCTAACTATTATTGTATTAATTGTTCTGCCATCAGCATTAATTATTTCTCATTATATTTTAGATAAAGTGGTATTAGAATATTTTAAAAACATTTCCACTGTAGAGACTATAAGACAAAATTTAGGATATGCTAGATTATCTGTGAATCTATTTTCTGCATTCCAAATTATTGTATTTGTAGTGATGGTTATAGTTTATCCACCTTATCCGGCACCCTTTTCGATTGAAAAATATTTCATAAAAAGGGGTTTTGAATCTGCGGTATCAGAATTTGAACTAGTAAGAAAAATTCTGTATGTCGCAATCCCCTTGCTGATATTTTTTACAGTAATAGACCTTTTAAAACCATTATTTGAACAATTTGTTTCTGCCGAAATTGTATCTATGTTAACAGATAACATTGTATTTTACTCTGCAAGAGGATTTCTTTTTCTGACGGTTCTGGCAGGGTTGCTAAAAATGGTATTTGCACTTTCAAGAAAAAGATTTAGATTGTATTTTGCCAAGGGATGTCTTTCTATTGCAAAGAATAGTGGCGATGAGGTGGAAAAGATGGAATTTCTGATAAAAGGACTGGATTCGTACAATTCATTTCTAAAGCGGCACATAAAACTTGAAATAAATGAAATCAAAAAAATCTACTCAAAAATTACTACACTTCCAGCAACGGAAAAAAAGGATACGGTTAGCAGAATAATTCAATCGTTTGAATCTGGAGACACCTTAGAACCAGTACGTTATTTATCTACACTTCATGACGACAAAACAGAATTATTTCTGGCTGAGGAACCATTAGAGAAAAGAATAAAATTGCAAGTGACATATGCCGCAGGAATCATTCCTATTATATTAACTGTCATCCAAAGTATAATTAATTTTAGGGGTCATTAATTCAGATTTATGAAAGAAGTATTTCTCCCATACTCTTCGCTGGAGTCACATACTGAAAACTGAATTTGAAAACTATATTATCATCCTTTTCAATCTGATCTGGTATGTGGAACATCAAGTTAACCATTATCTTGACACTCTCCATATATTTAGCCCTTCAAGTTGCGATTCCTCTTCATTCAGTCATCGCCCAGGTAGACGATTCCGGTGGAACAAATAGTGACTCAAATGCAGCTGGTTTGACCAATGATAGCGGGATAATGCATAATACTACGGGGATGATCGATGATGCATTTGACGCTCTGAAGGATTCTTTTGGATCATTTTTTGGAAAATAGCTATGAATTTCGAATAATGATAGTAGTGGTTATCATCGAAGTATTCGGTGCCAGTATTATGTCTCCATCCTCTGTTCTCAATCTGCTATACAGTAATCCAATATCGTAAATTACACCAGTGTTACCAAATACAGTAACTTTTTGTCCGATTCGAAAAGGTCGTGTAATTGCCAAATATAGTCCAGAAATTAGGTTCCCCAGAACATTTTGACTGGCAAAACCTATCACAATTGCAGTAATTGTCCCTATTGATGTAGCGATTATGGGATCCTGACTTAAATATGATATTATGATGGAAATAACTACAATAGCTCCAATTATCCTAATGAGAATTCGGATTATCTCAGCACTGTTCTTTAACGCGTCGTATGAAAGTTTGTAGAACACATTTGCTAGAGAGTTTATTACAAAATATCCTATAACTGCAACCACTCCTATTTTCAAGTATGGGCCATATCGGGGCTCAAGGAATTGTTCTATCAAGCTACCTGCAACTACAACAATAATGATGGCGACAAACATTATTGTTATAGATTTAAAAAGAGATCTTTGTTTTTTCTCAGAGTTATTTACATTATTAATTGGCTTTGTATCTTTGCTCACATTATTACTCGATTCATTGCTCGAGCCATCCTTGACGTCATTAGCATCATTTTCCACGATATTGTTTATACAGAATTGACTATATTTCAAATTTTCATAGTACTGAAACTGTCACAGACAACCAAAGCAACTAGAAACAAAAGTATTCAAGTATCGCGTCGAACGAGTTGATTATCATATCGAACCAATGAAAATTTTGTTTATGATGTCTCTACTTTTTTTTTATCTTACACATGATTTCAGAATTCTAAAGACTTAAAGCGATCGAATCAGAATATAATCAAGACCTCTTATGGCAAAATGCGTAGATTGTGGCACAGAGCTTGCACAAGACGCTAGATATTGCTCTAATTGTGGGGCTCAGGCAGGAATGGGGAAAGATGTGTATGATGTTTCGGCAGGCAGTCTTATCGGAAAAGTAAAAGAGATAATCCAAGATGCAAGAGTAAAGAGGATAATCATAAAAGACGAAAAAGGCAATCTTCTCTTGTCCATACCGGTTACTTGGGGAACCGCCGGAGCTGTCGCAATGATAACTCTAGCGCCATGGTTGGCTGCGCTTGGAGTTATTGCAGGAATTGTAACAAGGTGCAAAATAGAAGTCGAGAAATCTAAAGAAGTTAACGCCTAGCACTTTTCAAAATTATATATATGAAGTTTGAAATTAACGTAAAACTTAAGCATGAATCATTACATTTTATATTGAATTAAATTATGAATCCCTTAAGTAGAACGTTACTCCATTGAAAATATAAGACGGAAGGTATGCTACAATTTTCCAGGAAATCAAAGAAGAAAACGGAACTTCCAAAGCTTTGTTCTTTAGAACGATCATTCAAAATAAAATATTCAACTGTACTTGCCACGTATTTGAGCACAACTATTATTTCAAATAAGCTTGAAAAATATAAGTGTAAACAATATCACCAAATTGTTGGAGACAGGCGAATACAATCATCAGACTAATTTGAAACAATGAATCCGCTTCGACAAGTTCTAGCCGGTCTTAGATCTGATATTGCATAGAATCGGCCAAAAATGAATCGTATACTGTAGTTCTCGATAAAAGTTAAATTATGCATGACTGTATGCAAAAATTTGTCTCTAATTTGCTTTGAAGCATGAAATGTCTGAGAATCTATTTATTACGGAGATTAGATTTGGAATCAAGAATCTCTAATTTTGTCTTCTGAGAAAAAGGATATTAAAATTACGAATCATGTATATCAGCCTAAACACGAAATTTTGTCCAAAAAAGATGCCGAACAAGTTTTAAAAAAGTACAATACAAAACCCAGTCAGCTCCCATACATATTAATTAACGACAAGGGTTTAGAGGATCTAGACGTGAGACCTGGAGATATTATTAAAATTACTAGAAATTCATTTACCGCGGGCGAAAGTGTTTATTATAGATATGTAGTGGAGGATTGAGCCTTGTCACAAAAAACTCTTGATATGTGGACAATTATCCACAATATTTTACAAAAGGAGGGCGTCGCGAGACAACATCTAAATTCCTATGGTGAATTTATCGAGCGTGGTTTACAAAGTATTATTGATGAAGTCGGCGAAATAGAAATCGAGACGGCCGAATATCCGTACAAGATCAGATTAGGCAAGATAAAGTTACAACAGCCAAGAATCATGGAGTTGGATGGTTCGGTAACCCATGTTGCTCCTGTTGAGGCTAGATTGCGCAATTTAACTTATGGATCGCCAATTATGCTGGAATGCAGCATTGTCGAAGATGAGAAAATCCTAGAATCAAGATTTATCCATATTGGAGATATTCCAGTTATGGTAAAGTCCAATGCCTGTATTCTCCACAATTTGCCTGAAACCAAGCTTATCGAGCTTGGTGAAGATCCAAAAGATCCAGGAGGCTACTTTGTAATTAATGGTTCAGAGCGAGTTATAATCGGACTAGAAGACTTGTCATACAATAAAATAATTGTAGATACGGAGGAGACTACCGGTAATCTGGTTTACAAAGCCAAGGTTTACTCATCAATAGTTGGATATCGTGCAAAATTAGAATTAATCATGAGACCCGATGGTTCTATTGTTGCTAAAATACCCGGATCGCCTGTTGATATTCCGCTTATTACTTTGATTCGAGCATTGGGCCTTGAATCAGATAAAGATATCGCCGATGGCGTATCGCTGAATTCAATGATACAGGATGAATTAGAACCGTCATTTGAAAAAGCAGGAGAAATTGTAACAAGTAGAGATGCTATAGTTTACATTAGTAAAAGAATTGCTCCTGGTATGCTGGAAGAGTTTCAGATAAAGCGAGCAGAAACATTACTTGACTGGGGATTGTTACCACATCTTGGAAAGAATCCTGAAAATAGGAATGAAAAGGCTCTCTTTTTGGGAGAAGCAACATGTAAACTAGTTGAGCTTCGTCTTAGTCTTGTAGCATCCGATGATAAAGACCATTATGGCAATAAAGTAATAAAATTCGCAGGACAAATGTTAGCAGATCTTTTCCGAACAGCCTTTAGAAATCTGGTGCGAGATATGAAATATCAGCTAGAAAGATCCGGTCAAAAGAGAGGAATTAATGCAGTTGCAGCGGCAGTCAGACCCGGAATAATATCGGACAAGCTAAATAATGCAATTGCCACGGGGAATTGGGGGAGAGGGAGAGTTGGTGTTACCCAGCTATTAGACAGAACGAATTATATTTCAACGATTAGTCATCTTCGAAGAATTCAATCTCCTCTGAGCAGAAGTCAACCCAATTTTGAAGCGCGAGATCTTCATTCTACTCACTTTGGTAGAATTTGTCCCGCAGAAACTCCTGAAGGTTCAAATTGTGGTCTTGTAAAAAACATCGCATTATCCTCTATAATTTCTGTAAGTGTATCTGTTTCAGAGATAATTGAAAAACTATATGAATTGGGAGCTCATCCTGTTGAAGAGGCTTCTGACTCTTTGAGAAAAAGCGGAACCAGGATATTTGTTGACGGCCGACTAATTGGTTATTATGACAATGGACAGCATCTTACAGACACATTAAGAAGTCTAAGGCGTTCTGGAAAAATACACGCTCATGTTGGAATTTATTACTATTCAAACGATAACGAAAACGCAACCAAGCGTCTTTATGTAAGCTGCAATTCAGGCAGAATACTCAGGCCTCTTGCGATAGTAAAAGATGGTACGCCTGTCATAACCCTGGATGTTCTTGATCTTATAAAGAGGAACATGAAAGCGTGGTCAGACCTCCTGTGGATGGGCATGATAGAATTGCTTGATGCTAATGAAGAGGAGAATTGCTACGTGGCAATGGACTATGCTAGTTTAGAGCAAAATCATACTCATCTTGAAATATATTCTCCCTCAATACTCGGTGTCGGAGCGTCGATTATTCCATATCCTGAACACAATCAATCTCCAAGAAACACCTATGAAAGTGCGATGGCAAAACAGAGTCTGGGCTTTTCAACCCCATTGATGAATGCTAGCACGTATGTCAGACAACACTTTATGTTATATCCGCAAATACCAGTAGTCACAACTAAAGCAATAAATCTGCTCGGTCTAGAAGACCGTCCAACAGGTCAAAACTGTATTGTAGCCGTATTACCTTTTGAAGGATACAATATCGAAGATGCAGTAGTCTTCAACAAGTCGTCTGTTGACAGGGGTCTTGGCAGAACATTCTTTTACAGAGTGTATGAAGCAGAAGCAAAACAATATCCAGGAGGCATGAAAGACAAGTTTGAAATTCCATCATCTGACGCAAATATTAGAGGATACCGTGGAGAAAAATCTTATCGATTACTTGAAGATGACGGCGCTATTATGCATGAATCAATAGTTGCGGGAGGCGACATACTCATCGGCCGTACTTCTCCCCCCCGATTCATGGAAGAATACAAAGAATTTGAAGTTAAAGGTCCCTACAGAAGGGATACGTCAATTGGTGTAAGGCCTTCTGAGAACGGAGTTGTAGACTCGGTAGTCATGACTCAATCTGTAGATGGAGGAAAAATGTACAAGATTAGAGTTAGAGACATGCGAATACCCGAAATTGGCGATAAATTTGCTTCAAGGCACGGACAAAAAGGCGTTATAGGCATGCTTGTTCCACAGGAAGACCTTCCATACACAGAAGACGGTGTAGTTCCAGATGTTATGATTAATCCACACGCTTTTCCATCAAGAATGACAGTAGGTCAGTTCATGGAATCATTTGCGGGCAAATCTTCTGCGCTTCGCGGTAAAGTTGTTGATGGCTCGGCTTTTGTGGGAGAAAAGGTTGACGATCTCAAAGGAATATTGGAAAAATATGGCTTCAAGTCGACTGGAAAGGAGGTAATGTATGATGGACGTACTGGCAGGAAATTCAATGCAGAAGTTTACGTCGGTGTAGTATACTATCAAAAACTTCATCATATGGTAGCTGACAAAATACACAGCAGAGCTAGAGGACAGGTTCAAATGCTTACAAAGCAACCAACTGAAGGTCGCGCCAGAGGTGGTGGTCTTAGATTTGGTGAAATGGAACGTGACTGTTTGATAGCATATGGAGCCTCAATGATGCTAAAAGATAGACTATTAGAAGAATCTGATAAAGCAGAAGTCAATATTTGCGAGCGCTGTGGTTTGCTTGCCTATTATGATGTCAAACAAAGAAGGTATGTTTGCAGAGTATGCGGTGATAGAGCCAAAATTTCGTCAGTAGCAATTGCCTACGCGTTTAAATTACTATTACAGGAAATGATTAGCCTTAACGTAGCCCCAAGACTGATTCCAAAGGAGAAGGTGTAATAGTTATGGAAGTTGAAGATACCCTAAAAATATTAGGCGGTATTAAATTCAGCGTATTATCGCCAGTTGAAATTAGAAAATTCAGTGTAGTTGAAATCACAGCACCTGAGACGTACGATGAGGATGGTATGGCAGTTCAAGGTGGACTCATGGATAACCGATTGGGAACACTTGAGCCCGGACAGAAATGCGGAACTTGTGGAAACACTTCTGCAAATTGTCCCGGACATTTTGGCCACATTGAATTGGCTGAAGCAGTTTTACATATTGCATTTGTTGACGATATACACAAGTTATTGCTAGTTTCCTGTAGATCCTGTAGTAGGATAAAACTCTCAAATGAGGATCTGGCAAAATTCAAGAAACTTATAGACACAAAGGCCGCTTATGCAGTAATTACTCTGGAGAATATCAAAGAGGAAATTATTGAAAAGGCAAAAAAAGTAAAAATATGTCCTCACTGCCAAAAAGAACAATATGATCTTGTATTTACAAAACCTACAATATTTGTAGAAAAAACTGAAATTGGTGAAAACAGACTTCTTCCAATTACCATCAGGGAACGACTCATGAATATTCCGAATGACGACTTGGTTTTATTAGGTTATGATCCAGAAACTGCGCGACCAGAATGGTTTGTATTGCAAGTCCTACCGGTTCCTCCTGTTACTGTCAGACCGTCCATTATTTTGGAAACCGGAATTAGATCTGAAGACGACCTAACCCACAAATTAGTTGATATTATTAGAGTCAATCAAAGATTAAAGGAAAGCAAAGAGGCTGGCACCCCGCCACTTATCGTGCAGGATCTTGTAGATCTTTTACAATATCATGTAACGACTTACTTTGACAATGAAGTTTCTGGCATTCCCCAAGCTCATCATAGATCCGGCAGGCCACTGAAAACTCTGACACAGAGATTGAAAGGAAAAGAAGGGCGCTTTAGGGGATCATTATCTGGCAAGAGAGTTGATTTTTCCAGCAGAACTGTAATATCACCCGATCCCAATTTAACCATTTCAGACGTCGGAGTTCCAGTAGATGTTGCAAGGAAGTTAACTATACCTGAAACCGTTAATGAGTGGAATATCGAAGACTTGAAGAAAATGATAACAAACGGACCTAATGAATACCCTGGAGCAAATTATATCATTAGAACTGATGGCGTAAAAATAAGACTTGATTACGTTACCGATAGAAATATCCTTGCTGATTCAATAAGTCCTGGTTATATTGTAGAGAGGCACTTGCGTGATGGAGATTCAGTAATTTTTAACAGACAACCGTCACTGCACAGGATGTCTATCATGGCTCATTATGTTAAGGTGCTTCCATATAGGACTTTTAGATTGCATCCGGCTGTCTGTCCACCATACAACGCTGACTTTGATGGAGATGAGATGAATCTTCATGTTCCGCAAAGTGAGGAGGCGCGCGCAGAAGCCGCCTTGCTAATGAGAGTACAGGATCAATTAATCTCCCCACGATATGGAGGACCAATTATTGGAGCTATTAGAGATTTCATTACAGGCGCCTTTATTCTTACACAGGATAAGACATTTTTGAAAGAAGATGAATTTACAAATCTTGCCTTACTCGGGGGATATTCAGGACCACTCCCTGAGCCAAAACATCATGATAATGGTAGAAAAATTTTCACTGGAAAGCAGCTTTTCTCACTGTTCTTGCCCAAGGACTTTAATTTTGTAATTACCTCAAAGTGGAACAAAGCATCAAAAGGTGAGGGAAAAGATGTTGTGATAAAGAATGGTGAATTGATAAGCGGTGTAATTGACAAAGCATCAATTGGTGCAGAGGAACCGGATAGTGTTTTACATAGAATAGCAAAGGATTATGGAAATGAAGCAGCAAAACGATTCTTGGATTCGATTTTGATAGTACTAAAGACATACATTACTCACAATGGTTTTTCCTATGGTTACTCTGACTTGTGGTTGTCAGATGATACCCGAAATGAGATAAGTAGTGTTATTCTCAAGGCCTATGAAAAGGTGTATGAATTGAAAAAGCAGCACGATGATGAAACGCTACCATTAACAAGAGGTTTGTCACCTGCTGAAGCATTGGAATTGTATGTAGTAAATGAACTTTCCAGAGCACGCGATAGAGCAGGTAAAACCGCAGATCGTGCATTTCCCGACGATAACTCGGGTGTCATTATGGCATCAACTGGCGCGCGAGGCTCTACCCTAAACATTGGTCAAATGACAGCCGCTCTTGGACAGCAGTCTATTAGAGGCAGAAGGATTACAAAAGGCTATAGAGATAGATCCCTTGCTCATTTCAAACCAAATGATGCAAATCCCGATTCAAAAGGTTTTGTTAAATCAAATTATAGAGACGGGCTCAGTCCTCTGGAGTTTTTCTTCCACGCAATGGGTGGAAGAGAAGGGTTAGTAGATACTGCCGTAAGAACTCAACAATCAGGCTACATGCAAAGAAGGCTGATTAACGCACTTGAACACATGAAGATAGAATACGACCAGACAGTACGAGATCCACATGGCAATATCATCCAGTTTGTTTATGGAGAAGACGGAATAGATCCTGCAAAAAGCGATCATGGCGAAGCTATTAATATTTCTCGTCTAATAGAAGCCGAACTGCTGGTCGATGAGGGCAAGAAAGCAAACGAAAAAGAGATCGCAGAAATAGTAACTAAACATGCCAAGCATCTTAACCCTAGACTTAGAGAAAAATTGTCAATATCGCTTAGTCAAAGTAAAATTAGCAGAGACGGCGCTAACAAAGTGATAAAGAAGACGGTGGATCTAATAAACAGGGCTATGGTAGAGCCTGGTGAAGCTGTAGGTGTCGTAACAGCTCAATCTATTGGCGAGCCTGGAACTCAGATGACTCTAAGGACATTCCATTTTGCTGGAGTAAAAGAAAGAAACGTTACTCTAGGTTTGCCCCGCCTAATAGAACTTGTTGACGCTAGGAAAAAACCCGTTACTCCAACCATGGATGTGTATCTAGATGAGGAACATAAACTGTCCAGAGAAAAGGCTCTCAATGTTGCCCGGGATATAATATTTACAAAGGTAGCTGATTTGATTGAAAGAAGTGAGACTGATTATTCAGGAATACTTACGTTCCATATTTCAGATTCAAAGCTGTCTGAACGAGGATGCTCAATTGAGGACATTATGGAAGTGCTAAAGGGCCCTAAGAAGAAATACGACGTTACGCTGCAAGAAGCAAAGAAAATTATAAAAATATCTATTACAGGAGAACCTGATGCACAGACATTACTAACAATGAAGAACAAGCTATTAAATGCAAGAGTGAAAGGTGTTCCGGACATTGAAAGAGTAACAATTGTCAAGCAAGATGAGGAATGGGTAATCCAAACTGCTGGCTCAAATCTTTCAAAGATAATAGCGATTGATGGTATCGATACTTCGCGGATTATAACAAATAATGTTTATGAAGTGTGGCAGACGCTTGGAATCGAAGCTGCAAGAAATGCGTTGATTAAGGAAGTCACCAACACATTAGAAGAGCAGGGTCTGGAAGTTGACATGAGGCATATAATGTTAGTTGCAGATCTAATGACATCAAAAGGACATTTACAGCAAATAGGAAGACATGGTATTGCTGGTACCAAAACGTCTGTACTGGCGCGCGCAGCATTTGAAATTACTGTTCCTACTATTGCAAGAGCTTCGCTGGAGGGTCAGATTGAGTCACTTAAAGGTGTCACAGAAAACGTTATAGTAGGCGCCACGGTACCTATTGGTACAGGTATGGTCGAACTTTACATGAGTGTGAAAGAAGAACATGAAAAATCTCGAAAAAACAATTAAAGAAGCAATCGATTCTAATAAATGTAAAATAGGAACCAGAGAGGTAATGAGTTCCATAAAGGGTTCAAAACTCATAGTTCTTTCGAACTCATTAATGCCAAAAAACAAGTCAAAAATCCTCGAAGAAGCTAAATCAGCTCAGGTACCAACGTTACACTTTGATGGTAATTCAGTACAACTTGGTAGATTGTGTAACAAACAATTTAGAATTAGTGCGCTTTCACTTAAAATCGGTAAAGAAAATGAAATTCAAGAGATATTAAACGAATTTGGAAAAACCAAGTCATACAAATGAAAGAGTATTGTTGCCGTGAAAATATCTTTGGGATTTTTTAATTAAATAAAAATAATGACTGTAAATGGCGAATCAATTTTTAAAACTAGTGGAAATATCTGATATCAAAGGTTCGGAAGTAAAATGACAGAAAAAATCAAACTAACTTCTGACGAGCTACGATTGATGTCTTTGTTTCAAAATATAACAGGAGCAATCGCACGTGACTGTGTTGTAGATGAGAAAATGGACAGGGTAATTTTTATTGTAAATAAAGGACAGATGGGATTAGCAATTGGAAAAGGAGGTTCTACAATAAGACAACTGCAAGGTATTGTAACAAAAAAAGTAGAATTAGTCGAATATTCTGAAGATCCCTCCGCGTTTCTGGGCAATGTCCTTAATTCGGATATGATAAACGAGATAAAGATTAATAATAGATTCGATGGTTCAAAACAAGCTGTTGTGGTAGTGGACTCAAAAAAGAAAGGCATAGTAGTGGGAAAAGAGGGACGTAATGCGGAGAAGGCGAGAATCTTGGCAAAAAGATATTTCCAGATATCAAACGTAATGATAGTGAGTGAAGATCATGCGCAGAATAATTGAGGTTGTATTGTAAATGGCAAAGTCACCTTTAGGATTATTTTCAGGACGAGTTTTAAAATCAAAGAGAAAAAGAATGAGATGGTCAAACAAGTACTACAAGAGACGCATGTTGATGCTTGACAAAAAAGCAAACCCGTTGGAGGGAGCTCCGCAGGCAAGGGCTATAGTGCTTGAAAAAGTGGGTATTGAATCAAAACAGCCAAACTCTGCTGTTAGAAAATGTGTACGAGTCCAGCTTATAAAAAATGGTAAATCCATTACTGCATTCCTTCCAAGAGACGGCGCTCTCAATTACATCGATGAGCACGATGAAGTTATACTAGAAGGAATTGGAGGTTCAATGGGAGGTGCAATGGGTGATATTCCAGGAGTTAGATGGCAGGTGTTCAAGGTTAACGGCGTATCGCTTATTGAATTGGTTTATGGGCGAAAGGAAAAGCCAAGGAGATGATATGAATGGTTACAAAAGAAACTATAATGTTGTTATTTAACAAATGGAAGACGGACGAAATAGAAATTCAGGATTCAGGATTGAAGAACGTAATAGCATTAGACGCAGCAATCATACCAATAAGCTTTGGAAGACACGAGCATCAGAGGCTAAAGAAGGCAGATGTACATATCATTGAAAGATTGGTTAACAAATTGATGCACTTTGGTAAAAAGTATGCAAAAAATACCGGAAGAATGGGTGGCAAAAAGGGCAGAATGATAAAAACCGTGAAAACTGCATTGGATTTAATCTATCATGAAACAGGTAAGAATCCAGTTGAATTGCTAATAAGGGCAATAGAGAATGCAGCACCCAATGAAGACACCACGCGAATAGTTTACGGTGGTGTTGTATATCATGTGTCTGTTGATGTGGCACCCTTAAGACGAATTGACTTGGCACTACGATTTATTGCAGAAGGAGTGAGAGAATCAACTTACTCAAACCCAAAGACGATCGAAGAGGCTCTAGCCAAGGAGATAATTCTGGCTTCAAATAACTCGATGGAAAGTCATTCGGTAAAGAAGAAGAATGAACAAGAAAGAATTGCCATGTCTTCACGATAGCCTAACTCCCACATTTTTCTAATCTTTTCAAACTCGAAATTTCTACAAGTATTAATCTGAAAGTTAAATAACGACGAAATATTCTGAAATTATTGTAAATGAGTGCCAAAGAAAGTAAAATTTTTTCAAAGGTTTCACTAATGAGTACTCGCTCCGGTAAGCGGATAATAAAGCAAGTACTTTTACAGGAAAAGGGGTATAAACAATACCATAAATACAAAATAGAGTCAGAAAGAGAATTTTCAGAATTCACAAAGCGATTCTTGCTATCTTTACATCAAAAGTTGATTTCAGATACAAATCCAAAGGCAACAATGAAAAAATTTGCTGATGAAATAGAAGCAAACGAATTGTCTTTGGACGATGCAAAAATAGAAAGTGTTCGCGAAAGACTCTCCAAGCCTGATGTATTGGCAGACAGAGTTCAACGAATATTGAACTCTAATTTTGTTAAAATGACTTATCCTGTTCTAACAGCTCTTATTGACAGTGCAACTGATTATAACAAGGAAACAATTTCTAAGGATGTACGAAACGCAATTGTTGACGGTCATGTTATCGCTATAGATCTGAGTGAACCTATGGATAGAATAATGGACGCTGATGAAGATGTAGAATTTCTAGATGATTACAAGCTAATGAATCCTTATATCCTGGAAATAGCAAGACAAAAAATTTCTGTTGGAGGAGATGCCGTTCTAAAAGCATTTGAAGATGGATTCAAAGATGCAAGAATAGGCCAATACATTGATGCTAGATTGAAATTAAAACCAGAATCTATAAGCGACGAGAACATGATTGGTTGCTACAAGAAATATCGGGCCGTGATGGGAACAGCAGGAAGGAATATGGCACTAAATCTCCCACCTCTAAATGATATCTTTCATCTAGGTATGGCAAAAGCAGCAGAATGTGTTGGTTGTGGTAACGAAATGGAAGATGCTATAGTAAACGGAGGAATAAAAATTCCGTCCTGGCCATTATACTACGCAATAGTTACAAAAAATGTCGAGAAAGCATTTGAATTAACACTGGACAAAAGTGAAATCTACCTAGAAGAAGCCAAAATTGCGTTAGAAATGTTACCTGATGAACTTAGCATAAAACCATTTTTGAAATTCTTGTTTTTGACGGTAAGTCACTACAATCAGTACTGGTTTAATGTAATGAAACGCAGAGACCTATTTCCATACTTTCAGAAAAATCTCTCAATCACTATTAAAAATTCTAAATGAGAACAAAAATCAAACAAGGGCTCGTGATGGTTATATGATTCATCCAGAGTTATCCGATTTTGTCGGAAATGAAAATTCTCGGAAGAAGGTGGTAGAATGGATCTCAAAATGGTCAGATGGCTCAAAACCCCTGTTACTGGTGGGACCTCCGGGTGTTGGAAAGACATCATTTGTTCATGCATTGTGTCGAGAATTTGATATTGATCTTATTGAATTGAATGCAAGTGATACCCGTAATAAGAACATGCTTGCTCAGATATTGAATCCAATATTTTCCAACGCCAGTCTGACCGGAAAAGACTTTCTTCTCTTTCTCGACGAGCTTGATGGGATTTCAAATAGGGAAGACTCTGGCGGATTAGATTTTTTGATAGATCTATTTTCAGAACCATCAATAAGAGTAATAATGGCTGCTAACAAATCCACTGAATCAATTAAGAAAATATCAAAGGTTTCAAAAACAATTAACTTCTCACCCATACCTCCCAGACTAGCAATGCTCTACTTGGACAAAGTTCTTAAAAATCTAAATTCTCCTATGGACACCAAAGATAGAACTACAGTAGTTAGAAATTCATTTGGGGATATACGATCCCTTATTAATTCTGCACAGGTGATGATTGCAGGATACTCGTCGATTAAAAATTCTACAGCGGAAATAGAAGTAGAATCGATGATAAACCAGTTCTTCACATCATCCACACTTGAGGAAGCACTTGCCATCATTAACAAAGCTGATATATCTTATTCAGATCCACGATTTGGCCAATCTTCTGAAGACAGACGCAAAGACATCCTTGGAGCATTTTTCTCTAGTATCGTGATGTCAAAGATCGATATTTCTACTATAGCCGTTCTTTTAGACAAGCTATCAGAATTAGACGTAATCCTAAGTAGATCTTTGGTTATGAGAAATTGGAAGATAATGCGATATTTCTCTTCAATACTAGCCAAATCACTATTTGATGATTCGCGTAACAAGTATATCCGATACAATAGGTATAGCATAGGGTTTGAAAACATGGGCATTTTTTCCAGGGCACAAGGCTTGAAAAAGACACTTAGAATCCTTGCTCAATATTTTCATACGTCAAGGAGTAATATTGGTTCTCAATACTTTGTAACCCTTCTGCAAATCTTGTCTCGAACTGATGGATATGAAGATCTGGTTCATAGTACTATTACATCTGAAAAAGAAGCCGATGTCCTAGTTAGAGAAATTTCTAGAGTTGACAATCATGCATAATTATCTCGAGCAAAGAGAAAATATTACCTGATAGTAAATTTTACTCGTCATTATATTCTGACCAGATTGGTCGTACCAAATTCTAGTCGAGCGAAACAAAATGGAAAACCCGTGGAACACAGGAAATATGCAATAGAATAATAGAAAAACATTAAACTCCCGGAAATCGTAGTATTTTAGTATGTCCAGCGAATATGAACAAAATGTCGGGAAACTTCTTTCGGAAAAAATTGAAAAATACGAGTTAATGAAAAATGACGCCAATGTTCCAAAGAGTGTGCTTGAATCGCTCCAATCTGAAATAGAATCCCTTGAATCGTTGTACGATAATTACAATATGGGCATGAACTACTTCCGAAGGGCAAAGGGCGGAAGGTCGGGTTTAAGGGAGTAAATCACTTTTAGGCTCAAGTAGCCAAAGAACAAGCCAATAAAAAGTCATACTACCTGAATTTAGTTCGCAAGTTTCTAGTTTGAGCTATAATGAATTTATATGCGAATATATGCTGTTTAAAATTGTTATGCATGATGAAAAGATAAACCGACTGCATGAAATGAAAAAAAAAGCAGAGATTGGAGGAGGTCAGGAAAGGATTGAAGCTCAGCATACAAAGGGAAAATTAACTGCACGGGAAAGATTAGATTTACTGCTAGATAGTAATTCCTTTATCGAAATCGACAAATACGTCGTACACCGGTCAATTGACGCTGACACAGTAAAATACTATGGAGATGGCGTCATTACAGGCTTTGGGACTATTAACGGCAGACAGGTCTTTGTATATGCTTATGATTTTACAATACTTGGTGGATCTCTGGGCGAAATGGCGGGGAGAAAAATAGTAAAGTTAATGGATCATGCTATCAAGGTTGGTGCTCCCCTTATCGGTATCTTGGATTCAGGAGGGGCAAGAATTCAGGAAGGTGTCATGAGTCTTGATGGCTACGGTGACATTTTCTTTAGAAATACTATGGCTTCTGGTGTAATTCCACAAATTACGGCAAGTATCGGTCCATGCGCAGGTGGAGCAGTATATTCGCCCGCAATGACTGACTTTGTTATCATGGTTGAAAATATAGGTCAAATGTTTGTTACAGGTCCAGAGGTGGTAAAAGAGGTCCTCAGCCAAGAAGTATCCTTTGAAGAATTGGGCGGTGCAAGAACTCATTCAACAAAATCGGGCGTCGCTCATTTCGTGGCTGAAAACGAATATGAATGCATGGATAAGATAAAGAAGTTGATATCTTTTATTCCACAGAATAATATGGAAATATCAACTCCTCTCGAATCACAAGATGATGCGAACAGGCTTGAACCTGAATTCTCAAAAATACTACCAGAAAATCCGTATGAACAATACGACATGAAGCAAATTATAAGATTACTGGTTGATAAAGCTGATTTTCTTGAAGTGCATGAACGTTTTGCAGAGAACATTATTGTTGGCTTTGCGAGAATTGATGGCAAAGCAGTTGGAATAGTTGCAAATCAACCAATGTACCTTGCTGGAGCATTAGATATCAACTCCTCGACCAAAGCAGCACGTTTTATTCGCTTTTGTGATTGTTTTAACATTCCAATAGTTACTCTAGTTGATACTCCAGGTTATTTACCGGGAACAGATCAAGAACACAATGGAATTATTCGACATGGTAGCAAGTTGCTATATGCCTATTGTGATGCAACAGTTCCAAAAATTACATGTATTATAGGCAAGGCTTATGGTGGAGCCTACATTGCAATGGGTAGTAAAAATCTCAGAGCTGACATAAACTATGCCTGGCCCACAGCAGAAATTGCTGTTCTGGGTCCTGAAGCTGCCATTACGATAGTGCATAGAAAAGACCTCAAGAGCTCAAAAAACCCAATTGAAATCAAAAAGAAACTGGCAAAAGAATACCGCGAGAAATTCGCAAATCCATACATTGCTGCAGAAAAAGGGATAATTGATCTTGTGATAGACCCAATTGAAACAAGAATAATGATAGTAAAGGCACTAAGCGTATTGCAGAATAAAAGAGAGTCAAGGCCAGTAAGAAAACATGGTAACATTAATCTTTAGGGGAGATGTGAAATGGGAAAATTAATTTCTAGCATATTAATTGCAAATAGAGGCGAAATAGCACTCAGAGTAATTAGGGCATGCAAGGAATTGAACATAAAGTCTATCGCACTTTACTCTGATGAGGATTTAAGATCAAAGCATGTTAAAAGCGCTGACGAATCTTATTATCTTGGACCACCAGCGCCGACTAAAAGCTATCTTAACATTGAAAAGATAATTGAGATTGCAGAGAGCGCTGGAGCTGAAGCAATTCATCCGGGTTACGGCTTTTTGTCAGAAAATGAAACCTTTGCTGCAAAATGCGAACAGAAGGGTATCATATTTATCGGACCGTCCAGCGAGGCGATGGCACTGACTGGAGATAAAATGAAATGCAAAGAAATAATGAAAAAGGCAGAAGTACCAACGATTCCAGGAAGCGATGATATACTGGAAGAAGTTGACAAAGCAGTAGAAATCGCTGGAGAAGCAGGGTATCCTGTACTACTCAAATCAGCATACGGAGGAGGTGGAAGAGGAATAAGGTTCGCAGACAACGAAAAGCAGCTTAGGGAAGAATTTGAAATGGCAGCTGCAGAATCAAGAGCAGCATTCGGCAAGTCTGGGCTTTATGTAGAAAAATTCCTTCAAGGAATACGACATATTGAATTCCAGCTTGCAAGAGATTCCAGTGGAAACGGAAGACATCTATTTGAACGCGAATGCTCGATTCAAAGACGCCATCAAAAGTTAATTGAATTTTCACCCTCTTCGGTCGTAGACAAGAAAACTAGATCAAATATAGGTGAAATCGCTGTCAGGGCAGCAGAATCAGTTGACTATCTCAATGCGGGCACGGCAGAGTTCTTAAGGGATGCAAAGGGTAACTTTTATTTTATTGAGGTTAATTCTCGACTCCAAGTAGAGCACCCTGTAACAGAGTTAGTTACGGGAATTGACCTTGTCAAGTTACAGATAAAAATTGCATGCGGTGAAGAAATTCCCTTTAAGCAGTCGGACCTTGAAATTAACGGTTCTGCAATAGAATGTAGGATAAATGCCGAAGATCCATTTCATGATTTTGTTCCTTCAGTCGGACTGGTGCCAGACTGCAATCTTCCATACGGGCCTGGTGTTAGAGTAGATACTTACCTATATCCCGGATGCAGTGTATCAGGATATTATGATTCCCTGGTGGCAAAATTGATAACATGGGGACAAGATTTCAATGAGGCAAGGGTAAGGATGTTCAATGCCTTGGATGAATTTAAGATAGAAGGCATAAACACTACTATTCCTCTGTATAAGACCATAATGAATGAGAAGAACTTTATTCAAGGAAATATTTCTACAGATTACTTGGAAAAGTATGATATGCTCAATAAAATGCAGGACGAGTTAAAAGATAAACAACTAAAGTCATCTGACTCTTCCATAGCAGCTGCTTTACTTTACTCAGAATACTTGAAAGGACAAAGTGCCATTAATTCGTCGAACAAGCTTTCATTATCTAAATGGGTAAGAGCGGGTAGTCAGAAAAATGGAATTTAAGATAGATAATCTAGATAACGTTCTGACAGGTTCAATATCTGAGTCTAGTGGAGATGGTAAAATCATAGCTACCATAAATGGTAAGAAACATGATATACAAATAGTCGGTCTTAAAAATGGTATTTTAGAGTTTATCATAGACAACTCTTATGAATCTGCCAAGATATTGGAATTTGGAAGCTCGTACATTAAGATGTTGATGAACGGAGAACAAATTATTCTTAAAAAACATTCAAAATTGACTGAAATTCTCGAAAAATCAATGGCACTTGGCGCATCATCTACAGGTGATAACAAGCTCTTCAGTCAAATTCCTGGACGAGTAGTATCTATTATGTTAAAGTCAGGCGACCAATTAAAAAAAGGCGATTCAGTAATTGTACTAGAATCTATGAAAATGCAAGTTGCTGTAAAGGCCCACAAAGATGGTCAGATTAGAGATATAAAGGTAAAAATTGGAGATACAGTTTCAAGAAACGACGTTGTTGCCTTAATTGAGTAATGATATTATTTACGATATTATTCAGTTATCTCAAAAAAAAATATTAGACAGCATTAGACCATCCAGTTTTACACTGCATTTTAAGTTACAATTCAATTGTTGATCTCTTTTAGTTTATCTTTAATTTCATCGTATTTTGGTTCGATAAGCGGATTATCTGAAATCCACATATATCTAATAATTCCATTTTTATCCAACAAGAAAATTGACCTTTTAGCTGCATTGTAGTCCTTTAAAGGACCAAGATCCTTCATTACTATTCCATAGTTACTAATTGTTTCTCTTTTATAATCACTTAAGAGTGGAAAATTAAGATGTCTATTTATTTTAAATATCTTGTTTGCGAATGGACCATCTACTGAAATTCCCACTACTGCAGTATTGCTGCTTTCGAAATCATTTAGCGAATCTCTGAATACACACATTTCTGTAGTACATACAGGTGACTCTGCAGCCGGAAAAAATGCTAATAGTGTATTCTTGCCCTTAAACTCCTCAAGCTTATGCATATTCATATCAACATCGGGTAACTCAAAATCTGGTGCTGTGTCTCCTTCTTTTAGATTTGCCATACAATCGATCTCAATCTGTTTAATGTTAATCTTTCTATCAATAATAGACACGTTTGTGTATGCAGTATCGATTACCTAGATTGTCTTTTTGTTTATCTGATGGACATTAATGTTCTCATTACTTTTGTAGCCTGATAAATCTAACACAACGTGCTTGAATCCTAGCTCCTTTAATTTTAAATCTACTATTGACAGTTTGTCTGTGTCAAACATTTCTTTTATTTCTAACCTGTCAACTTCAATTCTTGCCATGTCTTGATTATCCCGAACTCTAACTTGCCTTACATTGAAAATAGACTTTACAAATAATTCAGCCTTTTCTACTCTTCTTAGTTTTTCGAATGTTACTGGAGTTCCATGTGGTATTCTTGATGCCAGGCATGAGTTAGACGGTTTGTCAAAAACTGTCAAGTTGTTAGACTTCGCGATGTTCCTTACATTCAGTTTATTGATTCCAAGCTCCACAAGTGGACTTTTTACACCGTTTTCTCTAAGAGCTACAATTCCTGGACGATAATCCATCAAATCATCGGTATTTGTACCATCGACTATCAATTTCACCTCCAAGAGTTCCGCCTCTCTTAACAGGTAGGTTGCAAGTTCCGTTCTGCAATGATAACATCTCATCGAGTCATTCCTAACAAACTCTGCATTGTCTAATTCATTGTATTTTATTATTTTATGATCGATGTCTATTTCTTGCGCAATGTCTTTTGCAGATTTTAATTCGTCAGCTGAAAGTGTATTATAATCTGCAGTAACAGCAATTGCATTTTTATTTAATGCTTTTTTTGCTGCCATAGCAACAACAGCACTATCAACACCTCCTGACAACGCAATCATGGTCTTTTGATTTTTATCCTGAAACCATGAAACCAACTTTTGATAAAGCATTTCTTCCAAATTTATCCTCTGTTGTATTTTTTGAAAACCTCATAGTATGCTATATCATATATCCTTCTGTATGGAACCTTTAGTTTTGTTGCAATTTTTTTAATATCTTCATACTCTGGCTTTATTATTTTAATGGTTCCATCCTTACTCTTTGAAAGCTTCACTTTGACTACAAATCGCTGAGTCCCAATGGTAATCTGAGTTGTAATAAATGATCTGGGAATCGTTATTCGATTTATCTCACGTACTCTGCATCCAAGTGAACCAGTTTCAATTAATAGTAACTTAACTAGGTAATCATATGATGTCTTGTCACTAAGGACCTTTATAATAAATGATGGCCTATTTTTTTTAGAGATGCCTTGAAGAACGGTAACATCTTTAGCCCCATTTGCATACAAGGTTTCGATCATATTTCCTATTGTCTCGCCTGTAACGTCGTCAACGTTTGTTTCAATCTCATATACACTTTCTGATTTATTATCTGCCTTGGAATTTGACTGACCTACCACTAATCTGAGTATATTTGCGACCTTCCTACCGTCTTTTTGACCAGCACCATTTCCAATTTTTTCGGGAATGAACGGAGGATAATAGGAAATATGTTCAGAAGCCAAATTAACAAGCATTGATGCGCCAGTGGGCGTCGTAAGCTCGCCATCCATTTTACCTGGAACCAGAAGTATTTGCGAGTTCCTCAAGATTTCTAGTATTGCATTACCCGGATTAGGAACAATGCCATGTGAGAACTTTAACATACCGTTACCAATTGCAACGTCAGTAGAATAGAATTTGTGTGATAAGAGACCCAAATCATCCAATGCCACCGCTGTGCCAATCAAATCTGCAGCGGTATCCACCGATGAAACTTCATGCAAGTGAATATCGTTATGCTTGGTACCATGTATTATTGATTCTGCCGTGATTATTGTCTTAATTGAATTTAGAACAAAAGTTCTTGCAGCATTGGATAAATTTATCGAGTCACAACACGAGGCCAAAGATCTATATATCACACTGCCCAATCGTGATTTTGTCGATTCCTTATATTCAAATGATAACTTTGTACAGGAAATACCATACGATGTGGTTTTAATGAAATCTACCTTGCGTATCTTAGAGCCTGCAAAATAGTCTTGGCATGTATAAATTGAATCGATGACTTTTTTTTTATTAGCACCCATGTCTACTAAACTACTCAAAAACATGTCTCCTGAAATTCCTGCAACTTGCGAGTCAATAATCACTATCTTTGACATATAGATGAAAAATCTCTATTCTATATCCTATCGAGACAATTTAAATATTATTGTCCAATTTGCACTTTGATTAGTATTAGTATCACTTGATTCCCACAACAGAGAATGGAAAAATAAATGGCTTTACAAATTATTCCAGCAATTTAATAATGCATATTTGATATTTTACTCATTCATGTCGATAATCTTGTGTGACTATCTTTGTGATCATTTCAAAATATTGACGGTCTTTAGTAATACTATGTTTTGTCGTTTTAAAGTAATCTTATTAAGGAAGTATTTCATCATGAGCTTTTCCTAAGTGAAATTAATTATTGATGTAATCTATTAGGTTGGTAATAGAATCAAAATTACCCACTTCAGTCAGGCTATGAGCATCACTACCCAGATGAAAACAAATATTATTTTCCTTGAATGTCTGCAACCATTTCATTGGCGGTCTGCGATATTTTGCATTGATTTCAATCGTTTTATTATTACTTTTTAATAATTGTGACAATTCAATTATTTCATCATCGCATAGCTCGAATGATTCTTCTGGAGCCAGATGACCAATTACATTTACATAGGATAATGAAATAGCTGATTTCAAAGAAAAAAGCCAATCTCGCTTATTGTAATACTTAGTATGAAAACTTGCAATCAAAAAATGACCTTCATATTCCTGCGGCACGTCTACTGATCCGTCTTTCAAAATTTTTGCCTCAAAACCTGCAATTATTTTCATCTTTGTCCCAGACGATATTATTCTATCTATATCTTCAAGGTATTTAGGTATCCAATCAGAGGTTCTTCTCACATGTTCTGTGAACGCCAAAGTTTTCAAGTTAATTGTTTCAGCATACCTTGTTACTCTCTCGACCGACAAGTCTTGAGGTGAATGGTCATTGTAGTTGCAATGTACATGATAATCCTTTTTTAAATCAAGCAAGTGCATTTTAATTATTTGATTGCATATTTTAGTTTATTTTGAAATAGTAATATTCTTCAGGTTTGCTATAATAAATGGTCTGAAAATTTTTATATGATATTGAATAAAAATTCATTTCGGATATGAAAATTGCTTGAATGGCGGCTCAAATTCCATTGTGTTAGTCCCAGGTGCATCCGCACCAGCTGCGATTAATACAATAAAATCTCTAAAAATGGTAAATTATCCTGTAAAAATAATAAGTTCAGACACAAACCCTATCTCAGCAGGATTTTATTTGTCGGATGCTCATGAAGTGTTACCGGAAGTAGAGAACCAATCATACACGACTAGACTTTTTGAAATAATTTCAAAGCACAATATTGGTATTCTGATGCCATCATCAGGCTATGACATATATAATTTTAGTAGAAATAAAGGAAATTTACTAGATCGCGGAGCAGTGGCAGTTGTAAGCGATGAAGATACGATGGAAAAATGCAGGGACAAAATGGAGACTTTTACTTTTCTCTCGCAAAAGTTTGCGTCACCTTACACGACGGTTGATCCTAATAAAATAATAGAATTTCCGTTGATTGCAAAACCAAGATTCGGTAAAGGAAGTAAAGGAGTAGTGAAAATAGACAACGACGATGACCTAAAATACGTGCAATCAAAAAACGATAATTTGATATTTCAAGAATATTTGCCAGGCACGGAATACACTATTGATGTACTATCTGATTTGGAGGGAGAACCAATTATTGCTGTTCCGCGAATTAGACTACAAACAAAAGCAGGAATATCCACAATAGGTAAAATTGTTAGGGATGATTCAATATCAGAGACATGCAAGTCAATTGCAAAATACCTAAAGATAATAGGGCCTTGTTGCATTCAAATGAAAGAAACTAAAGACGGTATACTTAAGGTGGTGGAAGTCAACCCCCGGCTTGGTGGCGGGACTATTTTTACTGCTCTGGCTGGTGCGAATTTTCCTTCAATGATTTTAGACATGGTGAAGGGCAAGAAAGTCGAACCTCCAGTAATATCTGAGATAACGGTAGTCAGATATTTTGAAGAGATAGTAGTAGAAAATGGAAAGGCAATGAAATATGACTTGAATTTAAAATAATATCTACATTTTCTTGCACGTTTTTTTTGCAGCTAATGTCTTTTATTTCAAAGGCTTCGCCGATTCGACATGGCCAATATCCTGTGAATTTCATCATAATTACTGAAAACCCTACTATCATCAGGAAGGTAACAAAAATCACACTAATGTATCGCATTTAGGAATCACTCAAAACAATACTGCAGTCTGAATTACACTCATATTTTGTGGTTATCTCCAGCTCCTGTTTCTTATGGTTATTGCAGAATATATCAAGAGCCAAGTATATACAAACGTAGTGATGAAAGTAAAGAGTGGTCTGTACAACCAAAGACCGTCATGCGGATTTCTAAGTCTGTATTCTACAGAGTAAATCATCCCTGTAAACATTACACCCGCAATCCAAAAGAGGATTGAAGTAAAGTCACCTTTTATTGGTAAAATTGCAATTGTGTAAAAAATAATGTATGGCCTAATAAGCTTCATACCTATTTGAATATAGTATAAAAGCGCAATAAAAGAGGGTCTCTTCCAAAATATTCCACCTGTTGCAAATAAACTACGAATAAAGCTCTTCTTCCAGCGTATTTGTTGTCTGGCTAGTGATTCGAAAGTCTTTGGAACTCCTACATTCACTCTTATACTATTTGAATATTCGACATTCCATTTTATTGGTGTGTTGGAAATTTCTGTATCTGGGTCAAAGGAATTTTTCATTGTCTCGATGTCGTCGGAGCCGGTTTGCAATATTGGCATATGGTCATTTAGCTTTTTTTCTGCTGAGATATCACGCTTTGAACGAGTCGCTAATACGTGTGCCGTCATTCTTCTATCAGTACAAAACTTAAAATCTATACCCAAAAATCTGTCATTAGCCCACTCGTGAATAAAGTCTTGTATTGCAACTCTTCTGTAGAAACTGAGCGATCCGGAACAGCATGTTACTGATCTAAAAGAACTTTCTGCTGCTTTGATTGATCTACATGATATGTCGATATAGACTTGTTGAAATTTTTCAATTGTGTTACCCCGTTGTGCATCTCTGACTCTTCCATGACAAGTTAAGGCGCCTAATTTTCTATCATTATTAAAAATTTTCGCGGCCTTTTCAATTGCGTCCGATGCCATATCACAATCACTATCCATAAATGCATATATTTCTCCCCGTGCAATCTCGCTTGCGGCTTCTACAGCCTTTTTCTTTCCAACACTCTTTGATAAGTGTAATATATGAAAAGTCTCTGTTCTGTTTTCTTTGCGCATTTCGTCGAGAATTTCACCAGTTCTGTCTGTGCTACCATCATTTACAATGATTATTTCTTTTTGTTCATATGTTTGGTCCAGGCAAGATTGAACGCAATTTCGTATATTTTTTTCTTCATTTTTTGCAGGTACCACTATACTTATTAGAGGACCATTTGACACATCGACATTCCTGGCGTTCAGATATGGATCTTTGTACTTAAAATATGAAAGAATTAGAACGCTCAGTAAAACAAAGCTAGTGAGAAAACTGTAGATGCCTATTAATGGGTCCACAAGCAAGATTGTAAAATAGATTTTAGCTGCAAGGACACATCCCACAGCAATGACCATTAGCGTTCTTACAAGCCATTTACTTTTTTCAACTTCTGAATATCTTGAAGTTTGTTCTTGTAAAGTCATTTTTTAACACCAACCACATTAAATTTTAATTGAGATAATAATGTAATTAAACATACTTCACTACATATAGAGTTTCGTTTTCTTATTAATTTTGTAGTCACAAAAATCATAATGATTTTGACAAAAAGAAATAAACTATTTGAGAGGAGCAATTTCTCTTACACTAAATTTTTTGATATCGACGTTTGTCGCACCATCCCACCTAAATGCGGCTATAGGTCCACCCCACGTAATTATCTGATCGGCTTTACCACCACATTCTCTTCCAGCATTTCCCCATCCACCTTTGTCGGTTTTTTCATTTGCCTTTATCCAATTGTTATTGTTGTTTTTGTCCACCCAAAGCTCTAGTTTTACCGCGGGTTTGTCATTTTGAATGACATTATACATTATCACCTTCATTCCAATCCATTTTCCTTTAATTGGTCCAATGTTTTTTCCCATTTCTCCAAAAACATAGCCTCCAGAGTGCCATTGTTCCTTTTCCCATCTAGTAGCACCACTATAGAATAAGGCGCCTTTGTAAGCTACACCTTCACAACCTTGAGGAGCCCCGAAACCTGTATGTCTTCCTCCTCTCGCATACCATACAAAATTATCGTTGCTGCCGCTGTTAAGTTTCACATAACCTGTTATCTCTACATTTTTCCAATCATTGGGAGACTGCATATATCCAGCTAAAGCGATTTTATTGTGGTTTAACGTCTTGATGTTTTCGGGATGAAAACCTGAAGAAGTAAATACTCCCATTCTTACTTTAGTAGATTTTACCTTAAACGAACCATCAGAATTTTTTGTCATTGTAGTTTGAGGGGAAAATCTCGGGTCAGAGGCAGGATCTGATTTGATAAACCATTGCTCCCCGCCCTTCTTTGTTGGATAAATTTTCATTACGCCAAATTTGTCCAAGCTTTTTTTTTCGTCAGCTGACTTAACGTTGACCTGAGAGACACTATTGTCGCTTAAGGTGCTTTCTGTTTTCAGGACATCACCTACATTACAATTTTCATCAATCTGTCCGTTTCCATCATTATCCTGACCATCTCCACATATCTCTTGTTCAGGAACTGTTGGTGGTGATTGATTGTTGTCATCGCCCTGTGGGACATTATCGTCTGGGACATCACCTACATTACAATTTTCATCAATCTGTCCGTTTCCATCATTATCCTGACCATCTCCACATATCTCTTGTTCAGGAACTGTTGGTGGTGATTGATTGTTGTCATCGCCCTGTGGGACATTATCGTCTGGGACATCACCTACATTACAATTTTCATCAATCTGTCCGTTTCCATCATTATCCTGACCATCTCCACATATCTCTTGTTCAGGAACTGTTGGTGGTGATTGATTGTTGTCATCGCCCTGTGGGACATTATCGTCTGGGACATCACCTACATTACAATTTTCATCAATCTGTCCGTTTCCATCATTATCCTGACCATCTCCACATATCTCTTGTTCAGGAACTGTTGGTGGTGATTGATTGTTGTCATCGCCATGTGGATTGTTACTTACATTACAGTACTCATCAATCTGTCCGTTTCCATCATTATCCTGACCATCTCCACATATTTCTGGCCTTGCTACCTTTTCTTGAACCAAACTATCGATAAGCTGATTGATCATCTCATTAGTATTGGAATTCGACTCTTTCTTTCCAGTGGTAGGAAAATAATCGAAAATAACTTGGTCGGCGGCGGTTTTGTAAAATGGATTATTTTTCGCGGCGCTTTCCGAGACGTAAGTAAGAGGTAATCCTTGTGAGTTTTGAATTAGCTGAGGTATTGACAGATTAAATGAAAACAATATGACCAATAATGCCGTTACGAGTAAAGGCCTTCTGTTCAGGACTCTCTTCATTTGAATAGGGTCACCGCTAAAATATCGTAAGTTATGCTGAACACTAGCAAAACAATGAAAGGCTTGGATACAGGGTAAGAGGTAATTTTATGTCTGGTGATTAGTTTTTTTACAGAATACACGTTTTGATACTTGAAAACAAGATATTAATACAAAAGCATAATTTCTACCTAAATTAGGTTTTAATAGTATTAAACATAAGACTCTTTTTTAGTATACAAACATAACTATCTTTCTTAATAATTAGCAATTTTTCTATTACAATTAACTCGAAGATTCTCAAATAAGCATATCGTCAATTAATAAAAAATTCAGATTTTTTGGTTTTTCCATACCTGCCTTGACATTTGTTAAACAACGGCTCAAAATAATAACTATAACTTTAATATGGTGTCATAGATTGATATATCTATTTAAATTCAGTTGTATTACTACAATATTCATGATATAATAAAAGTTCAATCAGATGTGGTTCTGTATGAGCTAGAATACTTCAAGTCAGAAGTATTTGAGAACCCTGATTTGCTAGTTAGAACTTTAGACTCTCTACCCGGAGGACTGAGATTTTCTCGAAAAATAATTGAAGACAAATCATCTAATTCACATAAGATACTCTATACAGAACATCTGGGATCATTAGGTGCTCAATTCAGCATAAATTTTGGAGAGCGAATAGAAGTAACTATTAACAAACTGATATCAAAATCCAAGCATGTACTCTATGTGAATCTGGTGGAACCATTACTTCGATTCCTTTTCATTTCAAGAGGATATATCTTACTACATTCAGCATGTTTGGACAAGAATGAGTCCGGACTACTCATGTCTGCACCTCCAGATACCGGAAAAACCACGACGGTTTTGAAGTGTGTAAAAAATGGATTCTCATTCTTATCTGATGATATGACTATTATTAAATTGCCTAATCAAGCAATGTGTTTTCCTAAACCCATGACGATAAGCTCTCATACTTTTAAGACTGCTGTGAGTGTTTCAAATAATCGTGACACCGATCGTAGTATGAGGGTACGAAGTTTGGTTCATTCAAAAACAGGTAGATCGTTTATGCACAAGTTAGCCAAACTAAATGTGCCCATATTCACCATCAATACAATTGGACAATCAATCGTTAGACCACCCAAATACAGTATAAATACAATTTTACAAGATGCCATAATAAAGAAAGAAACTCGAGTGGACAGTTTGTATTTCCTTAAAAGGGAAGGTAATCAATTTGTTCATCTAGATACGGATGTCGCCCTAGATCTTGCTGTCGAAAATAGTGATGATGCGTTTATTTTCCCGCCTTATGCTGATTTATTGAAATATATTGCTATAAACGGAAAAACTGCATTAGAATTGCTAGAGGAAGAAAAAAAACTTTTACTTGCATTCCTATCTGGAATTAGCTGCTACATGATTAAAAGTGAAACGAGGGCCTGGTTTAATATGATTTCAAAATCAACTGAAAAAAAAACATGATATGAATGGCCCACATGAATTCTCCGACTCTCATCAAAATCTTTTATTTTATTAACTTCAAATATTGGAGATGAATAAAGATATTCAAATCGGTTCGTCATCATGAAGGACTAATCTATATAACTTTAGGTAATTTTGTTGGTGCGACTCTCACAGGAATATTCTGGTTATTGCTTGCTATGCTCCAGGATGTCCATGAATATGGCCAAATAAATTATGTGATAGCCATCGCCTCACTGTCGTCTAGCGTGTCGTTACTAGGTCTCAATACTGCAGTCACCACTCTAATTCCTCAGGGTCACAAGCAAATTGATATACAGGCAAATCAAATTATCCTAATTTCAGCAACGATTTGCGCAATAGTTGCATCGCTCTTTAATTGGATACTGGGACTATTTGTTTTAGGAATGGCCTTCTGGATGATGTCCTCTTATGAGCTTTTGAGTAGAAAGTTATACTCAAAGTACGCCATTAATATAATCGGTTCAAGAGGGTCTCAACTTGTCTTGTCAATGATTCTCTATACTTTTTTGGGACTTAATGGAATCATTATTGGATTTATTATTTCCTTCTTTGCATTTAGCTTTACGTATTTTAGGACGATTCCACAGTTTAGTAAACGTTTTGACAGCATCAAAAGGGAGTTTAAGACTTCATTGCATCTGTACTCATATAATCTTTCCAATGCTTTGCTATTGTATTTTGATAAACTGATTATTGCTCCTATATATGGTTACACAATTTTGGGTTACTACCAATTGGGCTTTCAATTTTTGATGTTTTTTAGTATGATTTCAGTTAGTTTTTATCAATATCTAATACCAGAAGAGTCAAGTGGAAGAAAAAGAAACAGATTAAGGCTTTATGGAATAGCACTTTCTGTAATCATAACTATCTTAGTGTTTGCTTTTGCACCTACAATTCTAAAAGTGTTCTTTCCGAATTACATTCATTCGCTTAATTCCATAAGGATTCTAAGTTTTGGCATAATTCCAATGATGATAACAGGTACATTGAATTCAAAGTTTCTGGCCATGAAGCGAACTCGTTATGTTCTGTTTTCATCAATAACTTATCAAGTAACACAAATAATTCTAATAATAATTCTTGGCAAATTCTTGGGCATTAATGGAATATCCTTATCGGTAGTGATTGCCATGATGTGTCAGATTACATTTCTTGGAATAGCCCATTTACACCTAAACAAAAGTAGTAAACAAAATAGTCCAACCACTACTTGACTTGGATCATTACCAATTGAATTGTGGGTCCTGATAACTCCTGACCTCGTCCATATTATATCTCGGTATATGTAATGGGACTCAAAATTTTCAAATTATGATATTAGTTGAATATTGTTTAGGATTATAATCTGTAACTCTAAGGAATTTCGATGTGCTGGCGGATGTTTTTACATATTAAAGTATTGACACTGTTTGTTTTATCATCGCAGTCGTTACTTTGTCCCGTATTGATATGAACATTTGTTGGGGAATTATGGCCAGAAACAGTTAGGCTTTTTATCACATTTTGCGAGTCATTTAAACATACACTATTATTATCTCCATTTTTGGTATCATCACAATCGTTTACTTGATTGGTATCTATTGCATAGTTAATTCTATTATTATTTCCAAGAACGTCAATGGGATCAAGGAAATTATTGCTATTGTTAGTGCATTCTGCATTGTTGCTTCCACTGCCAGTTTCATCACATTTTTGAATCTGCTTTACATTAGACTGCAAGATGAATTTGTTGTTCTTACCTATCAAACTGATTTGATCTGTTGCTGTTGCATCAACATTTGAACATTCAGCGTTATTTGTTCCCGTATTAAATTCGTCACAATCGTTTTTGTGCTTTGAATCTGTTAGAATATCGGCCTTATTTTGAATTGACTCGATGGCACCGTATACGTTACTACCTAAGATGCAGTTGAACAACGTGCCGATCACAACTAAAAGTATGGCTGGAGCCAGAATTCCTACAGAGTTCATTATTCATTACTCGTTTTATTCTATGTTATAAATAAAATTGGGTAGAAGATATTATAAGATGATTGGGCAATTATTTCGAGTAATTTGATTCTATACTATTTTCTGAAAGAAGAAACAGAATTTTCAGAGATAACAAACAAGTTTGAAAATTCTAGTATTTAGTTAATCTACTCTTTTTCGTTTTCCGGATCTTTATCGAGCGTCCAAGGAAACCAATGTCCGATGATTTTTGCCCAGTCTATTTTCAACGCAAAATATATTATTACTCCTAGGACAGCAACGCTCCCGATAGTTACTACTATTAAGTAATCTATGTTTGTTGAATTCGACATAAGGTTGTTTACAAATGGTTTTCCGAAATAGATAGCTCCCAATACAAACATTTCATTGAATATGAATTTTCCCAAAAAAGTTGCAATGGCAAATTTCCAAGGGCTATATTTGGCAAGGCCCAATGGAATATATACTATATCGTCAGGTATTGGACTTACAGCAGCTATAAATGCCCCTATTGCGCCATATCTGCCTAGTAGTCTCTGTAGAGGAACCATTTTTCCCTTAATTTTTGAACTCAATATGTTTCTACCATAATAACTAGCATAAAAAATAATCAATTTTGCGACCACTGCTCCAATGGCACTCGAAAGAGAGATTAAGGTTGGATCTAAATTATCATTAAAAGCTGCCGTAATAAGTACTGGGAAATAAGGGATGGGTACAAAAACAATAATACTTCCAACAAAACTAATTAGTAATATACCTAAATATCCAAAATCGTCATAGAATGAAAAAAATTGGTCAATATTCAATTCTTCTCAGAACTTGAATTTCTTTCCTAATATGCTCTACCAAAATACACTTCAGTGGTTCCTTCTTTTCCGCAAGCAATGCATGAAGAAATATTCTTTCTAGTATTAAATGGAACGATTCGAATATCTGCTGTAGTCTTTTCTTTCACACTATCCTCGCATTCTCTCTTTCCACACCAACTACAAGCAACAAAACCTCCTGATGAGTCAAGAATCGAGAGCAATTCATCTAAATTTTTAGCAGTTCTCGTGTTAGTTAAAAGGTAATTTTTAGCAAGATGATACATGTTAGATTGTATGTTTTCTAAAATTGACAATATCTCGCTTACAAGATCTTTTTCTTTGACATAAAATCTTTCCTTGGTATCCCTCCTTACTAACTCTACTTGTTCTTCTCGAATATCTCTAATTCCAATATTCACTCTCAATGGAACTCCTTTCATTTCCCATTCATTAAATTTCCATCCTGAGGTGTACTCGTCTCTATCATCCGTATAGGCTCGAATCTGCGAATCCTTTAATTTATATTCTAACTCACCTGCTTTTTGTTTCACAATTTCCTTGCTTTCGTCCTTATAAATGGGAACAATGATTACCTGAGTTGGCGAAATCTTTGGGGGCAATATAAGGCCCTTGTCGTCTCCATGAACCATTATCATGGCCCCAATAATCCTCCAGGAAATTCCCCAAGATGTCTGCCACACAAAATGCTCGGAGGTGTCTTTGTCTAGGAATTTAATATCAAATGGCTTTGAAAAATTTTGAGCTAAATTATGTGAAGTGGCCATTTGCAACGCTTTTCCATCTGGCATTAGAGATTCTAGACAAGTAGTATAATTTGCACCAACAAACTTTTCTTTGTCTGACTTGAGTCCTGATACGGTCGGTATGGCTAAGAATTCTTCAATTAGTGTTTTGTAAAGATCCAGTATCATACTCACTTGATCGTTAGCCTCTTTTTCATTAATGTGCGCAGTATGCCCCTCCTGCCATAGAAATTCTGAATTTCTAATTAACGGTTTGGTAGATTTTATTTCAGCTCTTAGGGCACTGTTCCAAAAATTCAATTTTAACGGTAAATCTCTGTAACTTGATATCCATTTTGAGAACATAGAATATGCGAGGGTTTCTGATGTAGGTCTAAGAGCCAGTTTTTCAGCGAGATCATTATTTCCAGATTTTGTCACCCAATAAACTTCCGGCATAAATCCCTCAAAATGATTCTTTTCGACAGTAAGGAGACTTTCTGGGATTAATACTGGAAGAAAACCATTTTTGTGACCGGTCTTTTTGAATTGGTCATCAAGTAGTTCCTTAATGTTCTCCCATATTGCATAACCATACGGACGAAGGATGATGAAACCTTTACCTGGGGAATAGTCTGCAATGCCTGATTTTAACACACATTGAGTATACCAATCACTGAAATCATCTGATTTTTTTACTGTTATACCTGCTTCTTTTGTCAAGTTACATTACTACGAGATTCTAAATTGTTTTATGAAAGAGGTTCTCCTTTACAATAGACTTTGCCCATAATTCTGCTATGAAAATTACTGCATACGTAGCATTGAATGAATCCTAATTCCTTTTTAAAAACTGGACAATCAACAGCCTCCAGTTTCATTCTCTTTAACATTTTTGGACTCACTCCCTTTAACTTTAGTTTTCCTTTATCGTCCATCATTCCAATGGCATGCAGTTCAGATTTTGCTTTGTCATCTAGTTTGATACTTTTTTCTACTCCCTTTATGGGAACAATGTATTTTGTATCCTGACTCTCCTCACTCATGATTGTCTAATGATGTTTAGTTCATCTATATGATGCTTGCTATCGGTATATTTTTTTAAGTGAGAAACAATTGCACGGTTGCGTCATGGTTGGATATTAATTTTAAGCTGTGAAATGATTATTTATTCGATACTTGTGAATAAAAATATGGATGATTATTATGGGATTCTTGAGTTAAACAAAAACGCTTCAGTTGACGAAATAAGAAGATCATTTAGGGTCCTCGCTTTGAAATATCATCCAGATAAAAATAAGAACTCAGGATCCAAAGAAAAATTCATGAAAATAGTTGAGGCGTATGAAGTATTATCAGATTCTAACGGAAAGAAAAACTATGATGAATCAATTACTGTAAAAAAGAATACTCCTAAATACGATTATTCCTGGACACCATCAGCCGATTTTGATAAAGTCTACAGTTATTCGAGGATAAAGAACACGTACGTTGGAGGAGGTATTTGGGACATTGGTGAAAAGGCAACAAAGGGTATGTGGAAGGCCACAATTATACTGCTTGCGGCACTTGCTTCCATGGCACTGCTTATTGTATTACTTCCTTAGTTTAGTTGATGTCAAACGTTTTTCCGCTTCTTGGGAAAAGCAGGTTTATTTTTGACTGAATACTTGTACCAGAAAAACGCGGCCAACGCCAAATTTGCAATTGAAGCAAGCAGGAAAATTGGAGAATTAGTCTGACTAAATACCGCAATACCGTAAATTCCAAAAATCATTGCAGCAATTGCTAGAAATTTTAGCTGAGTAGTTGAAATAGGCAACCATATTCAAGTGTTTTAATCAGTATAAAAGTCAAACTCTTAGGTACCACTTTAATTCATAATGGAAACTACGCTGAATGATCAATGTATTCTATACTGGTTTACAAATTGGTATTTGTTCGCGCTTGTGCTGAGAATTTTTTATCATGTCCATTACTAAATTTATTTTTTTCTTACTTTGACCACAGTTGCCGAGATCATTATTGAGATAATGTTGCAGTATGATGTCTATCTCATTATATGATAGACCAAGTTGTTTTTCTGCTAAATGTCCCTTCCATAATCTTGGACTACTGGGTTGGTTGACAATTCGATTCGGTAATCCTAGTTCCTTACCCAACAATTTTACTTGACTCTTGTAGAGGCCTCCTATAGGAAGCAGATCAGCTGCTCCGTCCCCAAACTTGGTAAAATAGCCTATCATTAGTTCGCTCTTATCAGATGTTCCCAATACTAGGAGATTTCTTAGACCTGCATAGTGATACAACAAAGTCATTCTAAGTCTTGCCGAAATGTTTCCTCCAGATAACTTGGTCCTAGGTATGTGATTTAGCAAACTGGTTTTTGCACTTTCAAAATGAATTTCATTGTAATTTATTTTCAATTCATTTGCCAGATAGCGGGCATTGTCTATGTCTTTTTTTGGTGTAATTGCTCTCTCGGGCATTATCAGAGCCAATACCCTATCTTTTTTTATGGCTTTGCTTGCCAACACCAGACATACAGATGAATCAAGACCGCCACTTAGTCCAATAACAATCCCATTCTTCTTTCTTGATTCTACTTGTCTTGAAATGAATCTTGTAATATTGTTAGAAATTTGTTTGTAGTTTAAAGAAAGAAAATCGTGATACATTGTTATTTTGCTACCGGGGGTTTGGAAAACGTATTTCGTTGATCAAGGTGATAATTAATGGATACTTGTGGGTCTTTCTGCTTGCCTGTTAAAATTCCCACTACAATATCATCCTTTTTTATTACCTCCTCTTGTCTGAGCTTTTTAATTCCTGCAGGGACCGCCCCCGATGCCATTTCACAATCAAATCCATTAAGCCCAACCAGAGCCATGCCATCACTCATTTCTTTGTCTGAGACCTGAGAAACAACCCCGTTTGTAAATGCAATTGATCTTAATGCTTTGATCAAATTTGCAGGCTTACCTATCTGGATTGCTGTGGCCTTTGTATGGGGTCTTATTCCATTCTTGTCTTTTTCATCGTAGTACTCTTTTATCAAACTCATGTCAGGTCTTCCTTCATTCCAAGTGAGTTTTTTGCCGCCGAACAATCCATTTGTCAATTCAAAAAATGTATTAGCTCCTTCTGAATTAACGACCAATAATCTTGGGATTTTTTTTATCCATCCTAAGTCATAAAGTTCCATTAGCGCCTTACCACAACTAGATGTATTTCCAAGAGCGCCCCCGGGATAAACAATCCAGTCCGGTGGATTCCAGTCCAGGTATTCTAGTGCTCTGTATACTATTGTCTTCTGTCCCTCAATTCTAAAGGGGTTGATGGAATTTACTGTGTATGCACCCAGATGTTGAGCTTGATTTAACGAATATGTAAGAGCGTCATCAAAGTTGCCGTCAATCTCAATTACTTGAGCTCCAAACTGGAACGCTTGACCGAGTTTACCTGGTGCAATTTCTCCTTTTGGTACAAAAACTTCACATTCAATATTTTCATTTGCAGCGTACATTGCGGCAGAGGCGGAAGTATTTCCGGTTGATGCACAAATGATTCTCTTCATGTTTATCATTTTTGCATGTGTAACAGCCGTCGACATTCCGTTGTCCTTAAATGAACCGCTAGGATTGTAGCCTTCAGGCTGTAGTAATAGCGAATCGTTATTCATTAGGGAATATTCTGAGACTTTTTTCATTTTGTATGGTTTGGATTGCCTACCTTCAGAACCATCGAGCGAAACAAGTATCTTAGAACATTGATCAAAATCTTCTGTATCTAGATGCGCAAAATTAATTAATTCTCTAAATCTCCATACTCCACTTTCATTGTATATATTTCCTCCATGGTTTCTGCGTTGATAAAAGACCTCCACTAATTCCCGGGGATAATTTTTTTGGTAAATAATATCCAAAAACGAGCCACACTTGCAAACAAGTGTATTATTATTAATTTCATAAGTCAGATTACACGACGGATTTATACATTTTTTGAACGGTTTGCCTCCCCTATCATCCATGGACTAATTGCTAAAAAAAACATATTTAGACGTTTACGACTTGATGATTTCGTTAATTAAGTAGTTCATATTGGCGGAAATGCTCCGCACGTATAACAATACTTGGGATAAGTTAAACAGGAGCTGCAAAACGAACATCGTTTTGTTTCACACGGTTCTTTTACAGGACTTCCAAAAAAGGATTCATAAATCCTGTAATAATAGAGATGCTCTTTATTTTTCAGTTTTACACCGTCTATAAGAACTCGTTTTGATTCATTATTAAATTCCTCATCATCTATCAAGTCATGAAACTTGACTGAAATTTTTTCAAATCCTGAACCTTGTTCAAGAGCCATCTTATTTCTCCAAACTGTCGACCCCAGCTCGTCTTCAAAAGTTTTTCTAAGAATGAATTTTCCCCACTTTTTGTTTTCATGTTCTCCGACCTTTTCATCAATTCCAATCGAGGTGGCCAAGTTGCAAAACTGTTTTTCTAGATATGGTGTATTGACTACTACGCCCAATGATTCTCCTATTTTACGCGAAGAAAATTTCATTATGGTCCAAAGATCCTCCAAAATTGACTGTAATCTTTCCAAGTTTGAGAAGTACCTTTGCATGTAGTTGTATCCCGCGAATAATTCATCAGCGCCATCCCCAGTGACTACGCTCATGAAACCTTGATCTCTTGAAGTTTTTAAACCAAGATATATGACCGCGGAATTCCTTATTTCCAAAGGATCGAAGGTCTTGAATATTTTAACAACGTTCGGCACTGTCATTATTATATCATCAAAATCCACAACGCATTCAATATGATTTTCACTATATTTTCTTGCTATTCTTCTTGCATACTCGATATCCATTGAATCAGTTCCTAAGGATGTCACAATGCTAAATTTAGGCTTCATTAAACAAGCCAAAATGCTACTATCTAATCCACCGGACAAGAGCAAAGAACTATCAGAGTACTTTTTTACAATTTCTTTCAGATTTTCTCTCAGTACTCTTTGAGTATTCGAACTCGACAATATTTGAAAAGAATAGTGCTAATTGAGAATAAAAATTTGGCTATTGTTGAGAATTCATTTCATTGAAGCGTTTCCATTGTGTTCGCGTAATAATTCCAAACCTTCCTTCGTGATATAGTATTGCTTGGACTTTTTTATAACATAACGAACCATTCTGCCTAGATGATAGTAAATTGAACCCGTAGACAAATCCGTTGCATATTTAATTTCAGTAAATCCCGCTGAACCGTCGCTGTCAACAATGGCCTGCAAAATTTTTATACGTGTTCTCCTCGCGCGGAGCTGTGTTTCACCGATCAACAAAAATTTTATGTTAATAAATTATTTATGCCTTTCTGAATAACTATTTTAAAATAAATTGCCAAAAGAGTATTTGTTTCATTAACATAAAAGAATTTGTTGCTTTTTTCTGTTACATTTGAGCCATTTGATGGACACAAGTATAAATAGAAACAGTATGTTCCTTTACATTAATGCCGGTCGATCCTGTGTGTGGAATTGAAATGGATGAAGACCTCGCTACTATCCACGAATACAATGGAAAAAAATACTATTTTTGTTGTGAGGGTTGTAAGAGTATATTTTCAAGAAAACCGGGTAAATATTCAAAGAAAACGTAATTTTCAATTGAACATGGTTATATGAATTAGTTTTTCTAGTCATAACTAATTAACCTAACAAAAGATATTCAATACTGTTAGCTATTTACTATTGTCATATTACAATATTGAACTTGTGTGCAATAAGTGTGGGATCTTAAATAACAGGATATCAAATTTGAAATCCGTTAGAGACATGTTAAAGCCTTTAAACAGTTTATGTAAAGGTTGTGGAATATCACTGAATCCTATTGACTTTTCCATATCTGCTGAAAGAAGATACGAGAAGTTTGTCTAGATTATGCGAGATACCTTTTCTGAATATTCTAAAGTATAACGCGTATTCAAAATAATTGCTTGTTGATGTTTTACTAACTACTTCGAGGACTTAATTTTTCAAATTCACTTTCGTTCCTAATTTTGTAATAAGTATCGGCTAAATTGGTGAACAATCCCACTTCAATTACTCCAGGAATATTTTTCAAGTCCTTTTCTAAGATTTTAAGATTATCATAGCTTGGTAACAAAGTATCGTAAATAATATTCCCATTTTCACTTATGAAGGGATATCCCTTATCAAGCAAACGTAGATTAGGCAAGCAACCCATTTTCTCTAGTTTCTCGAGTACGAAATTTCTACCAAAGGGGGTAACCTCAATTGGAACAGGCATGCTTAGTTTATCAACAAACTTGCCAGATTGCGCAAAAATTACAAATTTTTGGGATGATGCTATTAGTATTTTTTCCCTCAATAATGCACCTCCGCCTCCCTTTATCATAACAAATGATGAATCAATTTGGTCCGCCCCATCCAATACAACGTCGATTTTTTTCTTTCTATCTGGCTCTATTATTTTTAATCCCATTGAATCGGCCACGAGTCTTATCTGAATGGATGTCACAACAAATTGCAACGATTTTTTATAATCTAAGAGATCAAGATTTCGTATAACCTTCTCTACAGTACTTCCACTACCAAGCCCTATCGTACATCCCTCAAAGATGTATTTTTCAAAAAAGTCCTGCGAGATATTGATAAATTTCTTATATTCGGAAGTTGGATTATCTTTATCATTGGATCTCATTTGATGAAATGAAACTATTGATATCTACTTTAATCTTTCAGCAATTGGAGTTTAGTGTTTTGTTCCTCTGCAATTGTGTACATTATCTAACAAGAAATTATTAATCTAATAATTGAATTTGATACTCGTCAATTGACAACGAGTATATATACGAAGTATCAATGAATATTCCTACAATGGCTGAAATGAGTGGTGCAAAGGCACTAATGGACTCCCTGGAAAAAGAAGGAGTTGACATAGTCTTTGGACTTCCAGGCGGAGCAAATTTGCCAATATACGATGCCTTAGTTGACGCTAACTTTAGGCACGTTTTGGTAAGACACGAGCAATCTGCAGCTCACATGGCTGATGGATATGCTAGAATAAAGAGGAAAGCCGGAGTATGTTTGGCCACGTCAGGACCTGGTGCAACAAATTTGATTACGGGTATTGCCACCGCTTATGCGGATTCATCACCTGTAGTTGCAATAACAGGACAAGTTCCATTAAACATGATTGGAAAGGATGCATTTCAAGAAACAGATATCATCGGTGTTGCAAATCCGTGCACAAAATATGCCTTTCAACCAAGACGTGCAATAGAAATTCCTGAAGTTGTAAAAAAATCATTCTATATCGCAGAAAGTGGGAGACCAGGTCCGGTGCTAGTTGATATCCCCAAAGACGTTCAACAAGAGGTAACAGAAATTCCTTTTCCCGATTTGATAAAAGTTAGAGGATATAAACCGATAGTAGATCCAGATCTCTCAAATGTAGGAAAAGCCGTTGAACTTTTGGTTTCAGCTCAAAAACCTATTATCATGGCAGGCGGCGGAGTAATTTTGTCCGGTGCATTTTCAGAACTCCAAGCGCTTGCTGAATTAATTATGGCTCCTGTCGTTACCACGTTCAAGGGAAAGGGTGCGTTTCCAGAAAATCATCCTCTTGCTATGGGACCTATAGGAATGCATGGACATGCTGAAGCAAATAGAATAATACTTGAAGCAGACTGCATACTTGCAGTTGGCGCAAGATTCTCGGATCGTTCCGTAGGAAGGTTCGATGAATTTGGTAAAGGTATGAACATTATACATCTTGATATAGATCCCGCAGAAATTGGAAAAAACAAGTCAGTAGATATCGCAATAGTTGGAGATGTAAAATCCGCCCTCAGAACAATGGTTAAGATGTTGTCTAAGGTTGCTGCAAAGAAAACTTCTGATAATCCATGGCTTAAACGAAGAAAAGAATTAATCGATTATTCTTTTCAAAATATTAAGGATTATCCAAGAGATATGACAGCTAGAAAAGCATTGAAAAAGTTAAGAGAACTATTGCCCGCAGAGTCTATTGTAACAACAGAAGTTGGTCAGTGTCAAATGTGGACTTCTCTGCATTTTGATGTTATTTCTCCTGGGACCTTTTTTAGCTCCACGGGATTAGGAACAATGGGATTTGGTTTTCCTGCATCAATAGGAGCAAAGGCTGCTAGACCTGATGTACATGTTGTTGATGTTGCAGGTGATGGATCTTTCAATATGACAGAAAATTCCTTGGCAGTATCGGTCTTGGAGAATTTACCTGTAATTGTATTCTTGTTGAATAATAATATGCTGGGAATGGTTGCACAATGGCAGAGAACTTTTTACGATAAGAGGTACATGGGGGTTCACCAAAAGAGTTGCCCCGACTACGTCAAGATTGCTGAAGCATATGGAGCTAATGGGATGAAGGTTCAATCAATCGATGAGTTAGAAAAAGCAATTAAGAACGCTCTCAAAACGGAAGTAGCCACAGTAATAGATATTACAATAGATCCCGAAGAAGATGTATATCCGTTTGTTGCTCCCGGAACCGGTCTTAAAGATATGATAACAGGTGCATAATATTTGAGTTCAGCTGACTACAAAAACAAACCGCTCTATATCATCTCATCGCTTGTTGAGAATAAACCCGGAGTGTTATTCAGAATAACTAATTTGTTTAGAGCAAGAAATTTCAATATTGAAAGTATAACAGTAGGTACTACCGAGAAACCAGACTTGTCGAGAATGACCATCACAACAAGAATAGACGAAGCAATACTGGATCAATTGGTGAAACAATTGCGAAAACTCATTGATATTGTTGAAGTTGAAGTTCTGGATATCAATAATACTGTATATAGGGAATTGGCGCTCATAAAGATAAGAGCCAAAGACTTTACCAACAGAAACGAGATTATTAATTTTGCAAATGTTTTTAGAGCGAACATATTGGACATAGGAAAAGAGTCTGTGACGGTAGAGGTCATTGGGACTCCTGATAAAATAGATGCATTTAAGAATCTAATAATACAATATGAAATAGTTGAAATGGCAAGGACCGGTGTTTCCGCTCTTCAGAGAGGGGAATGAATTATGGAAGCTCAAAAAGTAAGAATATTTGATACCACACTGAGAGATGGTGAGCAGACTCCCGGGGTTTCAATAACACCGGAACAAAAGTTGAAGATTGCAATTAAACTATCTGAACTGGGTGTAGATACAATAGAGGCTGGTTTCCCAGTAGTATCTGACGGTGAAAAAGAAGGAGTAAAGAACATTGTAAAGGAAAACTTGAATACAGAAATCTGTGTTCTGGCAAGAACTATCAAGTCAGATATTGATTCAGCGATAGATTGCGGTGTAAATTATGTTCACACCTTCATTGCTACATCGGATATACACATGCAATACAAATTAAAAATGTCTAGGGAACAGGTTATGGAAAAAGCTCTGTGGGCAGTAGAATATGCAAAAACACATGGACTAAAAGTCGAATTTTCTGCAGAAGACGCAACAAGGTCTGATCGAAGATTTCTCATTGATGTTTTTAAAGCTGTGAGTGAAGCGGGCGCAGACAGAATTGATATTCCCGACACAGTTGGATATTCAACACCCGAATATATGACATCCCTAGTCCAGGAGATTAGGTCAAAGATGAATACCCCAATTAGTGTCCACTGTCATAATGATTTTGGACTAGCAGTTGCAAACTCAATTTCAGCAATAAATGCGGGAGCTTCTTGTGCACATGTTACCATTAACGGACTCGGTGAAAGGGCAGGAAATGCTTCTTTGGAGGAATTCGTCATGGGGCTACAGTGTTTGTATTCTATAAAACACAATATAAAAGTAAATTTACTCTATGAAATTTCAAAATTTGTATCAAATACAATGGGTGTGATAGTGCAGCCCAATAAGGCTATCATTGGAGAGAATGCTTTTGGTCATGAATCAGGTATTCATACACACGGTATCATAAATAATCCGTTGACATATGAGCCGATTAGTCCTGAATTGGTAGGGCGGAAAAGATGGTTGCAGGCAGGTAAGCATGCCGGCGCTCACGGAATTCGAGCAATTTTGAATGATTTTGGGATACAACCTACAGATGATCAATTGCACAAAATAATTGAAAAACAAAAAGACATAGCAGATAAAGGAAAATCTATTACCACATCACAACTTTTGTCAATCGCGGGGGAAATAATGGGCAGTAGTAAATTTGAAGAGAAATTCAAACTTTATGATTTTCATATTATTACTGGCATGAATATCATTCCCACCGCAGTGATACGGTTGAACACTCACGGTAAAGACTTGGTAGCATCAGAAACCGGAGTTGGACCTGTAGATGCGGCTCTCAAAGCAATACAAAAAATCGCAGTAGATATGGCAAATATACGGATAAGAGAATATCGACTTGGATCTATAACGGGAGGATCAGATGCAATGGCAGAAGTTACGATAAAGGCAGAAGATCTAGATGGTAATATTGTTTCTTCCAAAAAATCCGGTGAAGATGTAGTAGTTGCATCCGTTGAAGCAATGATAGACGCAATAAATAAACTAATGCTAAGAAAGGTTCTATATTCAAAAAATTAAACTCATTTTGATTTAGGTTCATTACTATTGACAAGATACAGTATTTCATTGGTTAATGGGGATGGGATTGGTCCTCACCTTGCGAATTCAGCTACGATGTTATTGAATAAAATTAGCGATACTTGTGACATCAAATTTGACATAGTCGATGTAGAGGCAGGGGACAATGCTTTGGTAAAGTACAATAAGGCATTGCCAGATTTTTCATTCGATGCCATAAAAAAATCAGAAGTTTGTTTGAAGGCACCAGTAGGAGAACATGCAGCAGATGTAATTCTTGTTCTTAGGAGATATTTTGAATTGTACGCCAACATTCGTCCAGCAAAATCATATCCTAATGTAAAATCTCTTAATCCTTCGGTGGATTTGGTGATTGTCAGAGAAAATACGGAAGATGTTTACCTGGGTTGGGAATTTCCGATAGGAGATGATGCGGTGGTGGGAATACGACTAACAACGGCGCAGGCGTCAAGAAAAATAGCCGAGTACGCCTTTGAAGAAGCCGTAAGGAGAGGAGTCAAAAATGGACAGAGAAAAGTTGTTTGTGTTCACAAGTCAAATGTTATGAGGTTAGGTGATAGCATGTTTTCCAGAATTAGTAAGGATATTGCAAAAAAATACCCTGATATAGAATTCAGTGAATCTTATGTTGATGCATGCGCTATGAATTTGATAAGGAATCCAGAAAAATTTGATGTAATACTGACAACAAATCTATTTGGTGACATTCTCTCAGATGAGGCAGCACAGGTTGTTGGCGGTCTAGGATTGGCCCCTGCGGGCAACATTGGAAAAAAATTCGCAATATTTGAGCCAGTTCATGGTGCAGCCTTCGATATCGCAACTAAGAACATCGCAAATCCATCTTCAATGTTCTTGTCAATAAAGATGATGTTCGAGTGGCTAGCAGATAAAAATAAGAATAATGATCAAGCTTCGCTCATGGATTTAGGAAGTAAAATAGAAAAAACATTATTAAGTCTGCTAAAAGAGAACATAAAAACAATAGATATAGGTGGCAACATGCATACTGATGAATTTACAAAGACATTTGTATCGCGACTCGTATGATAATTCCATATAGTACCGCCTTTTCTTCAAGTGATAATATCAAATAGACTTTATCTTGTTGGAAAATGGGTTTATTGGTATGAACAGGTAGGTCGGTTAATTCACCATTACCTATGTGTCTGTTATTACTCTACTCTTTATTTTCAGGTGGTGCTTGACAGAATTCTGTCAGAACGCCATTCATTGATTTTGGATGTATGAAGGTTATTTTCCTGCCATATGATCCAGTTCTAATATTTCCTATCATTCGTGTTCCAGCGGCAATTGCTCTCTCAACATCATCTTCAATATTATCTGCAGTAATAGCTATATGGTGTATTCCCTCTCCGCGATCAATCAAGAATTTTTTTATTGGACTGTCATCAGCAGTAGGCTCCATCAATTCTATTCTGGTATCTTGCAATCTTAAAATTGCCACTTTGACCCTTTCTGTAGGAACGTCTTCAATGTCAACTTTATCAATTTTCAGTATCTTTTCGTAGTTCTTTAATGCCTCAGCTACACTGTTTACTGCTATTGCAACATGGTCAACTCTCATTCCATATCACCTCTAAAATGAGAATTTCGGTTCATATCTTCCAAATATATCAACAAAAACATCACTTATTTCTCCTAATGTAACATGAGCTTTTACTGCAGAGATGATATGGGGCATAAGATTCTCCTGCTCTTTTTCTGCATATTTTTGCAAATTGCTTAGCTCAGAATTTACCCTAGTCAAGTCGCGGCTCTTCTTAAACTCTTTTAAATTGTTAACTTGGCGAGTCTCTATTTCAGGATCTATAGTATTTAATTTCGGCTCGATATCATTCTGGTCCTGAAACTTATTCACTCCTACAATAACCCTGTCATTGTAGTCTACTTCTTTCTTTAATTGGTAAGCATTCCGTCTTATTTCTTCCTGAAAGAAACCTGTTTCTATAGCCGCAAGAGAACCTCCAATTTTTTCTATCCTCTTGAGATATTTTTCTACTTCCTCCTCTATTTTAGATGTTAGATACTCTATGTAATGTGAACCAGATAAAGGATCTACAGTTTTGGTAACTCCAGTCTCATTTGCAATAATCTGCTGAGTTCTTAATGCAATTTTGACTGAATCTTCCGTTGGAAGAGCTAGAGCTTCATCTCTAGAATTAGTATGTAGGGACTGACAACCACCAAGTACTGCAGACAAGGCTTCCAATGTAACCCTTACCACGTTGTTATCTACTTGTTGTGCTGTGAGGGATTCCCCGCTTGTTTGGACATGAAAACGCAAATGAGTTGATTTATCGCTCTTTGCACCAAACCTTTCTTTCATTATTCTTGCGTATATGCGACGGGCCGCTCTAAACTTTGCCACTTCTTCAAAGAATTCCATAGTGCAGCAGAAGAAGAAAGATAAGCGCGGAGCAAATTCATCAACATTAAGTCCTCGAGAGACACATGTATCGATATATTGTATTGCATTAGCAAATGTAAAGGCCAATTCCTGAATCGCATTTGAACCAGCTTCACGCATATGATAACCAGAAATACTTATGGGATACCACTGAGGAACGTGTTTAGAACAATATTGAATCATATCGCCAATTATTCTCATGGATTGTCTCGGTGGATAAATATAGGTATTACGTGCGATGTATTCTTTCAATATGTCATTTTGCGTAGTTCCCCTTAGATTGCTAGAGGAAACTCCTTGAGATTCTGCTACTACGATGTACAAGGCCAAAAGTGTAGAGGCAGTAGAATTTATTGTCATTGACGTACTCACCTTGTCTAGTGGAATATCTTGAAAACAAGTCATCATATTATCAATAGAACTAATTGCAACTCCTGTTCTTCCAACTTCACCCTGTGAATATGGGTTATCAGAATCTCTTCCAGTTTGCGTCGGAAGATCGAAAGCTAAAGAAAGTCCTGTCTGTCCGTGTTCTAATAAGAATCGAAATCTTTTGTTAGTTTCTTCAGCACTACCAAATCCACTATACTGACGCATTGTCCATAGTCTTTCTCGATACATGTTAGGATAAAGTCCCCTAGTGTAAGGATATTCTCCTGCTTCTTCAGTTTCAAATGTCTTGTCTGCTAGATCCTTAGAAGAAAAAATTCTCTTTACAGGTATCCCCGAATCAGTTTTAATTTTTTTAATTTCTTGTTTTGTCATTGTCATATCCACCTATACTATAATCTTATTAGCAAAATTTAAAGCTGCGTTATAAGGCTCAACTTCTTTTTTTAGTACTTTATTTACGAGTTTCCTATATTCCTCACTTTTCATAATCTTTTCAATAGATTTTTCCATTACTTCGTTTAAAATCATATCTTTCAATTCATTTTCCAATATTGATTTTTCTCTAGATAGGTATTTCTCTTCGTCCAACAATTTCACTAGAGCTTTTGTCAAATCCTTTACTCCTTTTTTCAACTTGGCGGAGCATTTAAAAACTAATTTCTTATGGTCACCCACCAGATCTGAAATGATATTGTACAGAATAGTAGCTCCCTCTAAATCTGACTTGTTAATCACATAAATGTCCCCAATTTCAGTTAGTCCAGCTTTTATTGCTTGTATGCTATCTCCAGTTTGTGGGTTAAATATAACTACTGTAATATTCACTGCCTTTGAAATTTCGATTTCAAGCTGACCTGCTCCGACACTTTCAACAAGAATTAAGTTATAACCGGCAGCATCTAATATTCTGACCACATTTCTAAGGGATCTTGAAATTCCTCCTTCAGCACCACGCGAAGCCAAACTTCTAACATAAATTTCGTCACTAACAGACATCATGCGTACTCTGTCACCCAATAAGGCACCACCAGTTATTGGACTGGACGGATCCACAGCAATAACCGCAACTTTGTAACCAAGAGAATGAAATTCAGATGCCAATCTTCCAATCAATGTACTCTTACCGGCACCTGCCGATCCTGTAAAGCCAATGGTCTTGGCAGCTTTTGTTTTCTTGAAAATTCCATGTATAATTTTTACCGAATCGGGATCATTATTGTCTACTATTGAAATTGCTCTTGAAATCGATCTTTTATCGCCTTTCAGAATACCAGCAATTAAGTCTGACACGAGTGATTTGCTGGGAAATTAAGTATTAAAAGTTACTTGTAGCAGATGCAATTGGACAAAATATTTTAAAGATACTTTGTGAGTTTTAATTATATGTCCACATCCACGGTTACACACAATAAAAAAAAGCCTATAAGGGTTCTAGTGTCTAAATTAGGACTAGACGGTCATGACCGAGGTGCTCTTGTAATATGTAGAGCTCTCAGGGATTCAGGAATGGAGGTTATATATTCTGGTTTGTTCTGTACGCCTGACCAGGTAGCAAAAATTGCTATTGATGAAGATGTCGATGTTGTAGCAATGAGTTTACTTAATGGAGCTCATCTAACGTTATTCCCTAGGGTTGCTACTGTTTTAGAAGAGCAGGGCGTTAATGATATTCTTTTGATTGGGGGCGGAGTTATACCGGGCAAGGATAAAAAGATCTTGGAAGAAAAAGGAATACAGGGCAACTTTGGACCAGGAACTCCCCTTGAAGTAATTATCGATTTCATCAACAATAATTTAAAGAAATGATTTTTGTATGCAGAATTTCTTTAATCTTCTTTTTAGGATCGCGTTATGCACTGGAATTGGAAGAATTAAACTATTTATAATTCACATAAATTAGTGCGCAAGGATAGTTAATGTCTTTATTACAACTTTGTTCTCTTGCAGTGTAACTGCAGAAGAGAACAAGTTGCAGGTCACTAAGTATGTCTTATTGCACCTATTACCATAAGAACAATCCAGATTACCAACACAATTATTCCAATAACAATTAGAATATTTCCGATGGTACCAGCAGGATAAGGGATAGGTGAATACAGTAATACTGCACCTATCACGATCAGAACGATTGCTAGAATTAGTAAATTCTGGTTAGAAATAGTAGTCATATACTACTTAATGGGAAACATAGTTTATTACAATATTATTAAATGCTACAACTCATATTAATACATAAATTCTGGAAAATATGAGTATATTTGTAAACTATGTTCTCAAAGTAGAAACATTATGCCACGCTAGAATGGATATCAAAAAGGTTGATACTAAAAATGCTGATGTTTTCTTGGACGAAATGAAAAAGAAATATTCTAAGAAATAGGTGAGATCTATTTAATATGATTAGAACTTCCATTTAATAAAAAATAAAGGTAGATTGTTAAGCTACTGGATTTGTTTCAATGCCGCTTTCAGTTGTCGGACTTTCAGCTGACTGGTTCATTCCTAACATGCTACCGCCAGATTGATTCCCTCCTGGCATAGTTCCATCTGATTGAACTCCGGATTGATCAGTGCTGGTTTGATTTGCTCCTAGCATATTTTCACCTGTTTGTGACGAACCTAATTCGTCTTCAGAGGTTTGATTAGCACCTAATGTATTTTCTGTTGATTGATTAGCACCTAATGTATTTTCT